>JAESGM010000814.1_pt1 | contig 14442 bp, 15 predicted proteins | sample 9269721 | NCBI WGS metagenome assembly JAESGM01 (sample SAMN15720920, study PRJNA650825) | algae metagenome | isolation source: Komarekiella atlantica HA4396-MV6 and co-occurring heterotrophs from... | place: USA: Theobald House, Kauai, HI | collected 2009-07-29 | reverse complement strand
CAGCTCATATCCCTGGGTCGGGCTTGGCGATATCGCTCTTCTGCTGCTGCTGTACCTTAGCTTCCGATCTGCACCAGCAACCGACAGACAAGCCCTTACAATTCTTTGGCTGGTTCTGACGTCGACCGTCCTGCAAATGGGCATGGAGTTCAACTTGCACTACAAGGCGCCGCTTGCGGATCAACTCCGCGATTTGCGGCATCGACTATCCGTGGATGTCCAGATCAGGTGGCCAGGTCGTCGTCAGGACATTTAGGGTCACCCGTCCTAAAAAGCCTCTCATGCCTAGCGATGACGGACGGGACTGCGGAATCGAAGCGGGAGGCAGTCGACAATGCCTACCCAAGCCGTTTGCACCCTGAATGCTTGCCGATAGTCCGGCAGGCTTCGCACATCTCGACCATCAAAACTCATTCCATCGGCCGCCCGAGCGGTCTCATCGAGTCTCCCGGTTGCCGTCACAAGGCGCACCAACACGTCCGTCAGTGGTCGGGAAGTTAGTCCCGCAGCGCGCTCGCGCAAGGGCATCCAACCGTATCCCAGAGGGACCCTCGGTCGGAGACCTCCCTTGCGCGCCCGCTCGTATCTGCCGGGCCTTTTGAACTCCCGACCGGACGCGATTGGCGCGACCGGCATAACCAACGGGAGAAATCCAAATGAAACACACTCGAAAGAACCGGCCGACGCACAATGTGTTCACGGTCGACGGTGAAGGAGAATCCGCCTTCTGGACCAAGATCGGCGCCGCCTGGGCGCACGAGGACGGCAAGGGCTTCAGCATCACGCTGACCTGCATGCCGCTCAACGGTCGCCTGACCATGCGCGAGCCGAAGGCTGATGAGGAGGCGGGGCGATGAGCCCCGTTACCTTCTCACGCTACCGCGTGAGTTTCCTTGACGGTGATGTTTACGACATCATCGTCGAGGCCGTCAGCGAGGCTATGGCGATCAAGAAGGCGCGGCGCATCTACAACACCAACGGGCTTGCCTACGAGCACGCGGATGCGACCGACTGGACTGCGGTGGCGCTGGTGCAGGAAGTCCGCTCATGAGTGACCTTCGCACCTTCCGCGTGTTCGTCGAGGAGACGATCACCGCTGAGATCACGCTCAAGTCGGCCGATTCGAAAGCGGCCGACGGGGAAGCGATGTCCCTGCTCATCCGGCATCCCGAACGCTTCGATTACATCGGCAGCGTCTGCAAGGTCCTCAAGGTCGAGGAGGTTCAGTCATGAGCCTCCTTCTCCTTCCCCAACGCAATGCCGTGGTTCACGGCGATTGCATCGAGGTGATGCGCGGTATGAAGTCCGGTTCGGTCGATTTCATCCTGACCGATCCGCCGTACCTGGTCCGCTATCGTCCGCGTAGCGGCGATACCGTGCGCAATGACGACAACTCGCGCTGGCTGGAGCCAGCATTCGCCCAGATGCACCGCGTGCTGAAGCCGGATTCACTGTGCATGAGTTTCTATGGCTGGAACCATACCGACAGGTTCTTCGCCGCGTGGCGAAGTGCCGGATTCCGGATTGTCGGACATGTGACCTTTCCCAAGCGCTACCGCTCTGGTTCAGGCTTCGTGCAGTACCGGCACGAGGCTGCGTACCTGCTGGCCAAGGGCCAGCCTGCCTTGCCTGAGACTCCCCCGGCCGACGTGGTCGCTTGGGAATACACTGGCAACAAGCTGCATCCGACCCAGAAACCGGTATCGGTGCTCAAGCCGTTCATCGCGGCGTTCTGCAAGCCTGGCGGTCTGGTGCTCGACCCGTTCTGCGGGTCGGGTTCGACGCTGGTGGCGGCTCAAAGCCTCGGGCGGGATTACCTCGGCATTGAGGTGGATGCTGACCACTGCGAGACCGCTTCGCGGCGTCTGCTGGTGCAGCCTCACAGGCGGCTTGCCGCCTGATCCGCGCGCCCCCGCGCGCGGATTTTTTTCAAAGCCAATTGTCTGATGATTACCCGCACAGGGCGGGTACGGCGTCGCCGAGCAATGCTCCGCCGAGTAGTCCGGCAACCATCACAACGAGGCCAAGGGCAGTCATCGGATGTCGGACGCCGCCGACGGTGATGCCGAGGATAGCTATTGCCAGACCACCCATTCCGGCCAGCGGCAGGATGCCTTCCAGGCCGAGTGTGTGAGCGGCGGCGCAGGTGAACGTCGGGGCGCCGCGAAGCCAGGCAATTCCCCAATCCACAGCCAGCAGCAGGGCAATGAATGCAACAATGTTACTAAGCGCGCGGATGCTGATGCGGCGGGTGGGATCAATCGGCGTGGTCATACGAACGTTGCCGTAAGTGGGAGGTGGTCAAAACGCCACAGCATGATTGCAACAGACGGAGGAACACGGGAAGCTGGAGAAGGACAAGAGCGCACTTATACATCGGCCAAGGAAGGGGCCGACATAGGTGCAACGGCCGACACGGGGGCGTGTCTGATGGCCGTAACGTGTCGCCGGGAGGCGACAGCTTGAGGGAGGGAAATCGTGGCGTCCTATCATCTCACGGCCCAACCCGTGAAACGGTCAGAAGGCCGTTCGGTGGTCGCCATGGCCGCGTATCGCGCCGGGGTGAAGCTGAAGGACGAGCGGCGCGGCGTGGATGCGGATTACAGCCGCAAGCGCGGCATCGTGCATGCCGAGATCATGGCGCCGGATGGATGTGCGCCGTTCCTATTGGACCGCGAGTGTTTGTGGAATTACGTCGAGCGGATTGAAAACCGCAAGGATGCCCAGCTTGCCCGCGAGCTCAATGTCGCCCTGCCGCACGAGTTGACGGGTGAGCAGCGGCTTGAACTGGTGCGGGGGTTTATTCGGCAGGAGTTCGTGTCGCGGGGGATGGTGGCGGATTTCGCCATGCATGTGCCCGTTCCTGAGAAGGGTGACGACCCGCGAAACTTCCATGCCCATATCCTGCTGACCTTGCGCCAGGCCGAGGCGACGGGCCTGCGGCGGGTAAAAACCCGCGAGTGGAACAGCGACGAGATGTTGGTCGGCTGGCGCGCGGCCTGGGCGAAGTGCCAGAACGAGGCATTGGAGCGCGGCGGGCATCAGGTTCGCGTTGACCACCGCAGCCTTGCGGTGCGCAAGGCGGAGGCCAAGGCGCACGGGGATCTGGCGGGGCAGCTTTTGCTCGATCGCGAGCCGGAGATCCACGTGGGGCCGAAGGCGCGCAAGGCCGGGCGCGCGGGTCCGCCGAAAAGCCGGGACCGGGTTGTTGGTCCGTCGCGGGTGAGCGCGGATGGCAAGAAGAAGCGGCGTGAGGTGCGCTATCGCGAGATCGACAAGGGCAGCCGCGGTGAATGGAATATCGCGCGGTTGGTCGGCAATGCGAAGAACGCGGCGGAGCAACTGGCGCGGATTGAGCAGCGCATGGCGCGCTTCCGTAAGCGGATGCGCTATTACAATCGCATGACCGAGATGTATTCGGGCCAGCGAACTATTGCGGGTAGGCGCAAGTGGACGCCCTGGAAGAAGAAAGTGGATGTGGCCGGGATGTTCGTGATGAGCGATTGGGAGCGGCGCGTGGCTCACTACCGGCAGCGAAAGGAGCAGGTGGCATGGCTGGTTGACCAGCTTGACCGGGTGTTCTTGGGATTGCTGGGCATCCGTGAGAGTCAGCTTATGCGGCGGACGGTGTGGTCTAATCGGCTTAAGCGGTGGCGCAATAACAACATTGAACCAATTCGTGGCGGTGGACGTATTCGAAAAAAATCGATTTTGACGCGGCCAACAGGCGGGATGACCAATGCCGATTAGCAACGATCAAGAACTGACAAAGGCGGTCGCTCAAGCAAGTGTCCTGGTCCAAGACATTCAAAACTACTGCAGTCGCAAGCTAAGGGACGACTCAAAAATCAATTTCCCTCGCGGTGTGATTGGCACCGCTGATTCATACCGCGAGAAGTGCCCAGGCTATCTGACCGCTGACCAGATCAGCAGCTGCGCCTATGGGTTCATGTTCATTGATGTTCTGTGGTGGCTACTATCGCGGACAGATCTCGTAAGTGTCGGGAGGCAAATGGGCATCAAGTCCGCAATCATTACCATCGGGATGCTGCTCGAAGCAGCTTTGTGGGTTCCTGATCTACCCAAAGACAATGTTCTCTCCAAGAAATCAGGCGCGGGTGTCAAGCCTCGGTTGAAGGTGGCGAAAGAACGGGGCTGGATTAGTGTTGATCAATACACAGCATTGGACGGCCTGTGGGACCATCGGAACAATGTCCATATCAAATTCTTAGAGAACAGTGAGCGCGACCTGTACAAGGTAGAGCACGTGAATGCCCCCTTGGATGCCTTGCACGCATTGTTGGCCAGTTTGAAAGATTGGCATACGGCTGGGCGACCTGCATAATCCTACGGCTGGCTAACGTCGATCAAGGATCGCACGAATAGCCGCCGATTGTGGATGCTGGGCAATCGCCTGTTGAAGGACCCAATGAGCCTCACGGACTAATGCGTGATCACGAACCTCATCTTGAAACATAAATTTCTCGCCATGGACAATATTGTGTCGCACTTGGCAGACACCCCGAACAAATAACTCGGCGACATTATTGATGGGCTCCTGATGCTCAGGCTGCCACGTTTGGTCACGGTGATAAGCTCTTGGTGGCTCCTGTAGTAGCTCACCTGCCATGTTTGCAGCCCTAACGGCCCCTAAGAAGGGCTCCCCCAGATCGGTCGCAAAACGTGCCCAATCAATCATAGATTTGCGCTGATCTGTTCGTGAGTATCCATTGCGACGAAGTGCATACTCAACGCGCGCAAAATAGTCGCTGAACTCGATAGCGCCCTCGGGGAGATAGCTCGACATCGCACCAAGGTAACATGTTCCAAGCGTATTATCATCAGCTCGAGTGCCAGCGATCGTACTTGCCCCACCAAAGTAAATGCCGCCAAGCACGATAGTTGATCTTCGTGGCCAGCACCGGGTGACGCAACACGTCGCTGCGATAGAGCACCAGGGAATTATTGCCCGGCAGGCGCATCACCTCTGAGGGGTCAAGCAGCCAGCGGCCGGTTTCGGAGACGCCGAGGCTCATGTTCTGGCGGATGATGTCGGTGTTGGCGTGCGAGGTGCCTTCGTTGCGCGAGAGCGTGGTGGTCTGGCCGATCATCTCCGAGACGAAGCGCGCGGCATCGAGGTCAGCGACGTTGAAGAACACCTTGCAGGTGGCGTTGGCGAGGAATGAGCCTGCGCGGCGGTAGAGTTCTTTGAGCTGGTTCATGTCCTGGAAGATGAGCATGGGCGTGCAATACGCACGCAGGTAGCCGACGCCGCGCTCCAGCGGTTCGAGGTTGCCTAGGGCGGCGGCTTCATCGAGCAGCAGCAGCACCTTGTGTTTGGGGCGCTTGCGGTCCTTGGCGCGGGTCATCGTGTTGATGACGGAGCCGACCATCACCCGCAGGAATCCGGCGTAGACGTTCAGCTTCTCCTCGTCGACGACGAGGTAGAGCGTGGTGGGCTGGTCGATGAGTTCGGAAAGCTGGAATGTGGAGTGGCTGGCGATTTCTCCGGCCGGGCTGCCGGAGGACCAGACGCGGGTGGCCTTCTCGGTGTTCGACAGGATGCTCTTGAACTCTTCGCTGCCGCCCATCGAGAGGAAGCTGGTGGCCAGTTCGGCGGCGGCGCGGGAGCCGCTGGTTGAAATGGATTCCAGCAGTTCGCGCAGGGATTCCGGGGCGAGCGTCGAGAGCGTGCGGACGTGGGAGAGCGTGCGGCGGTCGGGGTCGAGGTTGACCGTGTGCAGGATCAGGCAGGCGATGAGGCCTTCGGCCTTGCTGTCCCAATGGGTGTCGTGGCCTTCGGCAATGACCATCAGCTTGGCCAGGGCTTCCGCATCGTCCTTTTCGTGCCATGAGCCGACCCGGATCATGTCCAGGGGATTGAAACCGTCTGAAATCGACGGCTGCGTGGTGTCGAGCAGTCTCACCTTGCCGAGTGCTTGGCGGCGGCGCGCGGTGATGGCGTGGTTCTCGCCCTTGATGTCGGTGCAGACAATGGAGCCGGGATAGGACAAGAGGTTCGGGATGACGATGCCGACACCCTTGCCCGCACCCATCGGGGCAAAGACGGTGATCATGCCGTCCTTGTTGAAGCGCAAAAAAGAACGGCCTGTGCGGCCGACGATGGGGCCTCTGCCGCGCCTGACGCCCGCCTTGAACATCTCCCAGCCGGTGGCGAAGCGCGCAGTGCCGAGCGCGCCGCCTGGGCCAAGGCCGCCCCAGCGGTGGAGTGTCTTGAGGCCGGAGGCGATGCGGCCAAGCGCATTCCACAGCGCAAGCACGGTGAACCAGAACAGTTTGATGAGACCAAGCACCACGTCCATGCGCGAAAGCTGGCACGAAGCGGTTGGCGGCGAAAGCGTTGACGCGATTTAACAGGTGATGCGCGCGGATTATCGGCGCGGGGTTTTACATCCGATGTCCGCGAAATCAGACCAAAGAATGTTGTTACACAAGAGTCACTTACTGCACCGTTGGTGCAGAATGCACATGCCGGATGGGGAGGATGGCATGCTGACCGAATACGTGACGGCGGCGGTGTTGATCGCTGCGCCCGTGAATGACAATTCGGAATCTAGACCAAGTCATATGAAGGTTGCGATGGCGGCGGCGCTGCTGCTGGCCAACGGCGAGAAGAGATACGAGCCGCCGGAGGAAAAGGAAATCAAGGGGCCGCAATACGCCGCGCCACCTCTGACGGCTGAAATGCCATCGCCGGTGAGAACACCACTGCATCCGCAGCGGGAGGCGTTGCCGAAGACGGATACGCCGCTCGCGGAATCCATGCCCTCTCCGACCGGGCAGATGTTGTTGGCGCAGGCATCGCCGAGCAACGAAGAAATCCTGCGCAGGCTTGAGCAGTTGGAACGGGAAAACCGGCAGCTGCGTCAGCAGAACGCTCCGCAGCCGGGGTTTGCACCGGCATCGGCTCCGCCGCCTGCGGCGGCGCCACGTGGCAGGACTCCTTCGCAGATGATTCCGGGATGGCGCGTGTCGCTCTATCCCTGGAATGCGGAAGGGTTCACCAGTGGCGACCCGGTGCGGGTGTTCAATATGTCCAATCAGCGATTTTCAGCGGTGCTTGGACAGGCGGCTGTCGATCGCACTGACAGGCGCCTGGCGCGCGAGGTGCGCCGCTTCGGGCACACCAACGAGATGTTCGTCTACAAGCTGGAGGGCTGGCTGCAGGTGCGCGAGGCTGGCCAATATCAGTTGGGATTTGAATTGAACTGCGGCTTTGGGCATCCGTGCAATGTGCTGGCGAAGATCGGTGACCAGCAATTGTTCAACGAACGGCACCAGAAGTTCGAGAACAAGATGCTGTTCCAGGGGCGCACGTTGCCTGCGGGGAATTACCGTGTGGAGATCGTGTTCAATATCTCCACCAAGCAGTTCATGAAGTTTTCGCCCGAGCGGGTTTCGCTTTATCCGCAGATCCGTGGGCCGGGTGAATATAACTTCCGCGACTTCCGGCAGGACGAGTTGCTGACGGAGGCCCACGCTTCCATTCCGAGCGGGCCTCCGCGCTAGCTACTTCTTGGTGACGTTCGAGAACTGGCGGTTGCGGTCAACCCAGGTGCCGGACTGCATGCAGGAGGCTTTGTAGCCATAGCACCGCTGGGTGTCGTGGCCGCGCGCCTTGTTCCAGGCCACGCATTCGGCAGCGAGTTTCGAGCAGGTCTGCTGGGCGGAGGCCGGTGTCACGGACAGGCAGACGGCTACGAGTGCGAGGGCTGAGAGGAGATTTTTCATGGCATATGCTCCTGTGATGCTGTGACACCTAGAGTTTGGGGGCGGTGGAGCCCTGCTGGTTGCGTTGCTTTATCCGCGCTTCGTCGTGTTGGCGGGTGACGCCGCAAATCTTGATCTGCTCCTGCCTCACCACATCCATTGGCTGGCGTGCGGCGTAGCGGGTCTGCTCCATGCGGATCGATTGGATGACGCCGGGGTTGTTGCTGGCGTAGCCGAATGTCGCGACCAACAGCGCGCTGGGCACTTCCCAGGTCATTTGCGAGATATGCCCGGCCGGGGTTGTCTGCGTGGTGACGATGTTGCCGTATTTTTCGATGAAACTCTTTTCGGTGGCGGCGGCGGTCGGCGCGCTTTCCGGCATGGTGTAGTTGATGGTGCGTACGACATGGTAGGTTTGATGGCCGAGGCTCGGTGATGAGAACCGGGCTTCGATATTCTCATTGAACTCGTTGGTGAGTTTCCTGGCGCGGATGAGAGCGAGATAAGGCGCGGAAACCCCCACCAGCGTCTGTCCCCGGCATTCAAGACGATTGGTGATGAACTCGACGGCGTAGCCGTTGGCTTTCAGGTTGCCGTTGGCGTTGTTGCGGGAATCGGGTGCGGGTTTGCCGACGGCAAAGCCGAGAATATCCATCGGCTTTCCGTTCATCCTGCCGTCAATCGTGACCGTTTCATCTGTGACGGTGTAGAGGCCGAAGTTGAAGTTCTCGACTTCAACTTTGTCTTGAGCGGATGCTGATTGCGTGAGCGTGGCAACACTCAGAAGCACAAACAAGGGGCGCATGACTTCCTTCTCCTTGAGGAAAAATGGCCCGCTGTTAGAATCTCCAGAGGTTGACTGAAACGAAATGGCTGATTTTGTTTCAAACGATTGTTTTTATTGGAAAGACAACTTGAATATTGGCTCGTGATTTTGCTACCGCTATCCGACTCCGCTGTTTAGTGGCTCCGGGCAAGGCTTTCTTGGCTGAAACATTATCAGCCATTCTGTTGCAGGGTGGCGACAGCGGAAGGCGGCAGGCTCAATGCAGCTGGACACCCGCGCCGGAATGAGCCTCTACAGCAGGACCGGCACCCGAAAATATCTCACGGCTTCTGAGCGGCGGCGCTTCGTGCGCGCGGCGCGGCGGCTGCCTGCGCGCGAGAGGTTGTTCTGCCTGACACTCGCTTGGAGTGGTGGGCGGATCTCAGAAGTCCTGGCGCTGACGCCGGAGTCATTCGACCTTGACCGTGGCTCGGCCACGTTCGAGACGCTGAAGAAACGCAAACGTGGAGTCATGCGACAGGTGCCTTTGCCGCCAGGGTTATTGAATGAGTTGAAGCGTGTGTTTCGGATTCGTGCCTTGCAGCGCGACCCGCTTCGTTCGCGTAACCGGCTTTGGTGCTGGAGCCGGATTACCGGCTGGCGAAGGATCAAGGATGTGATGCGCGTGGCAGGCGTGCATGGCGCTGCGGCGATGCCGAAAGGTTTGCGGCACACGTTCGGGGTACGGGCGTTCGAGACCGACATGCCGCCGCACCTGGTGCAGCGATGGCTGGGCCATGCGTCGCTGCGCACGACCGCGATTTACGCTGATGTCATCGGCCAGGAGGAACGGAGGATTGCCGCAAGGATGTGGAGAAAGGCTTGCTAGGAGTTCGACTACCAACCATCAACGGGGAGAATTGAATGATACGCATTTTGCTGATCGCTTCTGCGGGAGTGTTTTTCGTTCAGCCGGTATCCGCCCAATCGTTTCCGCCGCAATGCACGAGCCAGTTTGGGTATTCGGCCAAGTGTTGCGCCGCTTCATATCGGAAGGCCCCACAGGGCGCGATGGACAATAACGCGCGGCATGCCGAACTTGTGGCGTGCACAAAGCGCGAGAAGTCCAAGAAGTAGATGAACATCACCTGTTTTTCTCAAAGGGAGACTTCGATGCTGAAAATGATCGGACTTGCCGCATTTGCGTTGGTGGTTTTCGGTGCTGCGCCTGAGACTGCGATGGCCCAGGATCGCTCGGCGTGTACCGCCAAGTGCGGTGGAAAGGCCGGAGGCGAAGCGGCAAACAGCCCGAAGGTGGTTGCCTGTTTCCGCAAGTGCATGGGTGTGTCGGGTAACAGCGACAACACCGGCAAGAAGAAATAGGCGCGCCCGGCTGGGCCGGGGCGGGCTCTAGGCTGCGCCCCGAGCCTTGCGTCTCGGCCTTCGGTGACGACCCCTGCGCAGTAGAAAAACACCATTTAAATCATATATTTATAGATATGCCGGTTTAGGTTTCGTGACTTTTGCGCACTATGGGTATCCTAAAGCGGGCTTTTTCAAACTGGCGTTTGGTTTGAGAATCTGCTATTTTGCATACTATGGGTATGCCAAGAGCAGGAAAATTAAACTGGCTGGAGCGCAATCTGCCGGAAGGGCTGATTGCCGATGCAGCTTGGCTGACAAAGAAGGGCTATTCCAACACCCTCCGGCAAAAATACACAAAGAGCGGTTGGCTAGAGCAGCTTGCGCGGGGCGTCTACCGCAGGCCGCGCGCGCGCGCGCTCGGATGGGAACAGGTTGTCGTTTCCCTCCAGAGCCTCATGCAATACCCGCTGGTAGTTGGCGGACGCACGGCAATCGAGTTGCAGGGCTACTCTCATTACCTGTCGGCACGCGCCAAACAGATACATCTCTACGGGCCGCAACGACCGCCAAGCTGGCTCAAACTTCTCAAGCTGGATGCGAAGTTCGTCTACCACAATAGTTCACGCCTGTTCCGTAACGACCCCATCACGCGCGGGTTGACCAGCCTCAAGCTGGACATGTCGAAGGAGTCTCCGGCTCCGAGCGAGGCGTTCCAGGTCAGCTACACCACTCAATCGTGGGGGCAATGGGATTGGCCGCTGACGCTTTCGCAGCCCGAACGGGCTTTGCTGGAGTTGCTGGACGAGTTGCCGCAACGAGAGACCTTTCATCAGGTTGATATGCTGATGGAGGGGCTCACCAACCTCAGTCCGCGCCGGTTGCAGAAATTGCTCGTCGACTGCAAGAGCGTGAAGGTGAAGCGATTGTTCTTCTTCTTCGCCGACCGCCACCAGCATGCCTGGCTCAAGAAAATCGACAAGCAGCATGTTGATTTGGGCAAAGGCAAGCGCATGCTTGTGAAAGGCGGGAAACTCGATCCCACCTATCAGATCACCGTGCCGGAGGATCTCAATGGCGTTCGCTGAGTCCTATCGGCGGCAGGTCAGGCTGCTCTTGCAGGCACTTCCATATGTGGCTGAAGAAAAAGACTTTGCGCTGAAAGGCGGCACGGCGATCAATTTGTTCGTGCGGAATATGCCGCGCCTTTCGGTGGACACCGATCTCACTTACTTGCCTGTTCAGCCGCGCGCTGAGTCTTTGGACGCCATAGATGCCGCGCTGGGGCGTATTGCCGAGCGGGCTCGCAAGGGTATCCCCGGCGCGCGCGTTCACGAGACCCGCTTCGAGGGGCGCGTTGCCAAACTGGTCCTTGCGGCGGATGGTGCGCAGATCAAGATTGAAGTGACGCCTGTTTTGCGCGGATGCGTCTATGAGCCGGAAGTCCGGGAAGTGTCAAAGGCTGTCGAAGCCGAGTTCGGTTTTGCGGAGACCCAGGTGGTTTCATTTGCCGACTTGTATGCTGGCAAGATCGTCGCTGCCTTGGATCGTCAGCACCCCCGCGACCTCTTTGATATCCGCGACTTGCTTGCCAACGAAGGCATTGATGATGCGCTCCGGCGCGCGTTCATCGTCTATATGCTCAGTCATGACCGACCGATGTTTGAAGTTCTTGACTCGGCGCAGAAGGACATCCGCGCGGAGTTCGAGCGCGGGTTCGAAGGCATGACCGACAAGCCGGTCGAACTCAAGGACCTCTTGGATGCGCGGGCTGCGCTGGTGAAAGCGATTGTGACCGACATGCCGGTGGAACACCGCAAGTTCTTGGTTTCCTTTGAAAAGGGCGAGCCCGACTGGAAACTCCTCGGTCTGGACGGTGTGGACAAGCTACCAGCCGTTCTTTGGCGCCAACAGAACCTGGATAAGATACCGGCCGCGAAACGCGCCGAGTTGGTCAAGCAGCTAGAGCGCGTCCTCGGCATGTAAAATGTCGCGGTCTGTGATCTCGCGCCGCTTATGTAAGCGAAAGCCGAAATGCTTTCATAGTGAGCGTCCTTATGTAAGCGGGAATATTCTTGTGCCTCGCGAAACAGAGGTGTGCGCCGTATCGGGCTCTAGGCTTCCGCCCCGAACCGCTGCGCGTTTCGGCCTGCCGGTGACGATCCCTTGCGCATGATATCGCACCCCTCGCCGGAGGCAGTCGGTCCCGCGTCCCGCTTCGCGGCGCTATGCTGACGCTCCTGCGGCTGCCTTGTTGACCGGTCTCGGGGCTGGCGAATGGCCTGACCTGTTCGCGCTATGCGCTGTCAGGCCATACGCCGTCTCACCAGCCTGCGTTCCAAGGCACTTGGTTCAGAGAATCCATCATGACGACTGTAGAGTCTGCGTTATATTCCCCGGCAAGCTGGCCCATGGGTTGCGGTGAGTTCACAACCACCAATCCGTGAACTTGAGGGGTTTCGGTAAGCCGCAGCCGTACTCGCAATTCCGACGCGCGCGCGCGGACAAATGCTACGCGGTTAAGGTGGCGCAAAAGTTGGTCCGGTTTGCCGTCTTTTCCAAGAATGCCTTGATAATCTGAAAGTCGCCTGCAGGATTCGCCGAGCGTTCTGCACATCTTTAGGTCTTTGGCCTCAATAACCCATACGTGTGAGCCATCGGGACTGATTGCCAAAACGTCGATGTCACCCAATCGCTTGACGTCATCCGTGTTCTTGCAGTTTAGGCACCACGATGGAGCAGCTGAAGGCCAGGCTCTTAGGCCCAAGGATTCAATTGCTGTTGCAACCTCCGCATTGAAATCCAGGCCGATCTTCCTTCCCGATTCACTAGCGAATTTCCTCATTTCCTGGGTGTGCCAGAACTCGTTCTGGAGGTTTCCCGTATATGCGCCAGACAAGTTATGAATGAGCGCGCGCTCGACTATTCCGGGCGCTATGACGACTTGAGGATTATTCTCTTGAGATAATGCAATGAAGGGTCTGGCGATGATTGAGTATCGCCTATCAAGCCTTGCGAGATCAAAATCGGAAGGACGTGTGCCCTCGGGATATGCGGTCCAACTTGCTCTACTTGGCAGGGTAAGCCGATTGACCGCTGTGGAAGCGTCGTGCCCTTTGTAATGACCCAGGCTATTCAGTCTTTGGATCAGCTCATTTCTTGGCATCACAAGGGTAGACGACTTATCCGCGAGACAGAAATCAACAAGGTCATACGGCAATCCACGAATGAGCCCGGCAAGCAGCCCATACTCTGCTGTAGCGGCATCTGCGAATAATTGATCAGGTTCAATCGGAGGACTGTCACCTGCGAAGCGCTCAAGATATTCTTCGCTGGCCGTCTCCCTGTCGCGAGCATGTCTAATCTGCGCTCCATACTTGAGGGTGACGTCCTCAAAATCATGGCTGTAAAGCACGTCTCCTGTAGGGCTGATGTGGATTGTTGGCTCCATGCGCCTGGCAAGTATCGCCGGTATCAGGTCGCCCGTCTGAAAGTATTGTAGGGCTCGGGCTTGCAGTTCTTCGATGTCCATTGTCCCGGGTGAAAAACCACCATCAATAAGACATTCAGCGCTAGCCAATTCGGCAAGTATGGAGTTTGCGCGCATAACCCCGTTGATTTTTGCTATTTGCTTGAGACTTACCTCAAAATCTCTATCGACCCCGTGAATTGCTCGGAGAGCACGTGCAGACGTGCGCCAGTGTCTTTCGCTTGCAAGCGCATTCTGCATGCCTTCCAGCATGGCCATCACAAAATGCTGGCGATTGAAGCGGCGAATCTCTTTAATGAGTGAATCGAGCCGTTCAGCCTGGAAAGCCTTGAGGAATGTGATGCAGGCTTCCTCACCTTCAATGCGAGGTCCATTGGCCCTTGAATGGGCAAGCCAAGCGGTGCCGCACTTGGCGATGGCTCCCGCCGAGATTGGGATTGCGGAGAATTCTTTAGTTAAGCCAGAAGCTGCAAGTCGCTCTATCGCGTTTCTTGCCTCGAATGCATGCCGATGACGGAAATCAGATGATCCAGCAGCTTGTTCAACAATCTGCCGCAGATCACTGATATCCGTATTCAAGTCAAGAATGGATGAAACAGCCTCCAGAAATGCAGTGCCAAGAGAGATTTCCGCATAGTTATCCGGCCTATAAAAACCCTTGTGCCAGTCTAAGCCGAATGAAATCGAAGCGCATCTATTGGCTTTGTCTACTGTGACATCGATGGCTGCATCGATGGCCGTATCGCTTGGTATTCCATCTTTGTAGAAGCCGGTGGAGGGAAAGCTGTCCAACTTGACGACTATGCGCAAATTTGAAGGAGCGGCCCTGAGCTTATATTTTGCCAAAAAGGGGGCGATGATGCGAGAACACCATATTAGGCAGCCTCTCCAAGTCTCGAACACATTTCGGCTGGTACCGGCTCCCGGATCAACTTCTATCCACCAGGTCGAGTCATTAGAAAGCGCAGCTCCAATCAGTTGACCGGCTTGCGCGGCATCCAACGAGCCATAGGCTGGACCTACAGATTCGCTCAGATCACCTCTTTCGAGCTTAGCTACGATGTGCCAGATCCCGCCTGGATGGAGCAATGCC
>JAESGM010000813.1_pt1 | contig 14456 bp, 9 predicted proteins | sample 9269721 | NCBI WGS metagenome assembly JAESGM01 (sample SAMN15720920, study PRJNA650825) | algae metagenome | isolation source: Komarekiella atlantica HA4396-MV6 and co-occurring heterotrophs from... | place: USA: Theobald House, Kauai, HI | collected 2009-07-29 | reverse complement strand
AGGAACACCAAATTCTCAAAGCGACTATCGCTTCGATCCCGATTCAAATGGGCAATTTGGCCCTTACTTACGGAATCATAGTCGCACAAGAAAACGCACAAGCAGCAGCGTCGACGGGATGCCATCAACACTTTTGTCTCCGTACCCCTGCTTGGTCCTCGTCGGCTTTTCATTGATCGCGTCCTAGCGATTGAAAATGCGCTAAACTGATTGTGCTTGATACAATGACGAACTGATACATTAAAGCCTTACCCCTCTTAATTCCGAGCAAGCCAATGGCAACCCATGGGAAATGGTCCGAGAAGGGCGTACCTCACAAGGGATGGTCTTGCGTCGGGGTCGAGGACTTAGGGGCGCCGGATGAGATTTGTGAGATGTGCGAGACGCAAGAAATTCGCTACGTCCACACGATGAAGCACCCAGACTATGTCAGTGAACTTGGGGTTGGCTGTGTCTGCGCTGAGAAAATGGAAGATGACTATGAGGGGCCAAGACGGCGTGAGAAGGCATTGCGCTCTGCGACGAGTCGAAAGAAGCGATGGCTAAGTAGAAAATGGAAAATTTCAACAAAAGGAAATTCTTATATCAACACTGACGGGTTCAATATCACAACCTATCCACACCATGACGGGACTTGGGGCGGTCGCATTGAAGAACGCAGCACTGGTCGTTCGCAGCAGTCACGAAAACGCTATCAATCTGAAGATACAGCGAAATTGGCGGCTTTTGATGGAATGATTTTCTTGAAACACAAATGGGGGTGGGGCGACGAATAGCGCCTCCTAAAACCCCTCCACCCCCATCTCCATCACACTCCCCGCTCCCGCACTGATCCTTGCCAGATGCGCCGCCGTCTCGGGGAGCATGCGCTCGACGAAGAATTTTCCGACGATCAGCTTGTTGCGCAACGCCGCTTCCTGTGCGCCCGCGCCCGCCTTCAGCTTCTCGTTCGCGGCTTTCACGATGCGCAGCCACATATAGCCCATGACGACGAGCCCGAAGAGATGCATGTAGTCGGTCGCGCCGGCGCCGGCATTGTCGGGCTTCGCCATCGCGTTGGCCATGAACCACATGGTCGCCTGCTGCAGATGGCCGAGCGAGACGTTGACCGGTGCGAGATAGGGCTTCAGTCCCGCGTCGTCCTTGTGCTCGTTCAAAAAGCCCTGCACCTCGGCGAAGAAGGCCTGCAGCGCGCGGCCGCCGTCCTTCGGCAGCTTGCGGCCGACGAGATCGAGCGCCTGGATGCCGTTCGCGCCCTCATAGATCATGGGGATGCGCGCATCGCGCACGAACTGCTCGGCGCCGGTCTCGGTGATGTAGCCGTGGCCGCCATACATCTGCTGCGCGTTCACCGCGTTCGCAAAACCAATGTCTGTAAGAACGCCCTTCAGCACCGGCGTGAGCAGGCCCATCATGTCGTCGGCGTGCTGCTTCTCCTTCGCGTCGCTCGAGCGATGCGAGATGTCGCCGAACAGCGACGTCCAGATGGTGAAGGCGCGCGCCGCCTCGTTGAAGGCGCGGATGGTGAGCAGCGTGCGCCGCACATCGGGATGCACGATGATCGGATCGGCCGGCTTGTCGGGGAATTTCGGCCCCGTCAGCGCGCGGCCCTGCAGCCGCTCCTTCGCGTAGGTCACTGCGTTCTGGTACGCGACCTCCGACAACGCCAGCCCCTGCACGCCGACGCCGAGCCGCGCCTCGTTCATCATCACGAACATGGCGTTGAGGCCCTTGTTCTCCGTGCCGATGAGATAGCCGGTGGCGTTGTCGTAATTCATCACGCAGGTGGAATTGCCGTGAATGCCCATCTTGTGCTCGATCGAGCCGCAGGACACGCCGTTCTTTTGTCCGAGCGAGCCGTCGTCATTCACCATCAGCTTCGGCACGATGAAGAGCGAAATGCCTTTCGTGCCCGCCGGCGCGCCTTCGATGCGCGCGAGCACAAGATGGATGATGTTGTCGGTCAAATCCTGCTCGCCGCCGGAAATGAAAATCTTGGTGCCGGAGATTTTGTAAGAGCCGTCCGGCTGCTTCACGGCTTTCGTGCGCAGCAGGCCAAGGTCGGTGCCGCAATGCGGCTCGGTGAGATTCATCGTGCCGGCCCATTCGCCTGACACCATCTTCGGCAAAAACTTCTGCTTCAGCGGGTCGGACGCATGCGCGAGGATCGCCGCCACCGCGCCCTGCACCAGGCCCGAATACATCGAGAAGGCGAGATTGGACGAGGCGAGGAATTCGTTGACGATCACGGTCAGCGTCGAGGGCAGTCCCTGCCCGCCGAATTCCACAGGACACGACAGTCCAACCCAGCCGCCCTCGGTCAGTTGCTTGTACGCCGCCTTGAATCCATCCGGCGTGGTGACGCTCCCGTCCTCATGGCGCGTACATCCCTCCGCATCGCCGCGAGCATTGAGAGGAAACAGCACCTCGGAACAGAGCTTCCCGCTTTCTACGAGGATTGCTTCCACTACATCTGGTGAGGCGTCGGCGAAGCCGGGAAGGTTGTTCTGGCGCTCGATGTGGAACACATCGTTGAGCAGAAACAGCACGTCTTCGACTGGCGCAGTGTAGCTCGGCATTGGCGCTCCCCCGGCATTCCCTGACTTTGCGGCAGCTTACCCCGCACGCCTTAACAAGCGGCGCAGCACGCCACCGCGGCGTTGAGGATTACCGCGCAAGGCCCGGAATTTAACCGCTTATTTACCCTGACACGAACAAAGTGGCGCTCTGGGGACGGGGCCGTCGCGCGTGACACTAGCTGTTAACAAGTGCTGGTTCCCGCAGGACTTTTACGGGTCCTTCCCCGCGGCCGGTCGGGTCTGGGTGAGCGCATGAGGCAAAGAGCCCCGTGGAACGTGAAAGGTGTGCGGCCGGAAGTCCGCGACACCGCTCGCGAAGCCGCGCGCCAGGCCGGAATCCCCGTCGGCCAGTGGCTCGACCAGACCATCATGCAGCACGCGGGTCCGCCAATTCCGCAAGGTTATCAGCAACATCCGCAGCCTCAGCCGCCGTATCAGCAGCAGCCCCAGCACGCGCCGCATGACCCGCGGCAGCAGCATCGTCAGCCGCAACAACGGCAGCATCAGCAGCAACATCACGCGCCGCAGCCGCATTACGCGCCCCCGCCGCCGCCCCCCGCGCCGGCCTATATGCCGCCGCCTCCGGCGCCCTATCCGCAAGCGCATTCGCCTTATCCGCCCGCGGGTTACGGCCAGGGTCCGTATCCGCCCCAGCCGGCTCATGTGCCGGCATCGCACATGCCGCCGCAGCCGGCCTTCACGCCGGCGCCGCCAATGCAGCCGCAGGCTCAGCCGGACTGGACCACCGATCTCGACCGCGCGGTCGCGGAAATCTCCGCGCGCCAGCACGCGCTCGATGTCGATCCTTCCGCGCCGCCGCTGCAGCCGCAGCAGCCCCGCAACTTTGCGCCGCAGCAGCAGCAACAGCCGCCCGCGCCGCACTATCCGCCTGCACAGCAACAGGTTTTCGCGCCACCTCCGCCGCCGGTTTACATGCCGCCGGTGCAATATGCGCCACCCCCGCCCGCAATCGACCTGTCCGGCCTCGAGAAGCAACTGCAAGGCATCACGGCGCAGATTGAGAATCTCAACCGCAACGATGGCTTCAGCGCCGCCATCGCCGACCTGCGCAAGGATCTCGCCGAAATCCATCGCACGCTGACCGAGGCGATGCCGCGCCGCGCGCTCGACGCGCTGGAGGCGGATGTCCGCAATCTCGGCGACAAGATCGAGCAAAGCCGCACGGCCGGCGTCGATCCGGCGGTGCTTGCGAGCATGGAGCGCGGGCTTTCGGATGTGCGCGAGGCGCTGCGCGCGCTGACGCCGGCGGAAAGCCTGGTCGGCTTCGAGGACGCCGTGCGCGGCCTTGCCGCGAAGATCGACCAGATCGCGGCCAGCCATCACGATCCCGCGGCATTCCAGCAGCTTGAGGCCACCATCACCGCTCTGCGCGGCGTCGTCTCGCATGTCGCCTCGAACGAGGCGCTGGCGGGATTGTCCGAGGAAGTGCGGGGACTTAGCGCCAAGATCGACCGCGTCGCCGGCACCGCATCCGGCATTGGCCCGGAAGCCCTGTCCTCGCTGGAGAAAAAGATCGCCGATCTTCCGGTGCTCGGCGCCATCGAGCGCGGCTTCGGGGAACTGAAATCGCGCATCGACGACATGCAGCGCATGCCGTCCAGCCCCTCGCCGGACCTGACCGAGCATCTGAAACGCGACCTCGACCGCACGAAAGACACCCTGGACGCGCTGCACGGCACACTAGGTCTTGTGGTGGATCGTCTGGCAACCATTGAATCGGCCGTCAAATCCACGCCGATGCAATTGGCGCAGCCAGCCAGTCCGCCGCCAGCGCCGCAGCCTGCTCCGCGCCCTGCAGCGGAAGCACCGCCCCTCGCGCCACCGCCAGCGCCGCAGCCGACCGCTGTGCCAGCGCCCGTCGCACCGGCACCCGCTGCGCGGACAACGCTGGCCCAGCCGATGCAGCCGGCGCCGGCGGCGCCGGCTCGCCCTGTGGCTCCAGTCGCCGAGCAGCCGCGCGAAAAGCCGCGCCAGATGCCGCCGCAGCAGGCGCGCGAACCCATCAATCCCAATCTGCCACCGGATTTCCCGCTCGAGCCCGGCTCCGGCACGCCGCGCATGCGGCCGAAGCCCTCCGCAGCCGAACGCATCGCCGCTTCGGAAGCGGCGCTTGCACCGGGCTTGTCTGGCACCGCCGACGCTGCTCCGACCAACTTCATCGCCGCCGCCCGACGCGCCGCCCAGGCTGCTGCACCCGCGACCGATGCCGGAAGGGACGATGAGAAGTCCGAAAAGTCCGGCAAGACGATCGGTCAACGTGTTCGCGCATTGATCGTCGGCGGCAGTGCGGTGATCGCGGTTGTCGCAGCCGCACATGTCGCGATGAAAATCCTCGATCCGGACCATCAGGGCGATGTGGGTGTCGTATTCACCGATCCGCCTCCCGGCTTCGAGGAAAAGATGCTCGCGGAGGAAGAAGCAGAGGAACGCGCGAAGGCTGCGAACAAGCCGGCTCTCAGTGCGGCTCCGACAATCGCACCGTCCGGCGTGCTCTTGCCGCAGAACAAAACCGCCGCTGCGCCGGCCAATACGGGTTTCGAGCCCATCGTCGATCCCGGCATCACCGGTTCGGTCGCAGCGCGCAACGCTGCCGCCAGGCCTGTGGCGCCGGCTCAGACTCCGGCAGACGGACGCCCCGCCCTGCCCGATCGCCTGCCCAATCCGTTGCGCGAAGCCGCGACCAGCGGCGATGCCGGCGCCGAATACGAAATCGCGATGCGCTATCTGGAAGGCCGGGGGTTGCCCCAGAATACGGCCGAGGCTGTGCGCTGGCTGGAACGCGCGGCGGCAACGGGCCTCGCGCCGGCGCAATTCCGCCTCGGCGGGCTTTACGAGAAGGGCCAGGGCGTCAAAAAGAATCTCGAAGCAGCCCGCAAGCTCTACATCGCGGCAGCGGAAAAGGGCAATGCCAAGGCGATGCATAACCTCGCCGTGCTCTATGCCGAAGGCATCGACGGCAAACCGGACTACAAGAGCGCGGCCGGCTGGTTCCGCAAGGCGGCCGAGCACGGGACAGCAGACAGCCAGCACAATCTCGGCATCCTCTACGCCCGCGGCGTGGGCGTAGAACAGAATCTCGCAGAGTCCTACAAGTGGTTTACGCTCGCTGCGAATCAGGGCGACCGTGACTCCGCCAGCAAGCGGGATGACGTCGCCGCCCGGCTCGATCAGGCGTCCCTCATGGCCGCTAAACTTGCCGCGCAGACATTCGTGGTGAAACAGCAGCCGGACGAGGCCGTCAACGTCAAGGCCCCGCCCGGGGGCTGGGAGCGGCCCGCCAGCAATGGCGCAAGGCCGGAAAGGAAGCCAAAATCCGGCTCGTCCACGCGCGTCACACCGTCCTGACCGGCGGCCGATAAATTCATCGACTCTTCAGGCTGATGCTGTACGGATGACTGAAACGCAGCGCCGCAGGGTGAACCGCGCGCCGTGACCTTGCCGCTTTGCGTTGTGAGTTGAAGTCGCAGGCTCCAAACCGGCTGGTTCCATCCGTGCAGATTTACCTTCCCGTCGCCGATCTGCCCGTTAACATTTTCCTCATCCTTGCGATGGGCCTGGCGGTCGGATTCATCTCCGGCATGTTCGGAATCGGCGGCGGCTTCCTGATGACCCCGCTGCTCATCTTCATCGGAATCTCGCCCGCCGTCTCCGTTGCCACGGTGTCGAGCCACATCGCTGCGTCGTCGGCCTCCGGCGCCATCAGCTACTGGCGAAAGAACGCCATCGATTTGCAGCTCGCAGCCATGCTGCTTGGCGGCGGCATTATCGGCACCGCGCTTGGCGTCTGGCTGTTCACGCTGCTGCGCTCCGCGGACATGCTCGATCTGCTGATCGCCATGTCCTACGTGGTCCTGCTTGGCGCCGTCGGCGGATTGATGATGGTGGAGGCGATTCGCGCCATCGTCCGGACATATCAGGGCAAGCCGGTCGTGTTACGCCGCCCGGGCAGCCACACCTGGGTTCACGGGCTGCCGTTCAAGATCCGGTTCAAGCGTTCGAAAATCTATGTGTCCGCCATTCCCGTCTGGATCATCGGCCTGATCATCGGATTCGTGGGCGCGATTCTCGGCATAGGCGGCGCCTTCCTTCTGGTGCCGATGCTGATCTACTTCCTGCGGGTGCCGACAGCCACCGTTATCGGAACATCGACGCTGCTGACGCTTGTCACCATGGGATCGGCGACGATCATGCATGCCACCACCAACCATCTGGTGGATGCGATGCTGGCCCTGATCCTGATGGTCGGCGGCGTCACCGGTGCGCAGTTCGGGGCGCGCGCCGGCCTGCTGATGAAGCCTGAGAGGTTGCGCCTGCTGCTGGGCTTGCTGGTGTTGAGTGTGGGCCTGCGCTTCGCGCTCGACCTGTTCACGCAACCGAATGAATTGTTTTCCATCCGCGTGGTGGGCGGCGCATGAAGCGCATCATCACCATAGCCGCTTTGGCGGCCGCGCTGGCGGGTTTGCCGAACAGTGCGGTTGCCGAACGTCTGATTTCATCGCTGAGCAGCCACCAGGTACTCGTGTCCTCCAGCTTCGCCGGCGCGGAACTCGTGCTGTTCGGTTCGGTCGAGCGCGATGCGGCAACCGTTCCGCGCCGCGGCGGTTACAATCTGGTAGTGACCGTGATCGGCCCCAAGCAAACGGTCGTGACCCGCCGCAAGAGCAGGGTTTTCGGCATCTGGGCCAACACCCAGTCCCGTACCTTCGCCGGCGCGCCATCCTACCTCGCCGTGCTGAGCAACAAGCCGCTCAATGAAATCGCGAGCCTTGGCACGCAGCAACGGCTCGACATCGGAATGGACAACGTGCCGCTGCCGCAGACGCCGGCGATGCAACCCACCGACCTGCTGTTCCGCGACGCGCTCATTCAGTTGAAAAAGGAACGCGGACTGTATGTCGAAGAACCCAACAGCGTGACGTTTCTGACGCCCAATCTTTTCCGCGCCGGAATCCGCCTGCCGGCAGAAGCGCCGGTCGGCAATTACGAAGTCGAGGTCAAGCTGTTTGCCGACGGCGCAAATATCGCACGCACGGCGTCCGCCCTCGAGGTGGTGAAGGTTGGCGTCGAACAATTTGTGGCCAGCGCCGCCCGCGACCACGGCTTCCTCTATGGTCTCGGCACGACCCTGATGGCCTTGCTCACCGGCTGGCTCGCGTCGATCGTCTTCAGGCGCGACTGAACGTTTCAGTCAGGCAGACAACGCGCCGCCGATACCGTGTAAAGCCGCGCCGTCCCGAGCATGTGCGCAACGAAATCGGCGCCATCGAAGACGGACTGGAAGGCACGGCTCCGCACATTCAGGCCGCCCGTGAATGCGCCGAACGACGGCATCACCACGCGCCGCCTGTCTCCGGCGAAGCATTTGCGCAGCAGCGTCCGCCCCCGCGCCGAGACGCGGGCCACCGGATGCAGATGCCCCGCGATTTCCGATATTTCGCTCTCCGGCGACGGCTCGTGCCGGAACACAATGCCGCTAATCGCGACCTGGTCGATGAAACGTCCGCCGATTCCGGCTGCCGGATCTGGATCGTGATTGCCGGCGATCCAGATCCAGTCGCGCCCGCGCTGCAACGCGAGCAATGTGCGGCGGTCATCGTCTGACAGCCGTGCCGGCCCGTCCCCATCGTGGAAATTGTCGCCGAGACAGATGACGAGGCGCGGATCGTAGCGGACGATGACCTGCTGCAGCCGCGACAGCGTCGCACGCGTGTCATAGGGCGGCAGGAACCGGCCATGACGGGCGAAGCTGGACCCCTTCTCGAAATGCAGATCGGCGACGCAAAGCAGATGCTGTTGCGGCCAGTACAGCGCGCCTGAAATATCCGCGCACAGCGACGCGCCGGCGAGTTCCACGCCATGCAGCGGAGTGCTATTTGCCGCCAGTTTGGCCACGCATGGCCTCCTTTACGAGATCGTCCGCCGCTTCCGCCAGGAGCGCATCGGACGCTTCGCCATAGACAGATTCCCGGCCGATTTCCAGCATCACCGGAACCGCCAGGGGCGACACCTGATCGAGCGGTTTATGGACGATTCGTCCCTTCACGCGCGTGAGCATCTCGCCTAGCCGCCTGATGTCGAGCAAGCCGGTTGCGGCATCGGTCCAGGCCGCTCGCAGCAGAACATGGTCCGGCTGGTGCTTGCGCAGAACGTCATAGACAAGATCGGTGGAGATCGTGACCTGGCGCCGGTTCTTCTCTTGCCCCGGAAATCTCCGTTCGATCAGGCCGCCGATCACCGCGCATTGCCGGAAGCTGCGCTTCATCAGCGGCGTCTCCGCAAGCCAGGCTTCCAGATCATCACCCAGCATGTCTTCGGCGAACAGCGCCGCAAGCGACAGTTCAGCGTTCTCCACCGCGCGGCCCATGTCGCCCAGCCCCCACACAGCCAGCGCATATTCATTGGCGACAAAGCCGAGCGGACGCTGCCGCGCGCGCTCGAGCCGCCGCGTCAGCAGCATCCCCAAGGTCTGATGCGCAAGGCGCCCTTCGAAGGGATAACAGACAAGATAATGCTTGTTCGCGCGCGGGAAGGTTTCCACCAGCAGGTCGCCGGCCCTGGGCACCACCGATTTCCATGTCTGGACGTCCAGCCACTCCCGCACCTGCTCCGGCAAATCGCGCCATTGTGCCGGGTCGGCGAGCAGCGCGCGCACGCGCGCGGCAAGATAGGTTGACAACGGAAATTTCCCGCCGGCATAGGCGGGCACTTTCGGATCGGTGGCATTGCTGCGCGAAACATAAATCTCGTTCTCGACCATCGCCTCATAGCGCAGAATCTCGCCCGCGAAGACGAAGGTGTCGCCGATGGCCAGCATCTCGGCGAAATATTCCTCGACCTCGCCCAGAACACGCCCGCCGCGGCCGATGGCGCCGGTCTGGCCTTCGCCGCGATGCCGCGAACGCACCAGCCGGACCTTGATCATCGTGGATTCGACGATGGTGCCGACATTCATGCGGTATTGCTGGGCGAAGCGCGGATGCGTCACGCGCCAGCGGCCGGATTTGTCCTGTTTGATCTTGGCGTAGCGTTCATACGCGCGCAGCGCGTAACCGCCGGTGGCGACGAAATCGAGCGCCGCATCGAAATCCGCGCGCGTCAACGCCGCATAAGGAACCGCCGCTTTAACCTCGGCATAAAGCTTGTCCGCATCGAACGGCTCGCCGCAGGCACTCCCCATGATGTGCTGCGCCAGCACATCCAGCGCGCCGGTGCGCAGCGGTGGCGTGTCCTGCGCGTGCTCGGCCACCGCGTCGATCGCCGCACGGCATTCCAGCACTTCGAAGCGGTTGGCCGGCACCAAAATGCCGCGCGAGGGCTCATCCAGCCGGTGATTGGCGCGGCCGATGCGTTGCAGAAGACGGGACGAGCCTTTCGGCGCCCCGACATTGATGACGAGGTCGACATCGCCCCAGTCGACACCGAGATCGAGCGAGGACGTGCAGACCACCGCGCGCAGCCGTCCACGCACCATCGCCTCTTCGACCTTGCGGCGCTGCGCGACATCGAGCGAACCGTGATGCAAGGCGATGCCCAATCCTTCCTCGTTGATGTCCCACAATTCGCGGAAGATCATCTCCGCCTGGCTGCGGGTGTTCACGAAAATCAGCGTCGTCTTGTGTCGCTTGATCAGGTCGTAAATCGCCGGGTAGGCATGTCGCGCCGTGTGCCCCGCCCAGGGGAAATAGTCCCCCGGCTGCAGCATGGTCACATGCGGCTCGGCACCGCCGTCCGCGACAACGATATCTGCGGACGCATCGCGGCCGGGCGACTGCGGCACAAGAAAGCGGGCAAGCCCCTGCGGATCGGCGACGGTCGCCGACAGCCCGATGGTTTGCAGGCCGGGCGCGAGCGTGAACAGCCGCGCGAGACCGAGCGAGAGCAGGTCTCCGCGTTTCGATGTCACCAGCGAATGCAGTTCGTCGAGCACGACACGCTTCAGCGTTCCGAACAGGAACGGCGCATCGTCGGACGCCAGCAGCAGCGCCAGTTGTTCCGGGGTGGTCAGCAGAATGTCCGGCGGATCGCGGCGCTGGCGCGTGCGCTTGGAGACGGGCGTGTCGCCGGTGCGCGTCTCGATGCGGATCGGCAATCGCATCTCCGCAACCGGTATTTCCAGATTGCGTGCAATATCGACCGCCAGCGCCTTGAGCGGAGAGATGTACAGGGTGTGAAGCCCGTTTCCCTCTCCCCGCGCGCGGGGAGAGGGTGGCGAGCCGCGAAGCGGCGAGACGGGTGAGGGGGTGTCGCGGTCATGCGCAGATATCGACACCCCCTCACCCGCCACGCCTTCGGCGTGGCGACCTCTCCCCGCACGCGGGGAGAGGTGACGTTCATGCAATTCCACCAGCGTCGGCAGAAATCCGGCCAGCGTCTTGCCGCCGCCGGTCGGCGCGATCAGCAAAACCGAGGCGCCGGCACGGCTGCGTTTGAGCAATTCGAGCTGGTGCGCACGCGGCTGCCAGCCGCGGCCGGCGAACCAATTGCGGAACACCGGCGGCAACGGCGCCTCATCCGCCGGACCGGTCGCCGGTTTCAAATCGGAGGCGGGGGAGCTAATTTGCGGCGTCCTCATGCGTGACGGGAATTAGATGGGCATCTATTCGACCATCGTAAGGCCATGGACCTTCCGCCTCGACCCTGAAAACGCGCATATCGTTGCGATCCGGGCGGGGGCGCGGCTGGCACATATAGCCGGCCTGATACGCCCGTTCTTCGCCGTGTCCGATCCGCGGCTTGTAACCAGCATTGCCGGCATTCGCTTTTCGAGCCCCGTCGGGCTGGCCGCAGGCTTCGACAAGAGCGGCGAGGCCATCCAGACGCTGGCGGCGCTGGGCTTCGGAAGCATCGAGATCGGCTCGATCTCGATAGACCCCTCCGGCGGCAATCCCTATCCACGCCTCTTCCGCCTGCCGGAGGACCGGGCCATCGTCGTGCATTACGGCCTGCCCAACACGGGCGCGCGCGCCGTCGCGGCGCGCATCGGCGGCGTCAAGCTTCCGGTTCCGCTCGGGATCAACATCGTCAAAACCAATCGTGGCATGGGCGCCAGCCCCGAAACTGCCGACCAGATCATCGCCGAATATGTCGATGCTGCGCGTCTGCTGGCACCGCATGCCGACTATCTGATGCTCAATCTGAGCTGTCCCAACACCGGGGACGGCCGCGATTTCTTTGCCGAGCGCGCGCATCTCGACGCCTGCCTGTCCGCTTTATCCGGCCTGCAATTGAGTTTGCCGGTTTTCCTGAAGGTCTCGCCGCTCGGCGGCGTCGAGACCATCGAGCGCGTGCTTGAAGCAACCGAGCCGCACCCGTTCATCAAGGGCTTCATGTTCAACCTGCCGCCAGGCAAGCCGCAGGGCTTGCGGACGCCGGAAGCCGTCTGGCGCAACATGCCCGGCGCGGTGTCCGGGCCGCCCGCCGCGCCATTGCTCGATCAGTGCCTGCGCGAATGCTATCGCCGGATGGACCGGAAACGCTACACGCTCTTTGCGTCAGGCGGCATTTCGAGCGGCGAAGATGCCTATGCAAAAATCCGTGCCGGCGCGTCGCTGGTTCAATTGCTGACGGCGCTGGTCTACGAGGGGCCGGGCGTTGTACGCCATATCACGCGGGGCCTTGTACGACTGATCGAGCGTGACGGCCTGAAGTCGATCGCCGACGCTGTCGGCGTGGATGTCCGCTAGCGGCGTTCTGCCACGACGAGCAGGCCGGGAACGGGCAAATTGTTTTCCGTCCGGGTAGACGCTGCATCGAGATGCAGAATGTCGAAACCGGCGGCTTCCAATGCAAAGCGCACATGCGCCTCGCCATGCGCATAGCGCAGTTTTTCGCCCAGGATCACTCCTTCGCCACCGTGACTTTCCACGGTGAAGGCAAGCAAGCCTCGCGGCAACAGAATCCGTGCAATGCCTGTCACGACTGGAGCGAGATCGCCTGCGTAGACAAACACATCGGCCGCAACAGCCAGATGATATTGCACCTCGCCTGCGCCCTCCTCCGCAAGAAACGCGATCATGTCCGCAACCGCCAGCCGGTCATAGAAGGTCTTCCGCTTCGCCTCGGCAATCATACCGGGCGAGAGATCGACGCCGACCAGCCGATCAACGCAGGAGCGAAAGGCCTCACCCGCAAGTCCGGTGCCGCAGCCGAGGTCGAGCATCGATCCGAACCGGATTGGACGTCCATGTTCCTTGCAAGCCGTGTCGACGGCCGCTCGCAGCAAAGCCGGCGCGCGATAATTCAATTTCTCCTGCAGCGCCACGTCGAAAGCGGGCGCATACTGGTCGAATAGCTCGCGCACATAAGCCTGCGGCATCGCGGACGTCGGCGCGGCGCCGAGCCGCATCAGCATGAGCGCCGCGCCATGCTTGTCCTGCGTATCGGCTTCGCAAGCCCGCCGATAGGCGTCGATCGCACCGGACGGATCGCCGAGCTTCTCCCGCAAGGCGCCGAGCGCAAACCAGGCAGATGCATAGCCGGGTGCAATCTCCAGTGCCTGCTGCATCAGGTCGGCGGCGGCAGCAAGGTCGCCCTTGGCCTCGCAGTCGCGCGCCCATTCGAAACGGCGGTCGGCGATCAGGTCGCCGGAGGACTGGAACTTGGGTGAAAGCATGCGCAATCGCGTCTCGTATGTCTCGCGGAACCGGGTTTATGGCATATCTGAAGGCGATGCGAGCGGAAGACCTTTTGCTGCCGACGCCTGCCGGCGTGTGCTGCGAGCGCGGCGGGTTTCATATCGACCCCATACGGCCGGTCGACAAGGCCCTGATCACGCATGCCCATTCCGATCATGCCCGCGCCGGGCACGGCGCGCTGCTGGCAACGCAGGAAACACTCGACATCATGCGGCTGCGCTATGGACCAGAGTTTGCCGGCTCTACCCAAGCGGTCCGCTACGGTGCGCCGCTCAAACTGAACGACGTCAGCGTGACTTTTCATCCCGCAGGGCATGTCCTCGGCTCGGCGCAGATCGCGGTTGAATGCAACGGCCTGCGGATCGTCGCGTCAGGCGACTACAAGGATGTCGCCGATCCGACCTGCGCGCCATTCGAACTTGTCCCCTGTGATGTCTTTATCACCGAGGCGACATTCGGCCTGCCGGTGTTCCGTCATGGCGACCCGGACGCTGAGATCGCAAAGCTTCTGCGCTCGGTCGCGCTGTTTCCGGAGCGCGCGCATCTGATCGGCGCCTATTCGCTCGGCAAGGCCCAGCGGGTGATGGCGCTGATCCGCAAGGCCGGCTACGACAGGACGATCTATCTGCACGGCGCCTTGGAGAATATCACGCGCTACTACCAGAGCTGTGGCATCGATCTCGGCGATGTACAGCCGATGCGCGACGTGAAGAAGGCCGATCTCGCAGGCACGATCACGCTCTGTCCGCCGTCCGCGTTGAAGGATATCTGGTCGCGGCGATTCCCCGATCCTGTCACCTGCTACGCGTCCGGCTGGATGCGGGTGCGCGCCCGCGCGCGGCAGAGTCAGGTCGAATTGCCGCTGGTGATTTCCGATCATGCCGACTGGGATGCGCTGCAGGCCACGATAAAAGCCACCGGGGCCGGCGAAATCTGGGTGACGCATGGTCAGGAAGACGCGCTGGTGCACTGGTGCCAGACGCAGGGGCTGAAAGCGCGGCCGCTCGAGATTGTTGGTTACGGCGACGAGGACGAGACCGACGGCGTCGCAGATGCCGGACAGGCGGGACATCCGGCATGAACCGCTTCGCCGAGTTGCTGGACCGCCTGACCTACGAGCCGGCGCGCAACAACAAGCTGCGTCTGATGACGGACTATTTTGCGCATATGCCCGATCCCGAACGCGGCTATGCGCTGGCGGCGCTGACAGGCGCGCTGTCGT
>JAESGM010000812.1_pt1 | contig 14563 bp, 11 predicted proteins | sample 9269721 | NCBI WGS metagenome assembly JAESGM01 (sample SAMN15720920, study PRJNA650825) | algae metagenome | isolation source: Komarekiella atlantica HA4396-MV6 and co-occurring heterotrophs from... | place: USA: Theobald House, Kauai, HI | collected 2009-07-29 | reverse complement strand
TGACGGACAAGTTTCTGGAAGAGATAGGCCTCCTCGTTCGAGCCCTTGGCCGAGCCGAAGCCGGCGAGCGCATCGGAGCCGTCGCGATCGCGGATCGTCTTGAGCCCATTGGCGGCGCGATCCAGCGCCTCCTCCCAGGTCGCCTCGCGGAAATGCGTCCACGGGTTGGATGGATCGATGAATTCGTGCGGCACCTTCGGCACGCCGTCCTTGCGGATCATCGGCTTCAGCAGGCGCTGCTTGTTGTGGACATAGTCGAAGCCGAAGCGGCCCTTCACGCAGAGGCGGTTCTCATTCGCCGGGCCGTTCTTGCCCTCGACCGCGACGATCTTGTCATCCTTGATCTGGTAGGTGAGCTGGCAGCCGACGCCGCAATAGGGGCAGACAGAATCCACCGTACGGTCGGGCTTGCCCTTGTAGACGTTGTTCGCGTCGACCATTGTGGAAGGCATCAGCGCGCCGGTCGGACAGGCCTGCACGCATTCGCCGCAGGCGACGCAGGTGGAGTTGCCCATCGGGTCGTCGAAGTCGAAGACGATCTTCTCGTTGTGGCCGCGGCCGGCCATGCCGATCACGTCGTTGACCTGCACTTCGCGGCAGGCGCGGACGCAGAGATTGCACTGGATGCAGGCGTCGAGATTGACCGCCATCGCCGGATGGCTGCGGTCGGCCTCGGGCTTCTCGCGCTCCGGGAAGCGGCCGGTCTCGATGCCCATCCTGTCGGCCCAGGACCAGAACTTGGAGCCGGGATCGGGCGCCTCTTCGCGTTTGGGCTGGTCGGAGACCAGAAGATCGAACACCATCTTGCGCGCGGTCTCGGCGCGATGGTTCGAGGCATTGACCTTCATGCCTTGCGTCGGCTGGCGGATGCAGCTTGCGGCCAGGACGCGCTCGCCTTCGATCTCGACCATGCAGGCGCGGCAATTGCCGTCGGCGCGATAGCCGGGCTCCGGCGAATAGCACAGATGCGGAATTTCGACGCCTTCGCGCCTGGCGACCTGCCAGATGGTCTCGCCCTCATGCGCGTGCACTTCGCGGCCGTCCAGGATGAACGTCACGCATTTCTCGCCGTGCTTGATCTGTGTCTGGTCGTTCATTGCGTCACCAATTCTGCAACGGCTTTTTCAGGTCTTCCGGGAAACGCTTCAGCACGCTCACCAGCGGGTTCGGCGCGGCCTGCCCCAGTCCGCAGATCGAGGCGTCGCGCATCGCATTGGAAAGCTCGTCCAGCAGCGCTTCGTTCCAGGGTCCCTGCGCCATCAGCTTGACGGCCTTCTCGGTGCCGACGCGGCAGGGCGTGCACTGGCCGCAGCTTTCATCCTCGAAGAACTTCATGAGATTGAGCGCGACGGCCTTCATGTCGTCCTTGTCGGACAGGATCACAACCGCGTGCGACCCGATGAAACAGCCGTGCTTTTCCAGCGTGCCGAAATCGAGCGGAATATCGGCCATCGACGCGGGCAGGATGCCGCCGGAGGCGCCACCCGGCAGATAGGCCTTGAAGGTGTGGCCCTCGGCCATCCCGCCGCAGAACTCGTCGATGAGCTGCTGCATGGTGATGCCGGCCGGGGCCAATTTCGCGCCCGGATTCTTCACCCGGCCGGAGACAGAGAAAGAGCGGAAGCCCTTGCGCTCGTTGCGGCCCTGCGAGGTGAACCACGAGGCGCCGCGCTCGACGATGTCGCGGATCCAGTACAGCGTCTCGACATTCTGCACCAGCGTCGGACGGCCGAAGATGCCGACCTGCGCCACATAAGGCGGGCGATGCCGCGGCAGGCCGCGCTTGCCTTCGATGGATTCGATCATCGCGGATTCTTCGCCGCAGATATAGGCGCCGGCGCCGCGACGCAGATGCACCTGCGTGTGCGGCGACAGGCCCGCCTCCTCCGCCTTCGCGATTTCCGCGAGCAGCATCAGCCGCAACTCGGGATATTCGTCGCGCAGATAGAAATAAATATGCTTGGCTTCCACCACCCAGGCGGCGAGCAGCATGCCTTCGATGAAACGGTGCGGATCCAGCGCGAGATAGTGACGATCCTTGAAGGTGCCGGGCTCACCCTCGTCGCCGTTCACCGCCATCAGGCGCGGACCGGGCTCGTTGCGCACCAGCGTCCATTTGCGGCCGGTCGGGAAGCCGGCGCCGCCAAGGCCGCGCAGTCCGGCGTCGTCCACCGCCTTGATCGTCTCCTCGCGCGTGCGCTCGCCGGACAGGCAGGCGCTCAAGAGCTTGTAACCACCGCTCGCTTGATATTGTTCGAACGAAACCTGCGGCTTCGCCGCATGCGCATGCGTGTCACCCTTCACCGCGGCGGCGACGCTCTCAGCCGTGGCATTGAATGTCTGCACATGACCGACGGCGGCGACCGGCGCGCGCTCGCAAGCGCCCATGCAGGGCGCGCGAACGACGCGCACGTCCTTGCCGAGAATCGCCGGCAATTTCTCGATCAGCTTTTCCGCACCCGCCATCGCGCAGGAGAGCGAATCGCAAACCCGCACGGTGATCGCCGGCGGCGGGGTCTCGCCTTCCTTCACCACATCGAAATGCGCGTAGAAGGTCGCGACTTCGTAGACTTCCGTGAGCGCCATCTTCATTTCGGTGGCGAGCGCCGTCAGATGCGCGGCGGAGAGATGCCCGTACTTGTCCTGGATCAGATGCAGATGCTCGATCAGCAGGTCGCGGCGGCGCGGACGGTCCGTCAGCAGCGCCTGGATTTCCTCCAGCGCCTGCAGATCGACCTGACGGCCCTTCGGGGTCTGGCGTGCGCGCTTGCGCCCGCCCCCGCCATTCATGGCCGCTTGAGAATGCGGCGGAGGAACATGTGTATTCATGATGCCAAAGCATCGCGGTCCGGCCAGTTTAGAACAATCCCCAACTCCCGATACAACGATTGAAAAAATCTATCAAAAGGACTAGGCTTTCAGAAGGGAGTTAAGCCTTTGATTCAACAACTAGAATATCTGATGGCTCTGGCCCGGGAACGGCATTTCGGACGCGCCGCGGAGGCCGCCGGCGTGACCCAGCCGACGCTCTCGGCCGGCATCAAGCAGCTTGAGGAAATGCTCGGCGTCCTCCTGGTGCAGCGCGGCTCGCGATTCATCGGTTTCACACCGGAAGGCGAGCGCACGCTCGACTGGGCGCGGCGCATTGTCGGCGACAGCCGCGCCATGCGGCAGGAAATCTCCGCGCTGCGCCACGGCCTCACCGGACGCCTGCGCATCGCCGCAATCCCGACCGCGCTGGCGATGGTCGCGGCCATCACCACGCCCTATCGCGCCAAGCATCCCGATGTGCGCTTCACCATCTTGTCGCAGAACTCGATCCAGGTGCTGACGCTGCTGGAAAATCTCGAGATCGATGCCGGCATCACCTATCTCGACAACGAGCCGCTCGGGCGCGTGAACACGGTGCCGCTCTATCAGGAGCGTTATCAGTTGCTGACCGCGCCCGACGCGCCGCTCGGCGATCGCGACCGCGTCACCTGGAAGGAAGTGGCGCAGGTGCCGCTCTGCCTGCTCACGCCCGACATGCAGAACCGCCGCATCATCGAGGGCTTGCTGCGCGACGCCGGTGGCGATCCGCAGCCGACGCTGGAATCGAATTCCGTCATTGTGCTGTTCGCGCATATCCGCACCGGCCGCTGGGCGAGCGTGATGCCGTCAAAGCTCGCCGAAACGCTCGGCCTCACCGACACGATCCGCGCGATTCCCATCGTCGAACCGGAGGCTGTGCACACCATCGGCCTCGTGGTGCCGATGCGCGAGCCGATGACGCCGCAGACGGCGGCATTGGTCGCGGAAGCGCGGCGGGTGGCGGCGGGGATGAAGGGGTAACTCGCTGCCTTTTCCCTCCCCCGCTTGCGGGGGAGGGACGGCGAGCGCGAATGCGCGAGCCGGGGTGGGGGCACCTCATCGTTTGCAATGACCCCACCCGACTGCTCGCTTCGCTCGCAGCCACCCTCCCCTTTCAGGGGAGGGATTCACTCCCCCACTGCCGCATTCAGCGCATCGCGCAGCGCGAACACATCGTTCCTGATCTTTTCGATCTCGCGCAGTTGCTTGCCGGTGGCGCAGCCGATGGCCACCGGAATGCTTTCTGCTTTCCCGCGCAAGGCCTGCCCTGCGTCGGTGAGCGTGATGCGGACCTGGCGCTCATCCTCCGGGTCGCGCGTACGGCGCACAAGCTTTGCCGCCTCCAGCCGTTTCAGCAGCGGCGTCAGCGTGCCGGAATCGAGAAACAGCTTCTCGCCGATCTCCTTCACGGTCCGGCCGTCCTGCTCCCACAAAACCAGCATGACCAGATATTGCGGATAGGTCAGGCCGACCGGATCGAGCAGCGGCTTGTAGACGGCGTTGAAGGCATGCGCCGCCGAATAGATCGCGAAGCAGAGCTGGTTCGACAGCCGCAGCGCGGGATTCCCGGCCGGGGCATTGGGGGTCTTCGTTCTGGCCATGCCGACCAATATAGGCGGCACTCCATTGCACGCAATGAAATTGCGTACCTACGAAAGTTTATATTGCGTAAAATTAGATTGCTCACAATATAAATCGCACCAAAACCAAGGAGCCCCCCAATGAAGATCGCCTATTCGACCAAAGCCACCGCCACTGGAGGCCGGGACGGCCGCGCCGTCACCGAGGACGGCAAGCTGGATGTGAAACTGACCACGCCAAAGGAACTCGGCGGGCCGGGCGGAGACGCCACCAATCCCGAGCAGTTGTTCGCGGCCGGCTATTCGGCGTGCTTCCTCAGCGCCATCAAGTATGTCGCCGCGCAGGGCAAGATCGCCCTCCCGGCCGATGCCAGCGTGACCGCCTCGGTCGGCGTCGGCCCGCGCGATGACGGCCGCGGTTTCGGCCTCGATGTGGCGATCGAGATCGTCCTGCCGGGCATTGAACGCCAGGTTGCCGAGGATCTGATCGCCCGCGCGCATGTCGTCTGCCCCTATTCCGAGGCGACACGCGGCAATCTGAATGTGAGGCTGTCGTTGCGCTAAGTCCCCCTCCCCATTCTTACGCCAAACTCGGGTGTTCCCGAGTTTGGCAATGTGAATACTCCGAAGTCGGAAGCATCCGACTTCGGATGAGAGGGTGCCGAGCGAACGAAAGTGAGCGAGGCGGGTGAGGGGCGAGCCAGCGCAAGGCCCCTCACCCGGCTCACATTTCGCTTCGCTCAATGTTCGCCACCCTCTCCCCGCTAAAGCGGAGAGAGGGAAAGAGATGGCACGCTTCGTGCACACACATGCGGTGGAAGGACCCCTCGCATGCGCGTGCTTGTGCTTTACGCCCATCCCGTCGAAACGAGTTTCCACGCCACTTTGCATGAGCGTGTCGTCACGTCGCTGCGCGCGGCGGGACACGAGGTCGACGATTGCGATCTCTACGCCGAAAACTTCAATCCGGTGCTGAGCCGCGAGGAACGGCTGAACTATCACGACACCGCCATCAACCGCGCGCCCGTCGCACCGTATGTCGAACGGCTGAAGCGCGCGGAGGCGCTGGTGCTTTGCTTTCCGGTCTGGTGCTTCGGCCTGCCGGCGATCCTGAAGGGCTGGTTCGACCGCGTGCTGATGCCGGGAGTCGCCTTCGACATTAGCGATCCTGCGCACGTGAAGCCGGCGCTGACCAACCTGAAGAAGATTGCGGCGGTGACGACCTATGGCCGCCCGCGCTGGATGGCGCTGTATATGGGCGACCCGCCGCGCAAGATCATCACGCGCTATCTGCGCGCGCTGACCGGCAATACCGCGCGGGTCGATTATCTCGCCTATTACCACATGAATGTCGCGACGCCGGACAAGCTCCAGCGGCATCTCGACTATATCGAAAGCCGGATGCGGCGGTTCTAGCCGACGCTTCAGGGACAGGTCGTCCCGTCGGTGAAGCCGATGAAGCCGCTGGCGGGCGCACCGTTGCATACGCCGCTGCCGCGAACATTGCCTGCCGATTCTGCGTTGATGGTCGCGCCGGCCACGCTTGCCATGTTGTTGGTGATGCCGCCTGACGCGCTCATACTGTTGCCCGCTACCGTCGCCGTTGTCGTACCGCCATTGATATTGAGCGCCGTCATGATGGTGGCTGCGCCGCTGCCCGTCGCCGTCAGCGTGTTTCCGCGGACGGTGCCGCCGGTGTTGCCCCCGAACGACAAGGCGACCCCGGCGCTGGCGCCACTCTGGGTCATCGAGATCGTATTGTTCAGGATCGTCACGCCGCCGGCAAAGTCGTTGACCCGCACGGCCGCGCCGCCACTGCCATTGTTGTAACTGCTGGCTATGGTCAGTCCCGACAGCGCACCGCCGGAGGGGATCTGGACTGTCGCCGGCGCCGCAACGTTCGTCCCGATGATCGAGGCCGGCGTGTTCAGGGTTGCGGTGCGGCCGGCGGCGTTGCGCACGTCGACAGCGCCGCCCATCAGGGTCTGGTTGAAGGCCAGGCTGACGGTACCGGTGGTCTGGAACGTGCCCGCGAGGACAACCGTCGAGCCCACGCCTGCGGTGTTGATCGCTGCGTTCAGGTCATTGCCAGCGGTTGCGGCGCTGTTGACGACCGAGAATACATTGCCGTTGGCCAGTTGCGTCACAGTCTCCGGCGCACCGAACGCGCCGGCCTGGCTGACGATATCGACGTCGCGCACCACGCGGTCGGTCATGCGCCGCTCCTGCGGCGTCAGCCTGATGACCTTTGCCGGCGGCTGCAGCGGAATACTCAGCCGCGCCATCGCGAAGGCCTGGCTGCCGCGCACGTCGTCGTGCTGATATTCGGCGCCCAAAGTCAGCCGCGTGCCCTCCCACAAGACGGGGATTTCATACATCGTGAACTCGGCGCGCAGCCGCGGACCGGTCACCGCCTTTACGACGCTGTCATCGAAATGAAAGATGCCCGCGTAGAGCCGCAGCGCCTTGCTGTCGTCCTCCGGCCAGACCGGCACGCGCCAGCCGATCTCGGCGTCGAAGCCGCGCAAGGCGCGTTCCTCGCCGCCGTAGAACAACACGTTGGTGCCCGACAAGGCCGCCGTATTCAGGCTTTCGACATTCTTCACCCGGTCGCCGAACGGCAGGTAGACATTGGCGCGGAAGTCGAAATCGCGGCCCAGCGCCTCGATGCCGAAGGTCGCCTGGTTGAAATAATGATCGAACTCGCTGCGCTTGCGGTCGTAATAGCCGTAGACGCCGAAATTCCAGCCCGCCAGCATGTGACGCAGGCCGAGACCGACATTGCCCTCGCGGTTGTCGTCATCGTTGAAGCGCGCCCGCGCATTGCCGAACAGCAGCACGGTGTCGGTCTGCGCGAAGGGCACGAACAGGTCGGCCTCGCCAATGCTGCGTTTGGTGCCGGGTTTCGCCTCGAAGTTGATGGAGGGAAGCCATTTTGGGACTGATTGTGCGAAAGCGGAATCGCCGGTCATGAATGGCGCGGCGCAGAAACAGAGGCTCGCGCCCGCCCGTGCGAGGCACCTGCGCATTTCCCCAATTGCGCCGACAACCATTGCACTCCCCCATCGGGACGGGAGCATCGGAGGTTGTGCGGAAATGTAAAGGGACAACCGTGCCGCATCGCCGATAACGGCCGCGCATGTAGCACCGGCGCACCAGAATTCACGCTGCAGAAACGGAAACGCTGATTCAAAAGGCTAAATGCCGACGACGCCAGCTCTCAAAAAAGGCCCCTCCCTGCATGAGCAGAGAGGGGACGCAGGAGAAATACTGAAATACCGGTCAGAACAGCCCAACGATCCTGCCGTCCTTGACGTCGATCGAGTCGGCCGACGGCACCTTGGGCAGGCCCGGCATGGTCATGATCTCACCGCAGATCGCGACGATGAATTCCGCGCCGGCCGAGAGACGCACTTCGCGCACCGGGATGTTGAAGTCTTTGGGCGCGCCCTTGGCGTCGGGATTGGTCGAGAATGAATACTGCGTCTTGGCGATGCAGACCGGCAGCTTGCCGAAGCCCATCTCTTCCCATTGCTTGAGCTGGTCCTTCACCGACTTGTCGGCGGTCGCATCGTCGGCGCGGTAGATTTCCTTGGCGATGGTGCGGATTTTTTCGAACAGCGGCATATCGTCGGGATAGAGCAGCTTGAGGTTGGCCTTGCCTTCGTCGCAGATCTTGACCACGGCCTTGGCGACATCCGCCGCGCCCTCGCCGCCCATGGCCCAGTGATCGGCCATCAGCGCCTCGACGCCGAGCGCCGCGCACTTCTCCTTCACCAGCTTGATCTCGGCTTCGGTGTCGGCCGAGAAGCGGTTGATCGAAACAACCGCCGGCAAACCGAATTTTTTCACGTTCTCGATGTGCTGCTGCAGGTTGGACATGCCGGCTTCGAGCGCCTTCAGGTCCTCTTTCTTCAGGTCTTCCTTCTTGACGCCGCCATGCATTTTCAGCGCGCGGATGGTGGCGACGATGACCACGCAATCCGGCTTCAGGCCGGCCTTGCGGCACTTGATGTCGATGAACTTCTCGGCGCCGAGGTCGGCGCCAAAGCCGGCTTCGGTCACAACGTAATCGGCGAGCTTGAGCGCCGACGTCGTCGCCGACACCGAGTTGCAGCCATGCGCGATGTTGGCGAAGGGACCACCATGGATGAAGGCGGGCGTGCCTTCCAGCGTCTGCACCATGTTCGGCGCGATCGCGTCCTTGAGCAAAGCCGTCATCGCACCGTGCGCGTTCATTTCCCTGGCGCGGATCGGCTTGCGGTCGCGGGTATAGCCCACGATGATGTTGCCGAGGCGGGTCTTGAGATCCTCAAGATCCTTGGCGAGACAGAAGATCGCCATCACTTCCGACGCCACGGTGATGTCGAAGCCGGCCTCGCGCGGATAGCCGTTGGCGACGCCGCCGAGCGAGCAGACGATCTCGCGCAAAGCGCGGTCGTTCATGTCGAGCACACGGCGCCAGGCGACGCGGCGCGAATCCATGCCGGTCGCGTTGCCCCAGTAGATGTGATTGTCGATCAGCGCCGAGAGCAGGTTGTGCGCCGAGGTGATGGCGTGGAAGTCGCCGGTGAAATGCAGGTTGATGTCTTCCATCGGCACGACCTGGGCATAACCGCCGCCGGCAGCTCCCCCTTTCACGCCGAAGCAGGGGCCGAGCGAAGGCTCGCGCAGCGCGCACATCGCCTTCTTGCCGATGAAGTTCAGCGCATCGGTGAGACCCACGGTCGTCGTGGTCTTGCCCTCACCCGCCGGCGTCGGCGAGATCGCGGTCACAAGAATAAGCTTGCCGTCCTTCTTGCTGGCCAACGACTTGATGTAGTCCATCGACACCTTGGCCTTGTAGTGGCCATAGGGTTCGAGATTCTTCGCGTCGATGCCGAGCCGCTCCTTCGCGACGTCGACGATCGGTCGCATCTTGGCGGCCTGGGCGATTTCAATATCCGATTTCGGCGACTGATGCTGTGAAGCAGGCATGACGGGCTTTTTCCGATTCGTTGATGTCAGGGTTTCATATTGGAAGACGGCGCTCAGGAAAACCGCGCGCCCTTTTCGATTTTCGCAGCCGCGGCCCACTCGCCCGCGCCCATCTTTGGCCCATCGGCCTGCACGCGCGTGATCTTGAAGCGACCGTCGGCGCAGACGACCGTGAAGCTGTCGGGCTCGATCACGACGATCTCGCCGATCTTGCCGGCGATGCCTTTCGGGTCTTTCGCCGGCAAAGGCGTCGCGTCGAAAATCTTCAGCTTCACGCCGTTGATCGTCGCCCAGGCACCCGGCGCGGGATTGCAGCCGCGGATCAGGCGATCAATCTGAATCCAGGGCTTGCCGAAATCGACATGCGCGTTGTCGGCGCGGCATAGGCCTTCATAGGTGGCCTTGCTCTCGTCCTGCTTGATGCGCGGGGCCTTGCCGGCCTTCACGAGATCGACGGACTCGAGCATCGCCTCGACGCCCATTGGGAACAGGCGGTCGAAATAGACGGTGCCGAGCGTGTCCTTGTCGCTGATCGGCGTCTTCTTCTGGATCAGGATGTCGCCGGTATCGAGACCGTTGTCGGGCCAGAAGATCGACAGGCCGGTCTCGGTCTCGCCCTTGATGATCGGCCAGTTGATCGCGCTGGCGCCACGATATTCCGGCAGCAGCGAGGGGTGATACTGGATCGAGCCGTGGGTCGGGATGTTGAGGAAGTCCTCCGGCACGAACAGCGTCACGAAGGCCATCACCTGCAGGTCGGGCTTGAGTGACTTGAACTGCTCCCACACTTCCGGCTTCTTGTAGGAATCCGGCTGATAGACCGGCAGGCCCGCGGCGATCGCCGCTTCCTTCAGCGGATCGGCCTTCTGCCCCGGCTTTTCCGGCGCGACATAGACGCCGACAACCTCATCACCGCGCTTGAGCAGCGCTTCCAGCACGGCCTTGCCGAAGGCCTGCTGACCGTGAACGACGATACGCATATGGGAGTCCCCACCTTTGATTTATTTCGCCCTCTCCCCGCGCGCGGGGAGAGGGAAATTCATCAGGCCGCCTTATCTTCCTTCGCGGGCGCGGACAGCGCGCCGGAATTCTTGATCTTGGCGGCTTCCTTCTTGTCGAAGCCCAGCACTTTGGTCAGGATTTCGTCGGTATGCTCGCCGAGCAGCGGCGAACGCTTCACCTCCGAAATCGAATCCGACATCTTGATCGGATTTCCGACCGTCAGATATTTGCCGCGGGTCGGGTGATCGACCTCGACCACCGTGCCGGTGTCGCGTAGCGACTTCTCCTCGGCGATTTCCTTCATCGACAGGATGGGGCCGACCGGAATGTCGACCGCGTTGCAGAGGTTCATCACCTCGAACTTGGTCTTGGTCATGGTCCACTGCTCGATGCGCTCGAAGATCTGGTTGAGCTTCGGCAGCCGCGCGCGCGGCGAGGCATATTCCGGATCGGTTTTCCAGGTCGGCTCCCCGATCAGGTCGCAGATCGGGCCCCAGACCGGCGCCTGGGTGATGAAGTAGATGTAGGCGTTCGGATCTTCTGGCGCGCCCTTGCACTTGAGAATGCGCCCGGGCTGGCCGCCGCCGGAATCGTTGCCAGCGCGCGGCGTCGCGTCGCCGAACGGAATGCCCTCGCCGTACTGGCTGTATTCGGTGAGCGGGCCGTGCTTGAGGCGCTGCTGGTCGCGCAGCTTGACGCGGGCCAGGTTCAGCACGCCGTCCTGCATAGCGCAGAGCACTTTCTGGCCGCGGCCGGTGCGGATGCGCTGGTAGAGCGCCGAGACGATGCCGAGCGCGAGATGCAGGCCCGTCCCCGAGTCGCCGATCTGCGCGCCGGTGACGAGCGGCGGGCCATCGCGGAACCCGGTGGTCGAGGCAGAACCGCCGGCGCATTGCGCCACGTTCTCGTAGACCTTGCAGTCTTCGTACGGTCCGGGGCCGAAGCCCTTCACCGACGCGACGATCATGCGCGGGTTGAGCTTGTGGATGTGCTCCCAGGTCAGGCCCATGCGGTCGAGCGCGCCCGGCGCGAAATTCTCCACCAGCACGTCGCACTTCTTGATCAGCTCGTTCAGCACCCGCTTGCCTTCCGGATGCTTGGAGTCGATTGTGATCGAGCGCTTGTTGTGGTTGAGCATGGTGAAGTAGAGCGAGTCCGCGCCCTTCACGTCCACGAGTTGCCCGCGCGTGATGTCACCGACGCCGGGACGCTCGACCTTGATCACATCCGCGCCGAACCAGGCGAGAAGCTGGGTGCAGGTCGGGCCGGACTGGACGTGCGTGAAATCGAGGATGCGCACGCCGTCGAGCGCCTTGCCGTCCTTGCCGAAAGGTTTTTTCGACGGCGCCGGCATGGCCGCCTTGGCGCCCTTGCCGGCCTTCAGCTTGACGACCTTGGCGGATGACCGCTTGGCCGCTGACTTCTTTGACGCCGCCGCACGGTTCTTCGCCGGCTTGCGGGCACTGGACTTCCTGGCGACCTTCTTGGCCATCACATACTCTCCTGAAATCTCGACTTATTTCTTCTTTACGACGCTCTGCGGATTGAGATTGCCAATACGGCCGCTCTCGCTGCCGGCTGCGGGATCGATGACCGCATTGATCAGCGTCGGCTTTCCGGAATCCATCGCTTCATTCACCGCGCGGCGCAGCTCGTCGGGGCTCGTTGCATTGACTCCGATGCCGCCGAAGGCCTCGATCATCTTGTCGTAGCGCGCACCCTTCACGAACACTGTCGTCGCCGGATCGGAACCGCCCGTGTTGACGTCGGTGCCGCGATAGATGCCATCGTTGTTGAAGATGACGACGCAGACCGGCAGCTGATAACGGCAGATCGTCTCGATCTCCATGCCCGAGAAGCCGAAGGCCGAGTCGCCCTCGACCGCGAGCACGGGCTTGCCGGTCTCGATGGCCGCGGCGATGGAATATCCCATGCCGATGCCCATAATGCCCCAGGTGCCGACGTCGATGCGCTTGCGCGGCTTGTACATGTCAATGATGCCGCGGGCGAGGTCGAGCGTGTTGGCGCCTTCGTTGACGAGGATCGCGTCCGGGCGCTCCTTGATCACCTGACGCAGAACGCCGAGCGCGCCGTGATAATCCATCGGCGAGTTGTTGTTCATCAGCTTCGGCGCCATCTTGGCGATGTTGTCATCCCGCTTCGTCTTGACCGCGTTCACCCAGTCGGCCGGAGCGGACGTCCACTTGTCGCCCATCGCGTTCAGAAGCGCCGTAACGCACGAGCCGATATCGCCGACGACGGGCGCCGCGATCTCGACGTTGGAGTCCATTTCCTTCGGCTCGATGTCGATCTGGATGAACTTCTTCGGCGCGTCGCCCCAGGCCTTGCCCTTGCCGTGGCTCAGCAGCCAGTTCAGGCGGGCGCCGAGCATTACGACGACGTCGGAATCCTTCAGCACCGTCGAGCGGGCCGCCCCCGCGCATTGCGGATGCAGGTCGGGGAGCAGGCCCTTCGCCATGCTCATCGGCAGGAAGGGAGCGCCGGTCTTTTCGACGAACGCCTTGATCGCATCATCGGCCTGCGCGTAGGCCGCGCCCTTGCCGATAATGATGAGCGGCTTTTTCGCGGTCTTCAGCACGTCGAGCGCGCGCTTCACCGCATCCGGCGCGGGGATCTGGGCCGGCGCCGCGTCGATCACCTTGACCAGCGACTTGGCGCCGGCATCGGCATTCATCACCTGCGAGAACAGCTTGGCCGGCAGGTCGAGATAGACGCCGCCCGGACGGCCAGAGACCGCGGCGCGGATCGCGCGCGCGAGGCCGATGCCGATGTCCTGCGCGTGCAGGACGCGATAGGCCGCCTTGCACATGGTCTTGGCGACAGCGAGCTGATCCATTTCCTCGTAGTCGCCCTGCTGCAGGTCGACGACCTCGCGCTCGGACGAGCCGGACATGAGGATCATCGGGAAGCAGTTGGTGGTCGCATGCGCGAGCGCGGTCAGGCCGTTCAGGAAGCCCGGCGCCGAGACGGTGAGACAGATGCCCGGCTGCTTGGTGAGGAAGCCCGCGATCGACGCAGCATAGCCGGCATTCTGCTCGTGGCGGAAGGAAATGACACGAATGCCCTCCGCCTGCGCCATGCGGCCGAAATCGGTGATCGGAATTCCTGGAACGCCGTAGATCGTCTTGACGCCATTGAGCTTGAGCGCGTCGATCAGAAGATGAAAGCCGTCCGTCAGGTCCTGCTCGGTCGTCGCTTCCGGCTTTGTTTTTACCGCGGCCTCGGCCATCGGAATCCTCCCTGCAACTCTAGTCCAGATAGTCGGCATAGCGCGCGACATGGTCGGCGAGGCCGAGCGCATGATCGCGCACCAGTGTTTCGGCGCGCGCGGTATCGCGCGCTTCCAGCGCTTCGATGATGTTCATGTGATCGCGGATCGACTTGTCGGCGCGGTTCTTTTCGACAATCGTCTTGCGGCGGATCATGCGCATGTGCGTGAACAGGTTTTCCGCCAGATGGATCAGCACCTGGTTTCCGCTCATGCTGATGATGGTCTGGTGAAACTCGATGTTGACGTCCGAATATTCGTCGAGATGCGCGCGCACCTGGCCGCCCTCGAAGGTCGAGAACATCTTGCGAAGAGACGCGATCTCCTCGTCCTTGGCATTCTCGGTGATCAGGCGGGCGGCCATGCTTTCCAGCGCCGCCCAGGCGGTGATCAGCTCGATGACCTCTTCCTTGGTCTTGCGCACGACATAGACGCCGCGGCGGGGAATCGAGCGCACGAAGCCCTCGCGCTCGAGCTGCGCCATCGCCTCGCGGACCGGCGTGCGGCTGACGCCGAAATCCTGGGCCAGCTGCCGCTCGTCGAGCCGGATGTCGTTGCGGCTGCGATAGATGTCCATCGAGATGATGACGTTCTTCAGCGCCGCATACGCCTTGTTCTTGAAACTGAACGAGGTGTCGATCGGCTGGATGGCCAGCCGCGGCGGATCGTCATTGGCGGCGCCTTCCTTGCGGCGGGGCACCGGATTACGGGGATTGGTGTCGTTCTGGCTCATCGAAGGCACCGTTGGGTATCTGGTATACAATATTCCAGACTTCGCGCCACTGCAATATCGGCCTTGTGGATTGGGGCCGCCGATCTCGGCGGCCCCATGTTTTTCCGGCTCAGGCCGGCTTCGCCCGGAACC
>JAESGM010000811.1_pt1 | contig 14575 bp, 12 predicted proteins | sample 9269721 | NCBI WGS metagenome assembly JAESGM01 (sample SAMN15720920, study PRJNA650825) | algae metagenome | isolation source: Komarekiella atlantica HA4396-MV6 and co-occurring heterotrophs from... | place: USA: Theobald House, Kauai, HI | collected 2009-07-29 | reverse complement strand
GCAATCGGCCCGCCATTCACATGGAACGACACGTGCGGCTTCATCGCCAGCAGATGGTCGGCCCAGATGCCTGACGATCCAGGGATCGACGAGCCGCCGGTATGCACCAGCGTGATCATGCCCGCGTCTCTCGCCCAACCGATCAGCGGCGCATAGTCGTAAGGTGTCGGGAAAGCGCCGAAGCCGGCTTTCGCCAGCCACACGCCCTTGCCGGCGATCTCCTTCAGGTCCTCGCGGGTCAGGCCCGGTTCCAGAATAACCGCGCCGGCATGCACGCGCATGCCGCCGGGGCGATAGGTCTCGAATGACTTGAACGCCGCAACCGCCAAGGCTTTCACCCCTTCGGGATCCTTCGGCCGCCCAGGCACATGCACTTCCGACGCGGTGATCGCGGTGGTCACGCCGCCATGCACGTAGCTTTCCAGAAAGCCTACCGTCTTCTGCCGTGGCGTGTAATCGCCGAAGGTAATGTGCACGTGTGAATCGATCAGGCCCGGAATCGCAGTCGCACCGTCGGCGTCGATCACGACGTCGCATTGCTTCAGCAACGTGCTGTCCGCCGAGCCCACATGCACGATCGTGCCGCCGTCCGTGACGATGGCGTCGCCCGGCGCGAGCGGATTGCGCCAGTCGCCGGAGACAATGCGGCCGAGATTGACGATGGCGGTTTTCATGCACGGTCCGGTTCAGGAAAGGGGTACCGACCGCACTCAACCATGCCGCCAGACTCCAGCCAAATTGACGTTGGTCCAAAATGTTCATATTGTATGACAATCTGTCAAGAGAGGGTTTCAATGAAGGGCGGCGCGATCCTGTTTTCCGAAATGACGCCGGACGCGTCATTCGCGGCCGATTTTCACGACTGGTACGAAACCGAGCACATCCCGGTCCGCATGAAGGCGCCGGGCTTTGCCAGCGCCCAGCGCTATCGCGCGCAATCCGGTCCCGCCTGGCTCGCGGTCTATGAGGTGAATGACCTCGGTGCGTTCGACACGCCCGAATACGGCGTCATCAAGGGCCAGCCCAGCGACCGCACGCGCTGGATGCTCAAGAATGTCGGCGGGTTTACCCGCTATCTCGGCACGGAAACATATTGCCGACAGCGCAATGAGGCTGACCGCGATGCCCTCAACTCCCCTGTCCTCTACGCCGTGTGGTTCAATGTGCCCGCAGACCGCGCGGACGATTTCAATAACTGGTATGAACAGGACCACATTCCGATTCTGCTCAAATGTCCGGACTGGCGCATGGTCAGACGCTTCGAGATCAAGAACGGCGAGCCGGAAACCTGGACCCATCTCGCCCTGCACTATCTGAATGACGTGAAGGCGCTTGAGTCACCCGAGCGTCAGCAGGCGCGGCAAACGCCGTGGCGCGACAGGCTGGCGGCCGAGCCGTGGTTCAAGGGCAAATATACGCTGTTCGACCGCCACAAGGATCGTCACATCGCATGCCGGTGAACGTCACCCAGATCGATTTCAAGATTTCCCCCAAAACCGTTCAGCAGCAGGCGGTCGAGAAGCTGCGCGAGGCGATCCTTGCCGGCATCTTCAAGCCGGGCGATCGTCTGGTCGAGGCCGACCTGTGTGAGCTGCTGGGCGTGAGCCGGCCTTCCGTGCGCGAGGCGTTGCGCAGCCTTGCCGCGGAAAAGCTCATCGGCGTTGCGCCGAACCGCGGCTTCTTCGTGCCGACCATGTCGTGGGACGAGATCGAGGACATCTACAAGGTGCGCGCGCTGCTCGAAGGCGAAGCCGCCGCCCTGTTCACGCCGCGCGCAACCGCCGAGCAGCTTCGCGCGATGCGCTCGGCGCTGGAGGATTTCAGATCCGCCACCAAATCCGACAACCGCCTCGACCAGTTGAAGACGACCAGCCGCTTCTACGAGCCGATCCTGTCCGGGTGCGGCAATCGCATCATTCAGGAAATCCTGCAGGGCCTCATGGAGCGCATCACCTTTCTGCGCTCGCGCTCGATGTCCCGCGAAGGACGCGCCAAGTTCAGCCTGCGCGAGATGACGAAAATCCTCGAAGCGATCAAAAGCGGCGACACCGAGGACGCAAGAAACGCCGCCTCCGAGCACGTCGGGAAGGCCTGCGCCGCCGCCAAGACGGTTTACTTCGAGAAGCCCTGACACCCGCTTCGGACCGGAACCCCTTGCAAATCAATGCGATCTTGGGCGCTCCTCCGCCCCTGTCGCCAGTGTGAGCCAGCCGACACGGCCCCGCCTCCGCCCGCGCTAGCTGAGGGATGCAATCTGTGACCCCCGCAGGAGGCATCCATGTTCAGGTCATTCACCGGCGAGATCGGCGACCTTGCCAGAGTTCCGTTCCGGAGCGCCGGCCGGCGGCATGCCCTTTCCTTTGTGTCGATTGTCGCTGCGGCGCTGGTCGCCGGCCTGCTGTTCGGCAGTGCCGCGGCGGGAACCGACGATGTGACGCCGTTTTTCCCGTACAAGCCGAAGGACGTGGTTCCGGCGCTGCAGGAACAGACGGCGAAGGCCGGCGGATTGGGGGAACTTCAGACCGGGCGTTTCGACATCGCATATGTCGAGCCTGTCAATCCCGCGCATGACCGAATTCATGCGCTGATGAAGGAAGAGCGCATTCTCGAGAAAGTGCAGGCTCTTCTGGCGCCTGTAAAACTGCCGCTTCGCATCACGCTGAAGCTGGAAGGCTGTCATGGCGTTGTGAATGCCACATTCTGGGAGGACGCCATCAAGGTCTGTTATGAATATATCGAGTATATCTGGAAGCAGGCCGGCCGCGCGACCGCGCGCGAATTGTCGCCCAGAGACGCCGTCATCGGGCCCACCATCGACGTGTTCCTGCACGAGGCCGGCCACGCCGTTCTCGAAATCCTGGATATTCCGTTCTTCGGGCGCGAGGAGGAAGTCGCAGATTATTTTGCGACATACATCATGCTGCAGCTCTGCAAGGACGACGCACGCCGGCTGATCCTTGGCGCATCCTTCCTCGGCGGCAGGGAAACGATCGAGGAACAGAACAAGGTGCCGGAACTGCGTCTCCTCGCCGCGACGCATTCGCTGCCTGCGCAACGTTATTTCAACCGCTGGTGCATGGCCTATGGCGCCAACCCGGTGCTGTTCGGCGACGCCGTCGGCCCGGGCATGCTGCCGGAAAGCCGGGCAAAACATTGCCGGTATGAATACCAGACCAACGCCTTCGCCTTTAAGACGCTGATCTCTCCCTATATCGATGAGGAACTGAAGCAGGAGGTCCTGGCGCGGGAGTGGTTCGAGTCGCCCGCAGCGGGACAGATGTGTTCGGAGAAAGTGGCCATGCCGGCGCCGGATCGCTCCCCGGGAGTACGGCCGGAAACCGCGCCGGGTCTGCATCCCGATGCAACGATACGTCAGGCAGGCCAGCGCAACTACGCGCCCGCAATGCCAAGGGATACGCAGTCCGGGAATCCCACGGGGCTTCCTCGCGAAACGCCGCCGCAGGAGAAGCGCGACGAAGCGCATTGAACCGCGCAAGCTGTGACAATCCCGGCCGGAGTTCCATTGCCGGCCAGCCAGATCGCCCGCCAAAAATCCCGCTTCGCCAGTGTGATGCAGCCCACAGATCGGCAGTCGGGCCGGCGTTAAGTCAAGGCTTCCGCTTCTTGTTGAATGGAGGCGTCCATGCGCAAAACATTCGAAGACGGATTGACCCAGGATCAGCTTCGCCGCATCGACCGATGGATGCTGGTGTCGCTGGCGTCGGTTATTGCGGCCACGCTTCTCGCCGCGCTGTTGTTCGGCAGCAATACCAGTGTCCGACGCTGGTCGCCGCAAGAGGCAGCGAACCACGATGCCAGGCAACTCGCTGCGGCGGCCAGACCTGCCCGCAACTACAGGAGTGAATCTCTGGCGCGCAACCTGATCGGCAACCCGCAGGCGTCCTATCGCGCCTTCAGGCCGGATGGCGCACTGCGCGTCGGAGAACAGCGGCAAGGCCTGCCGATTGTGTACTGACATGCATCGTCACGCACCGGCCTCGCCGGCATGGTCCATCAGCGACTGGGGGGACAGGATCACCAGGCCGCCTCTTTCAAGGCGGATCCACTGCCTGTCCTCCCACTCGCGCAACTGCTTGTTCGTGCTTTCACGCGAAGCGCCGATGATCTGCGCGATCTCGCTTTGCGTCAGCAGCACCTTCCTCTTGCCGGGCGCGGCCTTGGCATTGCTGAACCGGAGTATGGCCATTGCGAGCTTGCGCGACAGATCGAGGAACATGACTTCCTCGACCTGGCGGCTTGTGTTGCGCAGGCGCGCGCACAGCACTTCAATCAGCTTCTGCGCAATATCGGGGCTGCTGTGAACGAGAGGCAGAAAATCCCTCCGCTCGATCACCATCAGCTTGCAATTCGTCACCGCAGTCACGTCGGCGGTCCGCTCGCCGCCATCCAGCAGCGCGATCTCGCCGAAGATGTCGCCCGGTCCCAGATAATTCAGGACCGCATTCTTTCCCTGCATCGAGAATGAAACGACTTTCACCTGCCCTTCCAGAATGGCGAACAGGCTCGTTCCCACTTCACCTTTCGTGAAAATTGTCTTCCCGCGGACGACCGATTGCTCAAGCGCATGCGCCTTCAGCTGCTGCAGCAGATCGGGTCCCAGAATTCCGAAGATCGGATGATTGCGAAGGAACGCAAGCTTGTCTGCCATCTTCGATGGCTGCGATACGGGTGCTGACGCCATGTTTTCCTGCCAAGCGACATGGGGGGCCGGACGTCTCGTTCAGTTCCTGGATCAGCGCTGCTCCGGAGGCGATCTCACATCCTTGCCCACGCCACCCCGGATCGCACGGCGCGATTGCCTGCGCTGCCATGCGCGATAGATCGAACCTATGCTTGAATGCAATCTTATCGCTTTCACTAAAGCGTGACGAGATCGGGCTGATATTGTGCAATTGGATTGCCACAACCCGCTTTGCGCCGGCTTGTCCGGCCAAACGGCGTTCCTTGCCGGACCGCGACTACCCGCGGTTGCGGAGGGAGTGATGCGCCGGAAAAGCCCTCCGTCGGCGAAGCGAGAGCGATGTCATGCGGACTTGCCGCCGTTCTCGCTTGCACAGATTCAGAGATGATGCCGGTCACTCACGTCAAAGCGTGCGCGCATATGTGTGTGGCCGGTCCCGGGGGAGGACCGGCCACAGGTCTCACTCGGCGGGGAGCCAAGCGCGCTCGATCACGTGCCTTTCACCCGTTGTCACGGGAGAGATGCCGTGGGTCTCCCAGCGCATGTTCTGCACATGGGGGGCCAACCCCTTGGCTCCGCCGGGAAGCAGACAGCAGCTGCCCGGATCGGCCTCCCCGGCTGCGATCGCCAGGCTGGACACGATGAGGGAAGCCGCCAGGATATCTGCCCTGGCTTTGGTGGACATGATCGTCTCTCCTCTTGGACGATGCCCCGGGGGTGAGCATCGCCAATAAGAAGCTAGGCGCGATCATCATTGCTGAATGTGAGATGGCTCACACGAGCTTCGGCTCGCGCTCGGCAGACCAGCAGCCGGAAAACTCACGCCGCTGGCGCTTGCGCCGGCGGGTTATCTGCTCCGGTGCGGGTCTCTCGTGATCGCGGCGCCACGCGCGGTGGCAGCGCCTCGCCCGGCCGCAGCGCCTCTCACCGCGGCAGCGCCGCGCGAGGCTGCTGCGCCGCGCGAAGCCGCTGCGCCGCGTGAAGCCGCAGCGCCGCTCAGGGAGAGTTCTTCTTCCATCTCGAAAATGGGCTGCAGCAGGATCTCCCGCATCGGCCCCGACTCGACGTCGAGGCACATCGACACGTCCTTGTCGTCGCATTCCCACATTCTGATGTCGCTCGCGAACACCCAATCCTTGGCGGCGAGACCGACATTCTTGACGGAGAAGCTATCTTCGTCCTCGGCTTCCGCCCCCGGTCCATAGACCAGGAACAGAACCGGTCGCGGCAGCTCGAAATACTGGCCTTCATAGGCGAAGCTGTAGATGCGCGCGAACCGCGCATAATTCTCGTCTTCATCTCCCTCGAACGCGACCTTGCGGAGCGCCCGCTCAAGGCGTCCTGGCGCCTGACGGTATCCCTGGGTACGCTGCAATTTCTCCTGGATTGTCTCGGAGGGAATGCGCGCGCGCTTGCCCAAAGGCGGCTCGCCCTGGAGCAGCGGCCTGTTCACGCTCAGGCCCAGAAATTCACGACCGAACAATTTGATTGCCGACGGGGTAAAGAGGTTCTCGAAATCCATCGCTGCGTCCCTCAGTCCCAATAATGGCGAAACCTAGTACACAATCATGAGACGGGCAATGTTTCACAAGCAACTTGTACGCGCTGCACGCGTCGATAGTTGCGGATCAAACCATTTTAGAATCGCATTGATTTTCTTGCGACAATTCTGCTCTGGCTGGTGAACTCGATAATGTGGCGCGGTGCACGTTGCTGTGATGACCCGATTTCCCGCCACTCGAAACACTCGCGAATGACGGGCCGAAGACGGCCGCCGGTGACGAAACCGTCCGCGCGCAGGAACGCCGCCGCAACTTCGGTGAAGGTGAGATCGGGATGCAATTGCCGGAAGGCCGATGCGCACAGCGCACCGACGATGTCGCGCGCCTCGATCAGGACCTGCGCGAAGGCATCGTGGTTGCCTTGATATGCCTCGTCGAACAGGTCCTGCACCAGACGCTCGCCCTCCTCGTCGATCCCCTCCTCCGATCGCCGCGACAGCGCATCGAGCTCCTCGCTGATCAGGCCGCGCCGCACAAGAAGGCCCTGGAATAGCTCGACCAGCAGGTCGAACACGGCGCCGGTCAAAGGCTGGCCGACCAGATGCAGCTCGGGCTGCGACAGCTCCGAGACCGGCGTGCGCAGATCGGGCACGTCCTGCATGCGCAGCGAATTTCCGGCATCGCGGATCTGGTGTGTCGGCGACAATTCGGCGAAGCGGTTCAGCTCGTTGGGAACGAAGATGTTGCCGCGCGTCTCGGCAAGGACATGGTCGACAACGGAGTTGAAATGCAGCGTTGAAATTAGCGTGACGATGTCGCTGGCGGCCTCCTGAAATCCGAAATACTCCGTCGTGATGCGATCCGGAGACGGAGCGCCGACGATCGAGAACACGAAGCTGTGCCCGATCTCGTGCGAGAGAATATCGAAGTTCAGGCAGAAAGGATGCTCGCCGTAATCCTCGTCGAAACCGAACCCCGTCTCGATGAATCCGTAACCGGACTGCGCATTGTTCCAGTCGAGATGCGGGATCAGTTCCAGGCGCGCATAGGCCTCCGCAAAGTGCCATTCGATGCGGCCGCCGAAATACTCTTCCCAGATGTCGAGAACGAATCGCAGTGTGCCGTACATGTGCGCGCAATTGAACTCGCGCGTATCGAGCGGGATATGATCAAAATTTCCGTCCGGTCCAGGCAGGACCGGCGGATAGACGGGGCCGCGATACGGCGGCAGATAGGGAAATTCGTAAGGCCGCGTCTTGTCGATGGCGTCGCAGACATACATACGGTCATCGGACGGCCCCGGCCCGATGCTTCCCGGCGTGCGCGCAATGATCACCGTTTCCGGCTCGGCAAAGGCCGGCAGCACCGGCGGCTGAGGAAAAAGCCGGAACCGGACTCCCTGCGTCTGCGATCCTGCACGTCTCACGGCGTCACCCTTCGGGCTGGTACGACTCATGATCCGGACTGCGCGGCGGGCGGCTCTTGCCCTCACCTTCCGCCGTGACAAAAGCGTATTCCCGCAGCAGCGCTTCGGCAAATTCATTCCGGTCGGCATAGCCCAGCAAACGGGCGCATGCGTCGACGTCATCGGGCATGTCCTGGCCAAGTCTGCGGTCGAAATACCAGTCGAACAGCTGCAGCATCTGCAGAGGGGACAGGTCCGCGGCCCTCGGCACCTGCATATGCGAGAGAACGGAATTCTTTCTGTCCGCACGCGCGGCGAACGCCGCATAGCGCCCCTGCGCGCGCAGCTTATCCAGCATGGCCAAGATCACGCGGCGAACCGGCGGGCAATCGCCGATCCGAAGCGCGCGTTCGGCGTCATCCTTGAGATCGAGGAATTCGTCGGGCCGCAGCTGTAATTCTCCGAACACGGCCTGGTCCTCGGCTGTCAGCGGAGTTTGTGCAAGTGCGGATCGATCCGTCAATGTCTCGCCCGTCAGGGCATCCCACATGGTCGTGTGATGGAAGTCGTACGACACCTCAACCCCGCGCGCAAAATCGCCTGCCCGAATCCTCGCAAGCATGGCGACGGCGTCCTGCTTCTTCCGGCTCACGCATCCGTCCGGCAGCCAGTCGCGCAGCCGCTCCAGTTCCGCGGCGGGCGAGCCGTCGCGGCGGGCCATCTCGATCACGGCGTTGTAGCTGCGATCGGCATAGTAGAGAGACTTGCCAAGGCTTGTCAGCCGGTCCCGCAACTCCGTCGAAATCACGCCGTGCTTCGTCGCGAGATCGAATGTGCACCGCATGTCCACAAGCGCGTCCGACATCGGCCGGTAGCCAAGCTCGGCCGGCGCATGGATCACGGCCACCTCGTCATCGTCCTCGAAGACATCCCCGTAGGGGGCAAGGATGCCGCTGCGATAGGCCTCGAAAATGCACCCCTCCCCGACCATGCCGAATTCTGCGAGTTCGGCCGCCCGCAGCGCGCCCATGCTTGCCGCCCCCACGACCTGCACGCCCTGGCTCATCGCCCACAGCAATTCCTTGTGCCAGACGGCAGGAACCTCGCGGAAGTTTCCGTCAATGAGTCCAATGACGCTCACGTCCGTCGTCGCAACGAGGCGGAAGACATCGCCCTGGCTTGCCGGCGGAAGATAATGCACGTCGAGAATCTGCCGCGCTTCCTCGGCGGAAATTGTCGGCCCTGCGAAGACATGGATGCTCATGCGCCCGCCCTTGTCGCAGCGAGCGCACGCGCTCCCGGCACGTAATCGTCTTCAAGAAGCCCCTCAAGCCCCGGCACCACAACCCGCACGACGGGAATGCCGAAGTCTTCTCTTGTCAGATCTGCGACGGCGATCTGGTGCAGCCCGGCCGCCGCAAGCCGCGCGGAGACATGCTCCATATCTTCGAGGATCGAGTCGGAGTCGAATGTCGGCACCTCGGCGAATTTCACGCCGCCGGCGTCGTGCTTCATGAGACTGCGAAGCTGCCGCAATCGCGCCGCGGCCACCGCGGAGGTGTAGTATCGGCGCGGAAGGTCATCGCGCGAACCCGAAATGACGGTCGTGCGCGCCTGTGCCGCTTCGGTCAGCGCGCGCAGCAATGCGATATCCCTGCAGGGATGGCATCCGGCGCCGAGTTCAGGCAGCGGCGGATCGCCTTGGTCGTAAACCACGCAGAGAAACGAGGCGACACCGATATCACTGGTCGTATCCCACACGGCGACCTTGATGCCGGCCTCTGCAAAGCGGTCGAGCACCCAGCGGCCACCCGCGGCATCGACCGTGTCGAGATCGATGGCACGGGCGATCCTGAATTGCACGCTTCGCTGCCACCACAAGGCCGTCGCGTCCCTTTCGACCAGTTCGCAAAGACCATGCAGCACCGCCTCCAGCACGTTGTTGCCGGACGCGAGGCCGTTGGTATTGGCCTGGAAATAGCCGGTGCCCGGCAGCAACGGGACAGTGTAATCGGTGCTGACCAGTTCGTGCGGCACGAAGATCGGTTCGCCGGTCGTCCAGTCCTCGGCGCGCACCCAAGGGATCGGCTGATCCGGGCGAAGAGCAACATCGGATGTTCGCGGCAGGCGGGCCAGATCGATGACCGCACCTTCCCGCGATATTTCTTCCGCGCTTGCCGTCGCGGCAACGGCGACGGTCTCGGCGTGAAATGTTTCCACCGCTTCCATCAGGCCCGATGCCTTGGCTGCATCCAGATGCAGGCCCTTCCCCTGCGCGACCGACACGGACCTGGAATTCGGCCGGAATACCCCGACGACAGGGATGCCCAGCTTGTCGAGTCCGGTGAGATTGGCGATGCGCGTGATGCCCATGGCGGACATGTGCGGACGCACGCGGGCAAACGTCGCCGCGGGATGCTCCGTGCGGTGCGTGCCCTCCCGGTAAGCCTTGTGGCCGCCGCCGCAGAGAGATTGGTCCTTTGCGTTGCGACGAAACATGGGGTGCCGTTACATGCGTGCCAGCAGCAGCTTTGCATCCCCGACATCGCGGGACCCGGCCGGCTCCGGATAGCCGGACACAAGCGCATGCAGGGCGTCGTAGCTGTCGGGATCGCCGGCCTTCCCGTGCAGCCGGACGAGGCTGCACAATGCGCGCAATTCGAGCAGCCTCGCATCCTGCCGGCGCGCGATCCCGAGCGCCCGGCGGAATTCCTCGTTCGCACTCGCGCCGCTCTTGTCCCGCTGTGACAGCAGAATTTCGCCGCGCCGCCTGTGCAATTCGGCAGACCAGTATCGAATTCCCTTGGTCTCGACGACAGGCGCGGCCTGCCGCAGAGCGTCCAGGCTCTCGTCGTACAATCCGGCCATCGCGGACACCTCGGCCAGCATCTCGAAATAGACGGGGAAATCCTCCTGGCTGCCGATGCGCAGCTCGATCTCCATGCATTCGCGCATTTCCGCCAGGCCCCATTCGAGCTGACCGTATTGCGTCAACGCATATCCGCGGAAAAAACGCCCCTTGACGCCGTGATCGCGCAGGCCCTGCTGCTCCGCATAGCGGATCATGTCCTCCGCGTGCCTCAGAATCGCGTTCGCTTCGCGGCGATACCGGCTGAGTACTATCGCGTAATCCAGCGCGTGCGCGATGCTGCCGGAATGATCGAGCTGGCGCGCCCATGTCAGCGCCGCCTCGCCCTGTTTCAACGCCGTCGTCCCATATCCCCGCAGATAGCGGGACAGGCCGGCTTCGCCATGCGCGCACACTTTCGCGTCGTGCCCGCCATAGACACCGGCATGAGCGAAATGCGTGTCGGCGTCGTAAAGCGCGAGCCCCTGCTCGATCTGCTTGCAGCAGGATTCCTGCTCTCCCAGCATGAACAACGTCGCCCACTGGCAATGATGGGCCTGAAGAATCAGTTCTGCATCGCCGATGCCATGCGCCAGTTCGAGCAAACTGTCGGCGCGCTGCCGTCCGGTCTGGAAATCCATCGCGATCCGCCACGCTCCCCAAGCGGCCGCGAAATGCAGCGGAGATTGCGGCAGTTCCCCGCACAGCGACAGCGCCCGGTCATAGGCGGTCTTGACCTCCTCAGCGCCAGGCCCGACCGACGACATCAATGCGCCCGCAAGCAGGAGCTGGATTTCCAGCTCAAGACGCATGCTCTGATCGGTATCCGGAATTCTGTCGACCAGTTCCAGCGCCTTGCGCATGTGGCTGACAGCCTCGCGAATGCCGGAGCGCTGGCTCGCTCGCCGCGCAGCTTTGACAAGATAATGTATTGCCTTCGACGCCTGCTGCGCTTCGATCCAGTGATGTGCGAGAATCTCCGGCTCCGACAGGACGCGCTCGGAGAAATGCGCCTCCAGGGCTTCGGCGATGCGCGCGTGCAATTCCTGCCGCGTGCGCTTGAGCAGCATGTGGTGCGCGGCATCCCGGACCAGCACGTGCCTGAATTCGTATGTCGCCGCAGGGGCGTCCCCCCTCTGGATGAAAATCCCGGCTGCAATCAGGTCCCTCAATGCCTGCTTCAGGGCAACCGCATCTTCGGTCCACAACTCAGCCAGCAACTCGTAGCTGAACGACCGGCCGAGCAAGGCTGCGAGCTGCGCCACTCCCTTGGCCGACGGGAGCTGGTCGATGCGCGCAATCAGTGAATCCTGCAACGAGCTTGGAATGGAAAACTGCGAGGATTGTCCCAATATGCCGGCCGTCTCGCCGCCGCGCACCGCAGCCGCATCGATCAAGGTCCGCGCGACTTCCTCGACGTATAGAGGCACGCCGTCGCATCGATCGAGGATTTCCTGCAGGATCGTCTCCGGAATGGACGTGTCTCCGGCGAGCTTCCCGACCAGATCCTTGCTGTGTGTCGACGTAAGCCTCGAAAGCGGAAGAAAGCCGACATGCGATCCGGTCCGCCACGGCGGACTGAAGTCCGGCCGGAAGGTCGCAATCATCATTGAGCGCGCATGACGCACGCGTTCGATCAGGCGCCCCAGAAATTCAAGTGTCGACGGATCGCACCATTGCAGATCTTCCACCACGATCAGGAGGGGGTGCTTGCGCGTCTCGCGATCGAACATCGTCAGCAGCGTCTCGGACGTAAGCCGCCTGACTTTCTCGGGCTCGAAGAACAGGGCACGCGCCTGCCCCTCCATGGGAATGCCGAGCAGCAGTGCCAGACACGCAATATGCTCCGCGGATGTAAGACCGCGCTCGGCGAGGCTGGTCATCAGCGCGTCCAGCCTGTCTTCCGGGCTCTGCAGATTGTGAACGAGATCCGCCTCCAGCCGCTCGATGACCGGGTGAAACACGCTGTTCTGGTAATAGGGTGAACACTGCAGTTGGACGATGTCGAAGTCCTGCGCAGTGTCGTCAAATCCATTCATGCGCATCACACTGCGCACCTGCTGCGGCAGTTCCTCGCGCTTTTCGGCGTTCCGGCGCTGGAGCCGCAAGCAGAACTCCTTGACCAGACGCGACTTACCGATGCCCGCCTCGCCGGTCATCAGGATGACCTGGCCCTCGCCGCCGGCGGCGAGATCCCAGCTCCGTTCAAGCTGGCTGAATTCTTCCTCGCGGTTCACAAATGGCGTGAGTTTTCCGGCGGCGCTCGCCTCGAAGCGGCTGACACGTCTCTCGCCCACAACCTGATAGAGCGGCACCGCCGAGTCGAAACCTTTGACGTCATGTGCGCCCAGATCGAGATACTCGAACCTGTCGGCCGCAAGCTGCCGCGTCAGCGCGGAAACAATCACCGAATTGGGCGACGTCAGCGCATGCAGCCGCGCGGCAAGATTGGCCGCCTCTCCGGTGACGGCATCGATCTCCGTCGTGCCGCCGGCGCTGACATTGCCGACGACGACAAGGCCGGTCGCGATCCCGACCCTGACCTTGAGGTCGGCATTCGCCGTCCTCTCATTGAGAGCGGCGACGGCATTCACGATTTCAAGGCTTGCGCGCACCGCCCGCTCGGCGTCGTCCTCATGCGCGACCGGATAGCCGAACAGAATCAGAATGCCGTCGCCGAAATAGCGGGCGACGTGTCCGCCATAATGCTTGACCGGCCGCAGGCAGGCCTCGCGATAGGCCCCGATCACGTCGCTGAGCTCTTCCGGATCGAGCCGCGTCGACAGACCGACGGAATCGACGAGATCGCAGAATATCAGTGTGAGCTGGCGCCGTTCCGCCGCCTGCGACGGTGCCGGCTGCAATGGCACGCCAATATGTTCGACGCCCCCGCCGGAGGCGATCGATTGACCCAGGCTCTGCTGGTTCTGCTCGGTGGCAGCCATCGCGGGGTCTCGTTGGCGCTTGCAGATCGGACCCGCGAGCGTAGCGACCGCGGACCGCGTCACACCACCCTGTCAGCCTACCCCGGCCGCCGGACCGGGTCCATCCCGGGCGTATGCAGGCCCGGCGCCCCTTCCGCAGATACAGGATTTCCGACGCCCGCGTCATACAGGTGACATGCTACAATTGAGTTGCCATCGCTGACCGCACGCGGCGCCAGCGTGCAGCATCGTGCGCCCGCCTCGCGGCAGCGCGGATGGAAGACGCATCCCGCGGGAGGCGCCAGCGGGTCGGGAAACGCGAGACCGAGACCCGTATCCGGCAGGCCGAGGCCCGGCTCCGGCGTCAGCACCGACGCCAGCAAGGCGCGCGTGTAGGGATGGCGCGGCTGCGCGAACACGCTCTCCCGGTCCGCCATCTCGACGATGCGGCCCAGATACATGATGGCGACGCGCGTCGCGAGATGCTCGACCACCGCGAGATTGTGACTGATGAAAATGTAGGTCAGTCCGAAATCGCGACGCAGCTCCATCAGCAGGTTGAGGATCTGCGCCTGCACCGACACATCGAGCGCGGATGTCGGCTCATCCAGCACGACCAATTGCGGCGCAGTGATCAGCGCGCGCGCGATCGCTACGCGCTGACGCTGGCCGCCGGACAATTCGCCCGGATAGAGATCGGCGTGAAGCGACGAAAGGCCGACGCGCTCCAGCATGGCAACGGCCTTCGTCCTGCGCTCGCGGAGCGCGACGCCCTGCACCGCCAGCGGCAGCGCGACGATCGAGACGATGTTGCGGCGGGGATTGAGCGACGAATAGGGGTCCTGGAACACAGCCTGGATCTGCCGCGCCAGCATGCGGCGACCGATCTGCGTCACGTCCCGCCCGGCCAGCGTCACTCGGCCGGATTCTGGCGCGAGCAAACCAAGCATCAGCCGCGCCAGCGTGGACTTGCCCGCGCCGGATTCTCCGACAATGCCCAGCACGTCTCCGGTCTCCACCCGCAGATCCACATTCGTCACCGCCTGGAGGCGTCGGGCCGCCCCGAACAGCTGCGTGTCCACGGCAAAACTGCGCGACACATTCTCGACATGCAGCAACGCGGTCATGCGGCTTGCGGCGGCAGCGCCGCCAGCACGCAGCGCCAGGCGTGATCTGCGTCGGAGCGCTCAACAA
>JAESGM010000810.1_pt1 | contig 14615 bp, 12 predicted proteins | sample 9269721 | NCBI WGS metagenome assembly JAESGM01 (sample SAMN15720920, study PRJNA650825) | algae metagenome | isolation source: Komarekiella atlantica HA4396-MV6 and co-occurring heterotrophs from... | place: USA: Theobald House, Kauai, HI | collected 2009-07-29 | reverse complement strand
GGGCCTCTATGACGTGATCTGGCAGGCCTTCGCCGTGCTGCTGCCGGTGCGCACCGTCGGCGTGATGGGCGACTATCGCACCTATGACCATGTCTGCGCGCTGCGCGCCGTGACCTCGGTCGACGGCATGACCGCGGACTTCTATCCCTACGACATGGCCTTCCTCGGCCGCACCGCGACCCGCATCATCAACGAGGTCAAGGGCATCAACCGGGTGGTCTACGACGTGACGAGCAAGCCGCCCGGCACGATCGAGTGGGAGTGAGAAGAGCGCCTCTCACATGCCGAAGATCATCGAGCCGCGGCGCTTCATCACCAGGTAGAAGACCGTCGCGATCGTGCTCATCAGCAGCGACCAGAGCAGGCCGAGCGCCGCCACCTCGCTGAGCTCGCCATTGACCGCGCGGTCGAAGATCGCGACCGCGATGGTCTTGGTGTCGGGGCCGGCGAGGATGATCGCGGTCGAGAGGTCGCGCGAGGCGTTGAGGAAGATGAAGACCCAGCCGGCCATGATCGCCGGCCAGAGCAGCGGCATCACGATCTTGAGCAACGTCGTGCCAGGCGAGGCACCGCAGACGCCGGCCTTGCCGAGCGCGGGCATCGGCCGGCCGCGTACTTCGCCTGCCCGGTCTTCGCCAGCGACGGTTTCTACAGCCCACCAGCGGGCTATCTCGACGAGGCGATCGCCGAGGTCCGCAAGTCCGGCGCGCTGATCATCGCCGACGAGGTCCAGTCAGCGCTCAGCCGGACCGGCACGCATGTCTGGGGCTTCCAGCATGCTGGTATCATCCCTGAGATCGTCACCATGGCCAAGCCCATGGGCAACGGGCTGCCGCTCGCCGTGGTGATCACCCGCCGTGAGCTGGTCGAGGGCTTCCTCGAGACAGAGCGCTACTTCAACACCTTCGGCGGCAACCAGGTCGTGGCGGCCGCGGGTATCGCCGTGCTCGATGTATTGCGCGACGAGGGTTTGCAGGAGAACGCGCTACACGTCAGGGCCTATCTGCGCGGCCGGCTCGCAGAGCTGATGGATCAGGACGAGCGCATCGGCGATGTCCGCGGCACCGGCCTGTTCGTCGGCGTCGAGATCATCAGGGATCGCGCGAGCCAGGCGCCGGCCTCCGAGGCCGCGCGGGCGATCATCAAGGAGCTTCTGCAGCAAGGCGTGCTCGTCGGTATCACCGGCGCAGGCCGCAACCTGCTCAAGATTCGGCCACCGATGGTCTTCTCGCGGGAGAATGCCGACCAGTTGGTGGATGCGCTGGAGCGGGCGCTTCGGCTGACAGTGGCCCGGCGGTAGCTGCCGTGCTGCGCTGATCTCGATTTATGGAGCCGGCTGTGTGGTCTCGGGGCGGTAGTCCAAAAGAGCCTCGAGAAGCGCTCCGATTGGCCATTGAAGAAGATCGTCCTGGTTCTAGCGTGGGGCAATTGTTGGACTGGCGGCAAATTCGCTGAGGACGACTGCAGATGACCTTCGCGTTCGTCATCATCGCGGCGATCTATCTGGTGATCGCGAGCTTCACCGCGCTCAATCCGGTGCTCGAGGCCGAACGTCCCCTTCTTGCCGTCAACGATCTGGCCGTGATTGTGCTGGTGAGCGTGGCCGCGCGTCGCATTGCGGCGCGCGGACTCGATGCATTCCGTCAGCTAATCGACGGCGTTCGGCGTCGGGGTCGCGATGCTCGCGATCATGGGAACATGTCCGCCGCTGAGGCCAATCTGTTCAGGAAAGCCGGGGTGAGTGCGCGATTTCCGGCTTTGCTGCCATCATCGGCATGGGCTCGTCCTCGATCGCGAGGGAGTCCTCGACCACCGGAATCCGGGTCACGGAGTTCTGCATGGCCCACATGGCTGCCTGGGTACGGTTCCTGACTCGCACCTTCCGGAGGATCGCCTTGACATGCACCTTCACGGTAGCCTCGGCGATCTCGAGTTTGCGTGCGATCACCTTGTTGGATTCACCCAGCATCAACCCTTCGAGGATGCTGACCTCCCGGGCCGAAAGGCCCTGGAACGGCGAGCCGTCGGCCCTGCGCTGCACGCCTTGAAGCAGGCGCTGCGGTTCGACCGCGACCTCTGAGAGCTGCGACAGCAGATCGGGAGGAAACACGGCGCCGTTGGCGATGACGACTTCCAGCGAGGTGATGAGATCTTGCGCGGATACGGACTCGACGAGATAGCCGACCGCTCCGAGCTGCATGGCGCGGCGCATCAGTTCGCGGCTGTCGCGAAGAGCGAGCGCGACGATCTTGGCGCTCTTGAACTGTCTCCGGATGTCGCCAACGATGGAGCAGGACATGTCGTCGATCACGACGATGAAGAGGTCAGGTGTCTTCTGGTCTTCGCAGCCTTGGAAATCGAGGCTGGTCGATCTCTGACTAACCCGGAAGCGCGCACCATCCAGCAATTGGGTGATGCCTTCGCGGAGCAGGGCGTTATCGCTCAGTACGGCAGTCTCGATAATGTCAGCCATTGTTATTCCCCTTTACTCAAAACAAGACTGATGTCGCGGATGCAACAGGAGGCGTAGGCTTTCGCTGTCAGTGATTTTTTGTTGGTTGGTGAGAGCCCGGACGCAATACGTACAGGCTAATCACTTGTGGGCACCGCATGACGATGAGGGATGCCGCACCCTCGGCTCGATAGTTAATAATTAGTTCATTCGGATGTATTCGTCTTGTCAGGAAAATTACGATCCTGTCAGGAGAATCCTTACACGCGAGAGCATGAGATCATCACGGAAGTTTGATCTCGCTCTCGGCATATTACTTCAGGTTGTAGGATCGACTTTGAGAATTCGAATAAGATCCTTCGCCAGGACGGCGGCCTCTGTCCGGTTGCGTACATTGAGGCTACGCATCAGGGCAGAGACATGGATCTTCGCTGTCGGTTCCGCGATATGAAGCGCTTGGGCGATTTCCCGGTTCGAGAGTCCGTCTGCCAGCAGCGCCAGGACGTCTTTCTGCCGGCGCGTCAACCCGAACGGGTCCTGCTGCGAGCTGATGCGGCGCTGTGGTGTTTCGCGCGAGCGATAACTATCCGCGGCTGAGCCGAACGGAGTGAGGCCGCGCGGGATCGCAAGACGCCCCGCGAGGGCCTCCTTGACTGCTTCGACGATCTCGTCGTCGCGCTGCAGTTTCGAAATGAAGCCGTGGAATCCTTCGGCGACGTAGTGGAGAACCTGGTCAAAGGTGCCGTTGCTCGAGATGACGACATAGCGCGTCGTCGTAGAGGCTCGCTTGAAGTCCCAGATGATCTGCGGATCAGAGGAGCCCGTGAGGCTGAGGCTGACCAGTACAAGCTGAATTGGCTGATCTTCCATCAGGTTGCGCATCAGCCCGTCGAAATCCGCAGCTTCGAGGATTTCGGCTTGTGGCAGTGCTGCCTGCAGAATGGTGCGCAGGCCGGTGCGGTAGAGCGCATGTTCGTCGGCAACGAGGATCCTGGACATGTTCGCGCCGCCGCTCTGTCGCCTTTGCAATTGGGAGACGCAGCCGCATTGGTGGGCGTCGCCCGTTCGCAGGCGGTGCCGGATATAAGCTCCTATCCCCACCACCTGTCGTAGCGGGAACGGTCTTCCAAGTCGCGACGCTCTTCGGGAGGTGCTGTTGCTTGGCGCGTGGCCATTGTTGTTTCGCTTAGGCCAAGTTGAGTACTCCGCACAGGGCTTGGTGAGACGGTCGAGAGCGCCGATGGCTTAGTCAGGTCTCTCAGACGTCGAGAATCCAGCCATGGCTGGCGCCGTACCTGATGATATCGAGGCGCGAGTGCAGCATCAGTTTCTTGCAGGCTCGGTAGCGGTAGGTCTCGACGGACTTGATGCCGAGGCCGACTCGTCGCGCGATCTCCTTGTTGGAGTGACCGACGGCGGCCAGGCGCAGGACCTGCATCTCGCGGTAGGTCAGCGTTCCGTTCGTCGCCGCGGGAGACAAGCCAGGGCTAGGGCAAAGCTTGCGGATCCATTCCGAACGGAAATCTTCCAGCTCCGAGTCGATGTAGACCCCGCCGCTCAGGACCGTCCTGATCGCCTGCGCTACCTTCTCGCTCGCAGAGGCCTTGAGGACATATCCGCGAATCCCGATCCTCAGCGCCTTCTGGACATAGTTCGGCTCCTCGTAATGGGTGAGCATCACGATCTGGGTGTCGGGCTTCTCTTCGAGGATGCGTTCGGCCAGTGCCATGCCGCTCATGCCGGGCAGACCCATGTCGAGGACGACAAGGTCGGGCTGCTGGCTGCGCATGAGGAGCAGCGCCTCGGATCCGCAGGTCGCTTGCCCCACCAATTCGAGATCGGGCAAGCCGAGCACGAGAGCCTGCAAGCCCGTCAGCACGACGGGATGATCATCGACCAATATGATGCGCGCCGTTGTCAATCAGGGCTCCGTCGCGGCTCGTAGGCCAGAGGAGCAACAGCCGTGACGGCCGTGCCCTTGCCGGCACGCGGGCCGATCTCCAGTGTCCCGCCGATATCGTCCATGCGTTGACGCATTCCACGGAGGCCGACGCCGTCGCTGGCGACGTTGTCCGGATGTATCGTCGCTGACTGAAAACCGGCTCCATCATCGGCGATCGTGAGTGCGATCGACTCGCCCGTGAATTCCAGGGTGAGATCGAGTTTCCGCGCGCCGTGCGCGTGTTTGAGAATGTTCGTCAGTGCTTCCCGCGCCACCCGATACAGCGCGCCTTCGACGGCGATGGGCAGCCGCGCGGGTTCGGCTCCCCTCTTTCTGAACGAGAGGCCGAGTTTCGCGTCCGCGGCGAACGAGACTGCCATGGTCTCGATGGCTCGGCTGAAGCCGAGTTCTTCGATGAGGCGTGGCCGGCCGCTGACGACGGCATGGTGGATTTTGCGCCCAACCCCCGCGACATGCTCGACGATCTCGTCGAGACGCTTCTTGGCCAGCCCTTTCGCGCTTTCCCGCAACGCCCTCAGCTCCATGAGGACCAGGGTCATTTCCTGTCCGGCATGATCATGCAAATCCTGCGCGATGCGTTCGCGCTCGTCGGCGCGGATGTGATTGAGTTCGTCCTGAAGTTTGTGCGTTCGTGCCTCCACGACGCGCAGCGCTTCCGCGACAAAGCAATATTGCTCGACCAACCTGAAGCGGTCGCTGCGCAACTCCTCGTATTGCTGCAAGGCAAGGCGGCGCTGCCGCTCGGCCGTCAGTCGCCTCATCCGTTCCGCAGCCGCGGAGAAGCGGGGGTCGAGGACGGGAAACAGCCGCAGCAGAAGCGTGGCAGGCCGGCTGTTGCGCCGCGGAACCAGGACATTGCCGACGCAGCGGTAATCGATCGCGCCGTCAGGCCCGTCAAAGCTGACCCTTTCGATCAATGGCTGGCGCGAGCCCGAGCAGGCGAGGAGATAGCTCCGCAAGGCCTCGACCCGGCTCGTGCACATCTCGACCAGCGACGAGGTCGGGTCACCGGGATTGAGCAACTGGCTTGCGGCACGGTTGCGCGCGTGGACGCTTCCGTCGCTGAGAGCGATGACCGACGGCTCGACATAGGCTTCGAGGTCTAGTTCATGCCGAAGCTGCAGATGCATCATCGCGGAAGTATTCCCTCGTATCCGGGCCCAGTTCCATTCGCTTGAGATGCAGGATCACGCGGCACGCACCGTCGCCTCTGGCTATCGTCTGCTCGAGATCGACGGCGGCGTATCCAACCGCGTTGGCCGCTATCCGGCCGAAGATGTTCGAGGTCAGCATGCAGAGTGAGGGATGGTTGGTCGCGGCGTTTCCGAGAGGGCATGCGCAATTGCCGAATACAACCCGGTCGTCATCTTGCTCGATGACGGAGAAGGCCCCTCCAGCTCTGTTGTTGAGGTCGACTAGAATGTCGGTCAGCTGATTGCGGCCAAGATTTTGAACGCCGAGTGCTGCCTTGTACTCCTTCTCGATATTTGAACCGAGACGTGCGGCGATGCTGCTGACATAAGCGCAAGCATCTTCAACACCTGCGATCATCTCCAGCAACTCCACCATGTCGGCGACCAGCGTTCTGAAGAGACCTTGATGGTCAAAATCGATGTCGAGCGAGCCGACATTCAGCGGCAGCGCGTTGGTGGCGGATGGAGTCATGATGACTGCCCCTCCTAAACAGGGCGCCGCCCGATAGAGGCGCCCGTGGTGTGTGTGGAGATGGTTCGCTTTGGGAAAATATCGGCTCCCTTCATCGTGAGTGCTTTTCGATTAATTTCGGGCTTCGTGCTCTGGTTCGTCATTGATTCCGGGGGTAAAATTTTAAATCCATTTCAAGGTGAGGCTAATATTTAAATTCGATCAGTGTATATCCGTTGTACGAACACTAGCGCTATATCAGCATTCCATAATTAAAAAAAATAATCGATTATAAAAAATTCAAATTTATGTTTTTGTTATCACATTTGAGTGAAGACTGGGTGTGCCGCGAGATTCTCGACGGCTCTTGCCTCGGGTGGGCAAGTTAAAGGATATTCAAGATCGCGGCAGGCGAGGCCGGTGGGGTAATTTTAAAACGATCTCAGGGCCCGAAAGGCGTATCCTAAAATTGATAATAACAGCTTATTAGAGGGCTGTCTGCCAAAATCTGAGTACGCCTGTGTCAGTTGGATTTTATACAACAGCAATTCTAATATAGGTTGCATCTCTAGCCGGCACCTGGCCGATACGAGTGTACGACGAATCCGGATAGGGATTGCAAATGGGAAGGTAGATTGTACGAATTCATTGTATAGTTAGTTTTCTTCGGTATAATCAAGAAATATTAAGAGCTTCATTGCTGCAATTTCCGATGTCAAATGCGCTAATTGCCAGCCTGTGATGCTGGCAGTGCGCCGAAGTGCGCGGAGCGTGAGGCGGATTGTTCCATCTTGAACTTGTGATCGCGCTGGAATTCGAGATGGCAGCATTCTCGCCAGGACGGTGGTGATCAGCTCGACTAGGTCAGCCATTTCACTGCTGGAGCCAGTCAAAGTGCCGAATTGGCGCGATGCTCCTGCGTTCTTGTGAACCGTCGTTCATATCCGCCAATCACGAAGCGACTGGATCAGACCGACGAACCCGGCGGTGAAACGCCTTATCAGCCAGCTTCTTAAGCCGTCGCCACGGAAATGGCAGGAAGTTCTGCTGGGCATGATCCACGGGCGTGCGCAGCACCAGGCCAGGGTCGATGAGCATAGCACCACCGGCCTGAGCGGCGAGGCGACGGTTGCTGGTGAACCGCGGTGCGCGTACGTCACCGCTTCAGCCGGAAGTAGAGTCCTGAATAGGTCTCGACATTGCATTCAGGATGGAACGGTACGTCGAGGCTGCGAGGCTTCTCCCAGGAGTCCACGAGTTCGTAACCGAGCGCGCATTGCCTCTTCAGATGTGTTGTCGAACCTCGTCGATGCGAATGACGTCGTCCTCGCCGAAATAGCTGCCGTTCTGGATTTCGATGAGCTCGAGCGGCTCGGTGCCGCAGTTCTCCAGCCGGTGCGCTGCACCGAGCGGGATGAAGATGTGGTCGTTCCTGCCGAAGCGACCGACGGTCTCGTCGACCGTCACGGTGGCAGTGCCGCGCACGACGATCCAATGTTCCGAGCGGAAGCGATGCTTCTGCAGCACCAGGTGCCCTTTCGGCGCGACGACCATGCGTTTCACCTGGAAGCCTTCGCCGGCATCGACGATCTGATAGGAGCCCCAGGAGCAGTGAACGCTCGCATGCGTCTCGGCCTGGCTGCAGCCCTTGCTGCGCAGGAGCTCGACGACCTGCTTGACCTCGGCCGCGCGGTTGCGATCGGCGACCAGTACCGCGTCGCGGTTCGCGACCACGATCAGATCCTCGACACCGAGGACGGAGGTCATCGGTCCGTCGGTCGAGACCAGGCAGTTATGCGCGTCGACCAGCTCGACATTGCCGCGGCGGGCATTGCCGCTGCCGTCATGATCGCTCAGAGCCCAAAGCGCATCCCAGCTCCCGATGTCGGACCAGCCGCACGACATCGCGACGACGGCGGCCCGGTCTGTGCGTTCCATGACGGCAAAGTCGATCGAACGCTTCTGTGCTCTGACGAACCCGTCCAGCGCCAGCGCTAAGGCGCCCCCCTCGTCGCTTCCATGAGCAACGGCTGCTTCGACCGCGTTTACCGTCGCCGGCTCGAAGGCGCGATACTCCTCGATCAGGTTGCGCGCACCGAACAGGAAATTGCCGGAGTTCCATAACCAGCCTCGGCGCAGATAGTCAGCAGCGCGATGCCCGTCAGGCTTTTCGGTGAAGCAATCGACGCATCGAGCCTCGCCTTCGAGCATAGTGCCTGGCTCGATCCAGCCATAATCCGTGCATGCGTGTTGCGCCGGGATTCCGAAGGTGACGAGCCGCCCGGCATGGGCGGCGGGCAGGCCGCAGGCGACGGCGTGGCGGAAGCCGGCGCGGTTGGTCACGATATGGTCGGAGGCGACGACGAGGACGGTACTGTTCGCCTGCTGCTCTTCCGCGATCAGGCAGCCAGCGAGGATGGCGGGACCGGAATCGCGTCGCTCAGGCTCAAGCACGATCCTGGCCTCGGCGTTGATCTCCGCCAGCTGCTTTTCGGCCAGGACGCGGTGACTATGGTTGGTCAGGACGAGCGGCGGCTCGAACAGCTTGTGACGCAGGCGCAGGACGGTATCCTGGAAGGCCGAGCGCTCGCCGAGCAGCATGGCGAACTGCTTGGGAAGGGAGTTGCGCGAGGTCGGCCACAGCCGCGTCCCGGCACCGCCGCACATGATGATCGGACGAATTCTCGCAGACATGTCGACCCTCTCGGCATGAACTGGAATCGGGTGGCTGCTGGCTGGCGAGACCCGTGAGTTGGCGCATCGGCGTCTTTACCTGGTTCCGCCGGCAGGACGAGCGGCCAGGGCGGCTGTAGGTCCGAGCGACGGCAAGCGCCGGTCGGGCAGAGACGGGGATGAGTTCCCGGAGTGAATTGACGCGTCCAAAGCTAGCTCCGATCGCCCAGCCCAAAGCCTGGCGCCGCGATGCGGGCAGGATGTCAGGACCGGCGGCGTTTTCCGCTTCGGCATTCAGGCCAAGACGCGTCGCCACTGGATTAATCCCATAGTCGAGCGGAGAGGTCGTCGCCGGGGCAGGGCATTATCTCGCGTTGCGTGGGAAGTAGCCCTTCCTCGTTGCTGCCGGGGTGTTCACCTCCCAAAGCGTCTTATCCACCCCGGCGAGAGATCGGGATTGTTGATGGATGGTTGGCCTTTCGACTAACCGCAGCGGCGTAGTCGATCTGGATTGCGCAGCCACCCGCGTGCCGTGGCGGGCACAAAGGCCTCCTGCTGGCGGCTTGTGGCCGTGCGAGGCGAGCCTCGCTTCGAGATGGGTTGGCTAGAGCAGATTATTGGCGAGTTAATGGGTAACGAAACCGTCATAATGAACAGGGGTGGCCAAGAGTAGATTAAGAATAGATCGCCGATAAAGAACAATATTGGGTCAAATATAAATAAAGCTAAAATCCATTAGCCGTGCTACGGGGCTTGGCAGGGCGCCACTCTTCGCCGCCTCACATCTTGATGATGATCAAGTCGAAAGATGTGGTGCGGCTACTCTGCTAGGCGCTTTTGACGACCTGCGTCGACCAATAAATCACTTTCTCATGGTTAGGGTCATCTAATAGTCATCTTAGTTCGAATCGGCTGAAGACGCTGTATGAGGCAAGCATGATTCGAGATCAGCAAAATACAGCGGCCGAATACGAAAACGGTTCGTACAGTTACGTGGCAGCCCTTACAATCCTGGCGGCCAAAGAGTTGGCTTCTAATGATATTGACTATGTTCCATTGTTGATGAAATCAGGCTTGCCGTCGTCGCTTTCAAGTGATGCGTTGGCTCGTGTGCCTGTCCGAAGTCAATCTGAATTTCTTGATCTGGCAGCTGATGCCTTGAAAGATGATTTGCTTGGATTTCATCTCGCATTGAATTTTGATTTCCGTGCGCTAGGCTTCATTTATTACGTAGTTGCTTCTGCTGAAAATTTAGTAGACGCACTCACCAATGGGGAGGAGTATTCAGCGATCCTGAACGAACCGGTGCGGCTGCGCAGCGGCAAGACGGGTGGCGTATCTGTCGAGCTGAGCTATGAAGGCCTGGATCCCCATCTGGACCGCCATTTTTCGGAGTTCTGGATCACGGGTACGCTCAAGCAATGTCGCGACTTCACGAACCGCGAGCTGGTCCCAACCTCCGCGACGATGGTCCATCTGCGGGCGGGCAAGGTGCCGGAGATGGACCGCTATTTCGGTCGGGAAGTCGTCTTCGGGGCGGACAGGGATCTTCTCGAATTTGGAAAGGATGCGGGCGATCTGCCGCTCGTCACACATGATCCGTATCTTCATCAGCTTTTGAGGCGGCTGCAAAGCAGCGGCTCCACGGTGCGCGCTCCGGAACCGGAAACTCTGCAGCTACGCGTGGAAAAGGCGATCGCCGCGCGCCTTCGCTACGGGACTGTCACCATCGAGGCTATTGCCAGTGACCTCGGAACGAGCGCACGCACCCTGACGCGGAAGCTTGCAGAGGAGGGAGCGAGCTTCAGCAGCATTCTCGACGGTGTCCGAGCCTCTCTCGCCGTTCGATATATGCGAAACGGCGAGATCACCATGTCGCAGCTCGCCTGGCTGCTGGGCTATCGCGAGCCAAGCACCTTGGTCCGGGCGTTCAAGCGATGGACCGGCAAGACGCCGACGGAGTTCTGGCGTGAGCTCAAGCAAGGCAAGTTGGACGACGCCTGACACGGTGGAGCCGCTGCGGCCGCACGAAGCCGCCAGATGAACCCGCCACGCATGACGTGGAAGATCGCGTTGACCATCTCGCGGCTGCCGGGAAAGTGGCCCGCCCGCTTCGGCGCCGGCAGCAACGGCTCAACCAGCCACCACTCCGCATCCGTCAAATCCGTTTCGTATCGACGTTCCGCGCGACGATGCTGCCGACGAGTGGTTGGGACCGCATCGCTCACTCCAAGATTGCCTGAAAAACCCTCTGGAACGACGAGCGCCCCAGCCGCTCAATCCTTTCGGGACGGGCTCTCGGGCCTCGCAAAGGCGACCATCCGTCCGCATGACCTGTCAGCGATGAAATCAAATCCTGCATCCAGGATCGTGCGGATCACTGTCGACACGCCGTCATCGCCAATGACACTCGGATGCAGCTCTCCGCACAGCACCCGGACCTCTGGCGGGATCTCGACCTTGAAAATCTCGGCTTCCGCACCTTCGACATCGAAGACCACAAACGTGGGGCGGATCTCCCGAAGCAAACGTGACATGGAAGCCATGGCGACCAGCTCGGACTTCGCGGCGCCTTCTCGACGATGAACGGATGACGACAAATTATTCACGTTGAAGAAGAATTCCCGATGGCCATCTTCTTGTCCAACCACGGTATTATAAAGATTTGGATTGACGCCATTAGCCTTGAATACAGATTTGATTGGCTCCAGGAGTTCGGGATTTGCCTCGAATGTATGGAGATTCTTGCTGTCGGAAAGTCGCTGCGCGATGAATGTCGACACGATCCCGAGGCCCGACCCGAGCTCCAAAACGATATCGTCAGGGCGGATCAAGTGTCTGATCGTTTCTATCTCGCCGCGCTCGTGCAATCCTCGGTAGAAATCGCGGCGACGAGCTTGGAGGAAAGGGGATGATCCAAGTGGAATACGAATATTTTCATATATGTACATCTTTGGCTTAAAAATAACAGAAATCGCATATCTCGCTTTAAATTTGAAATAACTCATTATTTCTTGAAGGAATGTAAGGTCATCTGCATCACTGCGGCTGAAATTCACAGATACTCGATCCATGGCAGCATCTTCCTTCGGCGTTCGGCGTTCTGGCTCAAGCGAAGGCTATCGGGCTATTGGTCGTTGGCACACCACGCCCACGAGATCCCACGTCGGCTGCGTGGCCCTGTTGATATCCGTCAAGAAGGGTTGGGGGCTTTTCGCTCGACGCTCTCACCCCACCTGCGCCTCATTGCAGACCGGCGACGGCGTGTTGCCCTTCGGACGCATCTCGCTTGATTGAACGTCGGGGTTTACCTGTTCGCCAACCGGACACCAAAGCTGCCCACGAGCGTATCGCGACGCTAACGGCGATCATCAAGATGCTGGAGCGTGCGCGTTACGAGCGGCTGGGCGGCGGGCAATCGAGCGCCGCGAGCCCGCCGATGGTGGCCTATCGCTTCGAGGACAGCCGCGGCAGAGACTGCGTCGCGCGCCATATGAGTTGCTCGCCAATGCAGTTCCCGGCTCGCGACGCAGCCGATTCCCTGCAGCTTCGCGCGCGCCTTCGCCAGGGGACGGTCACCATCGACGCTATTACCAGTGACCTCGGAACGAGCCGCGCACCCTGATACGGCAGCTTGCAGAGGAGGGCGCGAGCTTCAGCAGCATTCTCGACGGTGTCCGAGCCTCTCTCGCCGTTCGATATATGCGAAACGGCGAGATCACCATGTCGCAGCTCGCCTGGCTGCTGGGCTATGGCGAGCCAAGCACCTTGGTCCGGGCGTTCAAGCGATGGACAGGCAAGACGCCGACAGAGTTCTCGCGTGAACTCAAGCGAGGCAAGTTCGACGACGCCTGACGGGGGATTCGCTGCAGGTGCACATTGGCGGGAAAAGGCAACGATTTGGCGGGCGAAGCTATGACGCGCCTGCCGCCTTTCACTTATACACGCATCGTCCTACTTCGGCTGCCTCGCGAATCAGCGGGCCGAAAAATCGCTACGAGACGTGTCCACGTTGCTGCAGTGAAGCAGCGCGTGATCTGTGCGCCGTCTGAATACGACTTGGGAAGTTGAAATGAATTTCTGGGCTAACAAGTAGCGGATTTTATCCGTTCTGTGCAGTTTGACAGCAGTATCCAGATTACCTGCGCATCTTCTCCAATCGTTGCTTCCGCGTAATCCAGCCGCCGACTAGCCGTACTGGTTAGTCCAGGGCGGAGCTGTCTCTGCTTGAGCGGCTTCGCATGTCCACCCACCGAGAGAGACTGCATGACTATATACTACGTATCGCCCACCGGATCTGACAGCCAAACAGGAACCCTCGAACGGCCTTTCGCCTCCCTGCAACACGCTCACGATCTCGCTAAGCCGGGTGATACCATTTATCTCCGCGGTGGCGTGTATGCGCTCACCGAGGGCATCCAGCTGACCAAGGATGGTACCAGCGGGGCGCCGATCACGATCTCCAACTACCAGAATGAGACGCCCATCCTGGACGGGTCTCGGATGACCTCGTCCGACTATTATGGCCGCACGGGTTCCGGTGGCTGGGTGCTCGACGGCTCGAGCATCTCCTGGAACCACATCGTCGGGCTTGAAATTCGCGGCGGGCCGATGGGTGGCCTGGTGGTGAGGGACCAGTCGCACAACAACATCTTCGAGCGCCTCGACGTGCACGGCAATGGCGCAGGCGGCTCGGAGGGCAAAGGCATTTCCCTGTTCGGAGCCAGTTCGAACAACCTTTTCCTCAACAACGATTCCCATGACAATCGTGACCAGGCCGGCGACAATGCCGACGGCTTCCAGATCGCGACCACCGGTACCGGCAATGTCCTGCGCGGAAACCGCGCTTGGGGCAATTCCGACGACGGGTTCGACTTCTTTAACATCCAGAACGGCACGAAGAGTGCGCCGGTCCTGATCGAGGGCAATTGGGCGTTCGAGAACGGCTACGGCGCGGACGGCAAGCTGGTGGGCGATGGCAACGGCTTCAAGCTCGGCGGTTTCCGGGAGGGCACCGGTAGTTCCTCCGGCGGTCACATCGTCGTCGACAACGTCGCCTGGGGAAATGCGGCGATCGGGTTCGACGAGAACCGTGGAACCGGGATCACCCTGAGAGAGAATACGGCCTACGACAACGGCACCTACAATTACGGCTTCTTCAACGGGACGGGCAGCTTCTACGACAACGCTGCCTACGGTAGCGGCAAGATTTCGGCCTCCGGAACGGGATCGCGCAACTCATGGAACGCCGGGTCGGATTTCGGGAGCAACCCGTTTGCGTCGCTGGAAGGTGCTTTGGGGCGCGCCGACCGTCTTGCTGACGGGTCGCTGCCCTTCAATGATGGGACGGGCACCGCGCCGGTCCCTGGAACTCCAGGAGGCGATTTGGGCGGCATCGTCACGCCGCCGCCGGTGGATCCGGTCATTCCCACTCCTGGCCCTGTGGTTCCTGCCCCGTCAGATCCCGCCCCCACGGAACCTGCGGGCCCCATTGCCAAGCAGTACGGCTCGGATCGTGCCGACTCGCTCAAAGGTACGGCGGGGAGTGACTTCATTCACGGCAACGGCGGTTCCGATCGCCTGGATGGCGGCGCGGGCAGAGACGAGCTCCGCGGCGGCAGCGGCAATGATTTCCTGACGGGTGGTCTTGGTGCCGACCTCATGCACGGCGGCGACGGTCAGGACACCTTCGTGTTCAGGACTGCGGGTGAGAGCGGCGTCGGCGCAGGCCAGCGCGACGTCGTGCAATGGTTCCAGCAAGGCAAGGACACCATCGATCTCAGCTTGATCGATGCGAACACGGCTATGTCCGGGGACCAGGTGTTCAAGTTCGCGGGTGAGACACAGTCTGTCGAAGCCCACTCGGTTTCGTTCTTCCGGTCA
>JAESGM010000809.1_pt1 | contig 14651 bp, 8 predicted proteins | sample 9269721 | NCBI WGS metagenome assembly JAESGM01 (sample SAMN15720920, study PRJNA650825) | algae metagenome | isolation source: Komarekiella atlantica HA4396-MV6 and co-occurring heterotrophs from... | place: USA: Theobald House, Kauai, HI | collected 2009-07-29 | reverse complement strand
GGGCTTGACGGTGGCCCAGTTCCAGAAGCTTCGTCGCGAGATGAAGGCCAATGGCGCCACCGTGAAGGTCGCAAAGAACCGGCTGGCCAAGATCGCTCTTGAAGGCACCGACGTCGCGTCCATCAGCCCCCTGCTGAAGGGCCCCACCCTGATCGCTTATTCCAGCGATCCGGTCGCGGCGCCGAAGGTCGCCACCGCCTTCGCCAAGGAGAACGACAAGCTCGTCATCCTCGGCGGCGCGATGGGTAAGACCTCCCTGAATCCGGACGGCGTCAAGGCCCTGGCCACGATGCCCTCGCTCGACGAACTGCGCGCCAAGTTGCTCGGCCTTCTCCAGGCCCCGGCGACGAAGCTGGCCCAGCTCTCGACCGCGCCTGCCGCAAAGCTTGCGCGCGTGTTTCAGGCTTATGCCGACAAGGATGCGGCCTGAGGCCGTCCCCAAACCTGATCAACGTTCGAACCTCATTCACGTAGGAACATAACCATGGCTGATCTTGCTAAGCTCGTCGACGAGCTGTCCTCCCTGACGGTCCTCGAGGCCGCCGACCTCGCCAAGCTTCTCGAAGAGAAGTGGGGCGTCTCCGCCGCTGCCGCCGTCGCGGTTGCGGCCGGCCCGGCTGCTGGTGGTGCTGCCGCCGGTGGCGCTGCCGCCGAGGAGCAGACCGAGTTCACCGTCGTTCTTGCCGCCGCCGGCGACAAGAAGATCGAGGTGATCAAGGAAGTCCGCGCCATCACGGGCCTCGGCCTCAAGGAGGCCAAGGACCTGGTCGAGGCCGCTCCGAAGCCGGTCAAGGAGTCGGTTGCCAAGGACGAGGCCGAGAAGCTCAAGAAGCAGCTCGAGGCCGTCGGCGCCAAGGTCGAGCTCAAGTGAGCAGGGCCGGCTGATGCCGGTCCGACCCTAACCGAACACGACAGTCCCGGGGCGGTCTTCCGCCTCCGGGGCTGTTGCGTCGTTTCCGTACCAGCGGAACGGCGCGCGAAAACAGCAGAGGCTTTCCCGGCGCAGGCCATGTGAAAGCCAGTTCAGATGATGTCGGCGCGATGCGGCGCCGAACGGCTTACCCGGCGGCCTGCGGCCGCCTCACCGAGGGCTCCTTGACCGGGCCGCCGGGTAAGCCGTCCGAGAGATTGCGAGGAACAACATGGTCAATTCGCTCCAGGGCCGCAGGCGCGTCCGCAAGTTCTTCGGAAAGCTCAAGGAAGTCGCGCAGATGCCGAACCTCATCGAGGTTCAGAAGGCGTCTTACGACCAGTTCCTGATGGTCGAGGAGCCCAAGGGCGGCCGCGGCGACGAGGGCCTGCAGTCGGTCTTCAAGTCGGTCTTTCCGATCGGCGATTTCTCGGGCGCCTCGCTGCTCGAGTTCGTCAAGTACACCTTCGAGCCGCCGAAATACGATGTGGACGAGTGCCGCCAGCGCGGCATGACCTTCTCGGCGCCGCTCAAGGTGACGCTGCGCCTGATCGTGTTCGATATCGACCCCGACACCCAGGCGAAGTCGGTCAAGGACATCAAGGAGCAGGATGTCTACATGGGCGACATGCCGCTCATGACCGATAACGGCACCTTCATCGTCAACGGCACCGAGCGCGTCATCGTTTCGCAGATGCACCGTTCACCGGGCGTGTTCTTCGATCACGACAAGGGCAAGACCCATTCGTCGGGCAAGCTGCTCTTCGCCGCTCGCATCATCCCCTATCGCGGCTCCTGGCTCGACATCGAGTTCGACGCCAAGGACATCGTCTACGCGCGCATCGACCGGAAGCGTAAGATCCCGGTCACGTCGCTGCTGTTCGCGCTCGGCATGGACGGCGAGGAGATCCTCAACCGCTTCTACGACCACATCACCTACGCCAAGGACAAGCAGGGCTGGCGTGTGCCTTACGACGCCGAGCGGATGAAGGGCTTCAAGGCGAGCGTCGACCTGATCGACGCGGACACCGGCGAGGTCGTGGTCGAGGCCGGCAAGAAGCTGGTCGCCCGCACCGCCCGCCAGCTGGCCGAGAAGGGCCTGAAGTTCCTGCGCGCCAGCGACGACGACCTTTACGGTCAGTATGTCGCCGAGGACCTGGTCAATCCGTCGACCGGCGAGGTCTTCGCCGAGGCGGGCGAGGAGCTCAACGAGAAGCTGCTCAAGCTCTTGACCGACGAGGGCTTCGACGAGATCCCGGTGCTCGACATCGACCACATCACGGTCGGCCCCTATATCCGCAACACGCTCGCCGTGGACAAGAACTCGCGTCGCGAGGAGGCGCTGTTCGACATCTACCGCGTCATGCGTCCCGGCGAGCCGCCGACGCTCGAGACCGCGGAGAACATGTTCCAGTCGCTGTTCTTCGATCCGGAGCGCTACGACCTCTCGGCCGTGGGCCGCGTCAAGATGAACATGCGTCTCGACCTCGACGCCGAGGACACCGTGCGCATCCTGCGCAAGGAGGACATCTTCGCCGTCGTCAAGGCGCTGGTCGACCTGCGCGACGGCAAGGGCGAGATCGACGACATCGACCATCTCGGCAACCGTCGCGTGCGTTCGGTCGGCGAGCTGATGGAGAACCAGTACCGCCTCGGACTGCTGCGCATGGAGCGCGCGATCAAGGAGCGCATGTCGTCGGTCGATATCGACACGGTAATGCCGCAGGACCTGATCAACGCCAAGCCGGCGGCTGCCGCGGTGCGCGAGTTCTTCGGCTCGTCGCAGCTCTCGCAGTTCATGGACCAGACGAATCCGCTCTCGGAAGTCACTCACAAGCGTCGTCTTTCGGCGCTTGGCCCGGGTGGCCTGACCCGCGAGCGCGCCGGCTTCGAGGTGCGCGACGTGCACCCGACGCATTACGGCCGCATCTGCCCGATCGAGACGCCGGAAGGCCCGAATATCGGCCTGATCAACTCGCTCGCCACCTTCGCGCGGGTGAACAAGTACGGCTTCATCGAGAGCCCCTATCGCCGCATCCGCGACGGCCAGCTCACCGACGAGATCATCTATCTCTCGGCGATGGAGGAGGCGAAGTACAACGTCGCCCAGGCCAATGCCGCGACCGACAAGGACGGCCGTCTCACCGACGACCTGATCGTCTGCCGGCGCGCCGGCGAGGTCATCGTCACGCCGGTCGACAAGGTCGACTTCATGGACGTGTCGCCGAAGCAGCTCGTCTCGGTCGCCGCGGCGCTGATCCCGTTCCTCGAGAACGACGACGCCAACCGCGCGCTGATGGGCTCGAACATGCAGCGCCAGGCGGTGCCGCTGGTTCGCGCCGACGCGCCCTTCGTCGGCACCGGCATGGAAGCGGTCGTCGCCCGTGACTCGGGCGCCGCGATCGCGGCCCGCCGCGCCGGCATCGTCGACCAGGTCGACGCGACGCGTATCGTCATCCGCGCTTCGGACGAGATGGACCCGACCAAGCCGGGCGTCGACATCTACCGGCTGCAGAAGTTCCAGCGCTCCAACCAGTCGACCTGCATCACGCAGCGTCCGCTGGTGCGTGTCGGCGACGTCGTCAAGAAGGGTGACATCGTCGCCGACGGCCCGTCGACGGAGCTCGGCGAGCTCGCGCTCGGCCGCAACGTCCTCGTCGCGTTCATGCCGTGGAACGGCTACAACTTCGAGGACTCGATCCTGCTCTCGGAGAAGATCGTCTCGGAAGACATCTTCACCTCGATCCATATCGAGGAATTCGAGGTCATGGCCCGTGACACCAAGCTGGGCCCCGAGGAAATCACGCGCGACATTCCGAACGTCTCGGAAGAGGCGCTGAAGAACCTGGACGAAGCCGGCATCGTCTATATCGGCGCCGAAGTGGCTGCGGGCGACATCCTCGTCGGCAAGATCACGCCGAAGGGCGAGAGCCCGATGACGCCGGAAGAGAAGCTGCTGCGCGCCATCTTCGGCGAGAAGGCCTCGGATGTGCGCGACACCTCGCTCAGGGTCCCGCCCGGCGTGCAGGGCACCATCGTCGAGGTCCGCGTCTTCAACCGCCACGGCGTCGACAAGGACGAGCGCGCCCAGGCGATCGAGCGCGAGGAGATCGAGCGTCTCGCCAAGGACCGCGACGACGAGCAGGCGATCCTCGACCGCAACACCTTCGCGCGCCTGGCCGAGATCCTGACCGGCAAGACCGGCCTCGCCGGCCCGAAGGGCTTCAAGAAGGACACGGTCATCACCCGCGAGGGGATGAGCGAGTTCCCGCGCTCGCAGTGGTGGCTGTTCGCCGTCGGCGACGACGCGCTGATGACCGAAATCGAAGCGATGCGGAAGCAGTACGACGAGTCGAAGAAGCGCCTCGAGCAGCGCTTCCTCGACAAGGTCGAGAAGCTGCAGCGCGGCGACGAGCTGCCTCCGGGCGTGATGAAGATGGTCAAGGTCTTCGTCGCGGTGAAGCGCAAGATCCAGCCGGGCGACAAGATGGCCGGCCGGCACGGCAACAAGGGCGTGGTCTCGCGCATCGTTCCGGCCGAGGACATGCCGTTCCTCGAGGACGGCACCCATGCCGATATCGTGCTGAACCCGCTCGGCGTGCCCTCGCGCATGAATGTCGGGCAGATCCTGGAGACCCATCTGGGCTGGGCTGCCGCCGGTCTCGGCAAGCAGATCTCCGCGGCCATCGACGTCTACAAGAAGGCGCATGATTCCAAGGCGCTGCGCGCGAGCTTCGATGCCGTCTACGGCGACAACGAGCTCGTCGCGTCCATGGACGACGCCGAACTCGTCGAGATGGGGCAGAACCTGCGCCGCGGCGTGCCGATCGCGACCCCGGTCTTCAACGGGGCGAAGGAGGCCGATATCGAGCATCTGCTCGAGCAGGCGGGGTTGAACAAATCCGGTCAGGTCACACTTTATGACGGACGGACCGGCGAGGCCTTCGACCGCAAGGTCACGGTCGGCTACATCTACATGCTGAAGCTGCACCACCTGGTCGACGACAAGATCCACGCCCGTTCGATCGGTCCGTACTCGCTGGTCACCCAGCAGCCGCTCGGCGGCAAGGCGCAGTTCGGCGGCCAGCGTTTCGGCGAGATGGAGGTGTGGGCGCTCGAAGCCTATGGCGCCGCCTACACGCTGCAGGAAATGCTGACGGTGAAGTCGGACGACGTGGCCGGCCGCACGAAGGTCTACGAGTCGATCGTGCGCGGAGAGGACAATTTCGAGGCGGGCATCCCGGAGAGCTTCAACGTGCTCGTCAAGGAGATGCGCTCGCTCGGCCTCAATGTCGAACTGATCAACAACAAGCCGAAGCCGGGCGAATTGCCGCCGGCCGAAGCCGCGGAATAAGGCGCCGGCCCGCAAGGGCCGCGCTCAGGACGAACACAGCATGCCGGCGACACTCACGCCGCCGGCCGATCGCATGAAGGCCGGGCAGGGCGGTTTTAAGAACCCCCGCCGGCGGCAGGAGATGGGCGATGAAGCAAGAGGTCATGAATCTTTTCGGGCAGCAGCCGCAGCCGCAGGGCTTCGATGCGATCCGCATCTCGATCGCGAGCCCGGAAAAGATCCTGTCCTGGTCCTATGGCGAGATCAAGAAGCCTGAGACCATCAATTACCGGACCTTCAAGCCCGAGCGCGACGGCCTGTTCTGCGCCCGGATCTTTGGGCCGATCAAGGACTACGAGTGCCTGTGCGGCAAGTACAAGCGCATGAAGTTCAAGGGTGTGATCTGCGAGAAGTGCGGCGTGGAAGTCACGCTCGCCCGAGTCCGGCGCGAGCGCATGGGCCATATCGAGCTCGCCGCGCCGGTCGCCCATATCTGGTTTCTGAAGTCGCTGCCCTCGCGCATCGGCCTCCTGATGGACATGCCGCTCAAGGAACTCGAGCGCGTGCTCTATTTCGAGTCCTATGTCGTCATCGAGCCGGGCCTGACGCCGCTGAAGGACCGTCAGCTCCTGTCCGAGGAGGAGTATGTCCGCTGCCAGGAAGAGTACGGCGCTGACACCTTCACCGCGATGATCGGCGCGGAAGCCATCCGCGAGATGCTGCGCGCGCTCGATCTCGACAAGATCAACATGGATCTGAAGCACGAGATCGCGACGACGACTTCGGAGCTGAAGCCGAAGAAGCTGATGAAGCGCCTCAAGATCATCGAGGCGTTCCAGGAGTCGGGCAACAAGCCGGAATGGATGGTGATGACCATCATCCCGGTGATTCCGCCCGACCTGCGTCCGCTGGTTCCGCTCGATGGCGGCCGCTTCGCGACCTCGGATCTGAACGATCTCTATCGCCGCGTCATCAACCGCAACAACCGCCTGAAGCGGCTGATCGAGCTGCGCGCGCCAGACATCATCATCCGCAACGAGAAGCGGATGCTGCAGGAATCGGTCGATGCGCTGTTCGACAACGGCCGTCGCGGCCGCGTCATCACGGGCGCCAACAAGCGCCCGCTGAAGTCGCTCGCCGACATGCTGAAGGGCAAGCAGGGCCGCTTCCGCCAGAACCTGCTCGGCAAGCGCGTCGACTACTCGGGGCGCTCGGTCATCGTCGTCGGCCCGGAGATGAAGCTGCACCAGTGCGGGCTGCCGAAGAAGATGGCGCTGGAGCTGTTCAAGCCGTTCATCTATGCGCGCCTCGACGCCAAGGGCTATTCGACCACGGTCAAGCAGGCCAAGAAGCTGGTCGAGAAGGAGAAGCCGGAGGTCTGGGACATCCTGGACGAGGTCATTCGCGAGCATCCGGTGCTGCTGAACCGCGCGCCGACGCTGCACCGCCTCGGCATCCAGGCCTTCGAGCCGGTTCTGATCGAGGGCAAGGCGATCCAGCTGCATCCGCTGGTCTGCGCCGCCTTCAACGCCGATTTCGACGGCGACCAGATGGCCGTGCACGTCCCGCTGTCGCTCGAGGCGCAGCTGGAAGCGCGCGTGCTGATGATGTCGACCAACAACATCCTGCACCCGGCGAACGGCCTGCCGATCATCGTGCCGTCGCAGGACATCGTGCTCGGGCTCTACTATCTCTCCATCGTCTCCGATGGCGAGCCGGGCCAGGGCAAGATCTTCGGCGATTTCGGCGAGCTCGAATACGCGCTGCACGAGAAGGTCGTGACGCTGCATTCGAAGATCAAATACCGCTGGACCGGTGTTGGTGAGGACGGCAAGCCCTACACCAAGATCTACGACACGACGCCTGGCCGCGTGATCCTCTCGACCGCCCTGCCGAAGCACCCGGCGATGACCTTCGACGTCAGCAACCGTCTGATGACCAAGAAGGAAATCTCCGCGATGATCGACGCCGTCTATCGCGGCTGCGGTCAGAAGGAATCGGTGATCTTCTGCGACCGCATCATGTCGCTCGGCTTCACCCACGCCTTCAAGGCGGGCATCTCGTTCGGCAAGGACGACATGGTCGTGCCGGAGAACAAGTGGGAGATCGTCGATACGACCCGCGCGCTCGCCAAGGATTACGAGCAGCAGTACCAGGACGGCCTGATCACCCAGGGCGAGAAGTACAACAAGGTTGTCGACGCCTGGGCGAAGTGCTCCGACAAGCTCGCCCAGGAGATGATGGCCCGCATCTCGACCGTGAAGAAGGACGATGCCGGTCGCGACAAGCCGATCAACTCGATCTACATGATGAGCCATTCGGGTGCGCGCGGCTCGCCGGCGCAGATGAAGCAGCTCGCGGCGATGCGCGGCCTGATGGCCAAGCCCTCGGGCGAGATCATCGAGTCGCCGATCATCTCGAACTTCAAGGAAGGCCTGGACGTGCTCGAGTACTTCAACTCGACGCACGGCGCCCGCAAGGGCCTCGCCGACACCGCGCTCAAGACGGCGAACTCGGGTTATCTCACCCGCCGCCTCGTCGACGTGGCGCAGGACGCGATCATCTCGGAGACCGATTGCGGCTCGGATAACGGCATCAAGATGCGCGCCATCATCGATGCCGGCCAGGTCGTCGCCTCGCTCGGCATCCGCATCCTCGGCCGCTCGGCGGCGGAGGACGTCACCGATATCGACGGCAAGGTCCTCGTGCCGAAGGGCACGATGATCGAGGAGAGCCATATCGAGGCGATCAACGCCGCCGGCGTCCAGGAGGTGAAGATCCGTTCGGTGCTCACCTGCGAGACCAAGAACGGCGTCTGCGCCACCTGCTACGGGCGCGATCTCGCCCGCGGCACGCCCGTCAACATGGGCGAGGCGGTCGGCGTCATCGCGGCGCAGTCGATCGGCGAGCCGGGTACGCAGCTCACCATGCGCACCTTCCATATCGGCGGCGCCGCCACGATCGCGGACCAGTCCTTCGTCGAATCCAATTTCGAGGGCACGGTGAAGATGCGCAACCGCAACGTGGCGCGTAACTCGGATGGCGACCTGATTGCCATGGCGCGCAACATCGCGATCGTCATCGTCGGTCCCGACGGGACGGAGCGCGCGGTCCACCGCGTCCAGTTCGGCTCGAAGCTCAGGGTCGACGACGGCGACAAGGTCAAGCGCGGCCAGCGCCTGATCGAGTGGGATCCCTATTCCCGCCCGATCCTGGCGGAGGTCGACGGCACCGTCGGCTACGAGGACCTCGTGGACGGCATGTCGATCACCGAGACGACCGACGAGGCGACCGGCATCTCCAAGCGCGTCGTCATCGACTGGCGCGGCTCGGCCCGTACGTCGGACCTGCGTCCCGCGCTCACGGTGCACGGCCCGGACGGCAAGATCGCCAAGCTCGCGCGCGGCGGCGAGGCCCGTTACATCCTGCCCGTCGACGGCATCATCTCGATGGAGCCGGGCGCCTCGATCAAGGCGGGCGACGTGCTGGCGCGTGTCTCGACCGACTCGGCCAAGACCCGCGACATCACCGGCGGTCTGCCGCGGGTGGCGGAGCTGTTCGAGGCGCGTCGTCCGAAGGATGCGGCGATCATCGCCGAGAAGGCCGGCGTCATCGGCTTCGGCAAGGACTACAAGAACAAGCGCCGTGTCACGCTTACCCCGCATGACGGCTCGGACGGGCTCGAGTACCTGATCCCGAAGGGCAAGCACATCCATCTCCAGGACGGCGACGTCGTCGAGATGGGCGACTACATCCTCGACGGCAACCCGGCCCCGCACGACATCCTGGCGATCAAGGGCGTCGAGGAACTCGCGGCGTATCTGGTGAACGAGATCCAGGAGGTCTATCGCCTCCAGGGCGTGGGCATCAACGACAAGCATATCGAGGTCATCGTCCGGCAGATGCTGCAGAAGGTCGAGATCACCGAATCCGGCGATACCGACATTCTCACCGGCGACCAGATCGACCGGATCGAGCTGGAAGAGGTGAATGCCAAGATGAAGGAGGAGGGCAAGAAGCCGGCAAGCGGCGTTCCGGTCCTGCTCGGCATCACCAAGGCGAGCTTGCAGACCCGCTCGTTCATCTCGGCGGCGTCGTTCCAGGAGACCACCCGCGTCCTCACCGAGGCGGCGGTCAACGGCAAGTTCGACACGCTGGAAGGCCTCAAGGAGAACGTCATCGTCGGCTCGCTGATCCCGGCCGGCACCGGCGCCCAGGTCGCCCGCATCAAGCAGGTGGCTCTGCGTCGCGACGATCTCATCGTCGGCCAGAAGGCGGACGCGGCCGCCAAGGCCGCGGCTGCTGCCGCCGTCCTGCCGGCCGCCGAATAAGGCGAACGCCGAAACATCATTGCGAAAGGGCCGCCTTCGGGCGGCCCTTTTCATTTGCGGGCGCAACCACCGGCCCTGTCGCGAGCCTGTATACGAAAGACGCTACCCTTCTGCCGTTCGATCGTGATCTAACGGTTCGACCGGTGCCGGAGGGTAAGCCCATGGATGGCCAGCGTTTCGTCGTTGCGGTCGAAGCGATTTATGCCGCCGCAGCCACGCCGTCTCAGTGGCCGGACGCGCTCGATGCGATTGCCGCCTGTTTCGACGATGTCGGATCCTTGCTGATCTACCAGCGCGATGACGGCAGCTACGGCACGATCGTCTCGCCGGCCCTCGCCGAAGGGCAGGTCGAATATGAGCGGGACGAATGGTGGCGCCACGACATCCGTTTCTCCCGTTCCTATGAACGCGGTTATCTGGCCCGGACCGACGCCATCACCGAACGTCATATCGCGACGTTGGACGAGCTCGAGACGCTTCCCTTCTATGCCGGTTTCCTCAAGCATCATGGCCTGAAATGGTTCGCGGGGATCGGCATCTCGCCGGATCCTCATGTCGCGGTCGCCCTTTCCGTCCAGCGTCTCGAGACGAAGCCGGCCTTCTCGGATGCCGAGCTCGACGCCTTGGCCCGCCTCGGCCGCCATGTCGAGAACGCGCTCAGGCTCGGCATTCGGCTCATCAATGCGGAAGCATCGCAGCTGGCGCTGGCGGACGTGCTGGCGCGGCTCGGCGTCGGGGTTTTCCTGCTCGACGGCGTCGGGCGCGTGATCTTCGCGAATCCGGCCGCCGAACAGCTCAGCGGCGACAGCCTGGTGGTGTCGCAGGGGCGTCTGACGGCCCGCATGACGCCGCAGAAGGAACTCTTGCGCACGGCCATCGCCGCAGCGGGCGACAGGACGGCCGAAAACCTCAGCGCCCCGCCGCGGCCGGTGCTCGTGCCGGGGCTGGAGCGGGAAGGGGTCCTGGCGGTCCATATCCTGCCGGTCCGTCCGGCGGCGGGCAACGATATCGAGCGATTGCTGGCGGATGTGAGCGCGATCGCCGTCGTCACCAGCGCCCAGCCCGGGGAGCCCGCCGACCCGGCCCTGGTGCGCGACCTTTTCGGGCTGACGCTGGCGGAGGCCCGGATCGCCGCGCTCGTCGGGGCCGGGCTTGCGCCGCGCAATGCCTCCCAGGCGCTCGGCATCTCCGAGGAAACCACGCGCACGACCCTGAAGCGCGTCTTCGCCAAGGTCGGGGTCTCGCGGCAGAGCGAGCTCACGGCGCTGCTGACACGACTGGTGTTGCGGTAGGCCTGCCGAGGCGGGGCAAGCCCTGCTTCGATCGGCGAGGATCGAAGCCGCGGGGGGCGCCGCCTCCCAAACGGGAGTTGTCCGCACCCCCTTCCTTGGAATCAATGAAAACGGGGAGGGGTAGACATGGTGTTGCGTGAGGTATCTCTTTGCCTGGCGTTGATGGCGCTGGTCGTATTCACCTTGAGCCGCCTGCCCAGTTCGCTGGCGCCGTAGCTGTTTCGAGCGCTGCGGCACGCCCCGTGTGCCGAATGACGAAGGGCCCGGATTCGGGCTTGACGCGAATCCTTACCTGAGTCATAAGCGCGCCACTGTCGACGGTTGTCGGACACGTTTGTCGCTCGCCTTCGTTGCGAGCGAATTTCGCGACCGAAACTCCGTCGTAAATTCCTGCGTCGATTGACGACATGGCAAGACGCATGAACGCGGACCTGGTCCGTGTTCCTCTGCATGGCGAACGCGCCTGAGGCCCCCCGCCGGGAGCCGATGGCGCGGCTTCGTTTGTGTCATGGCTCGATCGGCTCGGGGAGCGACCGAAAAGAATTCCAAACGCTCAGTGGAGCGAGAGGCCTTAAATGCCGACAATCAGCCAGCTGATCCGCAAGCCGCGCTCGCCCGTCAAGGCGCGCAACACCGCTCCGGCGCTCGAGAACTGCCCGCAGAAGCGCGGCGTGTGCACGCGCGTCTATACGACGACGCCGAAGAAGCCGAACTCGGCGCTTCGCAAGGTCGCCAAGGTGCGCCTGACCAACGGCTTCGAGGTGATCGGTTATATCCCGGGTGAGGGCCACAACCTGCAGGAGCACTCGGTGGTCATGATCCGCGGCGGCCGCGTCAAGGACTTGCCCGGCGTGCGCTACCACATCCTGCGCGGCGTGCTCGACACCCAGGGCGTCAAGAACCGCAAGCAGCGCCGTTCGAAATACGGCGCCAAGCGTCCGAAGTGATTTTCCTGCCCGACCGGCGGGGCGAGATGCCCCAGCCGGTTCGCAGCTTTTGAGATTTGACCGGAGACTAGACGATGTCCCGCCGCCACAGTGCCGAAAAACGCGAAGTTATCCCGGACCCGAAGTTCGGCGATATCGTGGTCACGAAGTTCATGAACTCCGTGATGTACGAAGGCAAGAAGTCGACCGCCGAGCGGATCGTCTATGGCGCCTTCGACATCATCGAGGGCAAGGCCAAGACCGACCCGCTCGCGGTGTTCAAGCAGGCGCTGGAGAACGTCGCCCCGGCGATCGAGGTGCGTTCGCGGCGCGTCGGCGGCGCGACCTACCAGGTCCCGGTCGAGGTTCGCACCGAGCGCCGCCAGGCGCTGGCGATCCGCTGGTTGATCTCGGCCGCGCGCGGCCGCAACGACAAGACCATGGTCGAGCGTCTTTCGGCCGAGCTGATGGATGCAGCCAATAACCGCGGCAACGCGGTGAAGAAGCGCGAAGACACGCACCGGATGGCGGAAGCCAACCGCGCCTTCTCGCATTATCGCTGGTAATCCGCGGCACCTGACGGAAAGAACAGAGCACTCCCATGCCCCGCTCCCATCCCATCGACCGCTATCGCAATTTCGGCATCATGGCCCACATCGATGCCGGGAAGACGACGACGACCGAGCGCATCCTGTTTTACACGGGCAAGTCGCACAAGATCGGCGAAGTCCATGATGGCGCGGCCACCATGGACTGGATGACGCAGGAGCAGGAGCGTGGCATCACGATCACCTCCGCTGCGACGACCTGCCTGTGGCGCGACCACCGCCTGAACATCATCGACACCCCCGGCCACGTCGACTTCACCATCGAGGTCGAGCGTTCGCTGCGCGTGCTCGACGGCGCCGTCTGCGTGCTCGACGGCAACCAGGGCGTCGAGCCCCAGACCGAGACCGTCTGGCGCCAGGCCGACAAATACGACGTCCCGCGCGTCGTCTTCGTCAACAAGATGGACAAGATCGGCGCCGATTTCTATCGCTGCGTCCAAGACATCATCGACCGCGTCGCCGGCAAGCCGGTCTGCCTGCAGATCCCGATCGGTTCGGAGTCGGATTTCGCCGGCGTCATCGACCTGATCAAGATGAAGGCGATCGTCTGGGACGGCGAGGCGCTGGGCGCTTCCTTCGCCGAGAAGGACATCCCGGCCGATCTCGCCGACAAGGCCGCCGAGTACCGCAACAAGCTGGTCGAAGCCGCCGTCGAGATGGACGATGCGGCGATGGAGGCCTATCTCGAAGGCACCGAGCCGGACGCTGAGACCCTGCGCAAGCTGGTCCGTACGGCGGTGCAGCGTCGCGCCTTCCACCCGGTGCTCTGCGGCTCGGCCTTCAAGAACAAAGGCGTGCAGCCCCTGCTCGACGCCGTCGTCGACTTTCTGCCGTCGCCGATCGATCGCGGCGCCGTCGAAGGCATCGACTTCAAGACCGAGGAAGAGACCGTCCGCAATCCGAGCGACGAAGACCCTTTCGCCATGCTCGCCTTCAAGATCATGGACGACCCCTTCGTCGGCACGATCACCTTCTGCCGCGTCTATTCGGGCAAGGTCGAGACCGGCGCCGGCGTGATCAACTCGACGCGCGACAAGAAAGAGCGCGTCGGCCGCATGCTGCTGATGCACGCGAATAACCGCGAGGACATCAAGGAGGCTTTCGCCGGCGACATCGTCGCGCTGGCCGGCCTCAAGGATGTGCGCACCGGCGACACGCTGTGCGACCCGATCAAGCCCGTCATCCTGGAGCGGATGGAATTCCCCGAGCCGGTCATCACGATCGCGATCGAGCCGAAGTCCAAGGCCGACCAGGAGAAGCTGGGCCTGGCCCTGTCGAAGCTCGCGAACGAGGATCCGTCCTTCCGCGTCTCGACCGACCAGGAGAGCGGCCAGACCATCCTGAAGGGGATGGGCGAGCTGCATCTCGACATCAAGGTCGACATCCTGAAGCGCACCTACAAGGTCGACGCCAATATCGGCGCGCCGCAGGTCGCCTATCGCGAGACGATCACCAAGAAGGCCGAGATCGACTACACCCACAAGAAGCAGACCGGCGGTACCGGCCAGTTCGCCCGCGTCAAGCTGGTGGTCGAGCCGAACGAGACCGGCAAGGGCTTCGAGTTCGAGTCGAAGATCGTCGGCGGCGCGGTGCCGAAGGAATACATCCCCGGCGTCGAGAAGGGCCTCAACTCGGTCATCGGCTCGGGCGTTCTCGCCGGCTTCCCGGTGGTGGACGTCAAGGTCTCGCTGATCGACGGCGCCTTCCACGAGGTCGACTCGTCGGCTCTCGCCTTCGAAATCGCCTCCCGCGCCGGTCTGCGCGAGGCGCTGCAGAAGGGCGGTTCGGTCTTGCTCGAGCCGATCATGAAGGTCGAGGTCGTGACCCCGGAAGACTATACCGGCTCGGTCATCGGCGACCTGAATTCGCGGCGCGGCCAGATCCAGGGCCAGGACATGCGCGGCAACGCCGTCGTCATCAACGCGATGGTGCCGCTCGCCAACATGTTCGGCTATGTCAACCAGCTGCGCTCGTTCAGCCAGGGACGCGCCAACTACACGATGCAGTTCGACCACTATGAGCAGGTTCCTTCGGCGGTCGCCGCCGAGGTCCAGGCCAAATACGCCTGATCCTGCAACCCATTCGACTGAACACTTGAACAAGATTTGACGGACGGAGGCTACGATGGCCAAAGAGAAATTCGCTCGCAACAAGCCGCATTGCAACATTGGTACGATTGGTCACGTTGACCATGGCAAGACGTCTTTGACGGCAGCGATCACGAAGGTTCTGGCCGAGTCTGGCGGGGCGT
>JAESGM010000806.1_pt1 | contig 14697 bp, 10 predicted proteins | sample 9269721 | NCBI WGS metagenome assembly JAESGM01 (sample SAMN15720920, study PRJNA650825) | algae metagenome | isolation source: Komarekiella atlantica HA4396-MV6 and co-occurring heterotrophs from... | place: USA: Theobald House, Kauai, HI | collected 2009-07-29 | reverse complement strand
GCTGCTTTGGCGGCGGGGCGCTGGGGGTGTAATCGCCAGCGAGATGGCGCGCGAGGTCGGCTTTGATGGTCTTGGTCTTGGCGTCCGTGCAGTAGCCGCGTTCGGAGACGACAGCCTTGGCCACGCCGTTGTAGGAGACGTCGTAGATCTTCTCGATGCTGGCGCGATCCTGGCCGCCGGGCTGCTGCTGCTCGAAGGTGAGGTAGTTGCTCCGCAGCTTGGCGGGATCGAAGTTGAAGCCGCATTTCACGGCGCGGGCGGAAACGGTGCCGACCTGGAAGGCGCGGGCGGGGGCATCATTGACGGGGGCGGTGGGCTTTTCCTCTCCCAGGAGGGACCCGGTCGTGAGCGCGGAGCCCGCCGAGCAGCCGCCCAAAGCGGCGGCAGCAAGCACGAGCGTGAAGCCGGCGGCCTTCATAGTGAGCCCCTTATCCCTTCCCTTGCGCGGACCTTACCGCCTATTGCCGTCGCGTCAATCGTCGGCTGGACCGATTTTGCCCCGATTCTACGGCTGTCTAGGCAACCTGAGGCGCAGCAAGAGTCCCATCCTAGCGCATCAGCTCGCCCATTGCCGCGTCCAGCCCCTCGAGCGTCAGCGGATACATGCGCCCCTCCATTATGCTGCGGATCATGGCAATTGATTGGGTATAGCCCCAATGCTGGGGTGGCGTGGGGTTGAGCCAGACGCAATCGCGCCATGTTTGCACCACCCGCTGCAGCCACAGGGCGCCGGGCTCGTCGTTCATGTGCTCGACCGCCCCGCCGACGTGGCTGAGCTCATAGGGGGACATCGCGGCGTCGCCGACGAAGATCACCTTGTAGTCGGACGGATAGGTGTTCAGCACATCCCACGTGCTGACCACCTCGGTGCGGCGGCGTGAGTTGTTCTTCCAAACGCTCTCGTAGATGCAGTTGTGAAAGTAATAGTACTCGAGGTGCTTGAACTCCGAGCGGGCCGCCGAGAACAGTTCTTCGGCGCCCTTGATGTGCCAGTCCATCGAGCCGCCGACATCAAAGAACATGAGGACCTTTACGGCATTGTGCCGTTCGGGAACCATGCGGATGTCGAGGTAGCCTTTCTCTGCGGTGCCGCGGATGGTGCCGCCGAGATCGAGTTCGCTCGCCGCGCCTGTGCGCGCGAAAGAGCGTAGGCGGCGCAGCGCGACCTTGATGTTGCGCGTGCCGATCTCGACCGAGGAATCGAGATCCTTGAACTCGCGCTTGTCCCACACCTTGATGGCGCGTCGATGCCGGCTTTCCTTCTGCCCGATGCGAATGCCGGCGGGGTTATAGCCGTACGCGCCGAAGGGTGACGTACCGCCGGTGCCGATCCATTTGTTGCCGCCGGCGTGGCGCTCGTTCTGCTCGGCGAGACGCTCGCGCAGCGTCTCCATGATCTTCTCCCAGCCGCCGAGCTCTTCGATCCGCTTCTTGTCTTCCTCGCTCAGATGCAGTTCCGCCATGAGGCGCAGCCACTCGTCGGGAATCTCGGCCTCGACGGCCTCGGGAAGCGAAGCGACGCCCTTGAAGACTTCGCCGAACACGCGGTCGAAGCGATCGAGGTTGCGCTCGTCCTTCACCAGGCAGGCGCGTGACAGATAGTAGAAGCCGTCAACCTGGCGACCAGTCATGCCGGCATCGAGACCTTCGAGCAGCGTCAGGTATTCGCGCAGCGAGACGGGAAGCCCGGAGCGTTTCAGCGAGTGGAAGAAGGTAAGGAACATTGCGTATTTCCCGGTTGGTCGCCGGGACAGTATACGAGCAGCGCCGCGGCGTCACACCGCGACGGGGCGTGCGTCAGTCGCCAGCGGGCCCGCCGAGCGGTGCCCGGTATGCAGCCTTCTCGACCTTGGCGGGCGCGCTAGCTGCTGCTGTGGCAGGCTTCGGCGCTGCAGGTTTGGCATCGGCGGACCGCGCGCCGAACCACAGATCGTTGTCGTCGATGTACCAGCGCTCGACCTCGATGATTTCCGGCGGCTTGCCGCTGGCCAGCAGCCAGCCGTCGACGGCGAACTTCTGCTTCGTGTTGTTCTCGATCAGTGTCCCGGCGTAATGCGTCCAGCCGTCCCAGCCGCGGCGGATGTCTTCCTTGATGTGCATGCTGCCGACCGTGTGGTGGTGGAACATCTTGTGGCGCTCCATGACCAGCATGTAGCTCGACAGGTTCGTCGCCACGTCTACGCAATCCATCTGGCCGGGATCGCCGTTGCCGGCCATGTCATCGCCCGGGCGGTCCTTGTCGGTGCCCACGGCCTTGTTGGCGCGATCGCCCATCCAGGCGAGGGCCTTCTTCGTCGCCTCGCGTTCCGCAGCGGGCGTTGCCTTACCGGGTGCCATGAGCTTGGCCACGGCGGCGATATCTGCGTCGGTAAAGCGGAACGGCGTCTGCGTGCGGCAGCCGTAGGAGCTGCAGACGAACACCCTGTCCCCCTCGGGCATTTGCGTTTGATACTTCTGATAGTGCACGTCGATGGGGCCGTCGAAGTGATAGGCGCATCCGCCCAGCGTGACGGCGAGCAGGAGGGCGCAATGCTGCGCGGCGGCCCGCGTTTGCCGTCCCCAGTTGTGAGCGCTCTTGTCTACCCGATTGCCTGTCACGATCCCTGCCGTCCCTTAGCCGCGCCGGTAATGCGCGGTGCTAGGCAACCTGAGTCGCGCCAGCGGGGGTAGGTGAACGTTCGGGAAAAACTGTGCAGAGCGTGGGGAACGTCGATGCACAAAAAAGCCGCCCTGGGGTTTCCAGGGCGGCCAGTGAACTGAGAGAGATAGAGAAGAGAGGCGATCAGAAGTTGATCAGAGCGCCTGCCTTCAGATACTGGAAGCCGTCGATCGAGCAGCCACCGCCAGTGATCGCGTCGCCAGCCACGGTGTTGCAGCCCGGGCCTTCGATGCCGCCGTCGATGTGGCGGTAGGAAACCCAGAGCGACATGGCAGCAGCGTCGATTTCCTGCACGATACCAAGACCCCAGAGGTCGGAGCTGGCCGAGAGGCCGGCGTCAACCATGAAGTCCGGGTTGGCGTTCGAGAACTTCTCGTATTCTGCGTAGAGCACAGTGTGACCAAGCGGGGTCCAACGCTCGCGCAGACCGCCCTTGATGTAGTAGGTGTCACCGCTAGCCCGAGAGTTGCCGGCGATCGTTACGCCGTTCGGGTCGATGTGACCGTAGGCACCGTACAGCCAGAGGCCGGTCGGTACGTGCTCGACGTAGGCACCGAGCTGGAAGTAATCGACCCAGCGATCGTCGGCCTGCAGAGCAGGCGGGATGATGACCGCGAAGCCAGTGCCCGGATCGGTGACGAGACCCGGCTCAGTGAAGAAGTCCTGGCTCCACTGCGAGTAAGCAACGGCAGCAGCAAGCTTGAAGCCGTTGGCCTCACCCGAGAAGCGGGCCGCGACGTCCCAGAAGTCATCCTCGCCCCAAGAGGCCGAGAACGAGAACCCGTGGAAGGTCGGAGAGTCGTAACGGATCGAGTCGCGCGGTGCGCCGAAGCAGTCACCGCCGGCACCACCACCGCCGTAGCAGAAGCCACCGAGAGCCTGCCAGTTGAGCGGCGTCAGGTCACCCGTCGTGCTGTTGCGAGCAAGGAAGCCGTTGTAGTCGAACATCACCCAGTTCGCAGGAACGAGCGAGCCCGAACCGTCGACGAGGATTGCAGCGTTGTCCGAAGCGGACGACTGCAGACCAACGCCGAGTTTGCCGAGGTGGTCGCTCTTCAGGAACCAGTAGGACTGCAGGAGCTGCACGCCGTAGGCGCCCGACGAAAGGTTGTTGGGCTGCAGCGCCGACACGTTGTGCTGGCTGAACTGGTTCAGCGTCAGCGAGTCGGAGTCCATCGCTTCCACGTGGATGACGTAACCGGCCGACCAGCCTGGAGTGATGGTCGCCTGGCCAGTGAACTTGAAGTGCGAGGCGAGCGTCGAGCCCAGACCCGTCACGTAGACGTTCTGCTCAGCGCCGTCGTCCCACCACATAACCTGCTCGCCGACCCAGCCGGAGATCGTCAGAGAAACCTTGCGGTTGCCCTTACGCGCCGTCGTGGCTTCGAGCTCGGCGATACGCTCCTCTAGATCTGCGCAGCAATTCCCGCCGAGATCGGCTGCGGAGGCGCTACCGGCGGAGAGACCGCCCGCTAGCAGGCCCGCTGCCACCAGGGCGCTAAGGCTTGATTTATTCATATTTAGTCTCCCGTCTACGTCTCAGCTGTTGGCGGACGCTAAACACAAGGAACGCGAGACAAAGAAACCGCCCTAGCAATGCGCAATGCGTATCCCCTGTAGGATCGCTGCGTGCCGAAGCGGACACTGCTGTGATTCGCCGGAGTGCAACAATTAGGCAGTGCCGAATTGGTGGTGACGAATCCACGAGTGTGGCGAAGGGGCCACGAGCGGCGTGGCGGTAACAAATACGCAAGGATTACGCGCTGCAGGGTACGCAAGCCGCCGCTCGATATGCAGCATTCGGCAGAAGGTGATGCGCCGTCAACGACTTGGCCTGGGGAATCCGGGGATTGACCGGGCCTTGCACAGGCATTTTTGCGGCACGTTTCAGCGGTGCTCCTCTGCCCAGAGAGAATTGATGCGCGTTCGCAGCGCTAAAGCCGTGGATGGCATGTGGAGAAATCTGTTGGCGGCCTTTTCGGCCGGTTTTGACGATTTGCGGCTGGTTCGCCGCCGGGCGAGCCATACATCTTGGCACGCTTAATAGAGAGACGGGTCTCTAGACGAGTTGCCTATCGAGGCGGGGCCGCCGTCCGGCGCGGCATCAACGGGCCGCGTTGCCGAGGATCTCGTTGGCGCGGTCCGGGTCACCCGGGCCGGAAAAGCAAGAAGCCGCCCGGGTGGGGCGGCTTCTCTAGTCTCAGGACGTTCCGATCAGCTTAGAAGTTGATCAGCGCGCCAGCCTTTATGTACTGGAAGTCGCCTTCACCGTAGCCGTTGGCATTAGTGTTGGAGGCACTGACGTCGCGGTAGGAAACCCACAGAGACATGGCAGCAGCGTCGATCTCCTGCACTACGCCGAGGCCCCAGAGGTCGAAGTCACCGGTGACGGAGTCGCCGAACGCGTTGTCGATGGTCATGTACTCACCGTAGAGCACCGTGTGACCGAGCGGGGTCCAACGCTCGCGCAGACCGGCCTTGAAGTAGTAGGTGTCGATCTCGGGCACACCAACCTGGTCGTACTTGCCGTAGTTGATGAGGCCGAAGACGCCCGTCGGCACGTGCTCGATATAGCCGCCAGCCTGGAAGTAGTTGGCGTCGAGCGAACCGAGGTTGTTGTAGCCGCCCATGTTGTAGTTGGTGACGCCGCCGTCATATGAGACAACGTAGCCGGTAGAGTTAACCTCGTTGTAGGCCACAGCAGCGGCGACCTTGAAGCCGGCGTGCTCACCCGCGTAACGAGCGGCCACATCCCACATGTCGTCTTCGCCCCAAGAGGCCGACACCGAGAAGCCACCGAAGGTGGGCGAGTCGTAACGGATGACGTTCTGCGTCAGGCCGTTGCAGTCACCGAGGGCGCCGCCCATGGTGCCGCAGCTGCCGCCGCCGTAGATAGAGCCGTTGGACAGGCGGAAGGCGCGGAAGTCGAACGCCACCCAGTTGGCGGGAACGAGCGAGCCCGAACCGTCGACCAGGATCGCCGTGTTGTCGGAAGCCTGCGACTGCAGACCGACGCTGACCTTGCCGAGGTGGTCGCTCTTCACGAACCAGAACGACTGCAGCAGCTCAATGCCAGGGCCGGACGTGGGGCTGCCCGGTCCGCCGCCAGCGGCGACGATGCCGTACAGAGCCGGACCGCGGCTGACGTCTTCGTTCTGCGTGAGGCTGTCGCCGGTGATGACTTCGACGTGCATCACGTAACCAGCGTACCAGCCCGGAGAAATCGTCGCCTGGCCAGTGAACTTGAAGTGCGACGAGAGGGTGGTGCCAAGACCGCCGACGTAGACGTTGTCTTCGCTGAAGCCACCAGCGTCGTTATCAAACCACATGATCTGCTCACCGACCCAACCGGAGATGGTCAGCGAGACTTTGCGGTTGCCCTTACGTGCCGTGGTTGCCTCGAGTTCAGCGATCCGCTCTTCGAGGTCTGCGCAGCAGTTGCCCCCCAGATCGGCGGCGGAGGCGCTACCAGCGGAAAGTCCGCCAGCCAGCAGGCCTGCTGCCACCAGGGCACCCAAACTATACTTTTTCATTGACCTACTCCCGTCTGCTTACTTTCTGTCGGCGACGCCACGCACAAGAGCCGCCTACTCCCTACAAAACCGAACGCGACCTTCGTTAACTCGCTTTACTTGCTTCGCGGCGGCCGCAAAACCGAATCACCGCTCGGGGCAAAAGATTAAGCAGAGATTGATTGCCTAGGGAACGGGCTGGGCGCCCAAGTCCGTGGAATCCACCGCCGTTGTGTCCCTCATGCAACGAAGCACATTTTGGCCACAACGTGCTGTTTCTGCCTTCCTTTCCCCAAAATCGCGGATGGCCTGGCCGTGTTTTTCCCTATTTCGGGAAAGATCGGTGGGTGCTGTGCAACGCATGATCGGCCGCCCCTCTCGTCGGATTCAGATCGGGCAAGCGCAAAGGCGCGGGCGATGGCGTTCAGGCTGTCGACCGCCTGATCATATATAAAGAGCAGGGCGAAGATCGCGATGTGGGCGGTCACGAAGAACTGCCACAGGAAGTCGACCTGTGTCCGAATGGTGAGGATCGCCTCGATAAGGGCTGGTTCCTCGATCATCGCATCCCCCCGGCGCGGCCATCGGCCAGCGCTACGCAAACGTCGGTCGTCCCTTATCCCCCGGCGGCGGGCCCCAGCCAAGAGGGTTGCTACCTCAACCTACCCGCGGATCACGCCGGCGAGATGACACCGGCGGCGCGGAGGGAAGGGGAAGGGGAGAGGACGGGATTCTTTTCGTGCAGTGCGGCGACTGTCACCCCATTGCCCTAATCTTAAGGCTTAATTATTCTGCTGCGGCGCAAAAAAGAAGCGTCCGGCACTGCGCGATCCGGGTTCTTGGAGAGCAGCAGTGGAGCCGACCGGTTGGGGAGCCGGTCGATCGGGGGATGGGAAGCGCACCAAGGCTCAACAGTGCTGGATGTCAGATCGTGAGAATTCTCGCGATCGAGTACATGTTCCAGTGAAACGCCGACGGTAGTTTGCGCATTATGACCCCGAGGGGTCAAAAGGCACGGAAAGCAGAACACATCGATGCGCACGACGCGGCTGGATCGTAGGACGATCCTCAAGACAGCGGGTGCATTTGCCATGATGGGCGTCAGCGTACGCCCGGAAGCGCTTTCGCAGGCGCTGGCCGAGCCCGTGACGGATGCCGCGACGGCATTCAATCCGGGCCTCGTGCAATCGATCGCCCAGCAACTTTCAACGAGCGAATATGCGCCGCCGACCTCTCCCGTGCCGGAGGGCGTGAGCCGGCTCGGCTATGACGAGTTCCGCGATGTGCGCTTCCGCTCCGAGCAGTCGATCTGGCGCGGCGAGAAGCTCGACTTCGAACTGCAACTCCTTCCCATGGGCTGGCTCTACGACGTCCCTGTGGAGCTGTGGCTGGTCGACGGCGGTTCTGCGCGGCGGCTGAAAGCCGACCGCAGCATGTTTTCGTTTGGTCCGCTGGTGAAGAACCCCGGGCCCGATGCACCGTACGGCTTCTCGGGCTTCCGCGTGCACGGCCCGATCAACCGTCCGGAGTACTTCGACGAGTACGTCGTCTTCCAGGGCGCCAGCTACTTCCGTGCCGTCGGCCGCGGCCATCATTACGGGCTGTCGGCGCGTGGCCTCGCCATCAATACGGCGCGCCCGGGGGGCGAGGAATTCCCGCTCTTCCGTTCGTTCTGGATCGAGAAGCCCAAGCTCGGTGCGCGCTCGATCGTCATCTATGCCTTGCTCGACAGCGTCTCGACGTCCGGTGCCTACCGCTTCGAGGTGGAAGCAGGGGAGGCGACCATCATCGACGTGCAGGCGACACTCTATCCGCGCCGGACGCTCACGCACGTCGGGCTCGGCCCGCTGACGAGCATGTTCCTGCACGGGCCCGCGCATCATCGCATCACCGGAGATTTCCGCCCCGCGGTTCACGACAGCGACGGCCTCGCCATTTACAACGGCAACAACGAATGCATCTGGCGCCCGCTGACCAACCCGCGCACTCTGCAGACCAGCGCGTTCCTCGACCGCAACGTCAAAGGCTTCGGTCTGTGCCAGCGCTCGCGGATGTTCCCGGCCTATGAAGACCTCGAAGCGCGCTACGAGCGCCGGCCGACGGTCTGGATCGAGCCGAAGGGAACGTGGGGCTCGGGATACGTCGAGCTGATCGAGATCCCGACCACGGAGGAAATCCACGACAACATCGTGGCGTACTGGAAGCCGGCGACTGGACCGGCGGCCGGGAACCCCTTCGAGTTCGGCTATCGCATGTACTGGACGTCGACGCTGCCGATCGCTTGGAGCGGCGCGCGCACCGTGGCGACGAGGCTCGGACGCGGCAAGGCTCCGGGGTCGCAACTCTTCGTCGTCGACTTCGCCGGTGCCGCCCTCGAGGACCGCAAGGACATGCCGGTGGCCATGGTCACTTCCAGTCCCGGCACCGTTTCGAATGTGGTTGTGCATGACAACCCTGAAATAAAAGGCGTGCGGGTCAGCTTTGAGTTGGACCCGGGGGGAACCGAGCTGTGCGAGCTACGTTTAGCTCTACGGCTCGGTGATCAGCAGATTTCCGAGACCTGGCTCTATCGATGGACCAAATCATGAGCGAGCTCACGGTGGCCGGTAGCAAAATCGGCCGCATCCCGGACGCGAGCAGCCCCGAGCTCCTCCCCTCCGAATCTATCCTCGACATGCCCGACCAGGACTTTAAGGCGCGCGGAGCGAAGAGACGCCCTCGTCGTGGGTACTGGGTGCCGCGTGCCGCCGTGTTCATCGGCGCCGCGCTGCTGACCATCGCCTTTGCTTATGAACTGTACGGCGTTCTGGCGATCGAGCAGCCTACTCCGCTGCAGCTCGTGTTCCTGTTCTTCTCGACAATCGCGTTCGGCTGGATCGCGCTCGGATCGCTCAATGCGGCGCTCGGCTTTATTCCGCTCTTCGGCGGGGAGAAAGCCGACACGATAGAGCTGCCACCGGTTGGCTCGCCGATTGCCAGCCGTACGGCGCTGCTGTTTCCGGTCTACCACGAGAACCCCGCGCGGATTGCAGGCACGATCCAGGCCGTCGCCATGGAGCTGGAATCCATGGGCGAGGTGTCGGGCTTCGACGTCTTTATTCTCTCCGACACGCGCGACGAGCGTGAAGGCGCCGCCGAGGAGTCAGCCTATCGCGCGCTACGCCACCGGATGCAGGGGACGATCAACGTCTACTATCGCCGGCGCAGGGAAAACACCGGTCGCAAGGCCGGCAACATCAAGGATTGGGTGCGCCGCTTCGGCGGAGGCTACGAGCATTTCGTGGTCCTCGACGGTGACAGCGTCATGTCCGGCACCACTCTCGTGCGACTGGTTCTCGCCATGCAGCGCGACAGCCGCGCCGGTCTCATCCAGACCGTTCCGCGCCTTACCGGGGCGACGACGCTGCTCCAGTACCTGACGCAGTTCGCCTCCAACGTTTACGGGCCGCTGGTTGCTGCAGGTCTTGCCTTCTGGCATCGCGACCAGGGCAACTACTGGGGACACAACGCCATCATTCGCACGGTCGCCTTCGCTTCGGCTGCCGGCCTGCCGACGCTGCCCGGCAAGGCGCCGTTCGGCGGCGATATCCAGAGCCACGATTTCGTCGAGGCGGTGCTGTTGCAGCGTGCCGACTGGGGCGTGCACATGGTGCCCACGGTGGAAGGCTCCTACGAGGGGCAGCCGCCTACGCTTCCCGACGTGGTCGCTCGCGACCGGCGCTGGGCGCAGGGCAACCTGCAGCATCTCGGAATCGTATTCTCGTCCGGCATCACCACGATGGGGCGCATCCACCTGCTCATGGGCGCTACCTCCTACCTGATGTCGCTCATCTGGGCCTTGTCGTTGATGGTCGGTATCGTTCTGGCCCTGCAGGGCCAGCAGATGATCCCCAGCTACTTCATCGACGAGAAGACTCTGTTCCCGGTCTGGCCGGTGACCGATCCCGGCGGCGCGCTGAGGCTGTTCTTCGCCACCATGCTGATCGTGCTGATGCCGAAGTTCCTGGGGCTGGCGCTGGAGATCAAACGTGCGCGCAAGGCGCGTGAGAGCCTAGGTGCATCGCGTGCCGTGCTCGGTGTCGTCACCGAGACCTTCTTCTCCATCCTGATCTCGCCGATCCTGATGGTCACGCAGACGGTCGCGGTGTTTCAGGTGCTGTTCGGTCTCGACTCCGGCTGGCGCACGCAGTCGCGAGACGGCGCCGGCATCCCGTTCTCCGAGGCGGTGCGCTATCACCGCTGGCACATGCTGATCGGCGCTGTCATGGCGGCGGCGTGTTACGAGGCTTCGGCGCTGGTGCTGGCTTGGATGGCGCCGGTGATCGTCGGCCTCCTCATTTCGCCGGTGGTCAGCTGGCTGACCTCGCGTCGTGCTTGGGGACCGCTGCGGGTGCTCCTGTCGACGCGCGATGACCGTACGCCCCCGGCAATTGTCGAGAGCGCCAATCGCGCAAGCGGCGAATGGGCGAAGCACATCGCGCTTCGCTCGGCGGAGAACGTCATCGAGATGGCACCGCGGGCTGCTTAGCTGCCCACGGCTACGCTGGCGTTGCGCCGGAAGGCCTCCGCCAGCATGTCGCGTGCCCGCACCGGAGGCGCGCTGATGAACGGCAGAGGGCGGCAGACGTCGATCGCCGCCGCCCCGACACGGGCCGTCAGCGCGCCGTTGAAAGCGCCTTCCCCAAGCCGGCGCGACAGACGACGCAGCAGATCCTGTCCGAGAAACTGCCCCAGTAGGTCGTCGGTCATGGCGACGCCGCCGGTTGCTATGATGTGGCCGACGACGAGCTTGCCGAGGCGGAGGGCGCCGATAGGTCCCGGCCGGCCGCCATACAACCCGGCTATGGCGCGCAGCATGCGCAGGTTCTCGATCAGCACGTAGAGCATGGCGATCCATGCCATGGGGCTGATTGCCGTCACCATGCCGATACGCTTGGCGGCGGCGAGGATCGTGCGCCGCGCCTCCTGGTCGAGCGGCATCATCAGGTCGCGATCGGCCAGCTTCAACAGATCGCCCGCGTTCAGCACCGCGCGCTCATGCTCGGAGAAGCGGGCGAGGTGCCACTGAAGATCCGGGCGCCGCGAAAGTATGCCCTTGAGGTCGCGGATGGCGCGCCGTTCGGCGGGGAGATCGTTGTCGTGCAGCGCGTGCGTCACCTCCTGGCGCAACGTGCCGAGCCGCTTCAAGCGGAACATGCCGACGATCTCGCGCAGGATGAGCACGATGGCGGACAGGCCGACGAGGCAAAGAAGGGCGAACGCGGTCCATCCGATCCAGTCCTGCCGCGCCAGCGCCACCTCTATGTAGCGGGTGAACCACGTGATCGTCGCGAGAACCACGAGCCCGGCCATCGCCGACAGCAGCATGGCGCCCCAGCGAAAGCCGCGCGAAAGATCGGCTACCGTCGGCCGCATGCTCGGTGCGGGTGTCGCTGCCGGGCGGCCGCGGCGACCGCTGGTCGGTGCTTCCGCTTGCGCCGCCTCGGCGTCGAGGGTCGGACGCAGCGCGGGGTCGTCGGGCGAGAACGAGCGCGGGCGTCGGCTGTCGGTTGGTGATGTCATGCGAGCCAATCCGAAAGCAGGAAGTCGAGGGCCCGGTCGAGCCTGATATGCGGCAGCGGCGGGGATTCGCCATCGACGCCCGGCGGCTTAAGACGTGGGGGGCGAAAGCGCACGAATTCAAGTCCCGCCGGAGCGGCGTCAGGCTTCAGGGCATCGCGCGGATTTGCGGGTAGGTCGCCCGGAAAAACCGCGGCTTCCGTCCGTCCGTCGAAGACCTTGCCCCCGACGCGCTGCCCCGGCATGGGGACGCCCACGATGCAGGGCAACAACTCGTTGCCGATGTTGGCATCCGCCTCGTGCGTGGCGCGGATGGCGGCCATCGCCTGCACGCCGACGTCGGCACCGGCATCGGCCGCGCGGCCCATCGCGCGATCGGTGATGACGCGCAGGATCGCTTCCAGCCGGTCGTGGCTCGAGGAATGGATGTGATCGGCCTTGGTCGCGGCGAACAACAGCTTGTCGATGCGCCGCGTGAACAGGGACGTGAGCCAGTTGCCGGAGCCGATGCGAAACACCTGCAGTACGGCTTCCAGCGCATGCTCCAGATCGACGACTGCATCGCCGCCTTCGTTCAGCGGGCCGAGTACATCGACGAGCACGATCTGCCTGTCGAGGCGGCTGAAGTGATCGCGGAAGAACGGCTTCACCACGTGCGACTTATAGCTCTCGAAGCGGCGCGCCATCATCGTTGCCAGCGATCCGCGCGCATAGCTCGGGCTTGCGCCGAGCGCCAACGGGCAGAAGGTGAGGAGTGGCGAGCCTTCGAGGTCACCCGGCATTAGGAAGCGGCCCGGGCCTGTCGTGTGCAGCACGTGCTCGTCGGCGCGCGCGGCCTTCAGGTAGGCGGCGAACAACGAAGCCCCCCGCAGGGCGACTTGCTCGTCGAGAGGTGCGTTGGGATCGACGGAGGCGAGAAACTCGCGCCAGGCTTTCGAGTGCGCCTGTCGCCGCGGGGCTTCGGCCTGGACGACGGCCTCGGCACACCACTCGTTATAAGTCATGTTGAGCAGCGGCAGGTCGATCAGCCATTCGCCCGGATAGTCGACCACGTCGAGATGCAGGCGCGAGACGCCGAAGGCGCGCCACACGGCCGAGGCGGAGCGGAACTCGATAGTAATGCGAACCTGGCTGAGGCGCCGAGTGCTTTCCGGCCAGTCGGGCGGATCGCGCGACAGCGCCTCCAAGTGCGCTTCGTAGTCGAAGCGCGGCACCTGATCGTCGGGCTGCGGCTCGAGATAGGCCCGTTCTATGCGCCCCTCGGCCTCGGGAATGAAGAAGGGCAGGCGTCCGCCCGAGACGAGATTGCGGATCAGCGCGGTGATGAAGATGGTCTTGCCCGAGCGGGACAAACCGGTGACGCCCAGCCGCAGCGTCGGCGTCATCATGTCTGTGAACATTGCGCCGGCTCGGTGCCAGACTTGGCGCGTCGGATCATCGGCGGACAAAGGGGGCCTCTTCAGAAGGTCCCCTTAGCTAGTGCGAAGTTGCTGCCGCGGCAAGCAGCGTGGGCTCCCGAGGCGGCGTTAGCCGTAGAACATCACGACCACCGCCGCTGCCATAACGGTCATCCCCATGAGGATGATCAGGCCGCTGCGAATGAATTCTGACATCTATGCTCGCTCCAGGAGGAATGGGATTGTTCAAGGCCAAACTACGCAAGTTCCATTGAACGGCGGCTGAGAGCCGTCGTCAGGCTGCGTTCATGTTTTTGGCCGGCTGCGAGGCTCCGAATCGTACGGACGCCCGCGAGGCTCACCCTATACAACGGACGAACCATCAGTTTTCCGTCGCCGGCGTGGCGGTCCACCCCTTTTCGGGCATGGAAATGGTTATGCGGCGCTGATCGAGCTGCTGATCGGACATCCACGGCAACGTGCGCTCGAAGACGACCGGCTCGGGCTTGTTGCTGAATAGCCGATCGATGAAATCGGGGCGCGCTGGTGCGGCCGTGACGAGTTTCAACGTGAACCGGTAATCGCCAGCATCGTCTACGATCTTGGGAAACGGATTGCCGACCGGAAAGAAGCGGACTGTGTCGGTAAATGTGCCGCGGCCGGCGATGGATAGCGGCGCGTAGGATCGGTTAGGCGCGTTCTCGTCGACCTGATGCTCGCCGAGGAAGGCGCCGTAGAACCGTTTCGCCTGCTTGGTTTTAAGGTTCTCGGCCGTCAGTTCCATCGCCAGGATGGTCCCGGTGCGGGCTCCGGCGTTGGTCACCGTGATGGGGACGACGAAAACTTCGGTGCTGCCGCCGCCGTCGCGTCCGTACTGGATCACGGGCGGGACGTAGATCTCGATTGCGGCCGTCTTGAAGCTCGACTCGTAAAGGGAGTAGGCCGAAAGCACGAGGGCGAACGCGGAAAGGATGGTGGCATGCCATCCGCCGTAGCCCATGGCCGCGGCAAGGTTTGCGCGCGCATATTCCTCGTTCGGCTGCGTGCCGCTCGTCGTCGTCATGTGTCGCTTTCCCCACTGGGCGCCCTGCCGCCCAATCCGACGCCGCTATCGACACGACCGCATTGCGGCGGCCGCGTGGCAGATCGGTTCACGCTGTGTAACCGAGTTACACGGTGCGTATGTCACGTGGGAAACTGTGGGCAGGTCGCCACTACTCTCCGCGGCGGCGGGCCATGAAGGCGATACGCTCGAACAGGTGCAGGTCCTGCTCGTTCTTGAGCAGCGCCCCGGCAAGCGGCGGGATCACCTTGCGGCTGTCGGTTTCGCGCAGCGTCTCGGCGGAAATATCCTCGTTGAGCAACAGCTTCAGCCAGTCGAGCAACTCGGAGGTCGACGGCTTCTTCTTGATGCCTGGCACCTCGCGCAGGTCATAGAAGATGCGCATGGCTTCCGACACGAGCCGGCCCTTTAGTCCGGGGAAATGCACGTCGATGATCTGCTGCATCGTCTCGGTGTCGGGGAACTTGATGTAGTGGAAGAAACAGCGGCGCAGGAAGGCGTCGGGCA
>JAESGM010000804.1_pt1 | contig 14728 bp, 10 predicted proteins | sample 9269721 | NCBI WGS metagenome assembly JAESGM01 (sample SAMN15720920, study PRJNA650825) | algae metagenome | isolation source: Komarekiella atlantica HA4396-MV6 and co-occurring heterotrophs from... | place: USA: Theobald House, Kauai, HI | collected 2009-07-29 | reverse complement strand
GCCCCTCGAAGGATGGCGGCGTCAGGCGCAGCGTGTGGATGCTGTAGGCGGCCGGCGTCGCAAACGAGTAGCGCGTCACGTGGCCTATGGTGATGAGCATGGCTTGCGCCCCCCTGCTCAGGCATTGAAATGATAGGCCTCGGCAACCTCGGACCCGAGCCGGTTGTTGCGTGCAATGAAGTCCTCGATGAACTCGTGCAGCCCCGACTGGAAGATACTGTCTATGTTGCCTTCCGCAAGCAGTCGCCGCGTCGCCTTGGCGGTCTCGTGGCAGTGCTTCCTCTCCGCATAGAGATCGGCAATGTCCTCGAGCGCCCCGTTTATCTGATCGTAGCAGGAACGCAGCGAGCGCGGCATGGCTTGGTTAAGAATGAGGTATTCGGCGATCTTCCAGGGTTTGAAGTTTTCCTTGTAGACCCAGCGATAGCTGCGGTGAGCCGAGACCGAGCGCAGGATGGCTGCCCATTGCACCGTATCGACGCCCCCGCCGACCATCTCGATTTGCGGCAGCAGCACGTAGTATTTTACGTCGAGGATGCGGGCGGTGTTGTCGGCGCGCTCCAGGAACGTGCCGAGCTGGCTGAAGTAGAACGTGTCATTGCGCAGGATGGTGTTGAGAAGCGCGCCGCGATAGAGCGCCGAGCGCGACCGCACCCAATCGAGGATGCGCGGAAGCTCGCCCGCAGTCACGCTCGATGGGTTGATGTTGGAAAATTCGATCCACGCCGAGTTGAGGCTTTCCCACATATCGCGCGTCATCGACGTGCGCTGCGCCCTGCCGTTGCGGCGGGCGGCGGCGAGGCATGACTTGACGCTCGAGGGATTGGAGAAATCGAACAGCAGGTAGTTGATGACGTCGCGCGTGTTGAGGCTTTCGAACTTCGAGAAATACCCTTGGGCGCAGCCGGCGCTGGCCAGCGTCGAGCGCCACTCCTCATGCGTGCCGTCGCCGTCGCGCGGCAACAGCACGATGCGATAGCCGACCTCGGTGAGGCGAGCCATGTTCTCGGCGCGCTCCACATAGCGCGCCAGCCAATAAAGATCGTTGGCGGTCCGTCCTAACATGCGTTGTGCTGCGCTCGCTGCGTGGTCTCGATCAGTCCTGAAGAACCCAGGTATCTTTGGTGCCGCCACCCTGGCTGGAATTCACGACGAGCGATCCCGCTCGCAGGGCGACACGCGTCAGACCACCCGGCGACAAGCGAACCTCATCGCCGAATAGAACGAAGGGCCGCAGGTCGAGATGGCGAGGAGCGACGCCGGCATCCACCAATGTCGGACAGGTGGAAAGCGCGAGCGTCGGCTGGGCGATGTAGTTGGTGGGGCGTTCCTTCAGCCGGCCGCGGAAGGCCTCGACCTCCGCCTTCGAAGCCGTCGGCCCGACCAGCATGCCGTAGCCGCCGGAGCCGTGCACTTCCTTGACGACGAGCTTCTCGAGATTGTCGAGCACGTACTTGTAATCGTCGGGGTTACGGCAATTGTAGGTCGGGACGTTCTGCAGGATGGGCGCACGGCCCGTGTAGAATTTGATGATCTCGGGGATGTAGCTGTAGATCGCCTTGTCGTCGGCGATCCCGCCACCAGGCGCGTTGACGATGGTGACGCGTCCCGCCCGATAGAGGTCGAAGAGGCCTGGAACACCGAGCACCGAATCCGAGCGGAAGACCAGCGGGTCAAGGAAGTCGTCGTCGATGCGCCGGTAGAGGACGTCGATCTGGCGAAGCCCTTGCGTGGTCTTCATCTGCAGGGCGCCGTCCTTGACCGTCAGGTCGTGCCCTTCGACGAGTTCCACGCCCATCTGGTCGGCGAGGAACGAATGCTCGAAGTAGGCGCTGTTGTACTGGCCGGGCGTCAGCAGCGCGATGGTCGGCTCGCGATCGAGGCCGCGAGGCGCCACCGACACGAGCGTCTTCAACAGGTTCTCGGGATAGTTGTCGACCGGCGCGACTCGATTGCGCGCGAACAGGTCGGGGAACATGTGCATCATCGTTTCGCGGTTCTCCAGCATGTAGGAGACACCGGACGGGGTGCGCGTATTGTCCTCCAGGACGAAGAAATCGTTCTCGCTCGTGCGCACGAGATCGACACCGATGATGTGACTGTAGATGCCGCGCGGAGGCTCGACACCGACCATTTCCGGCACGAATGCGGAGTTGCCGATGATGAGCTCTTCGGGGATCTTGCCGGCCTTGATGATCTCCTGCCGGTGATAAATGTCGTACATGAACGCGTTGAGCGCGCGTACGCGCTGCTCGATGCCGACCGTCAGGCGCCGCCACTCGTTGGCGGAAATGATGCGCGGAATGATGTCGAACGGGATGAGGCGCTCGGCGGCTTCCTCGTTGCCGTAGACGGCGAACGTGATGCCCGTCCGCCGGAACATCGTCTCGGCTTCCTGTAGCTTTCTCTTCAGATCGTCGAGGCGTTGCGTTCCAAGCCAGTCGGCAACGGCGTGATACGGTGCACGCACGCCATCGCCGGTGCCGTTCATCTCATCGAAGGCCATGCGCCGGGGGGCGTCGACCTTTGTCTGCGTCTGTTCCTGCCGCAATTGTCGCCTCGATTGCCGTACCGTGCTGCATCATGCCCGCAAATTGTGAGAAGTGGCAGCAAATCGTACAAAATTCGCTGCCTCTTATGCGGGCATCTGCCTTCAGATTTGGCAAACGCGAGGATATCAATCCGGGACCTAAAACAGTCCTTCGATTTCGCCCGCGGCGTTGAGACGAATGGCCTCGGCAGCCGGAACGCGCGGCAGGCCCGGCATGGTCATGATCTCGCCGGTGATAACCACGACGAACTCGGCACCGGCCGACAGGCGCAGTTCGCGAACCGGCACCACGTGACCGGTGGGTGCCCCGCGCTTGTTGGGGTCGGTCGAGAACGAGTACTGCGTCTTCGCCATGCACACCGGCAGGTTGCCGAAGCCGCCGGCTTCGAGATCCTTGAATGCCGTTTCGACGGATGCATCGCAGGCGATGTCGGACGCCCGATAGATCTCCGTGGCGATCGTCTTCACCTTGTCGCGCAACGGCATGTCATCCGGATAGAGCGGCTTGAACTGGGCGCGGCCGCTGTCGGCGAGTTCGACGATATGACGAGCCAGCGCTTCCGTACCGGCACCGCCGTCGGCCCAGTGCGTACACACGAAGGCGCGCGCCCCAACGCTTTCGACCGCCTTCATCACGGCCTGCACCTCGGCGTCGGTGTCGGTGATGAAGCGGTTGATGCCGACCGCCACCGGCACGCCGAACTTCGCCATGTTCTCCAGGTGGCGCAGAAGATTCTGGCAGCCCTTCTCGACCGCCTCGACATTCTCGTGCTTGAGGCTGTCCTTGGCGACGCCGCCATGCATTTTCAGCGCGCGCACGGTGGCGACGACAACGGCCGCATCGGGAGCGATGCCAGCCTTGCGGCACTTGATGTCGAAGAATTTCTCAGCGCCGAGGTCGGCACCGAAACCGGCTTCGGTCACGACGTAGTCGGCAAGCTTCAGCGCGGTCTTCGTCGCCAGTACGGAGTTGCAGCCGTGCGCGATGTTGGCGAACGGGCCGCCGTGGATGAACACGGGATTGTTCTCAAGCGTCTGCACCAGGTTCGGCATCAGAGCGTCCTTGAGCAGCACCGTCATGGCACCGTCGGCTTTGAGCTCGCGGGCACGGATGGGCGTCTTGTCGCGCGTGTAGCCGACGATGATGTTGCCGAGCCGGCGCTCGAGATCCTTGAGGTCGAGCGCCAGGCAGAGAATAGCCATGACCTCGGATGCAACCGTGATGTCGAAGCCATCCTGGCGCGGGAAACCGTTGGCGACGCCGCCCAGCGAATTGACGATCGAGCGCAGCGCGCGGTCGTTCATGTCGAGCACACGGCGCCAGCCGACGCGGCGCGTGTCGAAGCCGAGACTGTTGCCCCAGTAGATGTGATTGTCGATCAGCGCCGACAGAAGATTGTGCGCCGAGGTGATGGCGTGGAAATCACCGGTGAAGTGAAGGTTGATGTCTTCCATGGGCACGACCTGGGCGTAACCGCCGCCGGCTGCGCCGCCCTTCACGCCGAAGCACGGACCCAGTGAGGGTTCGCGCAGGCACATCATCGCTTTCTTGCCGATACGATTGAGGCCATCGCCGAGACCGACGGTCGTGGTCGTCTTGCCTTCGCCGGCCGGCGTGGGGCTGATGGCCGTGACGAGGATCAGCTTGCCATCCTTCTTGTCGTTCAGACTGTCGATGTACTGAGCTGAAACCTTTGCCTTGGTGTTGCCGTACGGGACGAGCGACTCGGCGGGAATGCCGACCTTGGCGGCGACCTCGGCGATGGGCTTCATCGTCGCGGCGCGGGCAATCTCGATGTCGGACTTAACGGTCACTTTTTTTCCTCCCAAGTGTGCTCCCGGCGCCGCCCTCGCGATGCCGGCCGTCGAGCGGCTACAAAATCCCGCGCCGATATTGTCGGTTAAAGCTCTATACGCAAGTCCAACTGCTGCCGCGGATCAGCGACATCGATGCGCTCGCGGCCGAGAATTGCCGGCATGCTTACCTCGCCCTTCCTTATGGGAAATTTTGTTTCCCATAAGTTGGTGGGGTCGTTTCCTGGGCCGTCGGCATTCTATATTTGAGCGACACCCCAGGAGGGCGAATGGGCCTCAGCCACAACCACGGATACGGCGGCCACAGCCACGCCGGACACACCCACGGGAGCGCTGACGGCGCCAGCCGCAACGAGAGGCGCTTGCTGCTTGCCGCCGCGCTGACAACGACGACAATGTTGGCCGAAGCCATCGGCGGCTGGGTGTCAGGGTCGCTGGCCCTGCTCGCCGATGCCGGCCATATGCTGACCGATGCGGCGGCGCTTTTTCTCGCTTGGATGGCGGTCCGGATCGGGCGCCGGCCCGCCGATTGGAAGCGCACCTACGGCTTCGACCGGTTCGAGGTGGTCGCCGCTTTCACCAACGGCGTCGCACTGTTCTTTATTTCAGCCTTCATCTTTTACGAGGCCGTTCAGCGCATCTACGAGCCGGTCGAAGTGCTCGGCAGCACGATGCTCATCATCGCCCTCGTCGGGCTGGCGGTGAACGCGTTGACATTGCTGCTACTGCGCGGCGAAGGCGCCAATCTCAACGTGCGCGCCGCGATGCTGCACGTGATCAGCGACCTGCTCGGCTCGGTCGCCGCCATTGCCGCTGCCGTGGTGATCCTGTGGACGGGTTGGACGCCCATCGATCCGCTGCTGTCGGTCCTCATCACGCTGCTGATCCTGCGGAGCGCCTGGCACATCACCAAGGACTCCGGACACATCCTGCTCGAAGGCGCGCCGCAAGACCTCGACGTGCGCGAAGTACAGAAGGACCTCGAGGACAGCATCCCCGCAGTCCAGTCTATCCATCACGTGCATGCCTGGTCGCTCAGCGAGCACCGCAAAGTGATGACGCTGCACGCCCTGACCTGCGACGATGTCGCCCCCGAGCAGGTGGCGAAGGCGATCAAGGAGCGGCTAAAGGACAAATTTGGAGTTGTGCACGCTACCGTCGAGGTAGAACACAGGGACTGCGCCGACACCCCGCATCCGAAAACCTGCGGCAAGGTGTGACGCCGGATGTAGGTGCATATCCGACGGTTATTTCGGCTCCCTTGACGCATTCGTACAAATTCCTTGCTAGCAAGGACGCATGGTAGACCTGCTGACCTCCGCCCCCGGCGCCGTGCGACCGCGCATCCTGATCGGCGACAAGAACCCCGTCGTGCGCTCGGGGCTGCGCGACTTCATCGATCGCGATACGCGCTTTGAGGTGGTCGACGCCGTCGCGACGGGCGCCGCCTTCATAGCCAGCGCCGAACAGATCGTGCCCGACATCGGCATCATCGGCTGGTCGCTGACGGACATGTCGGGAGCCGATGTTCTCGGGGCGATCAAGCGCCGGCATCTGCCGACGCGCATCATTGTCTACACGGGTGAACCGGGGCGCGATGTGCTGCGTCAGGCGGTCAGGCTCGGGGCCTGGGCATTCATCTCGAAAAGCGATGAGCCCTCGGTGCTGGTGGAAAGCATCGCCTCGGTCGCACGCGGGCGGCTGTCGCTTCCGTACATCGACCTGCAGACGCTGACCTCGGACCCGCTCGGCGAACTCACGGCGCGCGAGCGCGAGTTGCTCACCGCTCTCGCCAACGGCTGGACGAATTTGCAGATCGCCTCGCGCATCGGCATTTCGCCGAACACGGTCAAGTACCACCTGAAGAACCTCTACGATAAGCTCGGCGTCTCCAATCGCGCGATGGCCGTCGCTCTCTACATGCAGACGACGATGGATCAGCGCTGACGCAGCGCAGCGCATACTGCGCCGCACAATAAGAAGCGCCGTTTTGCGCGTTGGCGCACGCTTCGATAGCCGCTACAGTTTTCCGAGGGTTAGGTGCAGCGACGCTGCGCGGGGGAATTGGCGTACGCGTCGATGCTCACGCTCGGGTGGGCCGGGTAGGAACGACTACCCACCGGCACAGTCCGATCACTACCCGACAGCGTCCAGCGGCTGCCCGATAGGGTGTTGTGCAGGCATCGAGGTAAATAGATGCTCCGCGCCCAGCCGCCAACCACCAATCAACAAGGACCCGTCGCCGGGCGCGGCAACGGGGCCTGCGCATAGCGCAAGCGTCAAACGCACAAAACGCACCAGACGGCAATTCGGAGGAAAAGACGTCATGCTGGTCACGCCGCACTTGTTTATTCCAGGTCCAACCAACGTTCCCGAAGCCGTCCGCTTGGCGATGGATATTCGCCAGGAAGACATGCGCTCTCCGGAATTCCCCAAGTTCACGCTGCCGCTGTTCGAAGATCTGAAGAAGGCCTTCAAGCTCACCAACGGCCGCGTCTTCATCTATCCGGCATCGGGCACCGGCGCCTGGGAATCGGCAATCACCAACACGCTGAACACGGGCGACAAGGTTCTCATGAGCCGCTTCGGCCAGTTCTCGCTGCTGTGGGTCGACATGGCAGAGCGCCTTGGGCTCAACGTGCAGGTGCTCGACGAGGAGTGGGGCACGGGCGTGCCGGTCGAGAAGTACGCCGAGATCCTCGCTGCCGATAAGAACCACGAGATCAAGGCCGTCTTCGTTACGCAGAACGAGACCGCTACGGGCGTCACCAGCGACGTCGCCGGCGTGCGCAAGGCGCTCAACGACGCCAAGCATCCGGCGTTGCTGTTCGTCGACGGCGTGAGCTCTGTCGCCTCGATCGACATGCGCATGGAAGAGTGGGGCGTGGACTGCTGCGTTTCCGGCTCGCAGAAGGGCTTCATGCTGCCGACCGGCCTCGGCATTCTCGCCGTGTCCAGCAAGGCGCTGGAAGCCAACAAGTCGGCGAAGATGCCGCGCTGCTTCCTGTCGTGGGAAGACATGATCAAGAACAACGACAACGGATACTTCCCGTACACGCCTGCCACGCCGCATCTGCGCGGCCTGCGTGCATCGCTGGACATGCTGTTCGCCGAAGGTCTCGATAACGTATTCGCGCGTCATCATCGCCTTGCCGAGGGCGTGCGCCGCGCGGTCGACGCGTGGGGCCTGAAGCTGTGCGCCAAGGAGCCCAAGTGGTACTCCGACACGGTCAGCGCCATTCTCGTTCCCGAGGGCGTCGACAGCGCGCAGGTCGTTAAGACCGCCTACTACCGCTACAACATCTCGCTCGGCGTCGGCCTCAACAAGGTCGCCGGCAAGGTGTTCCGCATCGGTCACCTCGGCGCTCTCGACGACATCATGATCGGCGGCGCGCTGTTCGGCGTGGAGATGGCGCTGCGCGATTGCGGCATCGACATCAAGGCAGGCTCCGGCACCGGCGCCGCGGCCGAGTACTTCCGCGAGACGACGAAGGCATCCGCCACGTCCCGTCCCGAGCTGAAGCTCGCCAGCTAGCTGACGTCAGAAGCGGCGCCGAGTGGCGCCGCTTCGCTTTCAGCCTCGAAGAAGATGCAGCGCCGTCTCCATCCGGCGCCGCAAAGTCCGAAAATCAAAAGCCGTCCAGAGGAACGTCCCAGATGAGCTATACCCTCTACCCCCTTCGCAAGTCCCGCCTGCAGCGCAGCGAGCTGGCCGTCCCCGGGTCCAACCCGACGATGATCGAAAAGGCCATCGCCAGCGCCGCCGACTACGTCTTCCTTGATTGCGAGGACGCTGTCGCGCCGCCCGACAAGGAGCAGGCCCGCAAGAACATCATCCAGGCCCTCAACGACCTCGACTGGGCCGGCGCCGGCAAGACAGTCTCGGTGCGCATCAACGGTCTCGACACGCACTACTGCTGCCGCGACGTCGTCGACATCGTCGAGCAGGCCGGCGCGAAGCTCGATACCATCCTGATCCCCAAGGTCGGCACCGCTGCCGACGTGTATGCCATCGAGAGCTTCGTCAGCCAGATCGAAGTCGCCAAGAACCTGCCGCACAAGATCGGCATGGAAGCGCTGATCGAGACGCCGCTCGGCATGGCCAACGTCGAGTCGATCGCCTCGGCCAACAGCCGCCTCGAAGCCATGCACTTCGGCGTTGCCGATTACGCCGCCTTCAACAAGGCGCGCACCGTCGTCATCGGCGGTCTCAACCCCGACTATCCGGGTGACCAGTGGCATTTCGCCCTGTCGCGCATGACGGTGGCCTGCCGCGCCTTCGGCCTGCGTCCCATCGACGGCCCGTTCGGTGACTTCTCCGATCCCGATGGCTACACCGCCGGCGCCAAGCGCGCCGCCGCTCTCGGCATCGAGGGCAAGTGGGCGATCCATCCTTCGCAAATCGAGCTGGCCAACGCCGTGTTCTCGCCGACTGCCAAGGAAGTGGAGCGGGCCGAGCGCATCCTGGCCGCTCTCAAGGAAGCCGAGGCTCAGGGCAAGGGCGCTGCTTCGCTCGACGGCAAGATGATCGACGCCGCTTCGGAGAAGATGGCGAACAACCTGCTCGCCACCGCCGCCGCGATCCGCAAGGGCGAAGAAGCCCGCGCCAAGGCAGCCGCCGAATAAGCAGCCCCGATATCAGGAGCACTGATCAATGGACATCCACGAGTATCAGGCCAAGGAGCTGCTTTCCAAGTTCGGGGTTCCGATCCCGCGCGGCGGCCTTGCCTACAGCCCGGAACAGGCGACCTACCGCGCGACGGAAATCGGCGGCAAGAAATGGGTCGTGAAGGCACAGATCCACTCCGGTGCCCGCGGCAAAGCCGGCGGCATCAAGGTCTGCTCCACCGACACCGAGATCGAGACGGCCGCCGAGGGTCTGCTCGGCAAGAAGCTGGCAACCCACCAGACGGGTCCGGCCGGCAAGCTCGTCTCGCGCCTCTACATCGAAGAGGCGACCGACATCGACAAGGAGATCTATCTGGCTTTCGTCATGGACCGCGCCACCGAGCGCATCATGGTGATCGCCTCGGCCGCCGGCGGCATGGAGATCGAAGAGATTTCCGCCAAGCAGCCGGACACGATCATCCGCGTCGTCGTCGATCCGGCTGTCGGCATGCAGCAGTTCCAGGCTCGTGAAGTGGCTTACGGCCTCGGCGTCGATCCCGAGATCATCAACAAGCTCGTTCCGACCATCATGGGTTGCTATCGCGCCTTCCGCGATCTCGACGCCACCATGGTCGAGATCAACCCGCTGGTCATCACCAAGGACAAGAACCTCGTCGCCCTCGACGCCAAGATGTCGTTCGACGACAACGCTCTTTTCCGCCGCCCGCACATCGCCGAGCTGCGCGACAAGAGCCAGGAAGACCCGCGTGAGACCTACGCGTCGGATCGCGGCCTCGCCTACGTCGGCCTCGACGGCGACATCGGTTGCGTCGTCAACGGCGCCGGTCTCGCCATGGCCACGCTCGACATGATCAAGCTGGCCGGCGGCGAGCCTGCCAACTTCCTCGACATTGGCGGTGGCGCCAGCCCGGAGCGCGTCGCCAAGTCCTTCAAGGCCGTGCTGAAGGACAAGAAGGTCAAGGCGCTGCTGCTCAACGTGTTCGCGGGCATCAATCGCTGCGACTGGGTCGCCAAGGGCGTCGTCGACGCCATCAACGACCTCAACATCAAGATGCCTGTCGTCGTGCGTCTGGCCGGCACCAACGTCGAAGAGGGTCGCCGCATTCTCGATGAGAGCGGCCTGACCGTCATCACCGCGGAAACGCTGGCTGAAGCAGCACAAAAAGCTGTCGCCGCCGCAAAGAGCGCGAACTAGGGAGACCGCTCACATGGCTATTTTCATCAACGAGAACACGCCGATCCTGATCCAGGGCTTCACCGGTCGCATCGGCACCTTCCACGCCCAGGAAATGATCGACTACGGCAGCAATGTCGTGGGCGGCGTCACCCCGGGCAAAGGCGGCACCACGCATCTCGGCCGTCCGGTGTTCAACACTGTGAAGGGTGCGGTGCAGGAGACGGGCGCTGAAGCCAGCATCGTCTTCGTGCCGCCGCCGTTCGCGGCCGACGCGATCATGGAAGCGGCCGATGCAGGCATCAAATACTGCGTCTGCATCACCGACGGCATTCCTGCCCAGGACATGATCCGCGTGAAGCGCTACATGCGCCGCTACAAGAAGGAGGGCCGCATGGTCCTCACCGGACCGAACTGCGCGGGCACCATCTCGCCCGGCAAGGCGATGCTCGGCATCATGCCCGGACATATCTACCTGCCCGGCCGCGTGGGTATCGTCGGCCGTTCCGGAACGCTCGGCTACGAGGCCGCCTCGCAGATGAAGGCACTCGGCGTGGGCGTTTCCACCTCGGTCGGCATCGGCGGCGACCCGATCAACGGCTCCTCGTTCCGTGACATCCTCGAGCACTTCGAGAATGATCCCGAGACCGATGCCGTACTGATGATCGGCGAGATCGGCGGGCCTCAGGAGGCCGAGGCCGGCCAATTCGCGCGCGACCACATGAAGAAGCCGGTGATTGCCTACATTGCCGGCCTCTCCGCTCCGAAGGGTCGCAAGATGGGCCATGCCGGCGCCATCATCTCCGCCTTCGGCGAGTCGGCACCCGAGAAGGTCGAGATCCTGAAGGGTTGCGGCGTGAGCATCGCGCCGACGCCTTCCGAGATGGGCTCGACCGTCGCGAACGTGTTGAACTCGCTCAAGAAGGTAGCTTAAGAGCTAATGGCCCGCCCATATGGGCGGGCCAATCCCTTCCGACCCCGGGCTCTTCACGGTACGTCTACCTGCTGCGGGTGTCGGCAGAACGCGAAGCGTGGAGACTAGAATGCAGAAAGACGTGCAGCAGGCCCAGGGCAAGCTGGATGAATTCCAACTGCGCGACGAGCTTCGGGCGCTGCGTACTCAGATCCCCGATACGCCCGCGCTCAATCCGATCGTCAATCTGGCTTTCAATCTCTCGCGGCGGCTTGAGGCGGGGGAGATCACCTTCGACGAGCTGAAGTCGCTGGCGGTCCGCCTCATGGATCGCGCCTGCGTCCAGCGTGCCCGGCATCTGCGCGAGCGTGTCGGCTTCGTCGATCGGGCCACCACCTACAAGGAATTCGCCGACTACGTCGAAAGCTCCGCCGCCGACGCGGACTTCGTCAGCTTCAAGACCCGCTGGGAACGCCCGCGTACGGGCATCGTGCTGACGGCTCACCCCACCTTCGGCCTCTCCGATGATCTCTCGAAGCGCCTGGTCGAGATCGCGGTAGAAGACGACGTCGATCCCAATACTCGCATCGGTGTGCCGCATAGGCCCGACGAGAACATCGATCTCACCTACGAGCACGGACGCGCGCAGAACGCGATCCAGAACCTGCGCAACGCCTACGTCGAGCTGCTCGACAGCTTCTTCAGCGCCGCCGTCAACCGCTTCGGCCCCAAGGCCTACGAGCTGCGCCCCAAGCTGGCGACGTTCGCCTGCTGGGTGGGCTACGACCTCGACGGGCGCACAGACATTGACTGGCGCAAATCGTTCATCCTGCGCCTGCAGGAAAAGCGCGCCTCACTGTCGGACATCCGGGAGCGCTTCCTTGTCGTCAAGCCGGAGCTGCCGGCCGAAGGCGAAGCGGCGCGCATTTCCCGCCAGATCACCGGCAAGCTAGACCTCACCATCGCAGCCGTCGAAGAGCAGGTCGAAGCGCTCAACAAGGTGATCAAGGACAACGGCTCACTCGCCGAGGCGGCCAATGTCATCACGCGGCAGGACGGCTACAACATCACCACCGTCGAGCCTATCGTGAGCCTGCTGCGCGCATTGCTCGAGGTCCTGCCGGAAGGCACGACCAAGCGCCATGTCGCATCCATCGCCGGCCTCATGGACGCGACCGGGCTGGGCACCGCGCACATCCATATCCGCATCAACGCGGTGCAGCTCAACAACTCGTTCCGCGCCTTCGTACATCAGCCGTGGACGCGCGATCTGTCGGAAAGCCAGGCGCTCGCCCGCATCGTCAGCATGATCGAGACGGCGCGCACCGAGACGGTGAACTTCGAATCTCTCGACCTGGAGACGGCCACCGCCATCCGCCAGTTCGCGCTCATCGCGCAGATGAAGAAGCACGTCGACCGCGAAACGCCGATCCGCTTCCTCATCGCGGAGACGGAATCTCCGGCCACCGTGCTGATCGCCATTTTCTTCGCGACGCTGTTCGGGGTCGACGACATCACCGACGTATCGCCGCTGTTCGAGACACCGCTCGGCCTCGAAACCGGTGCGCGCGTCATCGAACGGCTGCTCCAGGAGACGGCATACCTCAATTACGTGCGGCGCCGCCGGCGCCTGGCTTTGCAGACCGGCTTCTCCGATGCCGGCCGCTTCATCGGCCAGATTGCTGCGACGCTGGCGATCGAGCGGTTCCATCACGGCGTCGCCGAAGCCATCGGCGAATCCGAGCTGGACGGTGTCGAGACGCTCATCTTTTCGACGCACGGCGAGTCGATGGGCCGCGGAGCTCATCCCGGAGAGATGCGCACGCGCCTCCACTACCTCTTTTCCGACGAGGCGCGCCGCCGTTTCGCCAGCAACAACGTGCCGATCAAGCACGAGACGAGCTTTCAGGGCGGCGACGGCTACCTGTTTTTCGCCAACCGCAGGCTGACCACGCGCACGCTCGCCACCGTCATCATGGACGGCGAGGTCCCGGAGCCCGGCGAGGATCCGTTCTACGAGGATATCGATCTACGCCTCGACTTCATCTCGCGCCTACGCGCCTACCAGGAAGACCTTTTTGCCCATCCTGGCTATCGCGCGGTGCTGAGCGCATTCGGGCCCAACATCCTGTTCAAGACCGGCTCGCGTCCGGTGAAGCGCCAGATGGACGCGTCGGGCGCGGTGGATCGCAGTGCGGTGTCCCGCATGCGCGCCATTCCCAACAATGCGATCCTGCAGCAGTTCGGCTACGTGGCGAACGTGGTTGCCGGTCTCGGTGCGGCAGTCGGCTCCGAGCGCGATCGCTTCGTCGGCCTCGCCCGGTCGTCGCAGCGCCTGCGCCCGCTGCTGGAAATGATCGCTCGTGGCAAGCAGCTCTCCAGCCTCAACGCAATGGGCGCCAACGCTATCGTCTTCGATCCGGGCTTCTGGGCCTGGCGCGCATCGTGGGGACGCGAGCCGAACCTCGATCCCGCCTTCCGCGCCCTGGCTTCGCTATTGCTCAACGATGACCGCAACGGCGAGATCAACAGCCTCGTGCACCATTTGCGTCTCGACGCCGTGGAATTGCACGCGATGCTCGAAGAGATCGGCATCGAGGGCGGCAAGATCCCTGACGACACGCGCCTGGAGCTCGACCTGCTGCAGGCCATTCGCCTGGCGCTGATCATGCGCGTGTTCATCCTTGCCGCTCAGATGCCGCGCTTCGCTACGCGCGACATCTCTCACCGGCAGGTCTTCGAGTGGGCGCTGATGCTCGACGTGCCTTCCGTGGTCGCGGAAATGCGGCAGGCTTTCCCGCATCACAAGAAGGCGAAGGGCGACGCCGCGCAGTACAGCGAGAAGGCGACGTACCTGCCGAAGGGCTTCGACGACTACGGGCGTGTCGAAACCGAAATTCTGGCGCCGATGGAAGAAGCATACGAGATGATCCGTGAGATCGGCACGGGCATCTCGCATCACTTTGGAGCGTTCGGCTAGGCCACGCATCTTCGACCGGATGCGCGCGAAAATTAAAGCCGGCGCAAGCGCCGGCCTTTGTCATTCGAGCGGCAGGCTGGCTGTCTAGTGGCGGCCCCACACCTGCACGGTGGCGTAGGCGCGCTCGCGCTTCGAGGTCGCCAGCGCCCGTGAGCGCCACGTCGCTTCGATCTCCTTGATCTTGTCGGTCTTTTGCAAGTCGATCGGTCCCAAGGACTCATCGGCGGAGATGCGCTTGCGCGTGGTTTCGAGTTCCGCCGTCTCGCCGTCGTCGTAGACCACCGACAACTTGCTAAGCGTTACGTCGCGATCCTTGACCGATACTCGAAGCTGCTTGAAGCCGCCTTCATTCTTGCCGACCGGTATTTTCACGCGGTCAAAACCGACACTTCCCGCGGTATCGGTGCCGAGCAGGACCCAGCCGTCATTATGTTTGCGCCCTTCGCCGTCCGGACCGAGCCAACCCGGCTGGTACTCTCCGAAGACTTCGACGCGCGCCTGTCCCTTGAAGTCGGGCTTCGAGCGATAAACGAGCTGGATCTCCTTGATGAAGCCCTTGTGTTTCAGCGGTATCCAATCGGTCTTGCGATTGCTGGCAATTTTCTGATCTGTCAGCAGGGCCTCGGTGGTCCCGTCCTCGAAGACGGCCTTTAGGTCGGTGACAAA
>JAESGM010000803.1_pt1 | contig 14740 bp, 15 predicted proteins | sample 9269721 | NCBI WGS metagenome assembly JAESGM01 (sample SAMN15720920, study PRJNA650825) | algae metagenome | isolation source: Komarekiella atlantica HA4396-MV6 and co-occurring heterotrophs from... | place: USA: Theobald House, Kauai, HI | collected 2009-07-29 | reverse complement strand
GCCGATCCTCAGTTCACGCACGCAGTCGAGCCCGAGCGGCCCATGCGTCGCGGCAAGGATAGCCCCGCCGGACGCCAGATGCGCGCGCATCAACTCCGTCAGCATCGCCTGCGCGGCGGCGTCGAGCGCGGCCATCGGCTCGTCGAGCAGCCAGAACGGCCGGCGCGCCACCAGCAATCGCGCCAGCGCGACGCGGCGACGCTGTCCGGCCGAGAGATAGCCGACGGGCAAGGTCGCCACATGCGGCAGGCCGACGGCGGCGAGAGCGTCTTGCGGCGAGAGCGCGTCGTCGCCGAGCAGCGCCTGCGCGAAGGCGAGGTTCTCCGACGCCGTCAGCGCGGTTTTCAGCCCGTCGCGATGGCCAACCAGATGGCAGAGTTCGCTGAGAGGCGCATCGCCGCCGCCCTCGACGCGCAACGCCCCGCCGGCGAGCGCCAGGCGCCCGCACAGCATCGCGATCAGGCTGGATTTGCCGGCGCCGTTGCGGCCGGTGAGCGCGATCGCCTCGCCGCCGCGCAGACCGAAGCTCAGAGCGTCGAACAGCAGCCGCTCGCCCCGGCGGCAGGCCAGGTTTTCGGCGATCAGCGCGCAGGCGGGGAACGAATCTTGCCTCACGAGGACAGCGTCTTCCGGAGCGTCGGATCTTCGTCGGGCAAGCGTGTCGATCCTGTAGCGGGCTTTCTGGAATTGATCTATAGAGCCCGTGGCTACGCCGCACGCCGATCCGGCGCGGGGCTCGGGCACTCCCGGGGCGGCGCGCGCGTCATGCGCATTAGGCCTTCGATCCGGAGCGTCCGCAAGGGCGACCGGTTCGCGACCGCAACCCCTTGATCAGGATAGCCCGCATGGCTTCGCTCGACTCCTTCAAATGCCGCCAGACGCTGACCGTCGGCGACAAGTCCTATGAGTACTACTCCCTGCCGCTCGCCGAGAAGAACGGCCTTCCCGGCATCTCGAAGCTGCCCTTCTCGATGAAGGTGCTGCTCGAGAACCTGCTGCGCTTCGAGGATGGCCGCTCGGTCTACAAGGCCGACATCGAGGGCTTCGTCGCCTGGCTGACCGACAGGGGAACGGCCGGCAAGGAGATCGGCTTCCGCCCCGCCCGCGTGCTGATGCAGGACTTCACCGGCGTTCCCGCCGTCGTCGACCTCGCGGCGATGCGCGACGGCGTCGTGGCGCTGGGCGGCGACCCGGCCAAGATCAACCCGCTCGTGCCCGTCGATCTCGTCATCGACCATTCGGTCATCGTCGACGAGTTCGGCTCGCCAAAGGCGCTGTCGCAGAATGTCGAGCTCGAATACGAGCGCAACGGCGAGCGCTATCGCTTCCTGAAATGGGGCCAGGGCGCCTTCGACAACTTCCGCGTCGTGCCGCCCGGCACCGGCATCTGCCACCAGGTCAATCTCGAATACCTCGCCCAGACCGTCTGGACCCGGACCGAGACCATCGACGGCGTCGAAGTCGAGGTCGCCTATCCCGACACCGTCGTCGGCACCGACTCGCACACCACCATGGTCAATGGCCTCGCCGTTCTGGGCTGGGGCGTCGGCGGCATCGAGGCGGAAGCCGCCATGCTCGGCCAGCCGCAGTCGATGCTGCTGCCCGAGGTGATCGGCTTCAAGCTGACCGGCGCGCTGAAGGAAGGCATCACCGCCACCGACCTGGTGCTGACCGTCACGCAGATGCTGCGCAAGAAGGGCGTCGTCGGCAAGTTCGTCGAGTTCTTCGGGCCGGGCCTCTACAACCTGACGCTCGCCGACCGCGCGACCATCGCCAATATGGGCCCGGAATACGGCGCGACCTGCGGCTTCTTCCCGGTGGATGGCGAGACGCTCGACTACCTCAACACCACCGGCCGCAGCACGGATCGGATCGCGCTGGTCGAGGCCTACAGCAAGGCGCAAGGCCTGTTCGCCACGATCGAGACGCTCGACCCGGTCTTCACCGACACGCTCGAACTCGATCTCTCCTCGGTCCAGCCCTCCATGGCCGGCCCGAAGCGCCCCGAGGGCCGCATCGACCTGAACGGCGTCGCCAAAGGCTTCAAGGCGGCGATGGACACCGAATACAAAAAGGGTGCGGAGATCGCGCGCCGCGTGCCCGTGGAAGGCAAGGACTTCGATCTTGGCCATGGCGACGTCGTCATCGCCGCCATCACCTCCTGCACCAACACCTCCAACCCCTCGGTGCTGATGGCGGCGGGCCTGCTCGCCCGCAACGCGGTGGCGAAGGGCCTGACGGTCAAGCCCTGGGTGAAAACCTCGCTCGCCCCCGGCTCGCAGGTCGTCGCCGAATATCTCGCCAAGGCCGGTCTCCAGACCGATCTCGACGCGCTCGGCTTCAACCTGGTCGGCTTCGGCTGCACCACCTGCATCGGCAATTCCGGCCCGCTGCCCGCGCCGATCTCGAAGGCGATCAACGAGCAGGGCCTGATCGCCGGCGCGGTCATCTCCGGCAACCGCAATTTCGAGGGCCGCGTCTCGCCCGACGTGCAGGCGAACTACCTGGCCTCGCCGCCGCTGGTCGTGGCCTATGCGCTGGCGGGCTCCGTGCAGATGGACCTGACCACGGAGCCGCTTGGCACGGGCTCGGACGGCAAGCCTGTGTTCCTGAAGGACATCTGGCCCTCCAACAAGGAGATCCAGAGCTTCATCCAGCAGAACGTCACCCGCGCCATCTTCGAGGCGAAATACGCCGACGTCTTCAAGGGCGACGCGCATTGGCAGGCGGTCAAGACGCCGCAGAGCCAGACCTATGCCTGGGAGGACGCCTCGACCTATGTGCAGAACCCGCCCTATTTCCAGGGCATCAGCAAGACGCCGACCCCGGTGAGCGAGATCGTCGGCGCGCGCATCCTCGGCCTGTTTGGCGACAAGATCACCACCGACCACATTTCGCCGGCGGGCTCGATCAAGGCGGCCTCGCCCGCGGGAGCCTATCTCACGCAGCACGGCGTCGCGGTCGCCGACTTCAACCAGTACGGCACGCGGCGCGGCAACCATGAGGTGATGATGCGCGGCACCTTCGCCAATATCCGCATCCGCAACCATATGATGGGCCCCAACGGCCGCGAGGGCGGCTACACCATTCATTATCCGAGCAAGGAAGAGCTGCCGATCTACGACGCGGCGATGCGCTACGCCGCCGAGAAGGTGCCGCTGGTCGTCTTCGCCGGCGTCGAATACGGCAACGGCTCCTCGCGCGACTGGGCCGCCAAGGGCACGAACCTGCTCGGCGTCAAGGCCGTGATCGCGCAGAGCTTCGAGCGCATCCACCGCTCGAACCTGGTCGGCATGGGCGTGGTGCCGTTCACGCTGCCCGAGGGCACGAGCTGGGCCTCGCTCGACCTGAAGGGCGACGAGACCGTCACCATCCGGGGCCTCGCCACCGTCAAGCCGCGCCAGATGCTGGAGGCCGAGATCGCCTCGGCCGACGGCTCCGTCAAGAAAGTCCCGATCCTCTGCCGCATCGATACGCTGGACGAGATCGACTACTTCAAGAACGCCGGCATCCTGCACTACGTCCTGCGCGGCATCGCCGCCTGAGCGTTCGTCGCGCTCTTCGAGACGGGGCCGGTCCCGCGGGGCCGGCCTTTTTCGTTTGCGAACGGCTTGCGAGGCTGAACCGAAACTGAATGGCGCGGCTCAAAGCCGGTTCAAGCGCCCTCGCTTAAAACCTCGTCATCGCAACCGAAGCACCAAGGAGCTTCCCATGACGACCCGCAACATCGCCCTCGCCGGCGCGCTCGCCGTTTTTCTCGCCGTTCCCGCCATCGCCTCGGCGCAGGTGCTCGGCGCACCCCCGGCCGCACCTGCAGCCAGTGCGGCCGCCGCACCGGGCCAGCAGGCCCCCGGTACGCCCGACTGGCGCGCGACGCTGGCCGAGCTGAAGCTCACCCCGCGCGGCGAGCCCTATGCGAAGAAGAAACACATGGAGGTGCTCGCCACCACCGCCGATGGCCGCACGCTGGAGGTCAAGTTCGAGTTCGACGGCCGCATCGACTCGATCAAGGACGTCAACCACCGCAAGGACGAGGCGCGCGGCTGGCGCGCCGCTCAGGCCGCGCCCGATCTCGACAAGATCGTCCGCGAAGCCGGCTTCACGCCGCTCGGCGCGGTCGAGACCAAGAAGAACCACACCGAGGTGACGGCCCGCAACTAGCGCGGCGAAGCGGTCGAGCTTCACATCGACCGCAGCGGCTACATCTACAAGCAGGACTGGCTGCGCTGATGCAGCGCCGCTGATCGGTCGCCCGGCGGGAGCGTCTTCCCGCTCCCGCCGGGTTGATCCGCCGGGACGCCGCGCCGATAGTCCTCCAGCACCGGAGCCGACATGACCTCGCCCGCCGCCTACCGGGCCGCCCTCCTTCTGGCGGGAGGCCTCATCCTCGCCGCCCAGTCCACGCTTGCACAGCCGCAGCCGCCGGTCGCCTCCGGCAGCGTTTCCGCGCTTTCCGAATCGCGTTCCGTTTCGGGCCGTATCGCCGAGATTTTCGGCGATCGCTTCATCATGGAAAGCGAAGGCCGTCGCCTGCTGGTCGAGCCGTTCGACGCCCGGCCCGACGCGTTCGGCGGAAAGCCCGACGACCGCGTCAGCGTGGACGGCGTCGGGACGGGCGCGGTGCTGCGCGCGCGAAAAGTCACGCGGGAGGACGGTCAGGTGCTGCTCGACAGGGCCGCGCCGCCAGCGCCGAGCGATCAGGGCGCGTCGATGCCGGCGCAGTTCTCGGCGACATTGCAGCGGCTCGGGCTCACGCCGGTCGGCGTCGCCTTGCGCAAGAAGCACCACACCGAGATCGCCGCCCGCATGGCCGACGGCCGCACCGTCTTCGTCGCCTTCGACCGGGCCGGCCGCCTGCTCGAGATCGAGGACGCGACCCATGAGCGCGAGAAGGGCCGCGAGGACAGGGCGCAGAGCCCAACGGAGCTCGACGCCATCGCCCGCGCCGCAGGCTTCGTCCCGACCGGCGAGCGCGAGCGCAAGAAGCACCATGTCGAGGTGATCGCCCGCAATCAGGCCGGCGAGCTGCTGGAGCTGCACATCGACCGCTCCGGCTACATCTACAAGCAGGTCTGGCTTTGGTGATGGGTCCGTTTTCCGCCCCGTCCGATGGTCCGCCACAGGCGAGACAAGGCTGCTGATGCGCGTGCTTCTCGTCGAGGACGACGCCCCATTGGCCGAGGAGCTGGCCGGCGTGCTGCGCCAGGCCGATTTCGCCGTCGATCATTGCCGCACCGGCGAGGAGGCGCTGGAATGGGCGGAAATCGAGACCTATGACGCCGCGATCCTCGATGTCGGCCTGCCTCGCATGGACGGTCTTTCGGTCGTCGGCGAGTGGCGCAAGCGCGGCGTCGCCCTGCCCGTGCTGATCCTGACGGCGCGTGACCGCTTCGCCGACCTCGTCTCCGGCTTCAAGGCCGGAGCCGACGATTTCCTGCGAAAGCCCTTCCGCAACGAGGAGGTGGTGCTGCGGCTCTATGCGCTGATCCGGCGCGCCGCCGCCCATGCGAAGCCGGTGATCGCGTGCGGCGAGCTTTCGCTCGACAGCGCCTCGGGCGAGCTGACGCTGAGCGGCCTGCCGATGCGATTGACCGCCTTCGAGCGCCGCGTGCTGCGCTATCTGCTGCACCGGCGCGGGGCCGTCGTCAGCCGGACCGAGCTGAGCGAGCACGTCTACGAGCGTGAGACCGACCGCGACTTCAACTCGCTGGAGGTGATCGTCAGCCGCCTGCGCCGCAAGATCGGCGACTGCCGCATCGAGAGCCTGCGCGGCGAGGGCTATCTGCTGAAGGCTGGCGACGATGCGTGAGCCGTTGCTGCGCCGCCGCGTCGTGCTGGCGCTGTCGCTCTCGGTCGCATTGGTGACGCTTGCGGCCGCCGTCGCCGCCGCGATCCTGCTGCGCGCGCATGTCGAGCGCGGCTTCGACGCCCGCCTGCCGAGATCGGCCACCATGCTGACCAGCCTGTCGCGCGGCTCCGACGGCGTCGTAGAGATCGCCTGGTCGCCGGAAGGCCCCGCCTTCACCGAGCGTTACTCGGGCTTATACTGGCTGATCCGGCAGGACGACGCGACCATCGCCCGCTCGCGCTCGCTGCTGACGCAGGACCTGCCGCGGGCGCAGCCCGGCGAGACCGTCCTGGCCCCGGGTCCGCGTGGCGAGGCGCTGCGCCTGCGCGGCTCCGCCACGCGCACCGCTTCCGATCCCGCTTTCGCCATCGTCGTCGCGGGCCCCCAGGCCGAGGTCGATGCGCTGCTGGCGCGCGAGCTGACCAGCGTAATCTTCGGCGTGCTCGCGCTGGGCTGCGTGCTGATCGGGCTCGTCTGGTGGCACCTCGTTCGGCATTTGCGGCCGCTGACGAACCTCGCAGGCGAGGTTCGGCGTCTGCATGACGGCGAGATCACCGCCCTGCCGCCGGCCGGCTATGCCGAGCTCGACCGGCTCGGCTCGACGATCAACGCCTTGCTCGGCGAAACCCGCGACCTCGTCGCCGGCTATCGCGAGCGCGCGGCGAAGCTGGCGCATGCGTCGGCGACCTGATGTTCGCCCTCGGCCATGCCTTCCGGGACCGGGCGCTGGACCAGCAAGTGACGGCTCCCGAAGGCGTCAGCTTTCCCGGCGAACGCGAGGATCTGGAGGAGATGCTCGGCAATCTGCTGGAGAACGCCCATCGGCATGCCGCGACCATGGTGCGTTTCGAGGCGGCAGTCGAAGGCGGCGCGCTCGTCCTGGGCGTCGAGGATGACGGGCCGGGCTTTTCCGACGACACGACCGCCGGCGCGCAAGGCAACGGGCTGGGACTGCCGATCACCCGCGAGATCGCGGCGCTCTATGGCGGCGTGCTGGAGGTGTCCCGTGCGGCGGCCGGCGGCGCGCGCGTGACGCTGCGCTTTCCGGCGCGCGGGCCGTCCTGATGCGGCTGTTCCCGCCCGTACCGTCGGCTTCCGCCACGGTTGTCCTCTTTCGCTGCGGGGTGTAAGGGGGCGGCTCAGTCATCCTCGGCGGGGGGCTTGGGGCAGGCGCGAGGTTTTTTCACCCGCGCCCGGATGTCACCCGCCACCATCATCGAGACGGGAGCACCCGCATGTCCGCCACGTTCGAGACGGTCGCCGGAATCATTTCGGAGACCTGCGACATTCCGCGCGAGAAGATCACGCCCCAGAGCCACGCCATCGACGATCTCGGCATCGACTCGCTCGCCTTCCTCGACATCGCCTTCGCCATCGACAAGGCCTTCGGCATCAAGCTGCCGCTGGAGCAGTGGACCCAGGAAGTGAACGAGGGCAAGGCCCCGGCCGAGCAGTATTTCGTGCTCGAGAACCTGTGCAAGCGCATCGACGAACTGGTCGCCGCCAAGAAGGCGTGAATGCGCTGTCATCCCGTGCGCGCTGCGGCGCGCAGTGCCGCTGCGCAGACACGGGACCGCCATCAGGAAGAAGCGCTTTCTCCGCGCGGTCCCGCATCTGCGCCGCAGCATTGCATGCTGCGGCGCGTGCGGGATGACAGGTCGCGACTTGAGCCGCGCCGTCTCAGCCGCTAGAGCATAGCCGGCATTCGGCAGGACGTGCCCGAAGCGACGCCACCGACGAACGGATCCGCATGCGCCTCGAATATTTCGACATGATCGACGAGGTCGTCGCGTTCGAGCCTGCGGAAAAACGCATCGCGACGCGCTCGACCGTGCCGGCGGCGAACGCCAGCCCCGTCTTCGAGGGCCATTTTCCCGGCCATCCGCTGGTGCCGGGCGTGCTCCTGACCGAAACAATGGCGCAGGCCTCGGGCTACCTGCTGCTGGCCCTGAACGGCATGAGCCAGATGCCCTTCCTGATGACGGTCGACAAGGCGCGCTTCCGCACCTTCGTCGAGCCCGACGCCGTGCTCGACATCACGGCCGAACTCGTGATCGAAGGCTCGGGCTACGCCGCGACGAAGGCGAAAATCGCCATCGCAGGCAAGCCGATCTGCGACGCCGAGCTCCGCTTCCGGCTGATGCCCTTCCCCGCCGACATGCGCGCGCTGATGGAGGCCCGCCTCACGGCGATCGGCCTTGCGCCCGAACAGGTCTGAAACCATGCCGCGCGACGTCGTCATCACCGGCATCGGCATCGCCTCCAGCCTCGGCGAAGGCATCGAAACCCATGCGCGCGCGCTGGCGGCGGAAGGCCCCGCGGTCGTCGATGCGGCCGCCTTCGCGCCCTATCCGGTCCATCCGCTCAAGACGCTGGAACTCGACCTGCAGATTCCAAAAAAGTCCGACCAGCGCCAGATGGAGCCGTGGCAGCGGCTCGGCGTCTATGCGGCAGGGCTGGCGCTCGACGATGCCGGCCTGAAGCAGGACGCGGACGCCAAGGCGATGCTGCAGGTCATCGTCGCGGCCGGCGGAGGCGAGCGCGACCATGCCGTCGATTCCGCAATCCTGAGCGACCTGCGTGGGGCCAATGCGCCGGGCTCCATGCTCAACGAACGGCTGATGGGCGATCTGCGGCCCACGCTCTTCCTGGCCCAGCTCTCCAACCTGCTCGCCGGCAACATTGCCATCGTCCATGGCGTCACCGGCGCGTCGCGCACCTTCATGGGCGAGGAGCAGGCCGGCGTCGACGCCATCCGCACCGCCCAGGCCCGCATCGCCGCGGGCCAGGCCGAGGTGATGCTGGTCGGCGGCGCCTACAATGCCGAGCGGCGCGACATGCTGCTGCTGCTGGAACTCGCCGGCTATCTCCGCAAGGGCGATTTCGCCCCGGTCTTTTCGCGCGAGGATGCGCCCGGAATCGTGACGGGCAGCGCGGGCGCCTTCCTCGTGCTCGAATCGGCAGAGCGCGCTGCCGCGCGTGGGGCCAGGGCGCATGCAAAGCTCAGCCATGTCGGGGCGGCGCGCAGCAACCGGACCCCCGGCGCTGTCGAGGCCGCGCTGCGGACGCTGATCGCCGGCTTTGGCCCGCCATCACCCGGCGCGCTGGCCATCTCGGCCGCGACCGGCGCGACCGGCGTCACCGCTGAAGAAGCCGCCGCCATCGCGGCCCTGCCGCAGGCAAAGCGCATTGCGACCGGCGATCTCGTCGGCCATGCGCTGGAAGCCGCCTTCCCGATCTCTGTCGCGCTCGCCGCCATCGCGCTCTCGACCGAACGGGCGAGCGAGGCGATCGTGACCGGCGCGGGCCATTGGCGCGGCGAAGGCGCGGCCCGACTGGTCAAGGCGTAAGGGATGCAACCATGAGCACGCAGCATCGCGACTCCAGGGGCCGCCCGATCGTGGCGGTGACGGGCTTAGGGATCGTCACATCGCTCGGCCAGGGCAAGCAGGCCAACTGGGACGCGCTGACAGCTGGAAAGTCCGGCATCCACCGCATCGAGCGCTTCCCGACCGAGGGCCTGCGCACCACGATCGGCGGCACGGTCGACTTCCTGTTTGACGATGCCTTCACCGCGCCCGAGCTGTCCGAGAAACTGGCGACGCTCGCGGCCGACGAAGCCGTTGCTCAAAGCGGACTCGGCGAGGCGGGCGATTTCCCCGGCGAACTCTTCATGGCCGTGCCCCCGGTCGAGATGGAGTGGCCGCAGAAGCAAGAACTGGCGCAGGCGGTCGAGGGCGACATCGACTATGACGGCCTGCTGCGCGAGGCCGCGACGCTGAAGCACAGGCGCATGCACGAGATGTTCCTGTTCGGCGCGGTGGCCGACCACATCGCCGACCGCTTCGGCACGAAAGGATCGCCGATCTCGCTTTCGACCGCCTGCTCCTCGGGCGCGACCGCGATCCAGATGGGCGTCGAGGCGATCAGGCGCGGTGACACGGAGAGCGCGCTCTGCATCGGCACCGACGGCTCGGTCCATGCCGAGGCGCTGATCCGCTTCTCGCTGCTCTCGGCGCTCTCGACCCGCAACGATGTCCCGGAAGCCGCCGCGAAGCCCTTCTCGAAGGATCGCGACGGCTTCGTCATGGGCGAGGGCGCGGGCGCGCTGGTTCTGGAGGATTACGACCACGCGCTGGCGCGCGGCGCTACCATTCTCGGCATCGTCGCCGGCTGCGGCGAGCGCGGCGACGGGTTTCACCGCACCCGCTCCAGCCCCGACGGCAAGCCGGCGATCCTGGCCATGCAGGACGCACTCGACGACGCCGGCGTGACGCCGGACGATGTCGACTACATCAACGCCCACGGCACCTCGACGCCCGAAAACGACAAGATGGAGGCGATGAGCTGCGCCGCCGTCTTCGGCGAGCGCATGGCGCGCCTGCCGATCTCTTCCAACAAATCGATGATCGGCCATACGCTGACGGCGGCCGGCGCGGTGGAGGCGGTGATCTCCTTCCTGACCATCGCCAACGGCCGCATCCCGCCGACGATCAACTATACGAACCCCGACCCCGCGATCGCGCTCGACGTGGTGCCCAACACGGCCCGCGACGCAAGGGTGCGCACCGTGATCTCGAACTCCTTCGGCTTCGGCGGGCAGAACACCAGCCTCGTGCTGATGGCGCCGCCGGCTGCGCCATGACCCGCGTCCTCGTCACAGGAGGCGCCAAGGGCGTCGGCGCGGCGATCGTTCGTGCGCTCGCGGCCAATGGCCACGACGTCGATTTCACCTATCGGTCGTCGGGCGAGCAGGCGTTGGCGCTGGCTGACGAGATCGCAGCGGCTCATCCCGGCCGTGGCGTAAAGGCGCTGCCGCTCGACCTCTCCGACAAGGCAGCGCTCGACGCATTCTGCGAGGAACGCGAGAACGAGAGCTATTTCGGCTTCATCCACAATGCCGGCCAGCCCTATGATTCGCTGGCCGCCATGATGGCGCAGGACAAGGCCGAGGCCGCGATGCAGGTCAATTTCTGGGCCTTCACCCGCCTCGCCAAGAGCCTGATGCGCGCGATGATCCGCGCCCGCACCGGCCGCATCGTCGCGATCGGCTCCGTCGCGGCGCTGCGCGGCAATCCTGGCAACGCCGCTTATGCCGCCAGCAAGGGCGCGCTGATCTCCTACGCCAAGACGTTGGCGGTCGAGACCGGCAAGCGCGGCGTCACCGTCAACGTGATCGCGCCGGGCTTCGTCGATACCGACATGATGGCGCCCTATGCCGCCTATCGCGACAAGATGCAGGCGCAGATTCCGGCCGGCCGCTTCGCAAGACCCGAAGAGGTCGCCGGCCTCGCCGCCTTCCTGATGAGCGAACCGGCCGCCTATATCAGCGGCACGGTGCTGCCGATCGATGGCGGGCTGACGGCGCAGATGGGCGTGCATCGCTGACATCGACGGTTCATGCCGGTTCTGCTAGGTTCACCGCGAACCGGAGCGAACGACAGGGAGAGCCTGAGCGCATGACAGCCGCCTTCACCATTCGCCTCGACGACGAGATGCTGGCCAAGCTCGACGCGCTGGCCGCCGACACCGACCGTTCGCGAAGCTGGATCGCGGCGCGGGCGATCGAAGACTACATCGCGCTGAACGCTTGGCAGATCGCAAGGATCCGGGAGGGCGTCGCGGAAGCGGATCGCGGCGAATTCGCATCGGATGAAGACGTCCGGGACGTGTTCGACAAATACCGGACAAGAGCGTGAAATTGCGCTGGACGCCGCGGGCGCTGGCCGAGGTCGACGCGATCTTCGCCTACGTGGCGGCCCATGACCGCAACGTGGCTGAACGCTTGACCTTCGAGATCGAAGCCCGTGTCGCCAAGCTTGCCGATTTTCCGGATATGGGTCGCCCGGGCCGCGTCGAAGGCACGCGGGATTTCATCATCGTCGGCACGCCCTACATCCTGCCCTACCGCGTCCGTCATGGTTGTGTCGAAATTCTGGCGGCGCTGCATGCATCCCGGGAGTGGCCTGAATCCTTCTGAGCCGTAGCCGGCCGAACGGCTGCGCACAATTCGGGGTTGAGCCCGGCCTCCCCCTGCGTCACTACTGCTTTGCGACGATTTTGGGGACTGCATCGAATGAGATCGCTGCTGCTCGCGGCCGCCTGCGCCGCCGCATGGCTCGCTACGCCCGTTTCGGCCCAGCCTCGCGCCGCCGACGCCATCCTGATCCTCGACGCCTCGGGCTCGATGTGGGGGCAGGTCGAGGGGCAGACCAAGATCGTCGCGGCGCGCAAGGCCGTCGACACGATCCTCGCCCGCTGGAAGCCGGCGGACAGGCTCGGCCTGATGGCCTATGGCCATCGCGCCAAGGGCGAATGCCGCGACATCGAGCTCGTGGTTCCGGTCGGCCCGGTCGATGCGGCCGCGATCAAGGGAGCCGTGCAGCGCCTCAACCCGCGCGGAAAGACGCCGATCGCCGCCTCCCTGCGCGAGGCCGCCGACATTCTGAAGCACACGCAGAACAAGGCGACGGTCATTCTCGTCTCCGACGGCATCGAGACCTGCGACCCCGATCCGTGCGCGGTCGCGGCCGAGCTGAAGAAAGCCGGCATCGGCTTCACCGCCCATGTCGTCGGCTTCGACGTCGCCGATCCGCTGGCGAAAGCGCAGTTGCAATGCATCGCGAGGGCGACCGGCGGCGTCTATCTCGACGCCGCCAACGCCGCCGGGCTCGACAGCGCCATGACCCGCGTCGCTCAGGCCGCGCAGGGACAGAAGGTCGCCAGCGAAGCCCCGGCCGCCGCGCCCCGCGCCCGCGATCCGTTCGAGGGCAGGAACCTGCGCGCGACCGCCCGCCTCGCCGAGGGCTCCGACCCGCTGACCGATCGCGGCGTCTTCTGGCAACTGCGCGAGCCCAACGCGGAGAACGAGCCGGGCGACGCCGTCCTCACCGAGTATGGCGCGCGCCTCGCGGTCAAGGCCCCGACCGGGGCCTACTTTATCACGGTCGGGCTCGGTGAGACCGCCCGCTCATTCCCGGTCACGATCGAGCCCGGCAAGACCATGACGCTCGATCTCGTTCTCGACGCCGCCTTCGTCACCAGCACCGGCGCGATCGAAGGATCGGCTGCGAAGGCCGAGGGCGTGGCCTGGGTGGTCGATCGCAAGGACGGCGAGAACGTCACCACCACCTATGACGCGGTTCCGACCTTCGTCCTGCCGGCGGGCGAATACGTCCTCAGGCTCAGCAAGGGCTCCGCCTCCGCGACCAAGCCATTCCGTGTCGAGGCGGGCGACAGCATCGACCTCGCCATGTCGCTCGCCGTCGGGCGGCTTGCGGTCGATGCGCTTTATGCGGCCGCCGGGCCCAAGGTGGAGGAAGGCCTGTCGGTCGAGATCCGTCACCCGCCCAAGGCGGTTGGCGAAGACGGCGAATGGGTGATGACGCTGTACGACCCGCTCTCGATCGCGCATCTCGCGGCCGGGCCTTACGACATGATCATCGGCGTCGGCGACGCCAGGAAGACGATCCGGCTCGACATCGCCTCTGGCCAGGACAAGCGGCTGACGGTCGATCTGAACGCCGGCGTCGTCGCCCTGACCGCGACGCCGGGCCAGCGCATCGAGATCGGCGAGACCCGCAAGTCGATCACCGGCGCGCGCAGAATCCTCGTCACCAATGATGATGGCGCGTTCCAGACGGCGCTGCCGGCCGGCGACTACCTCGCGATCCTCTCGCAGGACGGGAGAATCGTGAGTGAAAGCCCGCTCAGGGTCGTCGCTGGCGAGCGCACGGAGCTGACGCTGAAATAGCGCGCGACTTGTCTTGCGCGCCCCGTCTCGCTAGTCACGGCCCGCCCCGCAACGACGCGTCGGCAGTTTCGACGCCGGAGAGACGATGCGCGCCCTAATGCTCCATGCCGACCGCGATCTTCGCCTGGAGGAGATCGAGCCGCCGCCGCCGCCCGCCGCCGGCGAGGTGCAGATCGCCATCCGCGCGGTCGCGCTGAACTATCTCGACCTCTGGGGCTTTCGCGGCATGGCCTTCGCCAAGCGCAAGATGCCGCAGGCGGCGGGCGTCGAGGCGGCGGGCGAGATCGTCTGCGTCGGCGAGGGCGTCACCGACCTCGAGGTCGGAGACACCGTCACCGCCTATGGCGCCGAGACCTGCGGCCAATGCAAGGCCTGCAAGGAAGGCCGCGACAATCTCTGCGAGAACGTCGCCGGCATCATGGGCTTCCACATCGACGGCTTCGCCCGCGAGCTGATCAACAAATCGGCCCGCCTCGTGATCAAGGCCCCGCCCGGCGTCTCCTTCGAGCATGCCGCCTGCGCGCCGATCGGCTTCGGCACCGTGCAGCACATGCTGTTCGACAATGCGAAGCTCGAACCCGGCGAATCGATCCTCGTCCATGCCGGCGGCTCCGGCATCGGCACGGCCGCCATCATGATGGCCAAGGCGATCGGCTGCACCGTCTACACCACGGTCGGAGACGACGAGAAGGGTCGCAAGGCGAAGGACCTCGGCGCGGATTTCGTGGTCAACTACAAGACCGAGCGCTTCGAGGGCGAAGTCCGCCAGATGACGAAGCGCAAGGGCGTCGATGTCGTCTTCGAGCATGTCGGGGCCGACACCTGGAATGGCTCCCTGCTCTGCCTCAAGCGCGGCGGCCGGCTCGTCACCTGCGGCGCGACATCGGGCGCGTCCACGACGATGAACCTGATGCAGCTCTTCCAGCAGCAATACCGCATCACCGGCTCCTTCGGCTGCAGACTGGAGAACATCGGCCAGTCGCTGGAGAAGATGGCCGGCGGCATGAGGCCGGTGATCGATTCGGTGTTTCCGCTGGCCGATTTCGAGAAGGGGCTCGCGCGGCTCGAAGGGCGGCAGGTCTTCGGAAAGGTCATCGTCGCCTTCTGAGACGCCCGCAAAGGCTTGACGGGAGGGCTTT
>JAESGM010000802.1_pt1 | contig 14747 bp, 14 predicted proteins | sample 9269721 | NCBI WGS metagenome assembly JAESGM01 (sample SAMN15720920, study PRJNA650825) | algae metagenome | isolation source: Komarekiella atlantica HA4396-MV6 and co-occurring heterotrophs from... | place: USA: Theobald House, Kauai, HI | collected 2009-07-29 | reverse complement strand
CGGCCGCCTCAAAGACTGGCGCCGCGTCGCCACGCGCTATGACCGTTGCGCCCATACCTTTATGTCCGCAATCACACTGGCCGCGACCGTCCTGTTCTGGCTGCCGCATACAGAGTCCTGAGCCTAGTCTACAAATTATTCCTACGAAACTAAGGGGGCTTAAAATCGATAAGGCGCCTGACCGACGGATCCCACGTTTCGTGCGGCATCTTGTGATAATCTGTGTTGTCTGCTCAGTTGCAAAAAATGATCGAACATATTGACGACGCGCGCAAAGCCGTGCTGCCCGACAAGGCCACTACGAGCCGCCGTAGTGGCCGGGGCCTACCAAAGGGACGGCATCACGTTGATCCTGAAAGCCTGAACACAATCCGGGCGCTCCTCGGCGCTGCGCCGCGCTCGCGCGATTTCCTGATCGAGCATCTGCACCGCATACAGGACGCTTTCCATCAGATTTCTGCCGCGCATCTCGCAGCACTGGCGGAAGAGATGAGGCTTTCGCTGGTGGAGGTGTTCGAGACCGCCACCTTCTACGCCCATTTCGACCTGGTGCGGGAGGGTGATCCGGCGCTACCGCCCGTGACGATCCGTGTCTGTGACAGCATCGCCTGCGCGATGGCGGGCGCCGAGGAGCTTCTCGCCGAACTCGCTGATTTGGCCGCGCCCTCGATCCGGGTGTTGCGCGCGCCCTGCATCGGCCTGTGCGAGCAGGCGCCCGCCGTCGCCGTCGGCCATGCGCCGATGGGCCGGGCGACGCCGGATCGCGCGCTGGCCGCCGCGAGGGGAGGAGAGACGCAGGCTCGCCTGCCCGCCCATGTCAATTATGACACCTATCGCGCCGGGGGCGGCTATGCGCTGCTCGAGCGCCTGCGGTCGGGCGAGCTCGCGCCCGAAGCCGTCATCGACGCGCTCGACCAGGCTGCGCTCCGCGGCCTCGGCGGCGCCGGTTTTCCGACGGGCCGCAAATGGCGCACGGTTCGCGGCGAGCCGGGTCCCCGGCTCATGGTGGTCAACGGCGACGAGGGCGAACCCGGCACCTTCAAGGACCGGTTCTACCTCGAAAGCGATCCGCATCGCTTCCTCGAAGGCATGCTGATCGGCGCCCATGTCGTCGAGGCCACGGACGTCTATCTCTATATCCGCGACGAATATCCGGCGGCGCGCGAGATACTGTCGCGGGAGATCGCAAAACTGCCGGCGGGCGGCCCGGTCCTGCATCTCAGGCGCGGGGCAGGGGCCTATATCTGCGGCGAGGAATCGGCGCTGATCGAGTCGATCGAGGGCAAGCGCGGCCTGCCGCGCCACAAACCACCCTTCATCTACCAGGCGGGCCTCTTCGGGCGGCCGACGCTCGTCAACAATGTCGAGACGCTGTTTTGGGTGCGCGACATCCTGGAGCGCGGCGCCGACTGGTGGGCGGGGCAGGGGCGCCGTGGAAGCAAGGGCCTGCGCTCCTTCTCGGTCTCCGGCCGCGTGCGCGATCCCGGCGTGAAGCTCGCCCCCGCCGGAATCACGCTGCAGGAACTGATCGAGGAATTCTGCGGCGGCATAGCGCCCAGCCACCGGCTCGCGGCCTATCTGCCCGGAGGGGCGTCGGGCGGCATCCTGCCGGCGTCGATGGCGGACGTGCCGCTCGATTTTGGGACCCTCGAGAAACATGGCTGCTTCATCGGCTCGGCCGCGGTGGTGGTGCTCTCCGACCAGGACGATCTCAAGGCCGCGGCGCTCGGCCTCATGCGCTTCTTCGAGGATGAATCCTGCGGCCAATGCACCCCCTGCCGCGTCGGCACGCAGAAGGCGCGGCTGCTGATGGAGCGGTCGGTCTGGGATCTGCCCCTGCTCGAGGAGCTCGCTGCGGTTATGCGCGACGCCTCGATCTGCGGTCTCGGCCAGGCGGCGGCGAACCCGCTGACGAGCCTCATCCGTTTTTTCCCGGAACTGTTTCCGGCGCGCCCCGCGTTGAACGGGCGGTAGGAGACGACGATGGGCTTCGACGCGCATCAGGGCGGAACCTTCACTTTCGAACTCGACGGCCGGACTGTCGAGGCCCGTCCGGGCGAGACGATCTGGGCGGCGGCGCAGCGGCTCGGCACGGATATTCCCCATCTCTGCCATCGTCCCGCGCCCGTCTATCGGCCGGATGGCAATTGCCGGGCCTGCATGGTGGAGATCGAGGGCGAACGCGTGCTCGCGCCCTCCTGCAAGCGGACGCCGACTGCCGGCATGAAGGTTCGCACGGCGTCGGAGCGGGCGCGGAAGGTGCGCGCCCTGGTGATCGAACTCCTGGTCGCAGACCAGCCGCCGCGCGAGGCCTCGCCCGATCCGACCTCACGCTTCTGGGCCGAAGCCGATTCCGTCGGCGTGGCGACAAGCCGGTTTCCCGCGGTCGAGCGCTGGGCGCAGGACGCCAGCCACCCGGCGATGCAGGTCAATCTCGACGCCTGCATCCAGTGCAACCTGTGCGTCCGCGCCTGCCGCGAGGTGCAGGTCAACGACGTGATCGGCATGGCCTACCGCAACGCCGGGTCGAAGATCGTCTTCGACTTCGACGACCCCATGGGCGACTCCACTTGCGTCGCCTGCGGCGAATGCGTGCAGGCCTGCCCCACGGGCGCGCTCATGCCCGCGAGCCTCGTAAGCGGGGAGGGGGTGCGCCAGGTCTGGCCCGACCGCGAGGTCGATTCACTCTGTCCCTATTGCGGGGTCGGATGCCAGGTCACCTACGGCGTGAAGGACGAACGCATCGTCGTCGCCGACGGACGGGACGGCCCGGCCAACCACAACCGGCTCTGCGTCAAGGGCCGCTTCGGCTTCGGCTACATCCACCATCCGCACCGGCTGACGAAGCCGCTGATCCGGCTGGAGGGCGTCGCCAAGCACGCGCAGGACAGCGTCGATCCTGCCAATCCCTGGACGCATTTCCGGCAAGCGAGCTGGGAGGAGGCGCTGGACAGGGCGGCCGGCGGCCTCTGGCGCATCCGCGAGGAGACGGGCCCCCGCAGCCTCGCGGGCTTCGGCTCGGCCAAAGGCTCGAACGAGGAGGCCTACCTGTTCCAGAAGCTGGTCAGGATGGGCTTCGGCTCCAACAACGTCGACCACTGCACGCGGCTCTGCCACGCCTCTTCCGTGGCCGCCCTGATGGAAGGGCTGAATTCGGGCGCGGTCTCGGCGCCCTTCGCCGCAGCGCTCGACGCGGAAGTTATCGTCGTCATCGGCGCGAACCCGACCGTGAACCATCCCGTCGCCGCGACCTTCTTGAAGAACGCCGTCAAGCAGCGCGGCGCGAAGCTGGTGATCATGGATCCCCGCCGGCAGAGCCTGTCGCGTCATGCCTGGCGGCATCTCGCCTTCAAGCCCGGCACCGATGTGGCGATGCTCAACGCCCTGCTGCATGTGATCGTTACGGAGGGGCTGACGGATGACCGCTACATCCGCGATCACACCGAGAATTTCGAGGCGCTCCGGGCCCATGTGCAGCCCTTCACCCCCGAGGCGATGGCCCCGGTCTGCGGCATCTCGGCGGAGACGCTGCGCGAGGTCGCCCGCGCCTACGCGACGTCGCGCGGATCGATCATCTTCTGGGGCATGGGCATCAGCCAGCATGTCCACGGCACGGACAACGCCCGCTGCCTGATCGCGCTGGCGCTCGTCACGGGACAGATTGGCCGGCCGGGCTCGGGGCTGCATCCGCTGCGCGGCCAGAACAATGTGCAGGGCGCCTCCGACGCCGGCCTGATCCCCATGGTCTATGCCGATTACCAGCCGGTCGAGGATGCGGCCGTGCGGAGCCTCTTCGAGACCTTCTGGGGCCGGCCGCTCGATCCCAAGCGCGGCCTCACGGTCGTCGAGATCATGAATGCGATCCACAAGGGCGCGATCCGCGGCATGTATATCGAGGGCGAGAACCCGGCCATGTCGGATCCCGACCTCAACCATGCCCGCAAGGCCCTGGCGAAGCTCGATCACCTCGTGGTGCAGGACCTCTTCCTCACCGAGACGGCCTTCCATGCCGACGTGGTGCTGCCGGCCTCCGCCATGCAGGAGAAAGCCGGGACTTTCACCAATACGGACCGTCGCGTCCAGCTCGGGCGGCCGGTCGTGCCGCCTCCCGGCGAGGCGCGGCAGGATTGGTGGATTATCCAGGAATTGGCGCGACGGCTCGGGCTCGACTGGACCTACGCTGGCCCCGCCGACATCTTCGCCGAACTGGCCGCGGTCAGCCCCTCGCTCAGAAACATCAGCTGGAAACGGCTGGAACGGGAGGGCGCCGTCACCTATCCCGTCGATGCACCGGACAGGCCCGGCCACGACATCATCTTCGATACGGGCTTCCCCACGAAATCAGGCCGCGCGCGCATCGTGCCCGCAGCCGTCGCGCCGCCGGATGAAATGCCTGACGCAGACTACCCGATGGTGCTCTCGACAGGACGCATCCTCGAGCATTGGCACACGGGCTCAATGACGCGTCGAGCCGAGATGCTCGATGCGATCGAGCCGGAGGCCTTCGCCTTCCTGCATCCGCGGGAGCTGGACAAGCTCAATTGCGCGGCCGGCGATCCCATCCGGCTGGAGACACGCCGCGGCACGATCGAGGTGAAGGTCCGGGCCGACCGCGACGTGCCGGAGGGCATGATCTTCATGCCATTTTGTTATCACGAGGCCGCGGTGAACCTGCTCACCAATCCCGCGCTCGACCCCGATGGCAAGATCCCCGAGTTCAAGTTCTGCGCCGTGCGGCTGACCGCCGTCACCGCCTGATGCGACCGCTAGGCCATTCCCCAAAGATCGGATGTTAAACATCCGATGATCTTGCGCGCCACGTCGCGCCGTGGCAGCTTCGCATCGTCGAGCCGACGCAGAGCGGCAGACGAGAGGAAGCGTCGTGACAACTCCGCTACCTAAAGGAAGCGGCTTCTCGGAACACCTACGCGGCAACCCGCCCGGTTATGTTTCGAGGGCCGTGTCCCGGCCCGAAAGCTCTGAGATGCACGATCTTGGCCGCAGCCACGTCGCGGTCGAGAACAGCGCCGCACTCGCAGCGATGCTCCCGCTCGGACAGAGCCTTGGCCTTGATCGTCCCGCATTCGGGGCATGTTTGGGATGTCCCGCGCGGATCGACCAGAACAACAGACCCACCAGCATTCTCAGCTTTGTAGATCACGAGTTGGACGAGAAGGGACCACGCGGCGTCGTGAACGGATCGGGCGAGCATTCCACGCTTGAGCCCGGCCATGTTGAGGTCTTCGAAGGCAATGCCTTGGTAGCGGGAAACCAAAGATCGGGCGAGCTTGTGCAGGTGATCGCGCCGTTGCCGGGCTATCCTGGCGGCCCCTGCGGCAAGCCGAGCTTTGGCCTTCCAGCGGCGCTTCGATCCCCGCTTGCAGCGGGCCAGCGCCCGCTGCCGACGCCGTTGCGCAGCCTGCGCCCGGCGGGCGGGGCGCGGGGCTTCAATCGTGTCGCCGTCGCTCGTTGCGATCAGGCTGTTGAGGCCGAAGTCGATACCGACCGTGCCGATGCCGCAGGCTTCCGCAAATTCGGCCTCCACACTGAACACGACGAACCATTTCCCCTGCTGGCGCGTCAGGATCGCGGCGCCGAGCTTCGCATCCGACGGCAGGTCTCGATGCCAAACGGCCTTCATGCCGCCCGGCACACCCACGATGCCAACGCGCTTGCGCTTGATCGTCAGACCATCCCCAACGCGCAACGTTGCAGCGTGGTAGCGGGCCGACGCCCGGAAGCGCGGGAAGCCGTACCCGCGCCGGAAGAACGCGGCATAAGTCTGGTCGAGGCGGCGAAGCACCTGTTGCAGGGCGGAGAACGACCAGCGTCCAAGACCGTCCGGGTCGGCGGCGCGGCACGCCTTCAGTTCGCCAGCCTGATGCCCGTAGCGCAGGCTCACCCCTCGACGGCGATAGGCTTCGATGCGCTGCTGGAGGCAGGCATTGTAGAGGCCGCAGAAGTCGTGGAGCATCGCATCGAGGGCAGCGGCCTGTGCCCGGTTGGGCCGGAGCCGATACTTGTAGGAGCGCACCGGCATTGCTCAGACGCCCTTCTGCGCAGCGATGTAGGCTTCGACCGACTTCGCGTTGACGTCACCAATGCTCCCCGCGCAATAGCTGCGGCTCCACAAGGTTGGGAGCCGGGACCGGAGGGCGGAAAACTCCTGGCGCATCAGGCGGGAGCATCGACCCTTGAAGCGGTTCACGATCTCCGCGACGGCAAGTGTGGGATCGGCCTCCACGAAGACATGGACGTGATCGGGCATCACTTCGAGAGCGTGGATTGTCATCCCGGCCTCGGCGGCGACCTCGGTGATGATCTCCTTCAAGCGCGCATCAAAAGGTGGCACGCGGACGGCCCGCCGATACTCGGGACACTGGACCAGGTGAAACTTCAAGCTGAAGGTTGCGCCCGCATTGCGCCGATATCGCGTCATGGCCTGAATGATGCAAATGCCAATCCTATAACGTCAAGCGAGTGGTGCGCTCGCATTCCTCTGTCGCCTCGAGGCGACGGTTCCCTGCGAGGTTAACTTATGGAAGCTGCCCACGCGGGCGAGCTGTCCGCACCGGCCGCTAGTCGCGGCAGGTTCCGCGCCACGGCCAAGCCCGGCAAGATCGACCACGTCGTCGCGACGCTCGGCCGCGCCATCGCGCGTGGCAACCATTCCGTCGGCTCCGTCTTGCCGAGTGAAGTCGAGCTGGAGCAGAAGCTCGACGCCGGACGCGGCGTCATCCGCGAAGCCGTCAAGATCCTCGCGGCCAAGGGCCTCGTGACGGTCGGCCCCCGGCACGGGACGCGGGTATGCCCGATGCGCTCCTGGAATTTTCTCGATCGCGACGTGCTGGCTTGGGCCGCAAGCGGCCCGATGGCGCCGGAACTGCTGGTCGCGCTCGAGGAAGCCCGCCGGATCGTGGAGCCCGCCGCCGCGGCTCTCGCCGCCGAGCGCGCGACGGAACCCGAGCGCGCGGCCATCCGGGCTGCCTACGAGGAGATGGTGGCGACGCAGGCCGACGCGGGCGCCGCGACTGAGGCGGACAAGGCCTTCCACATCGCCATCCTCGACGCGACGCACAATCCGGTGCTCGGCAGTTTCCGCAGCGGGCTTGAAGCGATCCTCGACGCGGTCTTCGCCGTCGCGATCCCCGCGCTCGCCCCCAACCTGCCCAACCACGAGGCCGTTCTGCGCTCGATCGACAAGGGCGATCCCGCCGGCGCGCGGGAGGCGATGGAACGCCTCCTCGATGTCACGCGGGGCTATCTCGCCGGCCTGCCGCTCTGGGCAGAGGAGGCCGAGGCATGATTGCCATGGCCGAGACCTTCAGACCGGACCTCTTCGCGGGTCGCTCCGTCCTGGTGACGGGGGGCACCAGCGGTATCGGCTTCGCCTGTGCTTCTTTCTTCGCCGATCTCGGCGCGACGGTCGCGGCGCTCGGCGCCACGTCGGAGGAATGCCGCAGGGCCGAGGCGACCGATTCACGCATCGCCTTCGCGGCCTGCGACGTGCGGGACGGAAACGCGATCGCCGCGGCTCTGCAGAGTTTGGACCGTCTGGATGTGGTGGTGAACGCGGCCGGGGTAATCCGCCGTGACGTGGAGCATGACCCCGACGTCTTCGCCGACGTGATCGCGATCAACCTGACCGGCGCGATGCGTGTCGCTTCGGCGGCGCGCCAGCGTCTCGCCGCGAGCGGCGGCAGCATGGTCAACATCGCCTCGATGCTGAGCTTCTTCGGCTCGCCGCGGGCGCCCGCCTACAGCGCCTCGAAGGGCGGCATCGCGCAGCTCACCCGCAGCCTTGCCGCCGCCTGGGCGTCGGAGGGCGTCCGCGTCAATGCGGTGGCCCCGGGCTGGATCCGCACGCCTCTGACGCAGGCGCTGCAGGACGATCCGGCCCGCAGCCGCCCCATCCTCGACCGCACGCCGATGGGCCGCTGGGGCGAGCCCGCCGAGGTGGCCGAGGCAGTCGCCTTTCTCGCCTCGCCGGCCGCACGCTTCATCACGGGCGCGGTGCTGCCCGTTGATGGCGGCTACCTCACGCTCTAGCCAAGGAGAACTCTCATGGCCCAGCAGCCCGCAGCGACGGGGCCGGTCGACCCCAAGTGGGTCCCGTACCGCCATCCCCAGCCGAAGGAATCGCCGCCCGAGCTGATCGTGCCGAATGTCATTCCGACCGACGAGCGGGTCTGGGTGCCGCTCGAGGAGAATGTCTGGTTCCGGCCGCTGATGCTCTCGGCCTCGCGGGGCTACTGGATGAACCTGCTGCGCGTCCGCAGGGCAGGGGTCCTGTCCCGCCATCGGCACCCGCAGCCTGTCCATGCCTACGTGATCAAGGGCGAGTGGCGCTATCTCGAGCATGACTGGGTCGCGACCGAAGGCTCCTACGCCTACGAGGCGCCCGGCGAGACCCATACGCTGGTCGTCGATCCCCATGTCGAGGAGATGATCACGCTCTTCCAGGTGAATGGTGCGATGATCTATGTCGACCCCGACGGCAAGTCCGTCGGCTACGACGATGTCTTCACCCGCATCGACAAGTGCCGGGCGCATTACGCCTCGAACGGCCTTGGCGAATCCTACATCGACCAGTTCATCCGATGAGCGAGAGCGCGGCTCCCGTCGAGGCGTCCTTCGCGCCGGGCCTGGGCCGGCACCTGCGGCAGGCTGCCGTTTTCGTGGCGCCGCTCGCCGTGCTCTTCCTCGCCTGGCCGCTGCTTGTCGCTCTCTTCGAGGTGGACGCCCGCGTCTTCCCCGGCGTGAAGGCCGTGGGCTTGGCCGCGCTCGAGAGCCTGCGGGACGGCTCCCTGCTGGCCCATGTCGCGGCGAGCCTCGGGCGCGTCGCGGCCGGCACTGTGCTGGCGGTGCTCGTCGCGGTGCCGCTCGGCATCGCGATGGGCGTCAACGCCGGCGTCTCCGCCTTCCTGACGCCGCTCTTCCGCTTCTTCTCGGTGCTCGCCGGCATCGCCTGGATCCCGATCGCGACGCTCTGGTTCGGCTACGGCTTCGGCGCGATCACCTTCGTCATCTTCAACGCCGTCTTCTTCATCGTCGCCTACAACACGCTGCTCGGCGTCACGGCGATCCCGATGCGGCTGCGCCATGCCGCCGCCTCGCTGGGCGCAGGCCCCGTCGCCATGGTGACCGAGGTGCTGCTCCCCGGCGCGCTGCCCAACATCGTCACCGGCATCCGCACCGGCCTCGGCTTCGCCTGGCGCGGGCTCATCGCGGCCGAGATGATCGCGACCAACGTCGGGCTCGGCTACATGCTGTTCGTCGCCCGCGACTTCTACCGCACAGAGGTCATCGTGCTCGGCATGATCGTGATCGGCGTGCTGTGGCTGCTCATCGACCGGCTGATCCTCGCGCCGCTGGAGCGCGCGACGATCGAGCGCTGGGGACTGGTGCAGCGCGCATGACCGGAATCCTCGAAGCACTCGATCGCTATGCGCACTGGGCCCGGCGCTGGCCGGCGCTCGCCGCCCTCGTGCCGTTCGTGCCGGTCGTGGCGCTCTGGTGGGGCGTCGCCGCCGCGGAGGTCTTCCCGCGCGCCTTCTTCCCGGCGCCGCCCGACGTGCTGCAATCCTTCCTGACGCTCACCTACAAGGGCATCCTGCCCGCCTATCTGGAGGACAGCATCGGCCGGCTCGCCGCCGGCGTCTCGGTCGGCATCCTGCTCGGCATCCCGCTGGGCCTGCTGGTCGGGCTGAACGCGACGGCGCGGAAGGCGCTCTGGCCGATCCTGCTGTTCTTCCAGGCCATCGGCGACATCGCCTGGCTGCCGCTGCTGTTGATCTGGTTCGGCTTCGGCCTCGGCACGATGACCTTCGTCATCGTCTACACGGTGATCTTCCCCGTCGTGCTCAACACGGCGCTGGGCGTCCGCTCAATCCCGCCCGAACTGATCCGGGCGGCGCTGTCGCTCGGCGCGCCGCGCTGGCGGATCCTCACCGAAGTCATCCTGCCGGGCGCGCTGCCGAACATCATGACGGGCCTGCGCAACGGGCTCGGCTACGGCTGGCGCGCGCTGATCGCCGCCGAGATCATCGTCGGCACGAGCGGCATCGGCTTCCTCATGTTCGATGCGCGGCGTGCCGGATCGGCGGTCGAGATCGTGCTCGGCATGATCGTGCTCGGCCTGCTCTGGTACATCGTCGACGCCTGGATCCTCGCCCCCATCGAGCGCGCCACCGGCCAGCGCTGGGGCCTGGTCACCAAGGCATGAAAGGGGAGGGGATGAAGAGCCTGACGCTGCGCAACCTGCACAAGACCTACTTCGACCCTGACGTGGGCACGAAGGTGACGGCCGTGCAGGACATTTCGCTTGAGATCGCCGCCGGCGAGTTCGTCGCGGTCGTGGGCCCCTCGGGCTGCGGAAAGTCGACGATCCTCAACATGGTCGCGGGCTTCCTGCCTGCGACGCGCGGCGACGTCATCGTCGGCGACCGGCCGGTGAAAGGCCCCGGACGCGACCGCGGCGTCGTCTTCCAGAACTTCGCCCTGCTGCCCTGGAAGAACGTGCTCGACAATGTCGGCTTCGGCCTGAAGATGCGCGGCATTCCGAAGCCCGAGCGCGACCGGGTCGCGATGGAATTCCTCCAGCTCGCGGGCCTCTCCCATGCGGCCGAGCGCTATCCGAACGAGCTGTCGGGCGGCATGCAGCAGCGCGCCGGCGTCGTGCGCGCGCTCGCCAACGAGCCCGACGTTCTGCTGATGGACGAGCCCTTCGCCAGCGTCGACGCGCAGACGCGCATGACGCTGCAGGAAGAGCTGATGCGGATCTGGGGCGAGCGGCGCCACACCGTCCTCTTCATCACGCACGATGTCGGCGAGGCGGTCTTCCTCGCCGACCGGGTGATCGTCCTGTCGAAGGGGCGCGTGCTGCGCGAGATCGACGTCACGATTCCGCGCCCACGCTCCTGGGATGCGCTTACCGAGGATGGCGAGTTCAAGCGGCTGAGCGCCGAGGTTCTCCAGATGGTGCGCGCCGCATGAAGCTGCTCCGCGCCATCCTCGCCAGCGGTCGCGGCCGGATCCTGATGGGCGTCGTGCTCGCCTACGCCTGCTGGCAGGCGTGGCTGAGCATCGCCGCGCCCGGCAAGGTAGAGCAGGCGCTCCGCAACGACAGGCCGCGCGTCAACGTGCAGGTCACGCTCGCCTTTCCGCCCGAGCGTTTCCACGTTCTGGCCATGCAGCGTTTCGGCCGGGTTTCCGGGACCGAGAAGAACTCCGTCGAAGTACGGGGAGTGAAGCGGGACGATCTCAACGCCATCGCACGGCCCTACTGGGTCCGAAGCGTCGGCCCAATGGACGAGGGAGGATAGACATGGACAGACGGCAATGGATGACGGGCGCGACCGCGCTCGCGGTGGCGGCGGGCGCGAGCCCGGCGCGCGCGCAGAACCTCGTGAAGGTGAAGGCCGGCATGGTGAGCGCGATCGACCAGATCGGCCTGCCGATCGCGCTCGAACGCGGCTTTTTCGAGAAGCATGGCGTCGATCTCGAGATCGCGCGGCCCTACGCCACCGGCGTCGACGCGCTCAACGCGCTGCAGGCCGGCGAGACGCAGATCGTGCAGGTCGGCGTGCCGATGATCGGCGCCGTGCTACGCGGCATGGATCTCGTGGCGCTCGCCAACTACAGCGGCAACGCGGCGAAGGCGGGCTCAGACGCCACGATGGCGCTGATCGCGAGCGAGGCCTCGGGCATCCGCAAGGGTGACCTCGCGAGCCTCAGGGGCAAGCGCATCGCGGCCTCCTTCGGCACAATCAACCATCTCTACGCGCTGGCCCTGCTCGAGAAGGGCGGCCTGACGCCGCAGGACGTCACGCTCGTGAACACGCCCCCGCCGGACATGACGGTGGCCTTGCTGTCGAAGGGTATCGACGCCTTCGCGGCCTGGGATCCCTGGCCGATCGTCGCGCTCAAGGACGTGCCCGGCGCGGTGGAGATCATCCGCGGCGGCGACGTGATCTCGTATCTCGGCTTCAATGTTGCGACGCGCACCTGGGCGGCCAACAACGGCCAGACCATCGTCAAGGTGCTCGCCGGCCTGTCGGAGGCCGACCAGTGGATGCGCAAGAACCCGCAGCGCGCGGCGCAGGTGGCGACGCGCTGGGTGCCCGGCCTCAAGCAGGAGGTCGCGGAAGCCGCGATGGAGTTCAACATCCAGCAGGCCGACCGCCGGCTCTCCGCCAACAACTACCGGGCGCTGTGGAGCGCGCAGGACAGACTGCACCGGCTCGGCTTCCTGAAGGAGACCTTCGACGTGAACAAGCACATCGATGCGGCGCATATCCTCAAGGTCATGGCCGATCATCCGGCCTTGTTCAGCGACCTGCCGCCCATCCCCGCGACGGCGGCCCTGACACCGGGCTACAGCTTCAAGCCCTGACCTGGCCGAGGCCGAACCACAGACCGACTTCCGGCGCCGCGTTGGCGCCGGGAGGACCACCATAAACATCCCCCGGAAGCGCCATGACCGACATCACCTATCTCACCCACGTCAAGTTCGATCATGGCATGATCGCCGCCCTGCCGGGGGAACTGGCGGCGCTCGGCGTGAAGAGGCCGCTCCTCGTCAGCGACAGAGGCCTCGAGAAGGCTGGGATGCTGGAGCGCGTGCGCCCGCTGCTGCCGGCCGGCTCTCCGGCCTTCCTCGACGTTCCGACCAATCCTACGGAGGAGGCGACGCTGGCGGCGCTCGCGATCTACCAGCGCGAGGACTGCGACGGCGTCGTCGGCTTCGGCGGCGGCTCGCCCATCGACCTGTCGAAGGCGGTGGCGCTGCTCGCGAGCCATGGCGGAGAGCTGGCGCGCTATGCGGCGATCGACGGCGGCGTCGCCCGCATCGGCGCGACCATCCCGCCGGTCATCGCCGTGCCCACCACCGCCGGCACGGGATCGGAAGTCGGACGGGCGGCGCTCGTCACGCTGGCGGATGGCCGCAAGGTCGGCCTGATCAGCCCGCACCTGATCCCGCGCCGGGCCATCTGCGACCCCGATCTCACGCTCGGCCTGCCGCCCTTCCTAACGGCCGCCACGGGCCTCGACGCGCTATCGCATTGCGTCGAGACCTTCCTGTCGCCGCGCGTCAATCCGCCGGCCGAGGCGATCGCGCTCGACGGCGCGGGCCGCCTCTGGCGCAACATCGAGCGCGCGGTCGCCAACGGTGGCGACAAGCAGGCCCGCTGGGAGATGATGATGGGCTCGCTCGAGGGCGGGCTCACCTTCCAGAAGGGGCTCGGCGCCATCCATGCGCTCTCCCATGCGCTAGGCGCCCTCAAGGAGCCGTCGCTCCACCATGGCACGCTGAACGCCATCCTGCTGCCGCCGGTGCTGCGCTTCAACGCCTCCGCCTGCGGCCCGAAATACGCGCGGCTAGGGGAGGCGATCGGCCTGCCCGCCGGCACCGACCTCGCCAGGGAGTTCGACGCCCTGAACCGCCGGCTCGGCATTCCGAAGACCCTGCGCGAGCTGGGCTTGCGCGACGACCAGATCGACGGCGTCATCGCCGGCGCGCTGGCGGACCACAGCGGCCCGACCAACCCCCGTCCGGCGACGGCCGGGGATTACCGCGCGATGCTGGCGGAGGTCATGGGCTGACGGAAAGTCCCGCTGTTCCCCCGGGAACAGCGGGAAGGGGCGGGGTCCCGCATAGTCCTCCCATGCCCGGCGGATGGCGCCGGCGGAAACGAGGACCAAGTCATGGCCACCCTGAACCCGATCATCACCGCCACGATCGTCCCCAACCTCTCGATCTTCTCGGAGGATGCCGCGAAGGACGGCTTCAACAACCTCGGCTCGGCGAGCGACTCCGCCACCTTCAACCGGACCGTCGTCTTCAACGGCCAGGTCTTCGAGGACACGAAGGCCTATCTCGTGCACGGGCAGGGCGGCAACGACACGATCACCACGGCGGCCGGCGACGACATCGTCCATGGTGGCTCCGGCGCCGACACGCTCTCCACGGGCAAGGGACTGGACCAGCTCTTCGGCGGATCAGGCGCTGACAGGCTGTTCGCCGGCGCCGGCGACGACGACCTCGACGGCGGCTCGGGCAACGACGTCATGGATGCCGGCTCCGGCGCGGACTATCTCGCCGGCGGAACCGGCAACGACACGATGACCGGCGGCGCGGGCAACGACATGTTCCTGGTCACGCTGAGCAGCGGCACGGACCTCATCACCGACTTCGCCCGCGGCCAGGACAAGCTCGTGCTCGGCTGGGACATCCGCAGCTTCCTGCCCGACACGTACCAGGGCGCCTATGACGTCGCCGCGGCGCTGGTCAACATCAACGTCCTCGGCATGGCACCGCCCGCCGGCAATGCGAACCCGACGCTCATTTTCGACGCCCAGACGCAGATCCTGTCCTTCGACGCAGACGGACTCCTGGGCTCCGGCGCCGCGGTCGACCTGGTCAAGCTGGCCGGCGTGACCCAGCTCTCCGGCGGCGACTTCTGGGCGCCCGCACCGTTCTGAAGAAGCCCGAGGCGCCTTCACGATCAGGCAATTGATCCGCTCCCGGCTTCGCATCCGGAAGCGGATCTATTTCATTGTAATCGGTCCCGTGATAGGATTTTTCATCGTTTTCGATTGCAGAGAAATAGCTTGCGGTCGTTGCTGTCACCAGGTTGAAGTGTCGCAATCGCTGCAAGTTTGAATTGTCGCTCTAGCCTGCCTGGACGGAGCGTGGGCGGACAGGGCGGAGCCCTCAAACATCGCAGCCCTGCCCGGCCATGCGG
>JAESGM010000801.1_pt1 | contig 14751 bp, 14 predicted proteins | sample 9269721 | NCBI WGS metagenome assembly JAESGM01 (sample SAMN15720920, study PRJNA650825) | algae metagenome | isolation source: Komarekiella atlantica HA4396-MV6 and co-occurring heterotrophs from... | place: USA: Theobald House, Kauai, HI | collected 2009-07-29 | reverse complement strand
GCCGAGCGCCAGGCCTTGAGCCGGCCGATCGCCTCCAGTTCGACGGAATCCGGCACGGTCACGACATTGCCTTCGCCGGCCGAGAGCGGGGAGGGCTCGCTGTTGGTGAACTTGTTGACGCCGATGACGATCTGCTCGCCGCGCTCGATCGCCTCGATCCGGCGCGCGCCGTTCTCGACCAAAGCCTGCTTCATGTAGCCGGTCTCGATCGCCGCCAGCGCGCCGCCCATGTCGTCGATCTTCGCAAGCTCCTCCAGCGCCGCCGCCTTCAGCTCGGCGACCTTGGCGTCAATCGCGGTCGAGCCGTCGAAGATGTCGCCGAATTCGAGCAGGTCGGTCTCATAGGCCAGCACCTGCTGCATGCGCAGCGACCATTGCTGGTCGAAGGGACGCGGCAGGCCGAGCGCCTCGTTCCAGGCCGGCAACTGCACGGCCCGCGCGCGGGCCTTCTTCGATAGCGTCACGGCCAGCATCTCGATCAGGATGCGGTAGACGTTGTTCTCCGGCTGTGGCTCGGTCAGGCCGAGTGAATTGACCTGCACGCCGTAACGGAAGCGGCGCATCGCCTCGTCCGCCACGCCGTAGCGCCCGAGCGTGATCTCGTCCCAGAGATCGACGAACGCGCGCATCTTGCAGAGCTCGGTGACGAAGCGCATGCCGGCGTTGACGAAAAACGAGATGCGCCCGACGACCTCGGGAAACTCCTCCGCAGAAACCTCCGGCCGGGCGCGGATCGAATCCAGCAGCGCGATCGCGGTCGCCAGCGCGAAGGAAAGCTCCTGCACCGGCGAGGCCCCTGCCTCCTGCAGATGGTAGGAGCAGACATTGGTCGGGTTCCATTTCGGCAGTTCGCGGGCCGTGAACACGACGATATCGGTGGTCAGCGCCATCGAGGGGCGCGGCGGAAAGACATAGGTCCCGCGCGAGAGATACTCCTTGACGAGGTCGTTCTGGGTCGTGCCCTGCAGCGCCTTGCGGTCGCAGCCCTGCTCGTCGGCGACCGCGATATAGAGCGAGAGCAGCCAGGCCGCCGTCGCGTTGATCGTCATCGAGGTGTTCATCTGGGCGAGCGGGATGTCTGCGAAGAGCGCGCGCATGTCGCCAAGATGGCTGACCGGTACGCCGACCTTGCCGACCTCGCCGCGCGACAGCACATGATCGGGGTCGTAGCCGGTCTGCGTCGGCAGGTCGAAGGCGACGGAGAGGCCGGTCTGCCCCTTGGCGAGGTTGTTGCGGTAGAGCCTGTTGGACTCCGCCGCGTCCGAATGGCCGGCATAGGTCCGGAAGATCCAGGGCTTGTCGCGCAGCGTGGGCTTGTCGCGCGCAGCCGGCTTGTCACTGACGGGGCCAATCGCGTTCATGGCGTGCCACCCTCTTGCTTGAGCAACCCCGATGTTGCACTGCGGCGAAGGATAACGCCAGAGGGCGGCAAATGTCGCTTGCGACGTTAGGCGCAGGGCGGTCCGCCGTGTCTTCCGATGACGGGAAGGGGGATATGCGGGCGGCGAAGCGTCAGTTCCGCGCGCCCGGCAGCCTCGGCAGGGGCATGAACGTCACGCCCTCCTCCTGCAGCATCTGCGCATCCTCGGCGGTCGCCTCGCCATAGATCGGGCGATCGTCGCTCTCGCCGTGATGGATCTTCAGGGCTTCTTCCGCAAAACCCTTGCCGACATTCTCGGCGTTCTGAGCGACATGGGCGTGCAGCGCGCTCAGCATCTGGCGGAAGGCGATCTCCTTCTCGCCTATCAGCGCGACAGGCGCGGGGGCGGGCGTGGGCGCAGCCGCAGCCGACGCGGCAGCGCTCTCCGAAGCCGGCTCCGCCACGGCCTCGATCATGTGGGGGTCGCGATCGCTGCGCGCCACGTTCGGGGCCATGATCGCGCGCTCGACCTTTGCGCTGCCGCAGGCCGGGCAGGTCACGAAGCCGCGCTTCGCCTGCTGCTCGAAGCCGGCCGAGGACGGGAACCAGCTCTCGAACTCGTGAGCGCTGTCGCAGATCAGGACGTAGCGGATCATCGCGCGCCGGGACTCGCGGAAAGACGCATCATGCCGCCAGCAGCCTGTCGAGCTCGCCGCGCGCATCGAGCGCGTGGATGTCGTCGGAGCCGCCGACATGCTTTTCGCCGATGAAGATCTGCGGCACCGAGGTGCGCCCGCCGGCGCGCGCCGTCATCGCCTGGCGCAGCTCTGGCTTTCCATCGACGTCGATCTCGTCATAGGCGACGGATTTGCGGTCGAGCAGGGACTTGGCCGCATTGCAATAGGGGCACCAGGGGGTGGTGTAGATCGTGACGGGAGGCATGGCGGGTTCCGACGTTGCAGGCGTTCTGTCGATGGGACTGTGACGCATATAGTGTGCCGTCACGTCTCCGTCACGACCCGCGCGAAGGTCAGGATGTCGACTTGTCCCGCGCCGCCGCGCAGCAAAGCGCGGGCCGCCGCATTCGCGGTCGCTCCGGTGGTCAGCACGTCGTCGACCAGCAGGACGCGCTTTCCGTCCAGTCGGGGCCGTGCGGCCGGCGGAACGCGGAAGGCGCCTTGCAGATTGTCGGCGCGCTGCGTGCGCGTCAGCCCGACCTGCTGGCGCGTGCGCTTGACCCTGACGAGCACGTCATGGGTGAGGGGGCAATGGCCCTGCCGGGAGAGAACGGCCGCCAGCGCGGCGGCCTGGTTGAAACGCCGCGTCCAGAGCCTCGATCGGTGCAGCGGCACGGGCACGATCAGGTCGGCTTCGGCCAGCAATTCGCGGCCGGCCTGAGCCATCATCGCGCCCATGGTCAGGGCAAGCTCGGTGCGGTCGCCATATTTCAGCTTGTGGACGAGGTCGCGCGCCGCGCCGTCGAAGCGGCAGACGGCGCGTGCCCGGCCGAACGCCGGCGGGTCGGCGATCGCGGCCGGGGAGAGCAGGCCTGTCCCGAGATCGACGGCAAACGGCGTGCCAAGCCGCTCGCAATACGGCCGCTCGATGAAACCGATGCCGGCCCAGCAGCGTGGGCAGAGCGCCTGCGCCTGCGACGTCGCGGCCTGGCAGGCGATGCAGGATGGCGGATAGACGATGCCGATCGCCGCGTTCCAGCCCGCGCGCACCGCATGGCGGCCGCGCGCGGCAAGACCGCCGAGGATGGTCGTTCTCCGGAACGCGCTTTCGACGGGGTCGTTCATCCACTGTCCCGGCTCTTGAAGAGGCATTCCGTCCACGCCGGTCGGCCAAGGCCAAAACCGCCCTGCCAATCGAGATTGGCATGCCTATCTGATGCTTGTCGAACGGCGACCCGCCTCGACCACGGTTTCAATGCACGGCCGGTCCGGCCTCCCGAAGGATATCTCCATGAGCACTCCCAGCAGCGCGCTTCCCGCCCTGTTCACTCCCGTCCGCATTGGCGAGATCGAATTGAAGAACCGCATCGTCATGGCCCCGCTGACGCGCAACCGCGCCTCGCGCGGCAGCGATGCGCCCAACGACCTCAACGTCGAATATTACCGCCAGCGCGCCGGCGCGGGCCTGATCATCACCGAGGGCACGCAGGTGTCGCAGCAGGGCCAGGGCTATGTCTGGACGCCGGGCATGTACTCCGACGCCCAGACCGCCGGCTGGAAGGCGATCGCCGATGCGGTTCATGCCGAAGGCGGCAAGATCGCGGCCCAGCTCTGGCATGTCGGCCGCGTCAGCCATGTCTCGCTGCAGCCCGGCAACGGCGCGCCCGTCGCGCCCTCGCCGCTGCAGGCGAACACCAAGACCTATATCGAGAGCGGCTTCGCCGAGGTCTCGACGCCGCGCGAACTCTCGCTCGACGAGATCCCCGCCATCATCGGCGAATTCGTCGCTGCCGCCGAGAACGCCAAGGCGGCTGGCTTCGACGGCGTCGAATTGCATGGCGCCCATGGCTATCTGATCGACCAGTTCCTGCGCGACGATTCCAACAAGCGCACGGATCGGTACGGCGGCTCGATCGAGAACCGCGTCCGCTTCGCGCTCGAAGTGGTCGAGGCGGTCTCGAAGGTGTTCGGCAAGGGCCGGGTCGGTATCCGCATCTCGCCGGTCAGCCCGGCCAACGACGCTCGCGACTCCAATCCGCAGGCGCTGTTCGAGCATCTCGTCGGCAGGCTGTCGGAGGCCGGCATCGCCTTCATCCATGTCGTCGAGGGCGCGACGCGCGACGACCGCAACTACCTGCCCTTCGACTACGGGGCGCTGCGCCGGGCCTTCAACGGCGCCTATATCGGCAACAACCTCTACACGCGCGATCTGGCGATCGAGGCTGTGGAGAGCGGGGCCGCCGACGCCATCGCTTTCGGCCGGCTCTTCATCGCCAATCCCGACCTCGTGGAGCGGCTGAAGGCGGATGCAGCCCTGAACACGCCGGTGGTGGAGACCTTCTACGGCGGCGACGCGAAGGGCTATACCGACTATCCGGCGCTCGACAGCAAGGCCGCCTGAGCCTGACGGTTCCGAGCGAGGGCCCATTGCCGGGCCGGATGGCGTCCTGCCATGCGGCCCGGTTTTGCATCGGGTTTCGCAAAAACAGTTGCAGAGCGGCGGCGGGCTGACTAAACAGACCTCCTCTGCCGCGCTGCGCCCATCGTCTAGCGGTCAGGACGTCGCCCTCTCACGGCGAAAACCGGGGTTCGATTCCCCGTGGGCGCGCCAATTCCATTGTTGGATCAGGCAGGCTTCAAGCACTTAGAGGTTTCGGGCGACTCTCCTGGGGTAATCCAGGGGTGACAATCGTCGCGGCTCACGCGTGCCTGATGCCGTCATGGCCGTCATGATGGGATGGCGTCCCAGAAACTGCCCGTTGTCCCGACGCCATTCTGGTCAAACGCGAGGAGGTCGCGTTTTGGCGGACCTGACCGCTCATAGCCGGCGCACATGAAGCCGCAGGTCGTGTCCTCGCATAAGACCGCAGCACTGTTTCAGCCTCATGCCGCGTCCGGCGATGAGCGTCGAACGCGCCATCCATCCGCCCTGCATGGCCAGCCGTGGACACCAATGGCGTCACCTCCGACGCCCGCTCGCCATTGCGCCGGCAACGGCGGCTTGTGCGAGATTTTGCCACGCGTTTCACTAAAAGGCCGCTGGAATCGCCAGTTCTCCCTGTTCGGCGGCGCATCTTTTTATCCCCGAGGCCGTTTACAGACTGTCGGCGGCGATCGTCGCCGACAGTCTGAAACTTCCGAAAGGAAACCAAAGATGTCTATTCTCGACGATCTTCTGGGCGGCTCGAACGATTCCACCGAGATCAGCTCCAACTCGTCTGAATTCAGCGGCGTGATCGGCACCAATCCGGGCCTTGGGCTGGGACTGTCGGACGTCCTGAAGTTCTCGGACTCCAGCTCGGATGGCGAAGACATGGACTCGACCTCGTTCACCGGTATCGGTGACCTCGGCCTGGGTCTCTCCGCGCCCACGCTGATCGGCGTCAGCGGTTCGAGCGACAACGTCAGCGCCTCCGAGACGGATGGCGGCGGCGGCCTGCTCGGCGGCCTTCTCTGAGGTCAGGCCGGATTGGCGGGGCGGGGCCAAAAGGCCCCGCCCCAGCCCTGGTCGCGCCCATGCGGACCTTCGCCGACGACACCGGCCCCAGCGACGAGCTGCGTGATGCGCTGCGCGCGATGTGGCGGCATTTTGCCATTGCGGGCGTGTTCAGCAGCGCCATCAACCTGCTCTATCTCAGTTCGCCGCTCTATCTGATGCAGGTCTACAATCGCGTGCTGGTCAGCGAGAACGTCACCACCCTGGTGATGCTGACGCTGATCCTGACGATCGCGCTGGCGACAATGGGGTTGCTCGACGCGGCCCGCTCGCAATTGCTGATCCGCTGCGGCGTCAAGCTCGACGCGAAACTGTCGGGCCGGGTGTTCGAGGCGCTCGTGGTGCGCTCCGCCCGCCAGGGCTATTCCAAGGGCGCGCAGCCCCTGCGCGATCTCGACCAGTTCCGTTCCTTCATCACCGGGCCGGGCATCCATTTCGCCTTCGACCTGCCGTGGATCCCGATCTACCTCGTCCTGCTCTTCGTCATCCATCCCTGGCTCGGCGCGGTGGCGACGCTCGGCGCGCTCTTCTTGCTCGGCCTGGCGGTGCTCAACGAGAAGATCACGCGGACGGCGCTGCGCCAGTCGGAGGCGTCGGGCAACCGCTCCTATGTGTTCACCGAGAACATCCTGCGCCATTCCGACGTCGTCGTCGGCATGGGCATGCAGCCCGCGATCGAGCGGAACTGGTTCACCAGTCGCGATTCGATGCTGGCCGAGCAGGCCCGCGCCAGCGACCGCAACGCTGTCGTCTCGTCCGGCATCCGTTTCTCCCGGCTGCTGCTGCAGGCGCTGATGCTCGGCGTCGGAGCCTGGCTCGCCATCGGCAACGCCATCATGCCCGCCACGATTTTCGCAGCCAGCATCGTGATGGGCCGGGCGCTGGTGCCGGTCGAGCAGGCAGTGGGCGCCTGGCGCCAGTTCAACGAGGCGCGCGAGGGCTACCGCCGTGTCCGCAAGCTGCTGGTCGAGGTTCCGGCGCCCGACCATCGCACCATCGTGCCGACGCAGGATCATGCCGTCGCCGCGGAGGCGCTGAGCTACAGCATCCCGGCGCGCAAACGCCCGATCCTCGACGATCTCGATTTCGAGCTCGCGGCCGGGCGGGCGATCGGCGTCGTCGGGCCCAGCGGCTCGGGCAAGAGCACGCTGGCGCGGCTGCTGGTCGGCGCGATCTCGCCCAGCGCCGGCGCGATCCGCCTCGGGGGGGTCGACTATGTGCAATGGGACCGGCACGAGCTCGGCCGGCGCATCGGCTATCTGCCACAGGATGTCGGGCTCTTCGCCGGCAGCGTGCGCGACAACATCGCCCGCTTCGGCCAGGCTTCGATCGGGGAGATCGTCGAGGCGGCCCGGATGACCGGCATCCACGACATGGTGCTGGAACTGCCCGAACAATACGACACCGTGCTCGGGCCCGGCGGCGTCGGCCTCTCCGGCGGCCAGCGCCAGCGCCTTGGCCTCGCCCGCGCCTTGCTCGGCCGGCCGGACCTGATCGTGCTCGACGAGCCCAACGCCAATCTCGACGCGACGGGCGAGGAGGCGCTGAAGCAGGCGCTGCTGGCGCTTAAGGCCCAGGGCTCGACCATCATCGTCGTCACCCATCGCAACACGGTGCTGGAGGTCGTCGATGCGCTGATGTTCGTGCGCGCCGGCAGGATGGAGAAGCTGGCCGCGCCCGAGGAGGTCTACGATCACATCCGCCAGACCATGATGCCCGCGCGCGAAAGCGCGACGGTGACCTGAGGGGCGCGCCATGGCCAGCAAGACCATCGATCTCCAGCCGAGCCAGAGAGGGGTCTACATGAGCGCGGCCTCGCCGACATGGTTCGGCCTCGGCGCTCTCGCCGCCTTTGTCGCGGCCCTCGGCTTCTGGAGCGTGCTGGCGCCCCTATCGGGCGCCGCCATCGCGCAGGGCAATCTTCGGGTCGAGGGCCAGCGCCAGGCGGTGCAGCATCCCTATGGCGGCGTGGTCAGGGAGTTGCGCGTCAAGGAAGGCGACATCGTCGCGCGGGGCCAGGTGCTGCTGGCGCTCTCCGAAACCGAGCCGCGCGCCCAGCTCGACATTCTGACCGCCGAACGGGATTCCCTCCGGGCGGAGGAGGCGCGGCTGATCGCCGAGCGCGACCGGCGGGAGGAACCGGATTTCGGCGCGCTGGACGGGCGTCGCCAGCAGCCGGCCGTGGCGCAGGCGATCGCCAACGAGACCGCGATCCTGGCGGCGCGCCGGCGGCAGAGCGTGACGCAGGCCGACATCCTGCGCCAGCGCATCGCCCAGCTCGGCCAGCAGAAGGGCGGCCTCGACGCGCAGATCGGCGGGCTGGAACGGCAGAAATCCCTGCTCGAGGAGGAGGCGAGCGGCGCGCGCCAGCTTCTGTCCTCGGGCTACACGCCGAAGACCCGGGTGCTCGCCCTCGAGCGCGACGCCGCCAGGCTGGAGGCCGATCGCGGCGCGCGGCTCTCCGAGGTCGCGCGCGTGCTGGAAGCGATCGGCGAGGCGGAACTCGAGATCGCCCGGATCGAGCGCCTGCTGACGACCGAGGTGACCGACCGCCTGCGCGAGGTGCAGGCGCGCATCGTCGGCCTCGTGCCGAAGATCGCCGCCGCGCAGGACGTGCTGCAGCGCACCGAGGTGCGCGCGCCAGCCAGCGGCGCGGTGGTCGGGCTGAACGTCTTCACCGAGGGCGGCGTGGTCCAGCCGGGAGCGAAACTGCTCGAGATCGTGCCTTCGGCGAATCCGCTGATCGTCGACGCCAGGCTGCCGCTGACCGAAATCGCCGAGGTCGCGACCGGCCGTGCGGCCGATGTCCGGCTGACCAGCATCAACCGCAACGAACGGCCGAGCATTCGCGGCGAGATCGCCGTGGTTTCGGCCGACCGGCTGACCGACGAGCGGTCGGGACAGCCCTATTACGCGGTCACGATCCGCATGAACGCGGACGATGTGAAGAACTCCCGCATCCCGCTTCAATCGGGAATGGTCGCCGAGGTGGTGATCCCGACGCGCGGGCGCACGCTGGTCGAATATCTGGTCGGGCCGCTGCTCGACGAGGTTTCGGGCGCGTTCCGCGAGCCATGATCTCAGTCAGGAGGACAGGATGGCCGTTCAGAAAATCGCTCCCGCGACCGCCGCCGGCGACCGGCATGCCGGCCGTCCCGGCCAGAACCCGGTCATCGAGCAGGGCGGGCTCGCCGCGCTGACGACGACGCTGCTCGCCGGGGCTGTGACCGGCGCAGTCGCCGGAGTCGTCGAAGCGCGCCGGGAGGTGACGCGCGACGAACCGGAGCGCGATCATTCGGGATTGCCGGATGACGCATCTCCGACGCGGCCGGAGGGCGCAGGGCCGACGCCCCGAGAGCCTGCACAGCACGCGGCAGCGGGTGATGAAAAGACTGTCGATGGAGCCACGCATTCGGCGGTCGACCGGGCCGAGTTCCCGAAGGCCGCGGCGGCGAACGACGCCGGGATTGGCGGCGAGCGAACAGTGGAAACAGGCATCGCCGCTCTTGCGCCGACATCCGCCGGTGTGCCCGCTGCGGCGACGTCTGCCGGAGGAAGGGCCGATGGCGGCAATCCGCTCGTCCCGGGAGGGGCCGCAACTGCCCCGGTTCAGTCAGATTCCGGATCGCGAGAACCCGAACCCGTCGCGGGTTTTCTGGGAGACCAGACCGCCGCGATCGATCAGGCGTTCGCCCGGCTCGACGCCGATCCCGGCCGCATCGCCGAGACGTTTGCCGCCCGGCCACAAGAGATCGCCGTCCAGTTGTCCGAGACGATCGGGACGACGATCTCGACGATCATCGCCGAAGCGGGCGGGACAATCGACACCCTTTCCGCAGTGCTCGAGGAAACCTTGTCGGCATCCGCCGATGCGCTTCAGGCCGCGACCGAAGCCCTGCCGACGGTGCTCGCGATCCCCGTCACGCTGCTCGGCTCGGACGTCTCGGACCGGCAGCCGGACGGCATCCTGTCGCTGCTTTTCGACGGGGCCGAGAAGCCGGCGTCCGCAGGCGCGCCGATGAGCGTCCGGGAACCGACCGAGACGTCAACCGGCGGCGGCGTCGATCTCGCACTGCCGGAACTCGCGGGCGCGATCGAGGCCATCAGCATCGGATTCGCCGGTCAGTCCTACACCGAGGCTCAGGACGGCCATGACGCCCCCGGAGGCTCGCAGGCCGGGCTCTTTCATGGTCTGATCTGAGACGCCGCCGTCAGCTTCGCTTGCAGTCGACCCTCCCATAGGCTCGACTCGGACAGCGCACCGTATCCTCGAAGGCGCGCGTTGCGCTCCTCAGTTTGCGCAAAGAGCCATCCGACTTGGCCTCGGAGAGGGCGCGCCATGCGCGCGTCCAGTTCGGATCGCTCTTGTCGGCATGGCGCTCTATCCATCTCAGCGCGTCCTGGACCGTTCTGACGGTTTCCACTTGACCATTGGGCATCTCCAACTCGATCCGGCGCTTGAGTTCATCGTTGCGCACCAAAGCCAATCTCCTTTGGGAGAGTAACCGACCGAGAGCGGTTCGGATGCGGGCGCCGGCCAAAGCCGGTGACCGCCCTCAGCCACACCACCCTCAGGATACGACCGGTGCTGGCGTGCGGCGGGATGCGGCCTGCAAGGGTTGGATGGCGCGAAGCCTCAAACGACGTGGCAAGCAGAGCGGATTTGTCTTGGACCGATCGGCCTGGGCGCAGTCTAATCCGGCCGCCGGCTTTGGCCGGCAAGGGGAGCCGCCAATGCCGCTGATCCGTATCGAGCCGGTCGAGGATCGCCAGTCGGGGCGCTTTTCGATCGAGATCTACTATCCTGCCGACGCCGAGCGCCCGCTGGTGACGACCGCGCCGCGCTACAAGAGCGCTGCGGCGGCGGAGCAGGACACCATCGCGATCCTCGCCGCGGCCGCCAACAACCCCGCGCCGGAAGAGCCGCCCAACCGGCGTTAGCCGATGTCGGCCGCGACCTGATGCCGGAGCTCGACCTCACGGCCTGTGTGCGCTGAGTCCAGGATTGCGAGGCAGACCTCCAGCGTCGCCATGCCCCATGCGCCGCAATGCAGCGGCGCGACGTTTCGCCTGACCGCCGCGTGCAGTTCGTCGATCACTTCGGCGCGCGGCACCTGCGGGGCCGGCAAAGGATCGAGCCAGCGCCGCTCGTTCTCGTAGATCATCACGCCGTCGGCCAGCGGGCGCAGATCGGCCCTGTCGCAGGAGACGAGGACCGGGCCGAAATGGTTGTGGGCGGCAGGCATCGCGGCGGCTGCGACCTTGGCCAGCCCATAGGCGCGGGTGTTCTTGAGCGCGGCTTCTTCCTCGGGCGTCGCGATGGCGGCGAGCGCGCGCCGCGCCGCGCCATAGCCTTCGGGGTCGCGCCGCTGGCCGAGTTCGCCGATCCAGCCCATCTGCTCGTCGCTGTCGTAGCGGCCATAGCCGCTATAGGTCAGCGTCGCGCTGGCCCCATTCTCGAAGGTGAGGAAGGCCTGATAGGCGCCCTCGGTCGGGCGCGCCGGGTCGAACCGGCCGGTGACGGCGCGCACCGTCCTGGCCATGCCGCCGGCCAGCAGCCGCACGACATCGACCTGATGCGCGCCCTGGCTGAAGACCACGCCGCCGCCCTGGGCGGTGTCGAGTTCCTCGGGCCGGCGCGGCCGGTAGAGAAAATCGGTGTAGTTCGTCGCCGTGATCATGCGCGGTGCGCCGAAGCGGCCACTGCGGATCAACGCGGCGGCGCGGAGATAGGGCAGATCGTAGGAATGGCTGTGCCCGACCATGAGATGCACGCCGCCTTCGCGCGCGGCTGCGATCATCGCCTCGCAATCGGCGAGCGTCAGCGCCATCGGCTTCTCGACGAGGATGTGCTTGCCATGGCTCGCCGCCAGCCGGACATGCGCGACATGGAACTGGTGCGGGGAGGCGATGTAGAGCGCCTCGACAGTCGCGTCGGCGCAAAGCGTCTCGACGCTGCCATAGGTTTTTGCGGCCTCCTCCGAGGTAGAGAAATCCGTTTCGAACTGGCGGCGCGCTTCCTCGCGCGGATCCGACGCCGCGACCAGGCGCACCAGCGGATGCCGGGCCAGCGTCGGCAGCATCAACATGAAGGCGCGGCCGAGCCCGACGACGCCGAGCCGGAGCGGTCGTTCGATCCCGTTCGTCACAGGTCCAGCACCAGTTCGGAGGATTTTGCGCGAGAAACGCAGATCATGATGTTGCGCGCGCGCTCATGCTCGGCCAAAGCGAGGTCGCGATGGTCGGCCTCGCCCGAGACGAGCTTCGTCTTGCAGGTGCCGCAGGTGCCGCTTTCGCAGGAGCTCGGCAGGACCTTGCCGGCCGCACGCAGCACCTCGAGGATCGACCTGTCGACCGGCACCTCATGGCGCTCGCCGCTCTTGGCCAGGACGACCGTGAAAGCGGTGTTGTCCTCGGGTTTCGCGCGCGCCGCGCCGAAATCCTCGAAATGCACGGCGGCCGAGGACCAGTGCCCGGTCATGTCGCGCACCGCCTCCATCAGGCCACGCGGGCCGCAACAGTAGAGATGCGCGCCCCTGGGCTCCTCCAGCACCGGCCAGAGATCGTATGCTTTGTCCGGATCGCCGCCATCATGATGGATCACGACCTTGCCGCGAAATTCCGGCGCGGAGAACTCCTCGCGAAAGGCCATCAGCTCCGGCGTGCGGGTAAAATAGTACAGCTTGAACGGTTTTGCGCGCGTGGCGGCGAGATGCTTGATCATGGCGCGGATCGGGGTGATGCCGATGCCGCCGGCGATGAAGATGTAGCTCGCCGGCCCGGGCTTCAGCTCGAAATCGTTGCGCGGCGCGGTGATCGCGAGCTCGTCGCCTTCATTGGCGTCGTCGATCAGGCTGACCGAGCCGCCGCGCCCGCCATGCTCCCGCTTCACCGCGATGACATAGCGGTCGCTTTCGTCGGGATCGTTGCAGAGCGAGTATTTCCGCATCTCGCCATTGGGCACGCGCACGCCAAGATGCGCGCCCGGCGTAAACGGCGCGAGCGGCCCGCCATCCGGCGTCCGCAGCTCGAACAGGCAGATATCCTGCGCCACCATGCGCTTTTCAGTGATCCTGACCGGAAAGGTCTCGGCATCCGCTGTCATTGCTGCCTCCGCCGTCTCTCTCGACAAGCGTTTCGAACCGCATTAATCTAAGGATTAGATAACTAAGTAATTTGCGGCTGGCTAGCCCCGGCTGATTCCAGGAAGGAACAGACCATGCTGACTCGCGAGGAAAACGAACTGCTCTGCCGGGTCGAGGGCGATGCCCCGATGGGCGCGCTGATGCGCCGCCACTGGGTTCCGGCGCTGCTCTCGGAGCAACTGGTGGAGAGCGACGGCGCGCCTGTCCGGGTGCGGCTGTTCGGCGAGGATCTGGTCGCCTTCCGCGATACCGACGGGCGCATCGGCGTGCTCGGCGAGTTCTGCCCGCACCGAAAAGCCTCGCTCTTCTTCGGCCGCAACGAGGAGTGCGGGCTGCGCTGCCTCTACCATGGCTGGAAATTCGACGTGGACGGCAAGGTGCTGGAGATGGTCTCCGAGCCGGCCGAGAGCGGTTTCGCCGACAAGGTCGAGCACAAGGCCTATCCGACGCAGGAAGCCGGCGGCTTCATCTGGGTCTATATGGGGCCGAAGGAACTGATGCCGGCGTTCGAGCCGCCGGCCTGGGCCCCGACGCCGGAGGCCAAGGTCTCGATCGTCAAGATCGACCTGCCCGTGAACTGGGCGCAGATCATGGAAGGGCAGATCGATTCGGCCCACTCCTCCAGCCTGCATTCCTCCGACATGAAGCCCGCCCGCGTCGCCACGGCCGGGGCCAACGCGACCCACTGGACGCGGCCCTCGACCGACAAGAATCCTCGCATCCAGGTGCAGCTCACCAATTACGGCTTCCGCTACGCCGCGATCCGCCGGCCGATCACCAATGCGCAGACGCATGACTATGTCCGGCTGACGGTGTTCGTCGCGCCCTTCACGGCGCTGATCCCGCCCAACTCCTCCTACAATGTCGCCACCGTGATCGTGCCCAAGGACGACGTCTCGAGCTATTTCCACTTCATCGCCTGGGGCAATGACGACTGCATCGACCAGGAGAGCTGGCGCAAGTTCTGCGTGGCTCAGGTCGGCATCGATCTCGACAAGACCTACAGGCCGATGCTGCGCAACAAGGCCAACAACTACCTGCAGGACCGCAAGGCGATGAAGCTGGGGGATTTCACCGGCGTGCCCGGCATTCCCAACCAGGACATCATGATGTGGGAATCGATGGGGCCGATCGCCGACCGGACCAGCGAGCGGCTGGGCGCGAGCGATATCGCCATCGTTCAGTTCCGGCGCGTCATGATCGACGCCGCGCGCAAGCACGCCGCCGGCGGCGAGGCGCTCGGGCTGATCGCGCCGCACATCCCGCAGGCCGATCTGCGCTCCTATCAGGGCATCGTTCCCAAGAGCGAGGACTGGCGCAAGCTCGGGGCCTCGACGCAGGAAGCGGCGCTGATCGACGGCATGGAGCAGGACGAAACCGAGGCCGAGATGGCGGCGCGGGGGTAGGGCAAGCTGGCCGAGTAAAACTCTTCCCCTCCCCCTCGTGGGGAGGGGATAGGGGTGGGGGGGCGAACGACCGGGCGAGCCAATCGGAAAACGAGCAATGCCGTTCGAGCGAAACAAAGCGAAGGTCGCCTCGACTGCCGCCAAACGAAACGCGCCCACCTTGCGCAAGGCGCTGACGGCTCCGGAGAAGCGCCTGTGGATGCTGCTTCGCCAACGACCTCCGCTGGAACGGACGCATTTTCGCCGGCAGATGGCGCTGGGCTCCTACGTGGTCGATTTCGTCTGCCTTCGGAGCAGGATCGTCATTGAGGTGGATGGGGAGCAGCATGGGGCATACGCCGCCCAACGTTACGATCTCGCGCGGACCAACTGGCTTGAAGCGCAGGGTTTTCGGGTGCTCCGCTTTAGCAACGCTCAGGTGATGACCGAAGCGGATATGGTGATCGACACGATATATGCCGCCCTGACGATCGGCGACGAACCCGGTCGATCGCCCCCCACCCCTATCCCCTCCCCACGAGGGGGAGGGGAAGAGCCTGCGCTTTAGAGGGTGTGCGCTATCCTTCCCGCAAGCCATTTCGGCTTCGGTGCTCAACGGCGAAAGTCTTGGAAAGATCGGCGTGGCCGGGACAAGCTTGCGCGTGAGGGGCCGCCGCCAAGAGCCCTC
>JAESGM010000800.1_pt1 | contig 14779 bp, 11 predicted proteins | sample 9269721 | NCBI WGS metagenome assembly JAESGM01 (sample SAMN15720920, study PRJNA650825) | algae metagenome | isolation source: Komarekiella atlantica HA4396-MV6 and co-occurring heterotrophs from... | place: USA: Theobald House, Kauai, HI | collected 2009-07-29 | reverse complement strand
CGGGTCCGGGCCATCGAAAAGGGACGGTGAAAAAGGTGTGGTTCAAACCACACCTGAGAACTGACAGTGGGCAAACCTTCGCTGATCAGCCAACCAGGACGGCGTCGATCCGAAGCTCACCGACAGGAACGTCCTTGCTTCCCCCATCATCGAAGGCGACGCGAGCGCTACCTTGTTCGGCATTCGGCCTTGCGTCGAGGACCAACCGCCCGGCCCGCTTGCCAGCACGCACTCGCACGATGGCAGTGCCTTTCGTGCGAGGGACAGACGGCGCTATGGCTGAACTTGAGGATGGCTTCTCGCCGGCCGATGCGCTGCCTTTCTCCGTCGAACGGGTATCTTTGGCCGCCTTCGCTACTGCTGTGTCGGACGCTGCCGCTGGCTCGATGGGCGACCGGACAGCGGATGCAAACTCTCGGGCCTGCGCGTCAGTGAAGGCATCGCGCTCCTTGACGGCTCGCTCCACGTCGGATGGCTCCTGCCGCCACGCTTGGTAGAGCTCGTAGACCGCACGGATCGAACTGGTCGTGAGCTTGTCCTGCAAGAAGCCCGGCATCTTCGGCACCGCCGCATAGCGCGAAACCCAGTCACGCGGTTTGCCCAGCCGCCGTGCAACCCCGGTCTGCTTTTCGCCGGCTTTGAGCCGCGCCGTGATGAAGCGCGCGATCTCGCTCGGCTTCAGATCATCGCGCTGAATGTTCTCCACCATCTGAGCGTAGGGGTTCGCGCCAGCGTCGTGCTGAACGAAGACGGGCGCCTCGACCAGTTCGGCTATCTTCGCCGCGCGATAGCGCCGCGCGCCCATCACGATGACGAAGCGGCCAGCCTGCTCCGAGTGCCTGACCACGATCGGCTGAAGGATGCCGTCGATCCGGATCGACGCAGCAAGCTGCTGCAGCTCGTCCTCCGGAAACTCCCGACGCGGTTGATCCGGATCCTGGTCGATCAGGTCCAGAGCCACCTTGAGCGGCCGGCCATCTGACATCCCATCTGCGGCGACATCCGCCAGGTCCTTGAAGCTCAGATCCAGCACCATGCGATCACCCCATCTGCTCGACGATGCGAGACAGCACGACACGGATTTCGCGGCCGGCCTCCTGTGCCGAGCGCTTCTTCAGCTTCCACACGGGCAGGCCCTCGGCGACCGCTTCCGCATAGCCGTCGCGCGCGACAATGTGGCCCGAAAAAACGTACTTGCCGGCCTCGCGCAGAAGCTGGTCGAGATGCGCCCGTTGACGCGGCGACTTCGTGTTGAAGTTCGATGGCAGGAGCCCAAGAAACTTCATGTCGGACCGGCCATAGCGCTTCTGCACACCGATCACGGTCTGGAGTAGGCCCTTCACACCCTTCACCGAATAGTCCTCGAGATAGATCGGCGACAGCACATGGCTCGCGGCGACCAGCGCAGCCACGCTGCGCAATCCCAGCGAAGGCGGCGTATCGATGATGCAGACGTCGAACACCGCGCTCACCGAGCGAAGGTTGTCGCGGAATTGCTGGATGCCGGCCGCATCGCCACGATCGACATCGGTGAGGGAGCTGTCCGACGCCGCGAGCGTGATCCCGTCAGCTCCGCCGGTGACTGGCGCCCTGCCCGGTCGAAACAGCTCGGCGGCGGTTACCTCACCACGATGACGCTGCATCGTATCGGTGGCGTTACCCTGGGCATCTGCGTCGATCAGCAGCACGCGGCTGCCGGTTTCGGCGAGGTGCCAGGCGAGATGCACCGCAACCGTCGTCTTGCCGACGCCGCCCTTCTGGTTGTTGATCACGATAATCTTCATGCGAACGCGACAGGGTCCCGACAAATTCAATCGGAGCGTGTTCTGGCCGGAGATCGCGGCGATGACGTGACGGTGTGGTTCAAACCACACCTTTGGCGATAAACTACGGGCCTCCAGGCCTGCGCGCAGCAACGCAAGCGCAGGCTAGGGCGACATGCAAAAAGGCCGGCCCGACGCGCGTGGCGTCAGACCGGCCGTCTCGGATCGTGATGTTCAGAATGGCAGTGCGGCAAGCTCGGCGGCGTGAACTGCGGCCCAACCCTCCACCTCCGCGAAGTATGTTGTCTCCTCCTCGCCGCGGTCTTGCTCGGTCAGGAATTCCAACTCGCGCTGCGCTTCGCGCCGCTCGCGCGGCGTCAGGCACGCATTGTTCAGTTCGGCCTTGAGTTCGGCAATCTGCTGATCGATCGGCATGGTCATGAGAACCTCCTTCGTCTCGAATGGACGAAGGCGCGCCACGCGTCGGTGGAGACCGGGTCAAGGATCGGCGAAAGCCGACCGCCAGAGGCGGCGCGTGGGGGAGCCGAAATGCGCAGCATTTTGGGGGCACCGCGCGTCCTTGAGGCGGGCTCCGCCGGCCGTACCATGGCACGACCAGAGAGCCCCTCCAGTTCACGCGGGAAGCACCAGGGCGGCTGACACGGCGCAGATCGCGCGAAGGCCGAGGTGTGGTTTGAACCAACAAACGTCAAAAGTGTGGTTTGAACCACAGAACGCCGCCCATCGCCTCCGGGGCTCGAGCGTGGTTTAAACCACACCCGCACGGCGCGGTGTGGAAAAGCGGGCCGTTGCGCCGGCGCTTTGGCTGAGGAAGGATTGGCCCCGCCTCGCGGCGGGGCCGTCTTGGGCTGGGGGCTCAGTTGCGGGTCGGACGGGACCAGATGAGCTGGAGGCCATGTGTGCCTTCGACCTCGATCAGGTTCGCGTAGATCGGGGCGGGGAAGCTCGGATCGTCGAGCTTGACCGAGAGATAGTCGCGCCCCTCGTCCGAAGTCTTCTGCCAGGCTGCGCCGAACTCGACAGTGCCCGCGAGGATGCGGAAGGCCGGGCCTTTCTCGGACGGCCGCTCTGGGCGCACCATCTTGGCTTTGACGTTGAGGTTGAGGGTCTTGATCGTACCGTTGAAGCCGTCGCCGTTCGACGTGAAGCTGCCGATGATCGCCATTGTCGTGTTCCTTCTGGTTGCTCGAGGCTATCGCCCATCGCGGCCTCGATGGCAGTCGAACGACCGGAGGCGCTCGACCTGCACCCCACCGGGGCCGCAACGAAGTGGAGGACGGACGGGAGCGGCTTTCTTGTCCCGCGAGGAATGGGACCGCAGGGCCCAGGGGAAGAAAGTCGCGGACGGGCGTTGCAGGTGTGAGAGCGAGACGGCGCGCCAGCGACGACGGCCTCCGGTCAGACATGCCTATCGAGGACGCAGTGGACGCAGGGCCCTTGGAAACAGCTGGGGGAACGCTTGGCGCCAGCGCCGTTCAGTGATCCCGGGCGGGCTCCGGCATCGCCGAACTCGACCACTCATGCAGCCTCCGCGATCGAGCCCGCCTGCGGCTGAAGCCCGTGGAGATAAGCCACGGCCCGCTGTGCATGCGCTGCGGCTGCGAAGATGAAGCGCTTGTCGCTGGACAGAACCTCGAGCCAGGAGGCGAGATAGCTGGCGTGATCGGGACGCGGTTCCAGCTCCGGCGCAATGCCAAGATCGGCGCACAGGAAGCAGCTTCCGAGTTCCGCGATCAGCTCCTCGCGCGCTCTCTCGCTTCGGACCTTCATGTAGCGACTGAGATCGCGGTTCGCGCGATGCGCAGCCGCCGTCCAATGCATCGCCTCATGGCTCAGCGTCGCGACATAAGCAGCCCCATCGCGAAACGTTGCGAAGGGCGGCATCTGGATGTGGTCGGTCGCCGGAGAGTAGTAGGCGCGGTCGCCGCCATGTCGGATGACGGCGCCGGTCCGGTCAAAGAAGCGATCGGCATGATCGATCCGCTCGATCGGATCGCAAACCGGTTCGGACGGGTTACGATCGTTGGCGGGCAAGCCGTCGATCTGCTCGGCGTTGAACACCGTGTAGGATTTGAGGAACGGGATTTCGCGATCGACCGCATCGCCCGAGGCGTCGGTTTCGGTTTTCTTGAACCGGCTCGCGAACACGACGATCGAGCCGCTCTCGCCCTTTCGCACAGCGCCGCCCAGTTCGAGCGCCTGCTTGAACGTCATCCAGACCGGCGAGGCGAAGCCGCGCGCTGTCGCTTCTGACCAGAGCAGGAGGACGTTCATCCCGCTATAGGGCAATCCGTTATGCCGCAACGGCCGTGTCACGCCTCCGCTGCCGTTTCCGGAACGCCATGGCTGCATCCAGGGGCGCACGCCCTTCTCCAGATCGGCGACGATCCTGTCGGTGATGCGCGCATAGATATCCGCGCGCGGCTTCTCTTCTGACCTGCTCATGATCGAACCTCCATCGTGGAGGTCGCGCCGATCGCGACCCCGTCACGGAGGTCGAAAAAGCCGGGAGTCAGGCGATGGCTGCACCCGAAGGGCTGGAACGAAGTGGAAGACAGCAAAGCCGTTGCAGCCGATGCCATCCCGGCCAAGACCGTCGGCCGGGACGGGTCGCGGTCATTGCGGCCAACCCGCTCTTCTCTGCTTCGCCAGGTTCGCCTTGGACTTTGATAGACGACGAGCGGGGCTTGGCGCCCCGCTCGCACTGGCTTAGCCGAAGGCGGCCATCTGAACCGAGGCCGCCTTGCGATCGACGGATGGACTTGTGGTCTCGGCGGCACGCTCGAAGGGCTTCCACCGTTCGCCGATAACCTGCTCATAAGCCGTGACAGCGCCCTCGGCCGCCATCAGCAGGGCGTGGGCCTGAACACCCATGTCGGCCGCGAATTCTCGCTTGCGCTGGGCGGGGCCGTCAAAGCCGACCGGGCCATCGATATCCTCGTCGCGAGCGTCGCAGGCCGATTTGGCCGTGGCGTCGCGCGCCTCGGTGACCGCGCGGGAGTAGAACTGTCCGGCGCCATGGGCTGAGCCGACATAGGCGCCAACGATGCGCTGCAGGTGGATCTGCATCGCCCGCTCGCCGAGCCCTTCCTGCAGGCTGGCGGCCGTCTCCACGATCAGCCGCTCGTGCATGTCGCGGATGCTGTCGCCGTCGAGGACCGGGAGCCCAAAACTCTCTGAGATCAGGATCGCCTGCTGGGTGTCGGGGCAGGCGAGCCGGGTCATTTCGATGGTCGTGCTCTTGCGGAGCGGCACGACGCGGGCGGTCTGTCGGGGTGAATGTGCGGTCTTGGCCAAGGGAAAAGTCCTTTCTTCGGTTGCGCCCTCGGAGCCGGATGCCGTCGTCCCCTCGGGTGCGGTCGACCCGAACCGTCGAAAGCCCTGGCGCATCAAGGCCCGGCCTTGGCCAGGCGAGCGGACGAGGCTTGCGGCCAAGCAGGGCCTGAGCCCTCGCGAAGGACGCGGCGCCTCGTCTGCGAGATCGGCGAAGGCCGGCCGCCACGCGGCGCGGCACGCGGCCTTGAAGCGCCTGGCCTACGGTTCAGACCGCAGCAAACCCGAGAGGACGAGGGCAAGCCCGGCCTCGCCTCAGTGACGCAACCGAAACGGACGCTCGAGGCCTCGCCGCCATGCGCCGCCGATTGCCTCGGATCTGACGGACCTGCAACGCACCGCGTCCCCACATCGCCGGTCACGCCGCGCGCGAAAGCGCTATCCGATGACGCTCACGAAGGTGGGCAATGGCCTGGTCCTGCCGCGCGAGTTTGAGCGACAGCGCGTCGATCTCCGGCTGACGCTCGGCCGTCAGCGCGGCACGGGTCAAGCGATAGCGTTCCAGCACCATGCAAACGTCGGACGATTTCCCTCGCCGGTCGCCATGGCGTTTGCGTTGCTGCGGGATCAGCGAGATCACCCGTCGCGTGATCTGCCGTTCGATCAGCTCGAGCTGGCGCTGGATCTGCCGGCGCGCCTCCTCCATGCGAGAGAGCTGCGCCAACGTGTCTGGCGCGATCTTCATGACAACGTTCCGCGCTGCCAGCCGATGAAGCTCGAAGGCCCGCCATAGACAGCATGACGGCTCGTGTCGATGACGAAGCCGAACCGGCCGACCACGTATTCGTCCGATGGAACGAGAAAGCGACGCTCTTCGGTGCCCGCGCCGCGCCGGCCGCCTGGCGTGGCGACGCACTCGACAAACCCCTTCTGGTGCTCGGACGCGATGGCCGAGACCACGATCCAGTCCTTGGCGTGCGACGCTTGGAAGGCCCGCTGGTCCTTCTCATAAGACTCACCCGGTCCGAGCACGACCCCGAAGATGGTCTCCCATGCGTCGGGCCAGCTATCCTTGACGGAGCGCTCGGCGCAGCGCCGCTCGAAACCGGTGAAGAGGTCGGGGAAGGTGATGGCGACGATCGCCCAAGCGCAGTCCTCCTCGTACCAGCCGTCCTTCGCACGAAGAAGTGGATGGACGTGTCCGTTCCGCTCGGCTGAGAGCTTGAAGCCTCCATGTCCGGCGGTCGAATGGGATTCGACGCCCTCGACGAAGACGGTCGTGCTCTGCGATATGCCCCACGGCGTCTGCGATCGAGACGGATGCTCGACGCGGTCGAGCGCTTCCCGCTCGCGTCGATGCTCTGCCTGCTCGAACACCCTGGCGCGGAAGGCGGCCTCGCTCGTGAGCTCGCCCGACAGACAATAGAGGTCCGACCGCCGCCATTGCTCAAGCGGTCGTTCGATCTTCCAGCCGCTCGCGAGATAGCGCCGCCCGTCGCGACCCGGCAGCATGGCGAAGGCCGTGTCGCCCATGCGAGCCACGGGGAAGCCTTCGGCCGAAGTCCCGAATTCGACCCCGAACCGATCTCGTTCCAGGTCGATCGCCGCATTGCAAGCGAACCTGTCGGTCATGCCAGCCTCCCCTGGTCGGTGTCCGTTCCGATTTCGTCGGCGGCGACCTCCTCGAGCACCGCGCGCGGATAGTCATGGCGAGAAAGCCATTCCTCCGCCGCCTGTCGATGAGGCGCGAGATGGACAAGTTCCCGATAATCGCCCGGCCGATCGAAGACGCGCACCGACCCGATGTTCGGCCGCTCGATCACGCTAAAGCGCAGCGGGGAGTCGAGCGAGAAGATCCGATGGACCCGGAGCGCGACGAAGACGCCGACGCCAACATCAGCCTCATGCAGGGTGAAGCTGGCGGACAGGTTAAGATGATCCAAGCGCCTGCTGGGCTGCTTCCGGATCAACCAGCCCCTACGATTCCTGGTCTCCCAAGCCGCCAGTTTCTTGGTGAACTGTTCCAGCGGCTGCGGCGTGCCGTCGGACCAGGCGATAAGAGAGCCGATCGGTGCGTGATCGTAGATGGCGAGCGCGGACATGTTCATCCTCCGTTATGGCGCGGCGTGGAAACGAAACCGCCGCCGGCACGAGGCCGGCGGCGGGATATCGATCGGAGGTGAGGGAGGGACTCGGGCTATTCCGCCGCGACCCGGTAGGCCTCGTCGATCGTGTCAGGATCGACGTCGTCGGGTGCAGCGGCATCGCCGGACCCGATGTCGGCATCGTCCGCCGAGACGTCGGCGTCGCAATCCGCGCCGACCGCGCTCTTCGAGCGCCAGGTCGCGACCTCAGCCGTCGTCGGCGCGAACGCCGCCGACGGATGGACGAAGCACTGCTCCTTGAAGTGCTCGACGAGCGCGGCGCGCGTATCCTTGACCCGGGCACGCGGCAGCACGGGCGTATCCTTGCAGGAGCGCTCCAGCGCCTGGCGCGACAGGCAGGACAGGAACTCGTCCGTGCCCATGGTCGGCAGAAAACCGTCCGCGCCGATCGCGTCGCCGGCGAAACGCGCAACGATGCCGCTGTTGGTCCGGTTTTCGCGCGCCGAGAGGACATCGATCAGAGCGGACCGTGCCGCAACGCGCAGCGTGTCCCGGTCGAAGGTGAGCTTGCCGTCGCCATCGACGAGTTGCACGGCATGACGCTCCATCCGGGCAAATCCATAGACGTCGTCGGACGCGCCCGACTGGACCGAGATATTGCGACCGGCGAGTGCGAGCACGAGCAGCGCCATCAGCGTGTCGTCCTCGATCGGCGCTCGGGCCAGCGCCTCGTGCAGCGCGTCGGTGCGCAGGTCGCCGATCATCTCGACACCCTTGCGTGTCACGTCCGGCCGGGGCTTGGCCATGACGATCGCATCATCGCCCTCCGCGTCGTCGGCGCCCTTGGCCTTCTTCGGCTCCGGCAGTCGAAAATGCACGCTCTGCACCTTGCCCTCGCGGTCGAGATACATCGCGGTGCGATCGCTTTTGCCCGGCTTGCCATAGATACGCTCGGCCTTCGGCGGCAGCACGACCTGGCCATAATTGTTGACGTCGGTGATGACGCCGCGCTTGGGCAGGTGAATGGTCATCCATTCCTGCTGGGCGCCGAGGAACCCCTCGACATTGGTGGTGTAGCGGCTGTCCTCGTCGGCCGGCGCGAACAGGTCTTCAACCCAGGAGATGCCGTAGGCCTGTGCGAGATCGTCGCCGAAGCTCGCGTCGCGCGCGTACATGCGCTTCTTCGACAGAGCGTTCGCCACGCTCCACCAGGACACCTGCGGATCGCCTTTCTTCGGCTTTTGCGCCTTCCAGACCTCGCGCTGCTCGTCAAGGTTCGCTGCTGCGATCGCGCGCAGTTGCTGCTCATTGGGCATGTCGCCCCTGGCCATGTGGTCCAGCATGGCCGGCAGCACATTCGCCAGCAGCCTGAGTTTCTTGATCTGGCGGACCGGCAGTGCGAGCGCGATGCCGATCGCTTCTTCCGTCCAGCCGAGTGCGACGAGCCGCTCGATCGCCCGCCACTGATCGACCGGGTTCAACGGCTCGCGGGCGATGTTCTCGACCATGCTGCGCATCGCGCCATTGTCGTTGGCGGCATCGACGACGAGCACGTCGATTTCTTCGAGCCCGGCCGCAATCGCCTGCTTCACCCGGCGGTGACCGGAATCGATGATGTAGCCATTGCCGCCATCTGTCTCCGGCGCGATCACAGGCGGCTGCACGAGCCCGACCGCCTTGATCGTCGCCAGCAACAATGCATCGGCCTGGGGTGAGGATTTGGTCTGGCGCGAACGATCGGAATTCTCCTTCAGCGCGCGCGGATCGACTTTCATGAGATGCATAGGATGCTCCTTGAGAGGTTGCCGGACCAAGGCCTCGACCTGTCCGGGTCAGTCTTCTTCCCGAAGACCCTTCCCAGCCCGCGGAGCGGACAGGCCGGTGCAACCGCGGCCGAGCATCTCGGCCCGGCCGGACAAGCGGGGCGCCAGCCCTGCGCAGGACGACGGGCCGGGATCGCGACGGCGGCTGTTGAGCGTCAGCGTCACCGGAATGGCCGATCGGCGAGCAAGGTTCATTTTTCTCCCGCCGCTTTCCGTCCTTCCTCTCAGATCAAGCGGCGACCGCCTTCATCACACCCGGCCGGTCGATATCGCTCGCCAGCGCTGTCTCGATCGCGACCAATTGTCGGCGCTTTTCCGCGAGCTCCTCGCCGAAGGCGAACTCTCCCCCCTCGCGCGACCGATACGATGCCAGCCTGCGCTGAGCCTCAGCGAGGCGCTGGCGATACCGCTCCCGCTCGCCCTCGAAATCCCCAAGCGCGTGTTCGAGGCGCGACACCGCACCGAACGGCGTCACCGTGACCGGCAGGTCGATCTCGTGATCGGCGCCGGTGCGCAGCAGCGCCGTGTCATAGCGATAGCCATCGCGACCGCCATGCTCGCCGCGGAACTCCAGATCAAATCCGCCGATCGTGGCGATCGTCACCTCGCCCTCTTGCCGCATTTGCACGAGCGTCAGGATTTCCTTGAGCAGGGCGCGCCCTGCGTCCTTGCGCTCGATATAGGCCGTGCCAATCACCGTCATCGCGAAGGCGTCGCCGGTGGTCGGAACGTGGCGCTCGATGTCGCGTGCGATCTCGCCGATGCGCCGGGTCGCAACTTCGATATCGCGCTCGGCGTCGCGGATCTGTCGGCGGATGGCGAACTGATCGTCCTGATGGGCCGCGCGCAGGCGCTCGAGCCGTGCGATTTCGGCCTCCAGTCCGGCCTTCTGCATCAGGCGCTGATCGCCCGAGGCGATCGCCTTGGCCATGGCGAACTGGTTGGCCTGCCCCTCGCCCAGGTCTTCCAACCGCCGAATCGAGGTGTCGCCCGAAAGCGCAGCGGCGATGAAGCGGGCCTTTCTCTCGTTGTTTTGCCACATGGTGGCGTCGAGCGAGCCTTGCGTAGCGTAGGCGAAGATATCGACCTCGTCATGCTGGTTGCCCTGCCGCACGATCCTGCCCTCGCGCTGCTCGATCTGCGAAGGCAGCCAGGGCACGTCGAGATGATGTAGCGCCTTCAGCCGGAGCTGCGCGTTGACGCCCGTTCCCATCGTCTCGGACGAACCGATCAAAAACCGGACCCGGCCGGCGCGGACATCGCCGAACAGACGCTGCTTCGCCTCGGACTTCTTAAAGTCCTGCATGAAGGCGATTTCGGAGGCCGGCACGCCGCGCCGGATGAGCTCATCGCGAATCCAGCGATAGGCCGAAAACCCTCGGCTCTTCTCGACGCTGATCGTGCCGAGATCGGAAAAGATCATCTGCGCGGCGCCGGCGACCTCATAGGGCTTGCCATCCGGCCGGACGTAGGCCGTGTCCGCGGTCTCCCGCCAGATGCGCACGGCGTTCCCGATCAGCAGGTTGAGCTTGTTGTCCGGCTCGTTGTCGTTGTCGGGATCGACGAGGCGAAGATCGATCGCGGCATGGCGGCCATCGGTGATGACCGAGAGCAGGATGTCGTCGCCGGGCTCCGGCGGCCGGTCGCGCATCTCGATCGCCTTGATGCGCTCGTCGAGCAGGCGCTGGTAGGATTTGAAGGCCGATGTCGGTTTGGCGGTCAGAATCTGACGGCGGCCGGTCGAGATGGCAGGCACCTTCACATAACGCCGCAAATCGTCGGGGAGCACGACGTCCGCGAAGCTCCGGAACATGGCGATGAGTTCGGGCACGTTGACGAAGCTCGCGAACCGCGAGACCGGCTTGTATTTGCCCGATGGCTGCAGCTCGAGTTCGGTGGTGGTGTCGCCAAAGGTCGAGGCCCAGGCGTCGAATTCGTGGAGCCCACGCTGGGCAAGCGCGGCATGGTCCATCAGGCGCTGCACCGAGAACATCTCGCCGAGCGTGTTGGTAATCGGCGTGCCGGACGCCAGCACGAGGGCCCGGCCGGGATTCTTCGTCTCAACGAAACGCGATTTTACAAAGAGGTCCCAGGCGCGCTGCGAGCCGGCGGGATCGACGCCCTTCAGCGTCGACATGTTGGTGGCGAAGGACAGCTTCCGGAATTCCTGCGCCTCGTCGACAATGATCTGGTCGATGCCGAGCTCCGAGATCGTCAGGAGATCGTCCTTGCGGGTCGCGAGCGCCTCCAGCCGCTCCTTCAAGCCCTCCTTCAGGCGTTCGAGCCGCTTGCGCGAGACGCGGTCGTCGGTCTCAACCTTCGTCAGGAGACTCTCATAGAGTTCGAGCTCGTCCTGGATCATTCGCTGCTCGAAGGCGGACGGCACGTCGATGAAGCGGAACGCCGAATGGGTGATGATAATCGCGTCCCAGGTCGCGGTCGCGGCGCGTGACAGGAAGCGGTGGCGCTTCTCCTTCGTAAAATTGCTCTCGTCGGCGACGAGGATGCGGGCATTGGGATAGAGCGCGAGAAACTCGCGCGCGACCTGCGCCAGGCAGTGGCCCGGCACCACCAGCATGGCCTTGGCGATCAGGCCGAGTCGGCGCTGTTCCATCACGGCGGCCGCAAACGTCATGGTCTTTCCGGCGCCGACCGCATGGGCGAGATAGGTCGAGCCCGCGGCGATGATCCGCCAGATGCCGCGCTTCTGGTGTGGATAGAGGGTGAAGGCGCTGCTCGCGCCAGGCAGATTGAGATGCGAGCCGTCGAAGGCGCGCGGCGCGATGTTGTTGAAGCTGTCATTGTAGACCCGCGCCAGCCGGTCGGTTCGGTCGGGATCGGACCAGACCCAGCTCTGGAAGGCCGTCTTGATCTTGTGGAGCTTCTCCTTGGCGGCTTCGGTATCGACGACGTTGAGCACGCGCCGCTCACTGCCGCCCTCTTTCACGGTGTCGAAGATTTGCGGGATGCGGCTGTTCAGCGCGTCGGTCAGCAGCTCGCCGGCATGGCGGCGACCGGTGCCCCAGTCGGAGGTTCCTGCCGCCAGCCAAGCGAGCTGGCGCGCATCCACCGTCCATGACGCCAGTTCGGGCATGTGGCGGATCGTGATCTCGGCGCCCATCGTCTCCTTGACGAAGGCGACGACGTCGGAGGCCGGAATCCAGGGTGCGCCGAGACGGGCGGTGATGTCGGAGGGACCAAGATCTGCCGGTTGGACTGCGGCCAGCGCCCGGAGATTGCGCTCGAAGGCGGGGTCGAGTGCTACAGCGGCTTCCGCCATCTTCAGCTTCTCGCGCACCGGCCCCGACAGATAGGCGTCGGCCATCTGCCAGGCGCCGTCGGCCGGGTTCTGGAAGATCGCATCGCCAAGTTCGGCGACAACAGCGGCGACATCCTGATGCAGCAACTCGGCGATATGCTCGAGATCGACGCGGCCGCGCTCGTTCAGGATGACGGCAAGGGCGTCCGTGGCGCAGGTGATGACGGGCGCGGCAGGCGGCGCGATGACACGCTCGCTGAACAGCGGACCGGGCTTTGCCGTGTCGGTATCGAGGTCGTAATCCTCGATCGAGGCGACGAGCCAGCAATCGGGATCGTCCAAGAATGGCTGCAGGTTCGGCCGGCGGTGAGATTCGCGGACCTCACCGGTCGCCTCGTTTTCCGAGATCGAGACCGTCGTGTGGTTGATCGGGCCAAAGTCACGCAAAAAACTCGACCACGCGATGCGCAGGCGAACCTGCGCGTCCTTCCATGGTCGGTCCTGCTCCTGGCAGGTGAGAACCTCGCGCACGGCGTCTCGGATCGGGATCAGCTTCTGAATGATCCGGACGTGCCTTTCCGGGATGCCTTCGGCGCTTCTCCCTTTCCGAACCTTCACCGCGACCGACTGGCCGTCGATGAGCTGCATCAGGCCGCGGCGTGTGTCGACGAAATAGCTGCCCTCGCGGATGCGCGTTTCCGGCGAGAGCGCAAGATTCGCGTCTGGCGCTTCGCCGTCGTCGAGATCGACAGCTTCCGGCTCACCGTCATAGAGGCTCTCCGGGAGGAGACAGATGGCGGCATCCAATGCGGCATCGAGGGCGACGTCGGCCTGAGGCAGGCAGGTATAGGTTTCGCCGAACCGGCCTGAGGCGAGGGCATGCGTGCCGAGCACGAAGCCGGAATTGCGCACGAACCAGCTATTGACGCGAATCGCGCCCTCGTCGGCTGTTGCGGCTCGCACCTCGTCGAGATCGATCCAAGCGGGATCGCCCGTCGGCTCACCGGTCTTCCGCTTCCGGAAGAACAGGATGTCGACGCCAACGTCCGTGCCGGCGTCGGCGCGGAAGCTGCCTGCCGGCAGTCGGATGGCGGCGATCAAATCGGCTGAACTGGCGATGTGCTCGCGCGCCGTGGCGTCGGCCTTGTCCAGAGTGCCATGCGAGGTGACGAAGGCTGCAAACCCGCCCGGCTTCAGCAGATCGATTGCGCGCGCGATGAAGTAGTCGTGCAGCCGCAAGCCCATCGAACGATAGGCGCGGTCGGAGCGGACCGTGCGATCGGAAAACGGCGGATTGCCAATTGCGAGATCGAAGTTTGCAGGCAGCTCGGTGCGCGCAAAGTCGCCGGCGAGGATGCGGGCACGCGGCTGCAGCAGCCGGGCGATGCGCGCCGTGGTCGGATCGAGCTCGACGCCGGTGACATGCGCGCGATCGCGAAAGGCGTCCGGCATCAGCGCCGCGAACAGTCCTGAGCCAATGCCGGGTTCGAGCACGCGGCCGCCGCGCCAGCCGAGCCGCAGCAGGCCGGCCCAGATCGCCCGGATGATGAACTCCGGTGTGAAATGGGCGTACTGCGTGCAGCGTGCGAGCGAGGCGTAGTCGGCGTCGCTGACCGCGTCCTGCAGCGCCCCGCCGATTTTCTCCCAGCCGTTCCGGAACGCCGTCTCGCCCGGCCGCAGGAAGACGCCGTTGGCGAGGTCGGACGCGCCGAACCCGGTGAAACGGATCAGCCTGCGCTGCTCGTTTGGTGTCGCCGGCCGCTCTTGGCTCTCGATGGTGGCGGCAAGCCGGATCGCGGCAATGCTGTCGCGAGCACGATCCTTCCAGCCGGCCGCAAGGCTACGGTCGCCGTCGAGGAGGAAATTGACCCCTTGAGGCGTTGCACGCTGTGGCGCGGGCGGAGCGGTTCGCCGCGCCGGCGACGGCGGCGTCGGCTTGGCATCATCGTCATCGTTGGCGGGACCGGCGCCGGCGAAGGCCGTGACGCCGAGGCTCAGGCTCGATGATAGCGTGGTGTCGTTGAAAAGATCGATGGTGAAGGGATCGAGATTGAGGCGGTGATCTTGCGCCATGGTGAATTCTCCTGTGGTCGAGGCGTGCGCCATCGCTCCCGCCGGATCAGGTCCGACCGAAGTTGCGATGGTCGCGGAACGAGTGATGGGGGCGGCTGGGCAGCCCGGCGGATCAGCGCCGGACCAGGGCGAGTGACAGGGCATTGTCGGTCATCGCGATCGTCAGATGCGTCGCGGTCGGTGCTGCGTCGATCAGCTTCACGAGCACGGCTGCATCGAGGAACGCGACGCCGTCATCACCGCCAAAATGCTGGAGCTTGTAATGCCAATAGTCCGGATTGGTCTTGGGATCGCACTCCTGGGCGTAGACCACGAGCGGACGCTGATCCTCGGCGAGCTTGCCGTTGGACATGATGTAGACGCCCTCATCGCCGACCAGCCAAAGGCCCGGCCGTTCGTTCTTGCCGGGGGCAATGCCATGAGGATTGCGAAAGCCGCCATTGAGTAAGGCGTCGATCCGTC
>JAESGM010000799.1_pt1 | contig 14790 bp, 12 predicted proteins | sample 9269721 | NCBI WGS metagenome assembly JAESGM01 (sample SAMN15720920, study PRJNA650825) | algae metagenome | isolation source: Komarekiella atlantica HA4396-MV6 and co-occurring heterotrophs from... | place: USA: Theobald House, Kauai, HI | collected 2009-07-29 | reverse complement strand
GCGGATCCGGGTCCTGAAGCAGGCCAATCAGGGCGAGGTCAGCGCAATCAATCACGGGTGGCAGGTCGCCACGGGAAGATACATCGCTATCGTCTCGTCCGACGATCCCATGCAGCCGAACTGGCTGTCGGAACTGGTCGCGGCGCTCGATAGCGATCCGCAGGCCGTTGTCGCATACCCCGACTGGGCGATAGTCGACGAGGATGGCTGCATCGAGCAAATCATCCGCACCCCGCAGTTCGATCTTCATCAGATGGTCGCAACGTTCACAGCACCTGTCGGGCCCGGTGCACTGATCCGCAAAAGCATCGCCGACCACTTGGCACCTCCGCGCCGTCCGGAGTTCCGTTGCTGCGCCGACCTCGATATGTGGCTTCGGCTGGCTCTCCACGGTCACTTTGTCCGTGTTCCCAAAGTGCTAGCAACTTGGCGCCGTCACGCGGGATCGATCACCGTAAGCGAGCGCACCGCTCAGCGCGCCGATGAGCTGATCAATCTCGCCCACCAATTCTTCAAACAGGGAGGGCTTCCGTTCGAGATCTCGCTGCTGGGCAATCGCGCAGTGGCTTCCGCATACGAGGCGGCTGCCGGGGTGGTCAAGGAAACTGATCCCGACAGATCGGCAGCCTATAGCTCACGCGCTCAATTCTTTTTCCCACGGTCGAGCCCGGCCCCCGCCCTCCCGGCAAGCCAGCGGCAAACGCTGGCGCACGCCGGGAATTAGCTCATGACAGGCAAGCCGCTCCGCATTTATCTACACTGTGGGCTGGCCAAGACCGGCACTTCAGCCATCCAGATGATGCTTGCGCAGAATGTCGATGTCCTCGCTCAGCATGGCATCGTCTACCCGGAACACTCGTCTCTCCGCGCAGCCGCCAAGGGCTTTATTACGAGCGGTAACGGCGTCCCGCTCGCCAAGTTACTGGGGGCTCCATTACCTGACGGCATAAAGACCGAGCATATCCGCGATGAGATCAATCAACTCCGCGCGGCGGAAAAAAGTATCCTCTACTCCTCTGAAGCAATGGCGCTGTTTCGCGTCGATGCTCTGCAGGAATTCCGCAGTATGATCACCGACATGGGCTATGAGCTGCGTGTCATTACGTATGTGCGCTCCATCATCGACCATGCCCTGTCTGGCTACATCGAGACCATAAAGCACGCGCTGACCCAGTTGGCTTTCTCAGATTGGGTCAGAACGAACTATTCGGCCGAAGGGGCCGTTTTGCCCCTGCGGAATGCCTGCAAGGTGCTCGCCCCCGGCGAGATCATTGTGCGCAATTACGACCGCGCAGAAAACATATACACGGATTTTCTGGGCTGCCTGGACATCGCGGAATGCTTGGCATTCTCAATGCCTAATCAGAGAGTGAACCGGTCTTTGAATGAGCACGAGCTGGCGCTCATGCGTGTCATCGGGCCCATCTTGAAGGACGGCGCGCAAGCCCGCGTGATCAGCGACGCGCTGATCGATCGCGCCCCCGATGCGCAACCCCTGCGGTCGGTCACGCGGTGCGCACTGGAGACAGTCGAAGCACGCGATGGCCCTGCTATCGAGTTCGTGAACGGCTTCCTTCCCGACGATCCCATCGGCTTTCGCACCGAGCGCATCGTCGTATCCGACGCCGCCGAGCCGGAGCTTTCGCCGGTCGAACAGCTGTTGGCCGCTGGCCTCGCCGGAATCATCCGTTCCGGAAGAATTACAATCAGGCAGGATTGATGTGCGCAGGGACGGCCACGCTGGGCGGACCGCGCTCCCGAATAGTTTCCGTTGCGAGATTTTCGAATTGACTGACCAGCCGCCCAAAATCGAATTCGCGTTCCCCATAGGTTCGGCCCGCTTCGCCCATTTGCAGCCGTTCCACCGCTGAAAAGCTCATCAAGGTGGCGACCGCCTCGGCCAAGCCTGCTCCATCGCCCGCGTTGCACGTTACGCCGGCGCCGGCCTCACTGATGATGCGTGCGCCCTCACCATCGAGCATGCCGATGATTGGCAACCCCATGGCGAGGTAGGTCTGCAGCTTGCTAGGGACGGTAAGCGCAAAAAGCGGCTCACGCCGCAGGCTCACCAGCAGCGCGTCGGCGTTCACCAGCAGCCGGGAAAGTTCGTCCGGCGGGAAGGAACCCAATGTCGTCGCGCACTGTCCCAATTTGCGCTCCACCAACTGCTCACGCAGCCAGTCCGCCCGCCTCCCGTCGCCCACGAAATACCAATGAAGCTTCCTGCAACTTGCCGAGCGCGCGATCGCATCCAACACCGCTGGCAGGTCCTGCGCGTCACCGAGGTTGCCCAGGTAGAAGATGTTGAAGGCGTCGTCGCCTTCGGCTCGATCCGAACCGTGCTTGCGATCCTCCGATCCAGGCTGCGCCCAATTCGGAAGATAACTGACTGGTACGCCGTCTCCGGCGCAAGCCCGCAGCCGAGGCACGAGAGCGCGTGACTGCGCCAGTATATGGTCGGCGCATTTGTAGATCCGGCAAAGTACCTGTTCGATGAAGCTCAATATTGCAGGCGACCGCACGGCGCCGACGGCCCGGAGGGAATCCGGCCACAAATCCTGCACCCAAAGCAGCATGGGGACGCGCTTGAGCCAGCGGAGCACGACGCCGGCCAGCCCAACAGTCGCGGGCGTGATCTGATTCACCAACACGACGTCGAAGGGCCTTTTGCGAAGCTTCCAGGCACCTATCGTCGACGCGGCGAGCGTGAAGCTTGCGTAGTTGGCCATGAGCGATAGAGCGCCATTGCCGCGCGGCCAGACCGGGACTCGCACGACGTCGACACCTTCGAGGTTCTGATAGGCACCTGGGTCGGCACGGTACTCCGGATATACGACGCCCTGTGGATAGTTCGGCACGCCGGTGAGCACGCACACCTCATGGCCGCGGCGGACGAGCTCGGCTGCGAACTCATTGATCCTGAAATTCTCAGGCCAAAAGTATTGCGATAGTATCAGCAGTCGCACGGCTTACTCCTTATGCCAGACCGAGCGATTTACGTAGTCTGTATAGGAGTGAAGGATCCGCAACACCTTTGCCGACACATTGGCGCTCTCATAGTCCTTGACGAGGTGCAGCAGTCGCCGCTCTCCGACAGGCTGCTGCTCGAGTATAGTCAGCGCCTGCACCACCCGCTCGAGGTTCATTCCTACCAGCATCACGGCCGCTTCCTCCATGCCTTCCGGCCGTTCGTGAACCTCCCGCAGATTGATTGCGCGCAGGTTGAGCAGGGAGGCTTCCTCCGTGATCGTCCCACTGTCCGAAAGGATCGCCGCAGCATTCATCTGCAGCCACACGTAATCAATGAACCCGAGCGGCTTGACCAGATGCACGCGCGACGAAAAACTCTGCGCGTCCTCCTCGAGCCGCTTGCGCGTACGCGGATGTACGGAGAACAGAACAGCATGCTTTTGCGCCAGGTGATTGACGATCTCTGCTAAGCGCTCGCGCTGCTTGGGATTGTCGACATTTTCCTCCCGGTGCGAGCTGACCACATAAAAGCGCCCCGGCTCCAGCCCCAGATCAGCGAGAATATTTGATCGGTCTATCTGCTCCCGGTAGTGCCATAGCACTTCCCGCATCGGGCTCCCCGTCTTGATGACACGGTCGGGGGGAAAACCCTCACGCAAAAGATACTCGCGTGCGATATCGCTGTAGGTCAGGTTGATGTCGGACACGTGGTCGACGATTTTGCGGTTGATTTCTTCCGGCACGCGCTGGTCGAAGCAACGGTTGCCGGCCTCCATGTGGAAGATCGGAATTTTCCGACGCTTGGCGGCAATGGCGGCAAGAGCGCTGTTGGTATCGCCGAGCACCAGAAGCGCATCGGGCGTCTCCTTCGCCAGCACGGGATCAATCGACGCGATGACTTGGCCGATGGTCGCCGCGGGCGTCGGACGCGCGGAATCGAGGAAATAATCGGGGCGGCGGATGCCGAGCTGGGAGAAGAATATCTCGCTCAGCTCATAATCGAAATTCTGGCCGGTGTGCACGATGCAGTGCTGGCAGTACGTATCCAGCGCTGCGACCACACGCGACAAGCGGATGATTTCTGGGCGAGTACCCAGCACCGTCATGACTTTCAGCCGCTTCATGACGCGACAGTCGCGTTGGCACGAAGTGGCTCGTAGTATGCCCGGTAGTCGTCGTACATGGTGGCGACCAACTGCTCCCATGGTGCCGGTCGATATGACAGGCGCGCGCGAAGGCGCTCGGAATCGAGCGAGCGATCGAGACGGGGCACTTCACTGCGTTGGATGGTGACCCGATGCCCGTACTTCGCAGCCACCAGCCTGAGCAGCCGGTCCTTGTCGATCGGCTCGGCACTCAAGTGATAGAGCCCCCGGATGCTTTCGTCAGGCAGAATGAATTCCGCGAGAACGCGAGCGATCTCAACCGTGGGCAAGCCCGAGAAGACCACGTTTCCGTATCCTGTAACGGTCCCGGATGTCCCGAGAAACCAGTCGATCAGGCTGAGCCTGCCCGAAAGCTCGTGGCCTATCAAGGACGTCCTGAGAGTGAGATGCCCATCGTAGTCCACTTCTCCGAGCCGCTTTGACCGACCGTAGAGATCATCCGCATCGGCCACATCGCATTCTTTGTAGCCGCCCTTGTCGCCAGCGAACACGCAATCGGTCGAGAAGTGTATCATGCGCGCGGAATTGCACGCACACCAAGCCGCAAGCTGGTGAGGAAACAGACTATTTACGCTGATGGCTTCGCTCGGATCGTCGGCTGCGGCGCGCTGCTTGATTAGCCCGATACAGTTTATGACCTGCGCAGGGCGGACACGCTCCAGCACCGAGAGGAGCTGCGGCAGGCAATGCACATCGACGCCCTGGTGAATGACGGCACCAGGGACTCGCTGAACATCGGATGCGCCCGCTCGGATAGTTCCGTGCACCGCGAATTGGCTACTGGACGTCAAGCGCCTCAGCAGCGTGTAGCCCAACATTCCGTTGGCGCCAAGAACGACCAAGCTGCGCATGTTCGGTCCGTGCAGAATGAGTTTCGCCTGCCAGCGCAGAGCGAATAAGCGGCAACCTCAGGAGCATCTCTTTGGTCTCGCTGAGGTCCAATTGCCGAGTATTATCGGACGTGTAGTCGGTCGCCCTCGTGATGGTGACCTCGCCCTGCTCAAAATACTTTTCGCTATTCAGCCCGCGATCATCAGGTCGAACACGGTAATAGTCGCCGCAATCGTCGGCGTGAACCATCTCCTCCCGGCTCAACAGCGTTTCACCGCGCTTTTCTCCGTGTCGCGTGCCAATGACGCGGACAGGATAATCCGCAACTCCGAAGATGTCGCACAGCGCGCGAGCCAAAGTGCCGACTGACGTTGCCGGGGCCTTCTGCACGAAGATGTCCCCGTTGGTCGCATGCTCGAAAGCATACAGGACCAGCTTTACGGCCTCATCGAGCGTCATCATGAACCGCGTCATCGCCGGGTCGGTGATGGTCAACGGTTGCCGCTTCTGAATTTGCTCGATGAAGAGCGGTATCACCGAGCCACGGGACCCCATGACGTTCCCGTAGCGTGTCGCACAAACGAGAAGCTGCGTCTCGCTAAGTTCCCGCGCCTTTGCCAGCATCACCTTTTCCATCATCGCCTTGGAGAGCCCCATGGCGTTGACAGGATAGACGGCCTTGTCGGTACTAAGGCACACGACTTTCTTGACGTTGGCAGCCTCAGCAGCGTTGAGCAGGCACTCCGTGCCCAGCACGTTCGTGCGCATCGCCTCTATGGGATAGAACTCGCAAGACGGCACCTGCTTCAATGCGGCGGCATGGAAGACATAGTCGACGCCACGCAGCGCAGAAAGCAGGCTTGAGTAATCCCGCACGTCGCCTATGTGGAACTTCAGTTTAGGATCAGCGTAAAGCAGACGCATGTCATTCTGCTTCTTCTCATCGCGACTGAATATCCGGATCTGGCGCACACCACTGTGCAGAAACCTGTTCAGCACTGCATTGCCGAACGACCCCGTCCCCCCAGTGATGAGCAAAACCTTGTTCTGCAGCACAGCCCCTCCCGCGTGGAACAGCTCAAGCTGCCTGACACGCCCCACTAAGTCACGCGCTGCGCGAACACCGTCCACAGCTATGAACCCCTAAATTGAGGCGGGGGCCACCGTCCCGGCCGTCGTGTGCAGCAAAGACGCACATCGACGCAATAAGCCTCAAAGCCGTTTGCCTTCGTCGTCGCACGCGTTGGTCCATTCGTTGGCCAGCATGGCGTTGAGAAGCTTACGTAAATCGGCCGGCGGAACCTGCAAACCGGTAGCCGCGAGACGCCTGTTGTCTCCTATGACCGCATCGAGGGTGCTGGTGCCTCGTCGCGCGCTGTCTATCTCGTGCGCGACCTGCATGCCAGAGGCCTCGATAAGCATCGCAACGATGCGATCCAGCCGCACGCCTATCCCGGTAGAGATGTTGAAGACCCGCTCTTCCCCTAGCGGCACCCGCGCCAGATGAACGATCGCCCGCGCCGCGTCGGCAACATCGATAAAATCCCTGACCGAATCCAAGGCCCCGGTGCGCAGCACCGCACGCCCGTCCGTTGCACGGGCCAACTGCTGCACAAAATTGCCGAGAGCAGTGGCCGACGACATCCCCGCGCCGATCGGATTGAAAAGGCGCGCCACTACCACGTCACGACCTGAACGTGCTGCCGCCAGTGCATGCAGCGTCTGCGCATACTTTGAAATGCCGTAAGGACTGATCGGCCGACAAGGGTCGGTCTCTCTGACCACGCCTTCCGGATGCGCCGGGAGGCCATACTCGGCAGCGCTGCCGATACAAACGATGCGAGCTTTGGTTGCAGAGGCTCCTGCAGCATTGAGCACCGATACGGCGAAGATGACATTCGCCTCGTACAGCGCCGCGATGTCGCTCTGTTCGGTTGTTCCGGCCATCTGGTAGATCTCGGTCGGCGCCACCTGCTCGAAAATTCGCGCCAGCTCGGCCGACGACGGTTCCGAAGAAATACGGATGGAATCGACGTTTGCTCCACCAGAGTGTCGCGATAAGCGCACGACTCTGGTTCCGCGCGCCGCGAGTTCGCGGCACACGTGGCGCCCGAGGAAGCCGTCGGCACCTGTGACGATCGCCACTTTCACGCAAATCAGGCCCGCAAAAAGAGGGAACGGTTGGTGTCGAAGAGGTTTTGCGCCTCCGCATAGTCGTCGGGTCGGCCGATGTCCAACCAAACGCAGTCCTGACAATAGCATTGGACGCGCTCATCCGAGGCGATGAGCGCCTGCATCAGGTCCGGCATATCGAGCCGCTGCCCAGGAATAAGACGCTCCGCCAGCGCACTCTTGCGTAGCACGTACAGTCCCATGCTGACCAAATGGGAATACGTCGGCTTCTCGATGTAGCCGGTCATTTGCATTCCCGCCGTCGTCTCGACGATACCGAAGTCGATCTTAAGCTCTCGCTTGAACACGGCAACCGATGCGGCCGATTGCGTTGAGGTATGCTCTGCCGCCATTGCGCCGATATCGAAGTTGGTGAGCAGGTCACCATTGGCGACGACAAAGTTTTCCCCGAGCTGAGGAAGGGCGGCCGATATCGGCCCCGCAGTCCCCAGCGGCTCGTGCTCGAGCACATACTCGATCTTCACTCCAAACGCAGATCCGTCACCACAGAAAGCGCGGATCAAATGGTGCAAATGATTTACGGCGATGATCACGTCCGAGATGCCGGCCGAACTAAGCTGTCGCAACAGCAGCTCGATTACTGGCATATCGCCGAGCGGCACCAATGGCTTCGGAAAGGTGGCCGTATAGGGACGCAAGCGCGTACCGCGGCCACCAGCTAGTACGACGGCTTGCATGTGTCAGAAGCCCTTCAAACCGTGTAAGTATCGGGTCGATAGAAGGCAACATTCTCGCGGACAAATTCGATTGTCTGCGAGAGCCCATCGATCGTCGAAGTCGACGGCTGCCAGCCGAGCAACCGAGCAGCCTTGCGATTGTCCGCGACCAGCTTGAATACCTCGCTGTTGGCGGGCCGTATCCTGTGCGGATTCTGCACGATGCGCTTATCGCAGCCCATAATGCGCAGTATCTCCTGCGCATAGCTCCCGATGGAAGCGGTTTGGCCGGTACCCAGATTGATGGTCTCTCCTTCAACCCCCGGCGCCAACCCCGCAGCGAGAAAGCCTGCCACCGTATCCGCGACGAACGTCATGTCCCGCTGCGGATCGAGCGCCCCCAACTCGATCACATCGCGCGTCAGCGCCTGAGCAATGATCGTCGGGATGAATGCCCGGGAGGATTGGCGGGGCCCGTAGGTATTGAAAGGTCGCACGGTGACGATTGGCGTGCCGAACGAGCGAAAGTAGCTCTCGCAGATCTTGTCCGCACCGATCTTTGACGCCGAATAGGGCGACTGCCCCTGGAGCGCGTGCTCTTCGTCGATCGGCTCACGCAACGCCGTTCCGTAGACTTCCGATGTCGAGGTGTGAACGACGCGGCCGCTCCCCAGCTTGCGAGCGGCCTCGATGAGATTCAACGTCCCCTCGATATTCGCACGTACATAGCTGCGCGGTGCGACGTACGAATAGGGGATGGCGATGAGGGCGGCGAGGTGAAAGATGCAGTCCTGCCCCTTGGCAAGTTCGAGGACATAGTCCGAGTCCTCGACATTGCCGAATTCAATCCGCATTTGCCCGCGCACGTCGGGGGGAACAAACTGCAGGTTGCCCCAGGCAGAATTGGCATTGTACCGAACCAGCGCAGTGACGTTTGCGCCGGCGCGTACAAGCGCTTCCGCCAAGTGGCTAGCGATGAAGCCACCCGCTCCGGTAACGAGAACCTTGCGTCCGGAATAATCGCCAGACGTGCCGCCCATGCCACATCCCCCCGCCCCGATGACAGTGACGCTTTCGCCCCAGGCGAACAATGCAGCCGCCACCGCTCCAATCGCGGCGTAGAAACTGCCGCATCGCGTGCGGGAAGCGGCGCAAACTTAAGCGGTACAATTCAGGCAAGCAAGGGAGACGGCCAAGCGAATGGATGGGATGATGGTCCCAGGCATATGCGCGGCGATCGGGGGGCCGTCACGTCGCCGCGGCATCGTATATATCTTCCTCTTGCGCGTTGTGGATGCGCACGAGCGCCTCGATGGAACCGATAACCCGCTGCGCATCGCGCACGAGATATTTGTCGGCATCCTCTGCCCGCAACCCGTGCGCGAGCCGCTCCAGAAGGCGGGCCTGGTGCAGAATCTCCCGGTGTGCGCGGCTCATCGCCGAGAGCCCGTCGGCACTGAGCATGAGCTTTGAGAGCCGCGGATAGAGGGTCGCCTCGTCGGCCTGCTCATGGGCCACGATAGTCTTCTCGATGATCGCGTTGGCGCGGAGAATAAGTTCAACGGCCCGCTCGCCGCTGGCGTCATCGAGCGAGTCCGAGATCGAGCGCAGCTTGTCCAGCTCCTGTTCGAGCGACCGGTGCTCCTCGCTCAAGGCGTGCGCCATCGCGTCAGGGACGCCTCGGTGACGTGGATGCCAACCTGGCGTGAGGGCGCGCAGGGCATTGAGGATCACCGCGACATCGATCGCCTCCTGCGTCAAAGCACCCGCAACGGGGGGCAACCAGCCGAACGCGGCAAAAGCCATGGCGACACCGGACAGGACCATCCCCGCCACGATGCTTTGGATGGCGATGCGCCGTGCACGGCGAGCGATCGCCACGGCCTCCGCAACCCGGTCGAGGCGGTCGACCACGATGACCACGTCCGCCGCCTCCGACGAGGCGCTGGCGCCGCGAGCACCCAGGGCAACCCCGACATCGGCCGCAGCAAGAGCCGGCGCGTCGTTGATGCCATCGCCCACCATCAACGTTGGGCGCGAGCGCTTCTCCGTGACGACGGCGTCGACCTTATCGGACGGGACACGGTCGGATAGCACCGCGTCGATATTCAATGCCGCGGCGATGGTCTCTGCGGCATCCGCATGATCGCCGGTGACCATCACGATCCGCGATATTCCCGCCGACCGAAGCGATTGGATCGCGCGCGGCGTCTCCTTGCGCAGCTCATCGGCGAGGAGCAGAGCGCCGACGACACGGCCGTCGACGGATACGAACACGCTCAGCGCCGATCGCCAAGAAGCGCGACGCAGCGCACGGGTTGCCCACTCGTCCGGCTTGCGCGATCCGAAGATGAGCTGGTGCGACCCGGCACGGACCTTACGCCCGCCGACAATGCCCTCGAGGCCCGAACCCATGAACTCGTGGACCTGTTCGGGCATCTGCAAATGCAAACCCTTGCCAGTAGCGGCATTCACGATAGCAGCCGCGACCACATGCTGAGATGCCTGCTCCAGCGACCCGGCCAGACGCAGCACCTCCTCGGCACTTTCGCCGGGTGCGGTCTCTACGGCGACGAGACGCGCGCCGCCGACCGTCAACGTACCTGTCTTGTCGAACAGGACGGTATGCGTCTGCGCCAGCGCATCAAGCGGTGCGCCACCCTTAATGATGATGCCGCGGTGCGCTGCTTGCGACACGCCGGCGATGAAGGCGATCGGAGCGGCAAGGATGAGTGGGCAGGGTGTTGCCACCACGAGAACGGCAAGTCCGCGAATGGGATCCCCCGACAGCGCCCAGGCAAGGCAGGCCACCACGATGGTAATCGGCAGCAGCAGGAGCGCGTAGCGATCGGCCAGCCGGATGAACGGAGACTTAGCGGTCTGCGCGGCGTTTACGAGCCGGACTTTGCCGGCATACGTGCTCTCGTCTGCAGTGGCCGTCGCCGTCAGCTCGAAAGTGTCGCCCGCATTGAGCGTGCCGCTGCGCGCGGTCTCGCCGGCGTGCCGCGTGACCGGGATCGGCTCCCCCGTCAGCGCTGCCTCGTCGATGACCGCTACCGGCGAGACGATCAGTCCGTCGATGGGAACGACCTCGCCGGCGCGTACGAGTATCGCGTCGCCGACCTTCACCCGGTCGATTTCGACGTCGGTGATTGCTTCGTCAGCGCGGCGGTGCGCCTTACGTGGCGCGCGATCGAGGAGCGTCCGCAAGTTGCGCTCAGCGCGGCTCACGGCATAGTCCTCGAGCACCGTTCCGCCGGTATACATGATGGCGACGACGATAGCCGCCAGCGGTTGCCCCAGGAGCAGGCCGGCGCTCATCGCCAGGAGCGCGATGGCATCGACACCCATGCGCCCGGCGCGCAAATCGCGCGCAATCGAAATGCCCAAGGCCACGACGACGGGGACAGTCGCCGCCGTCCATATCCAGGCCGCCGCCGCCGCACTGCCCGCGAGGAAGGCCCCACCGCCCACTACAAGCCCCAGCACTGCAATTGCGATCAGAGCGCGCCGGACAAGGCGTTCCGTCAGCATCCCGGCGAGCGGCCTATAGCCCGGCTGTTCCACCTGAACTCGTCCTGCGAGAATATTCGGGGAGTTCGAACTGCACTTTCAGTCCCCCAATATCTGAGCGACCCAAGCTGATCTTACCGCCGTAAAGGTGCACCAGATCCCTGACGATGGCCAAACCGAGCCCTGAACCGGTCTCGTCGTTGCTCCACCGCTCCCCAACATTGAACACCACCTCCCATGCCTCGGGCGGCAGACCGGGGCCGTCGTCCTCGACAACGATGCCGACAAACCCGAGCGCCGCTCCATCGTTCAGCCGAACCCGGACCGCCGATTTGGCGTGCTTACAGGCATTGTCGATGAGATTACCGAGGATCTCGTGCAGATCTTGCGATTCGCAGGCCACTGTCACGCCGGCAGAGATAGCGTTGTCGATCCGCAAACCGCGATCCGCGTGCAGGCGCGTCAGAGCCGCGACGACGGCGACGGCCAAATCGGTGAGCGATGCGGCGGTCCCAGGCTTCGCTCTCGATGCAGCAGTGCGGGCACGGGCGATCTGGTAGTCGATCTGGCCTTGCATGCGGCGGCATTGCTCCGTCAGCACAGCCGCCGATTGTTCATCACCCTTCAGCCTCAGTCGGTGCCCCTCGTCTGCCAGAATCGCCAGCGGCGTCTTGAGGCCATGTGCGATGTTGCCCGCTTGCGCGCGTGCGCGCTGAATTTGCTCGGCCGATGCGGCGAGCAGGCCGTTGAGATCGTCTATCAGCGGCTGCACCTCGTCGGGAAATTCGCCCCGCATGTCAGCCGTCACACCCGAACGGTAGTTCGTGAAAGCAGCTCGCAGGTGTGCGATGGGCGCCATGGCATAGGCCAGCAGCAGGCCCGTCACCGCGATCATCGACAAAGAAAACAAGCCCAGCGACCACAGAAGAACGCTGTTGAACTGGCTGAGGACATCATCGAGAAGGCGTCTGTCCGTTCCAATGATGATACGCGTCGGCTGTTTGTCGCCTCCCATCCAGCGCTGCCGCTCCGCGATCAGTAGCTCACCCGTCGGTCCGGCGATGTTGTGATTGTGGACCTGGGCGTCGCTCTCGCCATCGACCGGCACCTTCAGCATCGGCCCCTCTAGCGAGTTCGAGCGCGCCGCAACAGCTCCATTCCTCTGGACTTCCCAATAGAAGCCCGAGAGCGGCATCGAATAGCGCGGGTCGCTCAGGGCGCGTTGCATAACGATGTTTCCGCCGTCGTCTATCTCGGCAATGCCCTCTAACTCATCGAGATGCTCGTTCAGCTCGTGGTAGAATTGCTCCGCCAGGAAGCCCTTGAACTCACCGGACAGGAGGAAACCTGCGATAGCAACGCCCGCCACGACCCAGATCGCGGCGACGGTAATCAGGCGGGTGCGGAGACTGCGCATACCGTTGCTGCCTCAGTCCATCCGATAGCCAAGACCGCGCACTGTCGTGATGACATCCCGGCCGAGCTTGCGGCGCAGGCGGCTGATGTAGACCTCGATCGTATTGGATTCAGCGCTCTCCTCGAGCGCATAGAGGTGGTCCATCAGCTCGCTCTGCGAGATGACACGCCCGACGCGATACATGAAATAGGTGAGCATCCGTAGCTCGGAGGCGGTGAGATCGACAGTTTTGCCACCGACCATGGCCTTGCCCGCGACGGTATCGAGTTTGACATCCTTGTGCGTGAGGATCGGGTCTGCAGCTCCGGATTTTCTGCGAATCAGCGCACGCAGCCGCGCCACGACCTCGGGAATATGGAATGGCTTGGTGATGTAGTCGTCGGCACCGGCGTTCAGACCCTCCACCTTCTCCGTCCAGGTCCCGTGCGCGGTGAGAATGAGAACCGGCATGTCGCGTTTTTCAGCGCGCCATTTGCGCAGCACGGTCAGTCCCTGCATGTCGGGCAGGCCGAGATCGAGAATGGCGGCATCGAACTTATCGTGAGCGCCCATCGCAAAGCCGTCTTCGCCGTTTTGCGCGCGGTCGACAACGAACCCCTCCGGCCGTAGCCCCGTCACGAGGCGCGCGGCGATGTCGTTGTCATCCTCTACCAGCAGCACGCGAATGGCGGGTCTCCATGGTCGGGTTGATGGCACGTTGCGCCACCGACCTGAATTCCACCTGAAAATCCAATAGCGCAGAAAAATCAACGCTTGGGAGGATGCCGCAGGCGCGCTTTCAGGTTGGTTTCAGGTCGGCGTGTCAATGCCGTGACACGTTCGGAGATTACGGCCCATGTCTTTAATCAAAATCAATCGTTTGGCTGGGGTGGCGGTGCTGATGTGTGCGCTGGCACATGGGGCCTCGGGAGCCGAAGTCGCCGTCTCGCAGGCGCAAATCGATCGCTTGGAAATACGGCTCGAAGAAGTGAAGCCGGCGACTGAGGAGGCGATCGCCCTGCTGCCGGGAACGATCATTCCCCCGATGAACACCCGCATTGCACTGCCCGCTCCGTTTGCCGGCACCGTGGTCTCGGTCAATGTGCTGCCAGGGGAAACCGTCGAGCCGGGCCGCACGCTCATGACGATTGCGAGCCGTGAGCTCGTCGAGACGCTCTCCCAGCTTCGCCAGGCAGAGGCCAACCTCGTCGCGGCCAAGGCGGTGGCAGAGCGATACAGGGGCCTCGCAGAGAAGAGCATCGCCTCTCCGACGCGCGCGGCCGAGACCGCAGCCCAGGCGACCGGCCTGCAGGCCGTGGTCGACGAGCACAAGCGCCTCGTATCGCTCGGCAACATCAAATCCAATCCCGACGGCAGCTACGCGCTCATAGCGCAGAGCGCCGGGCGCGTAGTCGAGACGAGTGTTGGTCCCGGTTCGAGCATCGTCGCCATGGCGCCCGCGATCACGCTCGATACCAGCGACGATCTCTGGGTCGAAGCTCAGCTGCCGGCGGCGTTGGTTGGTAAGGTGCGCTCGGGAGATACCATCCGCCTCGAGAACGGGACCGCGGGAACGGTTCTCTCGGTCAGCCACTCGATAGACCGCAAAATGCGATCGGCAATCCTGATCGGCAGCATCCCGGCACGATCTGGCTACGTAACCGGCCAGATGGTGACGCTCAGCATCCATCGCGAGGCGGCGCGCAGTGGTCTCGACGTGCCGGCGGCGGCCGTGGTCTGGGTGCACGGCGAACCGAGCGTGTTCGTGCGGACTGAAACGGGTTTCTCCCTCCAGCGGATCAACCTCAAGGGAAAGACGCTTGCCGGGGCGACCGTTGAAGGTGCGCTGGCGCCCGGACAGAAAGTCGCCGTCACCGGGCTGGCCCAGCTCGAAAACCTGATCGGCGGGGAATAAGATGATCCTGCGCCGCCTCGTCGAGTTGGCGCTGACGCAGCGCGCATTCGTTCTGTTCTGCACTCTGCTGGCGGCGGTGGCCGGCACCTGGGCATTCCTGCGCATTCCCATCGATGCCTTCCCGGATATCTCTTCCGTCCAGGTGAAGAT
>JAESGM010000798.1_pt1 | contig 14810 bp, 14 predicted proteins | sample 9269721 | NCBI WGS metagenome assembly JAESGM01 (sample SAMN15720920, study PRJNA650825) | algae metagenome | isolation source: Komarekiella atlantica HA4396-MV6 and co-occurring heterotrophs from... | place: USA: Theobald House, Kauai, HI | collected 2009-07-29 | reverse complement strand
CGTGGCAGCGAGGTGCTCTGCATCTTCAACGAGGCCTTTGACGCCGTCGGCGTGAATCCGGGGACGGGCACGACCAGCCCCAGCATCGCCCGCACCCAAAAGCAGCCCGCGCCCCGGCGCCGCTGAGAAGCATGTCATGACCGATCAGACTGCGTCATCCAGCATCGAAGGCGAACGCGGTATCACGCCGGTCTCCGGACCCGTCGAGGGCTCGGGCCGGGCGCTCGCCAAGCGCGGCATTGGCGCGGCCGCGCTGATCGCCTTCTCGGTCCTCGTGATCTGGAGCACCTGGAAATCTGAAAAACCCGTCGAGCAGAGCGGCGCCAAACCGATCATCCGCCAGACAACGGCATTCGAGCCAGCGCGCGAAACGCCCGCGCCGGCGCCGGTCCAACAGGCCGCCCTGCCGGTCCTGCCGCCTCAGCTCGCGCCTGCCGCCGCTCCGCCGCAAACCGACAAGCTGATGGATAGCGCGCGACGTGCGCCGGTGCTTGCCTTCAACCGGCCGGGTCGCGGACCATCGGGCGGCGACGGGGCAGGGCAGGGCGCCTCTCTGCCCGGATCGTCTCTGCTCGCGGGCGCAGCCGATTCGCGCAACGAACTGGCCGACAAGCTGAGAGCCACTACCATCGAGGGCGTGCGCGCCGCGCGCCTGCCCAATCGCAATCTCCTGATGACGCAAGGCACGGCGATCCCATGCGTGCTCGAGACGGCAATGTCGTCGGATGTTCCGGGTTTCGTCTCCTGTGTCGTGCTGCGCGATGTCCTGTCGGATTCCGGCCACGTCGTGCTGATGGAAAAGGGCACCCAGATCGTTGGCGAATATCGGGGCCAGGTCCGAAAAGGCTCCAAGCGGATGTTCGTGCTCTGGACGCGGGCGAAAACGCCGACCGGCGTCATCGTCGCACTCGCCTCGCCGGCGACCGATGCGCTCGGCCGAGCCGGGTTCGACGGCGAGATCGACACGCATTTCTGGGAGCGATTTGGGGCAGCGCTTCTGCTTTCGGTCGTCAGCGACGCAGCCGCGATCGGCCGCCAGCAGCTCGATGACGCAGACATCGAGATCCGCAACACATCGGGCGCGGCCAACACGGCGGCCGGCATCGCCGTCGAGCGCTCGATCGACATCCCTCCGACGCTGAACAAGAACCAGGGCGAGCGCGTCAACATCTTCGTCGCCCGCGATCTGGACTTTTCCTCGGTCTACGATCTGAAGAGGATCGAAAGCCGCGCGCGGATCTTGGACCGCACTGTGCCCGGCATCGACGCTGGGGTGGCTTCCGGCCCTCGGGTTACGAAACCATGACCGTGCTCGCGCCTGTGCCCATCATAGCCGATTGCGTCGTTGTCGTCGCACCGACCACGCCGACCGCTCCGACCGCTTCCGAACGGCGCGCCAGCCGTATCGTGCTCGAACGCTATCTGACGCCGCTTGCGCGCTTCCTGTCGCAGCCAGACCTCACCGAGATCGTCGTCAACCGCCCGGGCGAGGTATTTACGGAAGGACCGGGCGGCTGGCATCGCCACGAGCTTCACGATCTGAGCCACGCGCATCTGATGCATCTGGCGACGGCCGCCGCCGGCTACACGCGGCAGGACATAGCGTCCGATCATCCGATCGTCTCGACGACGCTGCCTGGCGAGGAGCGCTGCCAGATCGTCGTGCCGCCGGCGGTGCCGCCTGGGACCGTCAGCCTGACCATCCGGAAGCCCTCGACCGTCACGATGACGCTGGAGGATTTCGAAAAGAGGGATCTGTTCTCCGACATCCGCCTCACGAGCGACGACCTTTCGGATGACGAGACGGAGCTGGTGCGCCTGCGCGACGCCGGGCAGTGGCGAGAATTCCTAGCGCTGGCTGTGCGCAGCCGCCGCAACATCATCATCTCGGGTGCAACCGGCTCGGGCAAGACGACGCTGTCGAAGGGTCTGATTGCCCAGATTCCGGCGAGAGAGCGCCTTGTCACCATCGAGGATACAGCCGAGCTTGTGGTGCCTCAGCCCAACCATGTCCGTTTGCTCTACGCCAAGGACGGGCAGGGGCTCGCCAAGGTCGGACCTCGTGAACTTCTGGAATCCTGCCTGCGCATGCGGCCTGACCGCATCCTGCTGCAGGAGCTGCGTGACGGCACCGCGTTCTTCTACCTGCGCAATGTGAACTCAGGCCATCCGGGCTCGATCACCACGGTCCATGCCGATTCAGCGCGCCTCGCCTTCGAGCAGCTGACGCTGCTGGTAAAGGAGAGCGCTGAAGGCCGGGACCTCGCGCGCGACGACATCCGGAACCTGCTGCGCCAGACCGTCGACATCGTCATTCAGATGAAACGCGAGCACGGCCGCTTCCGCATCACGGAGATCGACTATGACCCCGTTCGAAAGCGCCTCGCCAGCGCGTAAAGTGGTGCTCCGGATCGCGCTCGCGGCCGCCGGCATCGCTGTCTTCCTGTTCGCCGGCTCCAACGTCCTGCTGCTCGGCCTTCGCAGCCATGATGGCGGCTTCCACTGGAACGAGCTTGCGATCGCCTGGCCGCATTACGGCACGAACGAGCGCCTCGACCGCTGGATCACCTTTGGCACGCTCGCCGGCACCATCGCCGCCTTCGGGCTGATGGGTCTGATCCTGCGGACAAAACCGCGCCCGCTGCACGGCGAGGCGCGCTTCGCCACCGAGTGCGACATCCGCAAGGCAGGCCTGAGGTCGAAGCAGGGTATCCTGCTCGGCCGGAAAGACGGAAAGTTCCTGTGCTTCGGCGGTCCCGAGCACGTCATGGTCTATGCCCCGACGCGATCCGGCAAAGGCGTCGGCTATGTCATCCCGAACCTGCTGAACTGGCCAGACTCCGTCGTCGCACTCGACGTCAAGAAAGAGAATTTTGACCGTGCCGCGGGGTTTCGGGAGGCGAGCGGGCAGGCGGTCTTCCTGTTCGACCCACTCGACGAGCAGGGCCGCACCGCGCGCTATAACCCGCTCGCCTATGTCCGCCGCGATCCGGTCGACCTTTACGACGATCTCCAGCGCATCGCGGTCATGCTGTTTCCGGCCGAAAACCGGGCCGACCCGTTCTGGTTCGAGACCGCGCGCTCGGCCTTTGTTGCGATCGGCGGCTATGTCGCCGAGACGCCAGGCCTTCCGCTCACTATCGGCGAGATCCTACGGCAGCTTTCCGCCTCAAGCGATCTGAAGGTGCATTTTCTGGCGGCGATGAAGGAGCGCGCCAAAAGCACGGCGCCGCTGTCCTCACATTGCATCGGAGCACTAAACGACTTTCTGTCGGCCTCCGAGAACACCATGAACTCGGTCCGTAAAACCACGACGGCGCGGCTAGGGCTCTGGCTCAATCCTCGCATCGACGCCGCGACGTCTGCGAATGATTTTGACCTGCGCGAGCTGCGGTCTCGGCCGATGTCGATTTTTCTCGGCGTGACGCCGGACAATCTCGATCGCATGGCGCCGCTGCTCAACCTGTTTTTCCAGCAGGTCATCGATCTGAACAGCCGCCAGCTGCCAGAGCAGAACCCAAAGCTGAATCGCCGCCTACTGCTGCTGCTCGATGAGTTCCCGGCGCTCGGGCATGTCGGCGTGCTCGCGAAATCCGTCGCTTTCGTCGCCGGCTACGGCATCCGCCTGCTCACCATCATCCAGAGCCCATCGCAGCTTCGGGCAATATATGGACTTGATCTCGCCAAGACGATCATGACCAACCATGCGATCGAGGTTGTGTTTGCGCCTAAAGAGCAGGACGTCGCCAACGAGCTGTCGGAGCGGATCGGCTACGACACGGTCCAGGCAAAAAGCCGTTCCCGGCCCTGGGGCCTGTCGGCCGGCAAGCGCAGCGAATCCGTCTCGGATCAGCGTCGCGCATTGATGCTGCCGCAGGAGCTCAAGCTGATCCCGTCGTCCAAGGCATTCATCCTGGCGACCAGCGTGCCGCCGATCATATGCGACAAGATCATCTACTACGAGGATGCCGCCTTCACCGCGCGACTGAAAGCGCCGCCGGTTATCGCGCCCAACCGCGGACCCTCGAACATGCTGCTGGCGAGCGAGATCATCGAGCTGAAGTCCGCCGTCGCCGAGTTGCAGGCGACGTTCCGCACCCGTCCGATGACGGATGAGGAGATCGCCGATCCGTCGCTGATCCCGGACGATGCGACCTTCGACTTCGGCGACGTGCCGGTCGATCTGGAAGGCCTGTCCGAGGACGAGCTGAAAGATTGGTGCTCGCAGGTCATCGATGCGGCGATCATCCCGGCCAAGGAGAAAGGCGGATCAGTGAAGGAGATGCGCCGTGCAAGGTGAGCGCCAGGATCAGAGCGAGTTCACGATCGAACGCGGTCGAGAGAAGGTCGGCGGCGCCGATAGATCGTCAGCGCGCAGCGCTTCGAGCGTGCCTCACGGCGAGCATCGGGCCGGTCAAGCTGAGTTCGATCTCGGCGGCACTGAAAGGCGTCAGCCTGGCAGCGGAATGCCGGAGCGGCTGCGCCGAAAATACTATGTCGCGGAAGCCGGGGCGGGCGACGAGGCGAAGGTCTACGCCGACCCGCGAGGCGAGTACCTCGCGTTCAAGGTATCGACCGACCGCATGGCCACGCGTCTCGAAGATGCCGGCGTCGCTCGGGACATGGTTTCGGTTGCGCAGCACCGGAGTTGGAAGGAGATCGAGGTTCGCGGATCGGAAGAGTTCCGGCGGACTGCCTGGCTCGAGGCGTCGGCGCGCGGACTTTCGGTTAGAGGCTATGAACCCGATCCCGTTGATCGGGCCGCGCTCGCGTTTCGAGCGAAGCCTGACGTTCGTTCGACCAGGACGGCGGAGCAATCGCAAACCCACGAGGCTGGCGCTTCGGAAACGGTGACTGTCGATGGTGTTGCGACCAGACGACCGATTGATGTGACTGTCATGCCCCCGGACAGTCGCGAAAGAAGGTTCCCGAGCCGAGAAGACCGACCAGATGTCGATACACCGAGAAGCCGGAAGATCGCGAGAGAACCGGCGGTAGCGGTCGCCGAGCAAGCTCGGGATCATTCTTCGAAGCAGCCGCCGATTGTCACCATCGAAAGTGTCATCTCGGACGGTGCCACGTCACGAAATCCGCAGCGCGATCGATTGCGGGCTCGCGCGGACCAATTCCGAATGGGTGATGCGAGCCAGAGTGCAGGGGATGAAGCCGTCAAATCGGCTCGGTCACAGCTTGTTGCGATCGAGCGTGCCCTTGCTAAGGCCGTTCGCGATCCTGCACTGCGGCAATCCATTCTGAGCTACGCGAAGGAGCGAATTGCCGGCGAGTTAGCGGCTGGGCGAACGATCGAGCGCAGGCAACTTAGACAGAAAGTGCTTGTTCACCAAAAAATCTCACCGTTTCCAAACAAAAGCGAACCTTCGCGCAACTCGGCAAATCGCAGGCCTCCCGATCTTGCCCGGTAAGCAAATCATCGGCTGCTAGTGCTTGCCGTAGACAACGGTCTGTCCGCCAGCACTAACGAGCAAGGTCTCGAATTTGTCCGGCGTGACGCCTGGAAACTCCATTCCGGGCGATCCAACAGGCATGTCGGGAACGGCAAGGCCAAGAGCCGCCGGCCTGTCTTTCAACAACTTGCGGATGTCTGAGGCCGGTACATGACCCTCGACGAAGTAACCCTCCACAATGGCGGTGTGGCAGGACTGGACTTTATCCGGGACAGCCGTGGCACGCTTGATTGCAGCCATATCGCTGCTTTCAACGACGCGCGGCGTGAAGCCGGCTTGCTCGAGATGTCGGACCCACGCCTTGCAGCAGCCGCAGGTCGGGCTGAGAGGGACCTTGATCTCCTGAGCGCTCGCTGGGAGAGCCGGCAGCAGAAAGGCGAGAAGAAAGACCGACGTGGGCTTCATCATAATCTCCAGATCAACGTGAACTCTTATGTCGAGGCAGATTGAGATGCCGTAGGCACGGTCGGCCCGTGTGGCAAAACCGTATCGCCGGCGATGGCCTGGGCCAGTTGCTGCTCTGGCTGGGCAAGGCGAGGCAGAATGATCGTCACCTGAAGACCGCCTCCTGGACGGTTGGCTAGCGCGATCTCGCCGCCATGTGCCACAACGACGGCTCGCGCAATGGTCAGGCCGAGGCCGGAGCCGCCGGTCTCGCGACCGCGCGATTCCTCGAGGCGGACGAAGGGTTGAAAGACGCGTTCCATATCGCCGTCGGGAATGCCGGGACCATCATCTTCGACCGTTATCGCGAACCCTGCTGGCGTCTCGTTAACCATAACGGTGACATGGCTGCCGTACTTTACCGCGTTTCCAACGACGTTCCAGAAGGCGCGCTTGAGCGCGAGAAGCCGGCCGAGCACGCGACCATGACCGGCTCCGCTCAGGCTGACGGCATGCCCCTGGTCGGCATGATCGTCGACGATGGTCTCGATCACCGAGACGATGTCGATCGGCCTGATCGCCTCGCTGGAGACGCCGCCGCGCAGGAACTCCAGTGTCGAATCGATCATGCCCTCCATCTCAGCGAGATCGGCGTCGACGAGATCGCGCGTCGCCTCGTCCTCCATTAATTCGGAGCGCAGGCGCAGCCGCGTGATGGGGGTGCGCAGGTCATGCGAGACGGCCGCCAGCGCCTGCATGCGCTCGGAAACGAGGCGCTGGATGCGCTCGCGCATGGTGTTGAAGGCCCGCGCCGCCCGTCGGACTTCGGCCGGGCCGGTTTCGTCTAGCGGCTTTGGTATCTGGTCGAGGCTGAAGCGTTCGGCTGCGAGCGCAAGTTCTCGCAGCGGCCGCGTCGCCCAGCGCAACAGCAAGACCGCGACGACGATGATCGCCACACCGAAGCAGATGGTGACGGCCAACACGCTCCAGTCGGCGTGCTGGGCGGCGCCGAGCGTCGTCGATGAAAAGTTGACCCAGGAGCCGTCGTCGAGCCGGACCGAGACCAGCATCATGTGCCGATAAGCGTCGGCATCGCCCGAGCCGAGCGCGCCGTCATCGGCGAAGCCGAGGCGGAAGGATTCCGTCGCGAGATCCGGCACGAGTTCCTTCAACTTGGCTTCCATCGCCGCCGTGCGCTCGGTGGTCGGGGCCGTGCCAAGCACCAGACTAACCTTGCTCCAGTGGACCTCGAGGCTGGCGCTCGATAGGTCATGCGCAGCGCGATCACGCTCCGGCTCCTGCGGGATGCCAGCGATGGCACGTTTGATCGAGACGATGCGCTCGGCCAGCCCCCTGTCGCGCTGCGCGCTCGCCAGGCTTTCGACGCCGACGCGATAGGCCCAGTAGCCGACGAGGTGGAAAGCGAGCAGTGCTGCGACGAGAATCAGGATGGCGCGGCCCGCCACGGTGTCGGGGAACCCTTTATGGAGCATGCGACTCATGCCGGCTGTGCCTCAAGCGCTTGAACAGCCGGCGTGAACATGTAACCGGCGCCGCGGATGGTCTTGATCAGTTGGCCGCCATGCGCGTCAGCCTCCAGCTTGCGCCGCAGGCGGCTGATCTGGACATCGATCGCCCGATCGAAGGGATCGCTGTTTCTGGTCTTCGCAAACTGCATCAGGGCTTCGCGCGACAACACCCGATTGGCGTGCTCGATGAACGCTACCATCAGGTCGAACTCGCCAGTCGATAGGTCGATCAGCGTGCCGGAGGGCGAGGTTAGTTCGCGCCGGCGCAAATCCATCCGCCAACCGTCGAAGATGACGCACTCGCTGGCGCGGCCGTCGCCTGCTCTGCGCATTGTGCGCGAACGTCTAAGCACCGCGCGCACTCTCGCCAGCAGTTCCCGGGGGCTGAATGGCTTGGTGACGTAGTCGTCGGCGCCAGCCTCGAGCCCGATCACCCGGTCGCTTTCCTCGCTGCGCGCCGTCAGCATGACGATAGGCACCTGTGACGTCGCGCGCACATCGCCGCACAAGTCGAAGCCCGACCGTCCCGGCAGCATCAGGTCGAGAATGATGAGGTCGATGTCCGCCTGCCTCAACACTTCCAGCATGGCGCGTCCGTCGGGCGCACCCGTCACCTTGTAGCCGTGGCGCTGCAGGAAGCGGGCGACAAGCACGCGAATTTGTGGGTCGTCATCGACCACGAGCACATGGCCGTGGTCATCAGCTAAGGGGGTGGTCGGGATGTTTGTCACGAGCATCTTTCGAACGGCGTAGTTTGGCATTTCGTACCAAACAGTCGGCCAGCTAACGACAATATAGCGCTGTATCGCGGGCTGGGCGCGATCGGCTTTGATACAATTTGTAACGGACAGAACCCTCCCGCCGTTGCTACCAAACTGCACCGAGGCTCTGGGTCCAACGAATCGCGATGGCCGTAAAATTTGCTCTCACCGTTTTCTCAGCGCTCTCGCTGGGTGCCTGCTCCGTGGCTCCCGTACCGATCCACCTGGCTCGCCCGGCGGATCCAAGCGCGCGCGTCCCGGCCGTCGCTTATCAGAGCGTCACCGCCGGCGTCACCTCGATGCGACCGGTCGAGCCGACGAACTGGCGCGAGTTGAACCGTAGAGTAGGGCCTCAGCAGTGATTGCGACGACTTCCGCCTCCCGATCCGTTCAACACAAGACGGCTTCAATTCGCCGCTTTTCGTTCCTTGCCGGCGTTGCCGTGCTTCTCGGGGGCTGCGCGACGTTCTCTGCCGATGGCGGCGTCGGCACGGCGCAAGCCGTTGCCTTTACGGAGCTGAACAAGGATGTCGTCAAGATCACTGATGACGGCGTCGCCAGCAGTGCAAAGACCCGGGTCGATCAGCTCCTGAAGAAGCCTCTGACGGCTGACAGCGCGGTCCAAATCGCGCTCCTGAACAACCGCGGCCTCCAGGCAGCCTTCAACGAACTCGGCATCGCCGAGGCACAGATGGTCGCAGCTAGCCTGCCGCCTAATCCACGCCTGGCGATCTCTTCCCGCACAGGCACGGGGTTTCTAGAGATCGAGCGCCAGATCGTCGGCAGCCTGTTCGCGCTTGCAACCTTGCCAGCACGCGCCGAAATTGCGCGCGATCGCTTCCAGAACGCGCGGCTTCGCGCTGCTGAGGCGGTGCTGAAGCTCGCCGCGGACACGCGCAAGCAGTATTATCGCTCCGTCGCGGCCAACGCTCAGGTCGGCTTCTACGAGCAAGCGAAGTCATCGACTGACGCGGCGACCCAGCTCTTCAAGCGCCTTGGCGAATCCGGCGGCATCAACAAGCTCGATCAGGCGCGAGAATTTGCCTTTGACGCAGAGCTCGGCGCCCAACTCGCTCAGGCGCGTCTCCAGCAGCGCCAGGAGCGCGAACGGCTGGTCAGGCAGCTCGGGCTCTGGGGGAACGACCTGAAGTTCCGCATGCCTGCCTCGTTGCCCGCGCTGCCGCGCCTGCAATCGGCCAAGGCGGTCGAAGCGGAAGCGCTGCGCAAGCGCATCGACATCCAGATCGCACGAGGCGAACTCGATCTTCTGGCCAAGTCGCTGGGCCTTACCCAGGCGACCCGCTTCGTCAACGACGTCGATCTGCTCGGTCGGCGCACCTTCGAGCGGGAGCGTAGTGTTCTTCCGGATGGCGATGTTGAGCGCGAGAGGAGCCGCAGCCGCACCGTCGAACTCGAGATCGAGATCCCGATCTTCGATTTCGGGCAGAGCAAGGTAGCCTTGGCCGAGCAGACCTACATGCAGGCTGCGAACCGTCTGGCCGAAAAGGCCGTGAACGTCCGTTCCGAGGCGCGCGAGGCCTATACGAGCTATCGCGGCACCTACGATATCGCCCGGCAGTACATCAACAACGTGCTGCCGCTGCGCAAGATCATCCAGGACGAAGCGCTGCTGCAGTACAACGGCATGCTGATCGACGTGACGCAGCTCATTACCGACGCGCGAGGCCGGATCCTTTCCAATGTCGCGGGCATCAATGCCCGCCGCGATGCCTGGATCGCCCATACCGACTTCAAGCACGCGCTCATCGGCGGCGGTTCGCCTGGCGGCGGCGGTGGAGCCGTCGTGGCAGCTGCCGGCGGCGGCGGCGATGCGCCGGCCCATTGAACCCATCAGGAGCAAGATGACATGACTGATCTGTCACGCAGGGGCTTCATAGGCACGTCAGGCCTCGTGATCGCGGGCGCGGCTGCGGTATCCGGCCGCACCGCATTTGCCGCCGTGCCCGAAGCGCCGACCATGGCGAGCGCGGCCACGCAGGCCCCGCTTGTGCCGACCAGCGGCCCCGACTACCAGCCTGTCGCGACGCTGAACGGCTGGACCCTGCCCTGGCGCATGAACGGCGATTGGAAGGAGTTCCATCTCGTCGCCGAGCCGGTCGAGCGCGAAATCGCGCCGGGCATGGTCGCTTATCTCTGGGGCTATAACGGCCAGTCGCCGGGTCCGACGATCGAGGCGGTCGAGGGCGACAAGGTCCGCATTTACGTGACCAACAAGCTGCCGGAGAACACGACGATCCATTGGCATGGCCAGCGCCTGCCCAACGGCATGGACGGCGTCGGCGGGCTAAACCAGCCGCACATCCCCTCGGGCAAGACCTTCGTCTACGAGTTCCAGCTCAGGCGCTCGGGCACCTACATGTACCATCCCCATTCTGACGAGATGGTGCAGATGGCGATGGGGATGATGGGCATGTTCATCGTCCATCCGAAAGACCCGGCTTTTCGCCGGGTCGATCGCGACTTCGTCTTCCTGCTCAACGCCTTCGATATCGTGCCCGGCTCCTACGTGCCGAAGGTCAACACCATGCTCGACTTCAACATGTGGTGCTGGAACAGCCGCGCCTTTCCCGGCATCGACCCGTTCGTGGTGGGCCTAAACGACAAGGTCCGGATCCGCTTCGGCAACCTGACCATGACGAACCACCCGATCCACATGCACGGCTACGAGTTCAAGGTCTCCTGCACCGATGGCGGCTGGGTCGATCCCGCCACCGCCTGGGACGAGGTCTCGATCGACGTCGCGGTCGGCCAGATGCGCGCCTTCGACTTCGTGGCCGACGAACCCGGCGACTGGGCGATCCATTGTCACAAGTCGCATCACACGATGAACGCCATGGGCCATTCGGTGAAGACCTACATCGGCGTCACCAAGAAGGATCTGGTCAGCCGCATCCGCAAGGCCGCACCCGGCTACATGCCGATGGGGTCGAACGGCATGGGCGAGATGGGCTCTATGGAGATGGAACTGCCCAAGAACACGCTGCCTATGATGACTGGCTACTCCCAGTTCGGCCCCGTCGAGATGGGTGGCATGTTCTCGGTCGTGAAGGTGCGCGAGGGGCTGGCCAAGAACGATTACAAAGACCCCGGCCACTACAAGAACCCCGAGGGTACGGTGGCGTTCGAGTACAAGGGCCAGAAGCTGGCCGAGGCACCGCGGGTCGAGCCCGCGAAGGCGAAGCCTGAGCAGGCGACCTGGCAGGTCAAGGATCCGCGCAAGCCCAGGCTGGGCGCCGACGGCAAGCCACTGCCCGCCGCCAAGGGCGGCCATTCCAACCATTGATCCCGATAACCAACCCCGGAGCGACCGCATGACGATCATCCCCTTCAGACTGACAGTGGCGTCCTTAACCCTGCTCGCTTCGGCAGGCCTGGTCTTGGCCGGGCCGGGCGGCGCTGGCCACAGTCACGGCGCCGAGACCGCCTATGGAAAGCCCGGCGACCCCAAGAAGCCGGCTCGGCTGGTTCAGGTCGTGATGAGCGAGCGCGGCGACAAGATGGTCTTCATTCCTGATCGCATCGAGGTCCGGCGCGGCGAGCAGATCAAGTTCGCGCTGCGCAACAATGGCGAGATCGACCACGAGATCGTCGTGGCGACGCTCGAGGACAACCTCAAGCACGCCGAGGAGATGAAGAAGAATCCCGACATGGAACACGACGACCCGAACGCCAAGCGTCTCGCGCCGAAGAAGACCGGCGAGATTGTCTGGCATTTCACCAAGGCGGGAGAGTTCGACTTCTCCTGCCTGATCCCCGGTCATCGCGAAGCCGGCATGACCGGCAAGGTCATCGTCAAGTAGGCGCAAGCCGCCAACCCAGGAGCATCACATGCTGAAGATCATCTCCACCATCGCCTTCGTCTCCCTTGCTCTGCCCGCCGTGGCGCAGGAGGTCAGCGGCACCGTCAAGAAGATCGACGAGGCGCAGGGCAAGCTGACGATCGATCACGGCCCGATCAAGAAGCTCGACATGGACGCCATGTCGATGGTCTTCCGCGCCGACGATCCGGCCATGCTCAAGGGCCTGAAGGCCGGCGACAAGATCAAGTTCGACGCCGACCGGGTCAACGGCCAGATCACGGTGACGAAGCTGCAGAAGACAAAGTGATTGAAGGCCGGGGGGCGTTCCCGCTTGTCGCGACGGGGAAAGACCGTCGCAACGGCGCTCACCAGAATCGAGCCATAGATGATGACGAACGGATCCCCGGATGCGCTCAACTGCCGTGCATGGCGCAAGTCTTTGGTTTGGAGAGCTGGTGAGCGGATCAAGCGCTCCAACCTTGATTTTGACGGTCTCACTGGTTCTTGCGGCGAGCGTCTTCTTCATTCTCAGAAGGCTGTTTTCCAGCCAGCTTTAGCACGCTTCGGCACCATTGTTCTTCTGCCAATAGCGATCGCCCTCGCGTTCGCGGGAGATGTCCGCGCTTCGGACGGAGACCTGCAACGGGCGCTGCTCGAATCCGGTTGCGTTCAGGCGACGATCAAAACGCTGCCTCCGCTCGGGCAGACGCTGCTCTATGAAGCGAATTGCTTCGGCAGTTCGCACAAGCTGATTAAGATCGCCTGCGCCGGCGGCCGCTGTATCGTCGATTCCCTGAGAGCCCCCCGCGACGAGGCCGATGACGACTGATTGACGCGATGGTGATGCCGCCGGCCTTTTGCCGGCGGCACGGACATGGCACTTTGCACTTATGAAGCTCCGGCTCCTCACGCATGCGATGATCCTGGCCCTTTTCCTGACGGCCGGCGTTCTCGCCGCCTATGTCAGCCCGGCGACGGCCGGCATGGCGCGGGACGCCGCCGGCGTGGAGCAGACCATGGAAGCGGGCATGCCGTGCTGCCCGTCGGACCAGGACGGGCCCAGGGACTGCGCGACGAACTGCCCGGCGCTGACCTTCTGCCTCGCCAAGTGTTTTGCCGGCGGAACCGCTAAGTCCGTCGTGCTTTCTCGCCCGGTCATGACCGTCATCGCGCTCATGGGCGACGACGCCGAGCGCGCATCGCAGAACTTCACGCCACCCGCGAGACCTCCCCGAAGCTGAGACATCGCCGGCGCGTCAGCGCCGGCTCCGGCCGCACGGCGCTGTCCGGGCGGCCGGTGAGCCGTGGCCCCGCGCCACGCGATCGCCGCGCATGAGCGCGGCAGCCTGATCCATTCGGGATGTCCACCATGTCTTCCGTGACTTTCGTGCGCGCGCTCGCCGCCGCGCTTTCGCTCGCCATCTCTACGTTTCCGGCCTTCGCCGACATCAAGGATTACGAGTTTCAGCTCACCCAGACGGAGCTGAAGCAGGGCGACGGCGTCGTCGTCACAGTCCGGCTCGTCGATCGGCGCACCGGCAAGGCGGTGCCCGACGCCGTGATCTTCGCCAGCCGCATCGACATGGAGCCCGACGGCATGGCGACCATGGCGTCAAAACTGGAGCCCGTGCCCGCGACCGAACCCGGCAGCTACAGCTTCAGGACCAACCTCACCATGGAGGGCGGCTGGCGTCTGTCGCTGGCGGCCAAGGTCCAGGGCGAGGACGGCACGCTGGAAAGCAGGCTTATCCTGAAGGCGACGCCATGAGCCGGATTCTGCTCACGGGTCTCGCGCTCGCCGTGGTGACGGCAGCGGGCGCGGGAGGCTATGTCGCCGGGACGCGCGGCCTCGTCCTGCCCGGCCTCGACCGGCTCCACCATGCCTTCATGGCCCGATCGCCGGTCGCGCCCAAGGCCGAGCCAGCGGCCTACGCAGGGCCGATCGCCTATTGGCGCCATCCCGACGGCGCGCCGGTCTATGCGCCAGAACCCCGCAGGACCGAAGACGGGCGCGACTTCCTGCCCGTCCGCGCCAGCGAGGAGATCAGCTTCGATCCGCCCTCGGCCAGACCGGCGCAGAGCGCCGCCGGCCCGGCGGCGGCGACCGAGGCCGAGCGAAAACTCCTCTACTACCGCAACCCGATGGGGCTGCCCGACACCTCGCCGGTTCCCAAGAAGGACTGGATGGGCATGGACTATCTGCCGGTCTATGCCGGCGAAGACGCCGACGACAAGGTCATCAGGCTCTCGCCCGGCCGCATCCAGCGCAGCGGCGTGCGCTCTGAAGCTGTCGTCCGCCAGGCGATCAGCCGGCCGATCCGGGTTCCCGGCACGGTGCAGCTCGACGAGCGCCGCATCTCGGTGGTCGCGACGCGCTCGGACGCCTTCATCCAGGAGGTGGCCCCGATCACGACCGGCGACCGCGTCGCCAAGGGCGACCGGCTGGTCAGGATCTATTCGCCCGAGATCACGGCCGCCAGCGCCCAGTTCGTCGCCGAACTCAACGCCGCCGGGCGCGGCGCGCCCGAGGGCGGCGCGCGACAGCGGCTGGAGAATCTCGGCGTCCAGCCGGAGATCGTCGCCGAGATCGAGCGCACCCGAAAAGTGCCGCTGACGATTATCTGGTCGGCCCCGCGCGACGGCATCGTGCTGGAGCGCAACGTCGTCGACGGCATGCGGATGGCGTCGGGCGACAGCCTGTTTCGCCTGGCCGACATCTCGACGATCTGGGTTCTGGCCGATGTGCCCGAAGGCGATCTCGCCGCGATCCGCATCGGCGCGCAAGCCACGATCCGCCTTCGCGGCCGGCCCGGCACGGTGTTCGAGGGCAAGGTCGGGCTGATCTATCCG
>JAESGM010000797.1_pt1 | contig 14824 bp, 15 predicted proteins | sample 9269721 | NCBI WGS metagenome assembly JAESGM01 (sample SAMN15720920, study PRJNA650825) | algae metagenome | isolation source: Komarekiella atlantica HA4396-MV6 and co-occurring heterotrophs from... | place: USA: Theobald House, Kauai, HI | collected 2009-07-29 | reverse complement strand
ATCGTCACGCCTGCCGTCGGCGAGCCCTTCGAGGCACCCTACCGCCTGTGGCGGAACCATCCCGCTGCCGGGCTCGATTTTCCCGACATTGCGCCGTCCACCGTCGATGGCGCGGTCGCGCGGCGGCTGATCGACGCTCTCGCCGCCAGACTGCCTGCCGACATCGACATTCTGGCCGGCATCGACATGGGCGGCTTCGGCTTGGCCGGCGCGCTGGCCTATCGCAACGGCCTCGGCTTGGTGGATGTCCGAAAAGTCGGCTCGATCCGGGCCGACGTCATCCGGGTGGTGATGGAGAACTACGAGCTCGGCGAGGGCATCGCCATGTCGAAGGGCAGCCGCATCGCCGGGCGCAACGTCGCCATCGTCGATGATTGCCTGGTGAGCGGCGCGACCGCGCTGAGCGCCGTCAATCTGGTGCGCAGGCTCGGCGCGCGCTGCGACGCGGCGTTGTTCGTCTATGATCTGGACGGCATGGGCGGCCGCGAGAGGCTCGAGCGCGAGGGCGTGAGCGCGCATGTGCTGGCGACGCTGCCACGGGCGGATGCGGAGAGCCGCAACGGCAGGGAATGAGGCCGAGACGAAGCAGTTCGCGCCCTCGGTCAGCCGCCTGCTTTCGCATATCGCTTCAGGGCGCGCTCGCGGCGCAGGCGCGACAGGCGCTGGGTCCAGAAGACGCCGTCGAGCTGGTCGATCTCATGCTGCAGGCAGACGGCCAGCAGGCCGTCGGCCTCTTCGATATGCGCGACGCCGTCGATGTCGCGATAGCGCACGGTGGCGCGGGCCGGCCGCTCGACCTCCTCGGACACGCCCGGCATCGAGACGCTGCCCTCGACATGCTTTGCGCTCTCCGCCGAGGCCGTGACGATCTCCGGATTGACATAATTTACTCCGCCCGCAGCCACCCCAAAAGCCCGGCATCATCTCCGCTCGCCACCGCAGCCGCCACCCGCCGCCCCACCGCCGCGCCGAACTTGTAGCCATGGCCGGAGCAGGCCGAGACGGCGAGAACCTTGCCGACCCGCCGCGACAGGAACTTCCTGTCCGCCGTGAAGGTGTAGGCGCAGCTCGCCACGCGCTTGACGCCGTATTCGCCGATCCGCGCGAAGGGCGGCGCGAAATAGCCGCGGATGATCTCGCCCTCGCCGGGCCGCGGCTCGCGGTCGAGATCGGGCGCCATCGGGACCTTGTGGATTCCGGCGCCGACCTTGAGATCGGTTCCGTCCACCGCCGGCAGCACATAACCGTCGACCGAGCCGCCGACATCGACGATGCAGGGCGCGGCCGCCCAGGCAGCCTTGAGGTCGTCGGGCGGGTCGAGATAGGCCACAGCCGTGCGGTAGGTTTTCAGCGCCTCGGCTAGGTCCGGCAGCAGCCGCAGCGTCCACGCGCCGGCCGTGACGACGACCCGATCGAAGGCCAGCCGCTCGCCGCCGATGCCGATCTCGCCGCTGTCGGGATCGACCGAGGTGACGGCCGCGCCCTCGCGGATCGCCACGCCCCGCTCGCGCAGAAGCGCCACCATCCCGGCCGCGATGCGGGCCGGGAACAGCGCCCCGCCTTCGCCGCTGAGATAGGCGTAACGAAAGGTCGCCGGGTCCAGAAAGGGATAGCGCCGCGCTGCTTCCGCCGGCTCGAACAGCTCGTAGGGCGAGCCCATCCGGTCGAGCCCGTCGCGATAATCCTCGCCCTCGTCGCCCGCGACCTGCGAGATGCCCATCACGCCGCAGGCCTTGTAGTGGACCGCGCCCAGATCGGCCCAGAGTTCGTCCCAGGCCGCGAAAGCCTCGGTGATGGTCCGGGCATAGCCGTCCGCGCCCGCATAGGCGCGCCGGATGATGCGGTGCTGGTCGCCGGACGCCGCATAGGGGTTGGGGATCGCCGCCGCCTGCTCGATCAGCGTGACGGCGTGGCCTGCCTTGTTCAGCGCCCAGGCGGTGGAGAGGCCGGCGATCCCGGCTCCGACGACGGCTATCTTCATCCGGCCCGCTTGTTCTTGTCATAGGGGTTGTCGCCGCCGCGCGTGTGCAGCCGGATCGGCGTGCCTGGCAACTCGAAGGCCTCGCGGAGATTGTTGACGAGGTAGCGCGTGTAGGACACCGGCAGATGGTCGAGCTGGTTGCCGAACAGCGCAAAGGTCGGCGGACGCGCCTTGGCCTGCGTCATGTAGCGGATCTTGATGCGCCGCCCGGCGACAGCCGGAGGCGGATGGGCCGACAGAACCCCTTCGAGCCAGCGGTTGATTTTTGCCGTCGAAACGCGGCGGTTCCAGACCTCATAGGCCCCGAAGACGCCCTGCATCAGCCGGTCGATGCCCTCGCCCGCCAGCCCCGAGAGCGGGATGATCGGCACGCCGCGCACCTGCGCGAGCAGATGCGTCGCCTTTTCCCTGAGCTCGGCCAGCAGGCCGTTCTTGTCGGCGACGAGGTCCCATTTGTTGAGGCCGATCACCACGGTGCGGCCCTCGCGCTCGGTCAGGTCGACCAGCGTCAGGTCCTGCTTCTCGAAGGGGATCGTGGCGTCCAGCAGCACGACCACGACCTCTGCGAAGCGGATGGCGCGCAGCGCATCCTGCACCGACATCTTTTCCAGCTTCTCCTCGATGCGGGCGCGCTTGCGCATGCCCGCCGTGTCGAACAGCTTCACCGGCCGGCCGCGCCATTCCCAGTCGACGGAAATGGTGTCGCGGGTGATGCCGGCCTCCGGGCCGGTCAGCAGCCGGTCCTCGCCGATCATCCGGTTGACCAGCGTCGACTTGCCGGCATTGGGCCGCCCGATGATGGTGACGCGCAACGGCTTGGTCGGGTCGTTGTACTCCGCATCTTCGTCGCTGATCGCGGCGGGCGCTTCGACCCAGTTTTTGTCGCCATAGCTCTCGTCGAAGGGCTCTTCCTCCTCCGGCTCGACATCGACGAAAGGCGCCAGCGCCTCCAGCAGATCGGAAGTCCCCTCGCCATGCTCGGCCGAGAACGGCACGGGGTCGCCGAGACCCAACGCATAGGATTCGAAGATGCCGTCGAGACCCTTCCTCCCCTCGGCCTTGTTGGCCAGCAGGATGACCGGCTTACCGGACTTCCGCACCAGATCGGCGAAGGGCTGGTCCATCGGCGTGAGGCCGAGCCTGGCGTCGATCATGAACAGGATGACGTCGGCCTGCCCGATCGCCGTCTCGGTCTGGGCCCGCATGCGGCCGGCGAGCGAGCCGGGATCCGCCTCCTCCAGCCCCGCCGTGTCGATGATGGTGAAGCGCAGATGGCCGAGCGCGGCCTCGCCCTCGCGCCGGTCGCGCGTCACGCCCGGCAGGTCGTCGACCAGCGCCAGCTTCTTGCCGACGAGCCGGTTGAACAGGGTCGACTTGCCGACATTGGGGCGGCCGATGATGGCGACGGTGGCTGGCATGATGGTTCCATTACGGCAGCAGCCGTATTTTGTCATTCCGGGGCGCGCCAAAGGCGCGAACCCGGAACCCACGACCGGGTGAGCGCTCGCATAGGGCGGCGGCCAGTCATGGGTTCCGGGTCCATCGCGGCGCGATGTCCCGGAATGACAGGGGTCAGTTACGCGTCTCGACCGGGCCGCCGCGCACCAGCGTCAGATAGAGATCGACGCGCTGGCGCATCACCCGCGGCGAGGCCGGATCGGTGACGATCGCGTCGAACCAGCGCCCGGCGTCCTCGAACAAATTGGCCTTGAGCGCGGCGATGCCGAGGAATTCGCGGGCCGAATGACGCAGCACGCCCTGCGGCGTCGCCAGCGGCTCGAGCGCGGTCCGCAGCTCCGCATAGGGCACGAGATCGACGCGCAGCATGCCGGCGCGAAGGCGCGCGAGATCGCGCTGGATCTGCGCCAGCGCGCCGTCATTGGCGAGCGCATCGAACGCGGTCGCCCCAGCGGCCGGATCGCGCTTAGCCGTCTCGGCGGCGAGCCTGAAGCGCGCGATCTGGCGGTATCCGGCCGGCGCATTGGACGCGAGATCCTTCAGGATCGTCTCGGCCTCGGCCCCATTGCCGTCGCGCGAAGATTTCAGCGCCGCTTCCAGCCGCGCGCCGACGGCCTGCGAGGCGGCGTTTTCGCGCTGCAGCCAGTACTGCCAGCCGGCCACCGCGAGCACCGCCAGCACGGCGAGCCCGATCAGCACATTGCCGTATTTCTTCCAGAAGGCGGCCGCCTTGTCGCGACGCACCTCTTCATCGATCTCACGAAAAATATCGGACATGGCCCGCCAAACAATTCCCTGTTGACGGGCCGCGTAGCATTTTACCCGCGCCATGGCGAGCCGCTTGACGCCGCACGGCGCGAGGGACATCACCAATCCTTGGCCTCGCCCGGCCTGCGGCGATGCAAACAGAGCGGGAACGGCGCGCCTGCGCTAGTCTGGGGCGCGAGCGAATCAGGGAGACCAGCGGCGGACATGGCGCAGAACGGCGATCTTTTCGGCACGGGAGCCGAGCCACCGGCCGGACCTCCGCCGAAGCCGCCGCGCGCCGCCGCAGCGCCCGCTGCCGGGAAGCCGGCCCCAACCGCCGCAGCCCGCAACGGCACGCTCTCGGAAGCTGGCTACGACGCCTCCGCCATCGAGGTGCTGGAAGGGCTGGAGCCCGTGCGCCGCCGGCCCGGCATGTATATCGGCGGCACCGACGAGCGCGCGCTGCATCATCTCTTCGCCGAGGTGATCGACAACGCCATGGACGAGGCGGTGGCCGGCCACGCCACCTTCATCGAGGTCGAGGTGCTAGAGGACGGCTCGATCGCCGTGACCGACAACGGACGAGGCATCCCGGTCGATCCGCATCCGAAATTTCCCGGCAAATCAGCGCTCGAAGTCATCATGACGACGCTGCACGCCGGCGGAAAATTCGATTCCAAGGCCTATGAGACGAGCGGAGGCCTGCACGGCGTTGGCGTCTCGGTGGTCAACGCGCTCTCCGACACACTAGAGGTCGAGGTCGCGCGCGGCCAGACGCTCTACCGCCAGACTTTCTCCCGCGGCCATCCGCAGGGGCCGCTGGAGACGGTCGGCCGCGTCGCCAACCGGCGCGGCACCCGCGTCCGCTTCCACCCCGACGCGCAGATTTTCGGTGAGGGCGCGCATTTCGTCCCCGCCCGCCTGTTCCGCATGGCGCGCTCGAAGGCCTATCTCTTCGGCGGCGTCGAGATCCGCTGGCATTGCGCGCCGTCGCTGCTCAAGGCCGAGGGCGACGTCGCGGCGGAGGCCGTGTTCAGGTTCCCCGGCGGCCTGCGCGACTATCTCGCCCGCGAGATCGAGGGCAAGGACCTCGTCGCCGAGCCGATTTTTTCGGGCAAGATCACCAAACCCGGCAGCCACGGCTCGCTGGAATGGGCGGTCGCCTGGCTCGCCACCGGCGAGGACGGTTTTTCCTCCTCCTATTGCAACACGATCCCGACGCCCGAGGGCGGCACGCATGAGCAGGGCCTGCGGATCGCCCTGCTGCGGGGCTTGCGCGACCATGCCGAGCGCATCGGCCAGAGCAAGCGAATGGCGCAGGTGACGTCGGACGACGTGATGGCGACCTGCGCCGCCATGCTGTCGGTCTTCATCCGCGAGCCGGAATTCCAGGGCCAGACCAAGGACAAGCTCGCGACGCTGGAGGCCTCCCGCATCGTCGAGAATGCGGTGCGCGACGCCTTCGACCACTGGCTCGCCGCCGCGCCGCAGCAGGCGCTGAAGCTGCTCGACTGGTCGGTCGACCGGGCCGACGAGCGCCTGCGCCGCCGCCTCGAAAAGGAGGTCTCGCGCAAAACCGCGACGAAGAAGCTGCGTTTGCCGGGCAAGCTCGCCGATTGCAGCAATGCGGGCGCGGCCGGCTCGGAGCTCTTCATCGTCGAGGGTGACAGCGCCGGCGGCTCGGCCAAGCAGGCGCGCAACCGCGCGACGCAGGCCATCCTCCCCTTGCGCGGAAAAATCCTCAACGTCGCCAACGCGACGCGCGACAAGCTCAACCAGAACCAGCAACTAGCCGATTTGATCCTGGCGCTGGGCTGCGGCATCGGCAGCCAGTTCCGCGAGGACGATCTGCGCTACGAGAAGGTGATCGTGATGACCGACGCCGATGTCGACGGCGCCCATATCGCCTCACTGCTGGTGACCTTCTTCTGGCGGCAGATGCCGCGCCTGATCGAGAAGGGCCATCTCTATCTCGCCGTGCCGCCGCTCTACCGGCTGCAGGCCGGCGGCAAATCGGTCTACGCCCGCAACGACGCGCATAAGGACGAGCTGATCGCCTCGGTCTTCAAGGGCAAGAAGCCGGAGATCAGCCGCTTCAAGGGGCTCGGCGAGATGATGCCGGCGCAGCTCAAGGAAACCACCATGGACCCGGGCAAGCGCATCCTGCTCAAGGTCATGGTCGAGCACGAGGCCCGCGACGAGGCGTCCGACGTGGTCGAGCGGCTGATGGGCAACAAGCCCGAGGCGCGCTTCGTCTTCATCCAGGAGCGGGCGGCGTTCGCAGGCGAGCTGGTGGATTTGTGAGGGCGTGACGTCGGGCCTGCGCCCGATCAAAGGCGACAGGGGGACGAGCGATGCCGGCCTACGTAATTTTCGACGTCCAGATCGACGACGCTGCCCGCTATCAGGAGTTCATGGCGGGCGTGAAGCCCGCGCTCGAACAGGCCGGCGCGGTCTATCTGGCGCGGGGCGGCGCCCACAAGGTCTATGAGGGCGACTGGCAGCCGCGTCGCATCGTGCTTCTCCAGTTCCCGACAGTTCAGGCCTGGGAGGACTTCTACAACGGCCCGACCTACCAGGGTTTGAAAAGCATTCGGGACGCTTGCAGTTCGGCGCGCCTAGTCAGCGTCGAGGGGCTCTCCTGAGTGGGAGCGCGACGATGATCCCGGAAACCCCTCGCTAACCATCTTTTTACAGCTCGCGCCGCATACTGCCGACGTAAGGGCAGCGTTTGCCGCCCCACTCATCGCGGAGCGCCCGATGCGGCCGATCGAACTCTTCTGGAAGAACCAGCGCGGCACGATGGTCGCCGATGTCGCCAAGGCCGGCGCCGCGATCGCCTTCCTCTCCGTCATCGCGGCGAATTTCGTTTCGACCCAGACCGAGAAACTCGACAGGGAGCGGCTGACGCAGGTCGCGGACGCCGCCTCGAAAGGTCGCGCGGTCGATCCGATGGTGACCGGTTCGGTGCTGAAGCGCGCCGGCGAGACGAAGCTCGACCCCTGCGTCGTGCCGCGCTGAGTTTCCTGGAAGCATCTCAGTCGGAAACACTTCGTCATCCCGGGCTTCACCCGGGATCCATCATCGAGAGCCACCGAGCCCTATGATGGATCCCGGATCTGCGCTGCTTCGCAGCTTGTCCGGGATGACGCAGTGGTTCGGAGAAAACCCGGCAGGCTCTAAGCCAGCCAGTCGAGAAGCTCCTTCGTTACCATCTCCGGCGCTTCCAGCGTCGAGAGATGGCCGCACCCCTTCAGCACCACGAGCTTCGCATTGCCGCCGATCCCGTCCGCGATCTCCCGCGCCTCGGCGGGCGGCGTCAGCGCGTCCTCCTCGCCGACCAGCACCAGCGTCGGCACGGTGATCGCGGCCAGCCCCGGCCGTGAGTCCGGCCGGGACATGATCGCCTTCTGCTGACGCACGAAGCCGGCGGGGCCGATCTCGTCGGCCATCGCGCGCACGGTCAGGCGCAAAGCCTCGTCCGCCAGCCGCGCCGGCGCGACCAGCTTCTGCCAGAGCAGCGTCGTGACGTTGTCGAAGGCGCCTTTTTCGGCGAGCGCGATCATCTGCTCGCGGGCCGTGTTGGTCTCGCGCGTCGCGCCCTTGGCCGAGGTATCGAGCAGCGCCAGCCGCGTCACGCGTTCGGGGGCCTGCCGCATCACCTCGAAGGCGATGTAGCCGCCCATCGAGAGCCCGCACAGCGCGAAACGCTCCGGCGCGGCCGCCAGCAGCCGTCTGGCGATATCGGTCATCGTCTCGTCGCGGGCATGGTCGGCGACGAGGATCGGCCGGCCGGCGGCGAGCACGCGCCATTGCGGCGCGTAGAGCGCGGCGCTGCAATTCAGTCCCGGAACGAGAACAAGCGGTTCTGGCATGGCGTGCATCTCTTCTCCAAAGGCCTAGTTTGTTGACTTAGCCGGACTTTTTCTGCATTGCACGGGGGTCCGAAGGCGCGCTGGAAGAGAAGTCGCGCCACCGTCGCGGTTGATAGGTCATCCCGCCACGCGTCACCGACCCTTGAAGAAGCGCCCTACGCATGTCCTTTGCCGAACTCGGCCTGAGCGAAAAAGTTCTGACAGCCGTCACGACCGCAGGCTACACCACGCCCACCCCCATCCAGGCGCAGGCCATTCCCCATGTGCTGGCTCGCCGCGACGTTCTCGGCATCGCCCAGACCGGCACGGGCAAGACCGCCGCCTTCACGCTGCCGATGCTGACGATCCTCGAGAACGGGCGCGCCCGGGCGCGGATGCCGCGCACGCTGATCCTCGAGCCGACGCGCGAACTCGCCGCCCAGGTCGAGGAGAATTTCACCCGCTACGGCGTCAACCAGAAGCTCTCGGTCGCGCTCTTGATCGGCGGCGTCTCCTTCGGCGACCAGGACGCCAAGATCACGCGCGGCGTCGACGTGCTGATCGCGACGCCCGGCCGCCTGCTCGACCATGTCGAGCGCGGCAAGCTTCTACTCACCGGCGTCGAGCTTCTCGTCATCGACGAGGCCGACCGCATGCTCGACATGGGCTTCATCCCCGACATCGAGCGCGTCTGCAAACTCGTTCCCTTCACGCGGCAGACCCTGTTCTTCACCGCGACGATGCCGCCCGAGATCACGCGCATCTCCGAGCAGTTCCTGCACAACCCTGTCCGCATCGAGGCTTCGCGCCCGGCCACCGCGGCGGCGACGATCACGCAGCGCCTGATCGCTTCCAACGGCCAGGATTTCGAGAAGCGCGACACGCTGCGCAAGCTGCTCAACGAGGCAAAAGACCTGCAGAACGCGATCGTGTTCTGCAACCGCAAGCGCGACGTGGCGACCCTGCACAAATCCCTGCAGAAATACGGTTTTCCGGCGGTCGCCCTGCATGGCGACATGGACCAGTACGCCCGCATGGCGGCGCTGGAATCCTTCCGCACCGGCGAGATGCCGATCCTGGTGGCGAGCGACGTCGCCGCGCGCGGGCTCGACATCCCCGCCGTCAGCCATGTCTTCAACTACGACGTTCCGACCCATGCCGAGGACTATGTCCACCGTATCGGCCGCACCGGCCGCGCCGGTCGCGAGGGCGCATCCTTCACCATCGTCACGCGGCACGACGAGAAGCTCGTCGCCGCCATCGAGAAGCTGACCGGCAAGCCGATCGCGTGGGAAGGCGGCGGCGTCGATTCACTCCCGCCGGGCGCGCCACGCGAGGAGCGCTCGGGCGGACGCGGCGGGCGCGGCGAGGAGCGCCGTCCCGGCCGCGGCGGTGGTGGCCGTGGCGGACGCCCCGAGCGCGGCCGTCGCCCCGACAGCGAGACCGAGACCGCGCCGCGCCCGATCAGGGTCGAGCGCACGGCCGATGAGGACGCCGCCCCGCGCCGTCGCTCGGCGGGCGACGGGCCGACCAGGACCAAGATCCGGGGCGAGGCCGCGCCGGCCCCGACAGCGGCTCCAGCGCCCCGCGCGGCCAGGCCCGAGCGCGCGGCCCCGACGCAAGCCACCGCGCCCCGCGCCGAACGCCGGCCCGAGCCGCGCCGGCGCGACGACGATGACGGCCCAAAGGTCAAGGGGCTGGGCGACCATGTCCCGGCCTTCCTGATGCGCCCCGGCAAGGCCAGCTGACGCAAAGTCATCAACCTCATCTTAACGCGCTTGCATCTAGCCTCCGTCTCGCGGCCGGCCTGTCCCCGACAGGCTGGCGGCAGGACGGGCGCATGCCGCCGTTGATACGGACAGGATGTCCCGCTTCGATGTTCAATCGAAGCTGTCATGGTCGAAAGCCATGAACCGGCTTCATGCCCGGGCTGTCGATGACAATGAGCGAGAACGCGCAGCTCCACCCCCCATCCCACATCAATTCTCCGTCGCAGGATATCGCCGACCGCGTGGTCGCCGCCATCCGCGAGCACGGCTCTCCCGGCTACCCCCGCGCCTTCGAGGTCTGGTACGCCCATCTCAGCGGCGAGATGCCGGCCGTCACCATGGCGATGAACGCGATCCTGACCGGCGGCGAGGGCAGCATCGGCGCGGCCGACATCGACAATCTCTACGAGCGCTTCATCGGCACGGACCGCCTCGCCAGGCAGGCCGAGCGCACCAGCCTGCAGGTGCTGGGCGAGATCGACGGGCTGATGGCGCTGGTCGACAAGGCGCTGGATTCCAGCGAGCGCTATCATGGCCGCCTCTGCGCCATGTCGGAGGACGTGCCGCCCCCGGCCGACCGCCAGAAGCTGCGCGAATGGGTCGAGGCGCTGGTGCTCTCGACCCGCGAGGAGGTCACCCGCAAGACCCAGCTCGAATCGCAGCTCAAGGATTCCTCCAACGAGATCAGGAACCTGCGCGAGGCGCTCGAGACGACCCGCGCCGAGGCGCTGACCGATCCGCTGACCGGGCTGGCGAACCGCCGCCATTTCGAGGAGATGCTGCAGAAGTCGATCGATCAGGCGACGCTGCGGCGCGAGCCCTTCGCGCTGGTGATGGCCGACATCGACTTCTTCAAGACGTTCAACGACGCCCATGGCCACCTCACCGGAGACCAGGTGCTGCGCCTCGTCGCGCGCACGATGAAGGACAAGTTCAAGGACAAGGCGATCATCACCCGGTTCGGCGGCGAGGAATTCGCGATCATCCTGCCGGAATCGGACATCATCGCCGGCAAGTTCGGAGCCGAGACCGTGCGTCAGGCCCTGCTGACCCGCGAACTGGTCAAGCGCTCGACCAACGAGAACCTCGGCCGCATCACCATCTCGCTCGGCGTCGCGGGCTATCGTCGCGGCGACACCGCGGGCTCGCTGGTCGAGCGCGCCGATCAGGCGCTGATGCAGGCCAAGCGCGAAGGCCGCAACCGGACGGTCACCGAGGAGGTTCTGGATACGGGCGCGATGCGCGTCGCCTGACCCGGCTGACGGCAGGTTTCGCGGTGCGGCGCGCGGCCTCGATCGCCAGACGCGTCCATTCCCTCATAGCATCGGGCTCGTCGAGCGCTTCGTCCGGAAGCCGCCAGTAGCTCATCGTGGAAGGCTTGCCGTTTTTCATATAGGTGAACTGCGTGCTGCCGGCCTCCGCGAAGCGCGGGCCGCTTTGCACATCGGCCTTTAGGTAGATATCCCCATCCGATTCGAGCGCGAACATCGTCGCGCCGTCATAGACGCCATGGCCGCCGAACATTCGGCGGACCCTCACGGGAAGGATGTCGGCGAACAGCTCGCGGATGCCCTCGGCATCCATCGCGGCAAAGTCAGTGCGCCGCCGCGACCGGCTCGGCCTGCGGCCTGATCTCGACCGATTCGCCGCAGCCGCAGGCCGAGACCTGGTTGGGGTTGTTGAAGACGAAGGTCGAGGAGAAGCGGTCCGTCCTGAAGTCGAGTTCCGTGCCGAGCAGGAACAGCACGGCCTTGGCGTCGACGATCACGGTCGCGTCCTTCTCGGTCACCACCTCGTCGCCCTTGGCCGTCTCGCGGGCGACCTCGAAGGTGTATTCCATCCCGGCGCAGCCGCCCTTCTTGACGCCGACGCGCAGGCCGAGCGCGGGCCCGGCCTCGGACGCACTCTGCGCCATGATTTCGCGGATGCGCGCGGCGGCGGCGTCCGTCAAAGAGACGACCTTGAGGCCTGGAATCGAGAACATGCTTTTGGTCCCTCCTCAACGAGGTTCAAGGCCTCGTGAAGCAAGATGGCTGACCTCAACATAAGGATTGGTGAGGCAAACGTCGAGATGGCGCGCCATGCAGCCCGCCCCTGCTGCGGCAGTCTTGCATGGCGCGGCGCGCCATGCACTCTGGCGGCCCCGCCACGAGCCGACGATGCGCCATGACCGCCTACCGCCTTCACCGCCCAGAATCCCTGCGCGCCCTCGTCCGCGCGATGGTCGCCGCCGCCGGCTGGAGCGAACAGGACGCCGCCGAGACCGCTGATCATCTGGTTCTGGCCAATCTCAGCGGCCATGACAGCCATGGTGTCGGCATGCTGCCGCTCTATTTCCAGTCGCTCGCCGACGGCAATCTGAAGCCCGATGCGTCGCCGCGCGACAGGCTGGACGCAGCCCCCTTCCTGATCGTCGACGCCGATGTCTCGCTCGGCCAGCCGGTGGCGCGCAATGCTCTCGAGCGCGCCATCCCGATGGCCAGGGCCGGCGGCGTCGCGATCCTGAACCTGCTCGACGCGCACCATATCGGCCGCATCGGCCACTACGCCGAGGTGGCGGCGCAGGCCGGGCTGATCTCGCTGTTCTGGGTCAATGTCGCCGGCCGCCCGCCGATCGTCGCGCCGTTCGCGGCCAAGGAGGCGCGCTTCGGCACCAATCCGCATGCGATCGGCATTCCGGTGCCGGGCAATGACCCGATCATCCTCGACTTCGCCACCAGCCGCATGGCCCATGGCAAGGCCCGCGTCGCCTTCAACAAGGGCGTGCCCGTGCCGGAGGGCTACATCATCGACGGCGACGGAAACCCGACGACCGAGCCGCGCCACGTCTTCCTGCACGGGATCAGCGGGAACGAGGCGCTGGGCGCGCTCCTGCCCTTCGGCGACCACAAGGGAGCCGGCCTCGCGCTGATCGCCGAACTGCTCTCGGCCGGGCTGATGGGCGCCGCCCGCATCGACCAGAAGCCGAACAGGACCTGGATCATCAACTCGCTCTTCGGCATCCTGATCGACCCCGCCCGGCTGGAGCCCGACGTGGCGCTCCGCAAGGAGCGCATCGAGAGCTACCTCGCCTTTGTGCGCGCCGCAAAGCCGCAGGACGAGGCCAACCCGGTGCTGACGCCGGGCGAAAAGGAGCGCGCCATGCGCATCGAGCGCGCGCAAGACGGCATCCCGCTCGACGACGAGACGTGGAGCCAGATCGTCGCAGCGGCGAAGCGCTATGGGGTGGATGCGGAAAATTTCTGAAAAGGCTGGATCGAAAACACCGCGTCATCCCGGACAAGCCGCGAAGCGGAGCTCCGGGATGACGTGGTGTTTCTCGCGCCAATGCGCCTAACACGCAGCTACAACAGCGCCTCGCCCTTGAACACCGGCACGCACGACCCGCCGACGCTCGCGCGCACGCCCTCCGCCGTGCGCCAGGCCTTGAGGTTGAGCAGGCTCGGCCGCCCCATTTCGACGCCTTGGGTCAGCGTCCACGACCCGCTCTCCTGCCCGCTCAGCGAGAGCAGCAGCGCCGCCACCGTGGCGCTGGCGCTGCCGGTCGCCGGGTCTTCCCAGGTGCCGCTGATCGGAGCGAACATGCGCGCCCGGATCGCCTCGCCGTCCTTCGCGTAGAGAAACAGCGAGAACCGCCCCTCCAGCCCCGGCGTCGCATCGCGCACCGCCCGGAACTGCGCGAGATCGGGCGTCGCCTTGCCGAGCGCCTCCGGCCGAACCTCGGCCAGCACGAAGAACACGCCGACCGAGGCGCGCAAAGGCGCGTGGTTCGCCACCACGATGTCGGCGGCTTCGAGCCCGACGCAAGGAGCGATCGCCGCGGGCGGCAGCTCGATGCCTGTCGAGAGCGGCTGCGGCGCGGAGATGGTCGCGCCCGTGACCTCGTCGCCATCATGGGCGACCCGCACCTCGACCAGCCCCGCGATCTCCTCGAAGCGCAGCAGGCCGTCCCTGTCCCGCCCATGCCGCGCCAGCACGAAGGCGGTGCCGACATTGGGATGCCCGGCGAAGGGCATCTCATGCGAGCGGGTGAAGATGCGCACCCGCGCCGTGTTCGCCGGATCGTCGGGCGGCAGCACGAAGGTCGCCTCGGAATAGTTCATCTCGGCGGCGAGCGACTGCATCTCGGCATCCGAGAGCCCGCGCGCATCGGTGAAGACGGCGAGCTGGTTGCCGCCGAAGCGGGTTTCCGTGAAGACGTCGACGGTCTCGAAGGCGAATTTGCGCATGGCGGGCTCCGGGCGCGAAGAGCGCGCCGGATGGATTGATGCCATCCTTCGCAGGTGCGGAATAATCAAGGTCGATGATGCGACCGATCACGCGCGGCTCGTGATTTAGGTTTGCAACATGCCCGTCATCCCGGGCGCAGCGAAGCGGAGCTCCGGGATCCATCGTAGAGCACCGTCTTGCCTATGATGGCTCCCGGAGCTGCGCAGCTCCGCTGCTTGTCCGGGATGACGGAGTGGTTCCTTGTTAAATCACAGCCCTCGAAGCAAAAAGTGAAACCCGAAGCCGAGGATGACGAGCCCCGCCGCCACGACCTGCGCGACGAAGAGCGGCTTCAGCCGCGCCAGCTGGCCGGCGTGGAAATCGGCGCGTTCGGCGCGGGACATGCGGTCGCGCGCCTTGAACTGCTCCTCGAGCACCTTGGGATCGCTGCTCGCCCCGTCGCGCTCCAGATCCATCCGGACCGCGATGAACCCGATCACGAGGCCGAGAATGCCCAGCCCGAAAAACCCGACGAGGCGCAGCGCTCCATAGAACAGACCGATGGCGAGGGCCGCCACGATCGGAAACGCCAGATAGTCCCATTTCGTGAAGCGCATGAGACGATATTGCGCGAGGACGCGACATGCGTCCATCAGGGAAGCCTCGCCCGGACTGCGGAACGATCGCCGGCCGAGCCGGTTGCCATCAGACGAGGACAAGCAAGGAGACCGTCATGACGGAGCACAAGCGCCAGCCGATGGACCGTCCCGACCATGACACGCCCCGCAGACCCGGCCAGCCGGGAG
>JAESGM010000796.1_pt1 | contig 14869 bp, 14 predicted proteins | sample 9269721 | NCBI WGS metagenome assembly JAESGM01 (sample SAMN15720920, study PRJNA650825) | algae metagenome | isolation source: Komarekiella atlantica HA4396-MV6 and co-occurring heterotrophs from... | place: USA: Theobald House, Kauai, HI | collected 2009-07-29 | reverse complement strand
AAGCGCAGAAGGGCGGCGCCGGCCTCATCGTCTATAACCGCAAGGAAGGTCGCGCGCTCGGCGAGGTGACCAAGTTCCTCGTCTACAATGCGCGCAAGCGGCAAGAGGGTGGCGACCAGGCGGCGACCTATTTCGAGCGCACCGAATGCGTCGCCGGCGTGCAGGATGCGCGGTTCCAGCAATTGATGCCGGACGTGCTGCACTGGCTCGGCATCACCCGCATCGACCGTTTCATGTCGATGTCGAACATGAAACACGATGCGATTACCGAATCCGGCATCGACATCGTCGAGCGCGTGCCGATCCCGCCGGAACTGGTGCCGCCGGATGCGGCGGTTGAACTCGAGGCGAAGAAGGCCGCCGGCTATTACACGCCGGACGGCGCGCCGACCGAGGAAGACCTCAAGGCCGTGGTCGGCCGCAAGCTGAACGAGTTCTGATCATCTCCATGTCGACGCAGAACGCCGATGTGGAGCGCAAGGTGGCGGAGACTCTGTTGTCCTCGGCCGCGGTACGCGAGCGTGCGGCGGAGATGCTGGAGATCGGGCTCGCAGGCAGCCTGCCAAACTTCCGCGTCGATCTCGTACAGCTAGAGCCGACCGCAGCTTTTGTCGCCGATATTATTCGCGAGAACTACCCTGATCTGAAAGTGCCGCTGCATGCGCGCTGGCGGCATTTCGTGTTCGGCGGCCGCGATCTGTGGTCGCAGATCGACGAAGCCGCGCAATGGCAGGACGCGAATGCGCGGGCACGGGCGGCTTTCGATCTCGCCATCGTCTCCGTGCTGCTGGATGCGGGCGCCGGCCCCGACTGGCGCTACAAGGATGCAGCGACCGGCACGGTGACCGGCCGCTCCGAAGGTCTGGCGCTGGCGAGCCTGCGCATGTTCCAGGCTGGCCTGTTCTCGTCCGATCCGCGCCGTCCGCTGCGCGTCGATGCGACACGTCTCGCTGACATCACCAGCGCGGATCTTGCGAAAGGGTTCCAAGTGAGCGGCACCAATCCGCTTGCCGGCCTCGATGGACGCGCGGCCCTGCTTGCGCGCTTCGGGCGCGCGATGCTGGACAATCCGAAGATCTTCGCCAAGCGCGACACCGCGCGGCCTGGTGGCCTGTTCGATTACCTGACCGGCATTGCCGAAGACCGCATCCTGCCGGCACCCGCGATCCTTCACACCTTACTGCTGCATCTCGGGCCGATCTGGCAGAACCGGCTCACGCTTGGCGGCGTCCCGCTCGGCGATACCTGGCGGCATTCCGCGATCAGGCGCGACGACGCGACCAACGGTCTTGTGCCGCTGCACAAGCTCTCGCAATGGCTGTCCTATTCGCTGATCGAGCCGCTGCGCGATGCCGGGATCGCGGTGAGCGAGATCGACGGGCTGACCGGGCTTGCCGAATATCGCAACGGCGGCTTGTTCGTCGACATGGGCTTGATCGCGTTGCGCGATCCGGCGCAGGCATTGCAGCCGCAGCAGGTGGATTCTGAATTTGTGGTGGAGTGGCGGGCACTGACAGTCGCGCTGCTGGATCACATCGCGCCGTCGGTGCGCGAGAAACTCGGCGTCTCGCCGCAGAAATTCCCGCTCGGCTCCCTGCTCGAAGGCGGCACCTGGGCGGCCGGGCGCAGGATTGCAAAAGAGAAGCGGCCGGATGGCGGGCCGCCCTTCACGATTGCCAGCGACGGCACGGTTTTCTGACGAGGATTCCCATGACCAAGGTTCTGGACGGCGTCACCATTGTCGATCACCCGCTGGTGCAGCACAAACTCACGCTGCTGCGCGACAAGACGCGCTCGACCAAGGTATTTCGCGAACTGTTCAACGAGATCGGCACGCTGCTCTGCTACGAGGTTACACGCGATCTGCCGCTGGAAATGATCGAGGTGGAGACGCCGCTGGCCAGGATGCAGGCGCCGGTGCTCGCCGGCAAGAAGCTCGTTTTCGCGCCGATCGTGCGCGCGGGCATGGGTTTTCTCGACGGCATGCTCAATCTCGTGCCGTCGGCGCGCGTCGCGCATATCGGGCTCTATCGCGATCCGCGCACGCTGGTGGCCGTTGAATATTTCTTCAAGGCGCCGGACGACATGGCCGAGCGCATGGCGCTCATCCTGCATCCGATGCTGGCAACGGGAAATTCTGCTGTGGCGGCGGTGGACCGCCTGAAGGAAGCGGGCGCAAAATCGGTGCGCATCGTGTGCCTGCTGGTCACCATGCAGGCGGTCGAGAAGGTAAGGGCGCATCATCCCGACGTGCATATCTGGACCGCGGCGATCGACGAAGGCATCAACGACCAGGGCTATATCCTGCCCGGCCTCGGCGATGTCGGCGATCGCATGTATGGGACGCGGTGAGTGCATGGACGGGGTCACCGTCGTCGATCACCCGCTGATGCAGCACAAGCTGACCCTGCTCCGCGACAAGGCGCGCTCCACCAAGCCTTTTCGCGAGCTGGTGGACGAGATCGCGATGCTGCTCTGCTACGAGGTCACGCGCGACCTGCCAATGGAGATGACGGAGATCGAGACGCCGCTGGCGACGATGCAATCGCCGGTGCTCGCCGGCAAGAAGCTGGTCTTTGCCCCGATCCTGCGTGCGGGCCTTGGTCTCCTCGACGGCATGCTGGCGCTGGTGCCGTCCGCGCGCGTCGCGCATATCGGGCTCTACCGCGATCCCAAGACGCTGGAAGCAATCGAGTATTATTTCAAGGCGCCCGACGATGTCGCCGAACGGCTGGTGCTGGTGCTCGATCCGATGCTGGCGACCGCCAATTCCGCCATCGCCGCCATCGACCGCCTGAAACAGCGCAGCGTTACCAATATCCGCTTCATTTGCCTGCTGTCGGCGCCCGAAGGCCTTGCGAAACTCCGCGCACGCCACCCCGACGTGCCGGTGTGGACTGCGGCTATCGACAGCCATCTCGACGATCATGCCTATATCGTGCCTGGTCTCGGCGACGCGGGCGACAGAATCTACGGCACACGCTGACGCTTCGTGCGGGCGTTCGCGGCGTCTTCCGAACGCATCTCGCTCAGCACATGCACGAGCTGGTCGGCGAATTTCGCAGCCGGCACCGAAAGATTGCGTTCGCGCAATTGCCCAAGCACCAGATTGGCGCGCGGCACGTCGCGGTCGTCGATGTGACGTGCTACGAGGGCGCTGCGCTCGCTGTCGAGCGTTCCGATCTCGATCTGGAACGAGATCACCTTGTCGTGCAGGACGAGATTGCGCAGGAACTCGAATGAATTCGATTCCGCCACGATATTGAAGCGGATATTGCTGCGCGCCATCACGTTCTCCAGCATCTGCCGGCCGCCGATGCTGCGGTCGGCCAGTGCGACCGGATAATTGACGCAATCGCGCAGCCGCACCGAAGGCTGAACCGCCAGGGGATGATCGGCGGCCATCATCGCGACAAGGCTCTGTTCCAGGGTCATCAGCGGCTGGAAGCTGGCCATGAAACTCGGGCGGAACACCAGCACGAGATCCACCTCATAGGCCGCCAGCGCCGCCATCGCGAAATCATGGTCGGCGACCCGCACGTCGAAATGCACCAGCGGGAAGCGTGTGCGGAAGGCCGCGATCTGGCGCGGCAGGAAGTCGAGCGCCAGGGCCTGGCTGCAGGCGATGCTGACATTGCCGCGCCGCAGCCCTTTCAGATCCTCGATCTGGGACTTCATCCGCTCGACGTCCGAATTCTGCTCGCGGATGTAGCGCACGAACAATTCGCCGGCGGCGGTGAGGCGCACGCCGCGCGGCTTGCGATCGAAGAGCGGGGTTTCGAGTTCTTCCTCCAGATCCATGATCCGCCTGTTGACGGCGGAGGCTGTGACATTGAGGTGCTCGGCCGCCTTGCGGATCGAGCCAGTGCGGGCGACCTCGTCGAAATAGCGCAAAAAACGCAGATGCCGCATGGACTTAATCCCAAAGCGCTGCCCCATGGGTCAGCTGGTGATGCCTTTTCGGCAACGTTATAGCAAAAAGTCAGCAGCAGATAGAGGCACCGTTTTCTCCTAGCGTTGGCGGCAGTCGGGATCTGCCTTCATCCGTGATCGAGCCAACTCACAGGAGTGCGCCAATGACGCTTCGCCTACGAACCTCGCTGCTGGCCGTCGCCGCAGTCATCGGCCTGTCCGCGCCGCTGACGTTTGCGACGCCCGCCGCCGCACAGACCAAACTCAAGATGGTGCTGAACTGGAAGTATCAGGGTCCGCAGGGCTGGTTCTTCCTCGCCGACGACCGCGGCTATTTCAAAGCCGAAGGTCTCGAAGTGACGATGGACCAGGGCAACGGCTCGGGCGCCGCGGTGCCGCTGGTAGCAAACGGCACTTACGACATCGGCTTCGGCGATATCAACGCGCTGATCGAGCTCGCCGCGAAGAAGCCGGACGAAGCGCCGGTCGCGGTCTATGTCATGTATAACCGTCCGCCTTTCACCGTCGCGGTGAAATCCGACAGCCCGATCAAGGAGCCGAAGGATTTCATCGGCAAGAAGCTCGGTGGCGCGGCCAATGACGGTGCGCTGAAGCTGTTCCCCGCGCTTTGCAAGATGACCAAGATCGACTGCGCGAAGGTCGAGATCACCAACATGCAGCCTAACCTGCGCGAGCAGATGCTGATGCAGGGGCAGGTCGACGGCGTATTCGGATATGTCAACACCATCCGCTTCTCGGCCAAGCTGATCGGCGTCGCTGACGACAAGCTGCGCTATATCAATTTCGGCGATTACGGCATGGACCTCTACTCCAATGCCATCATCGTTTCCAAGAAGCTGATCAAGGAAAATCCGAAGGCGGTGACGGGTCTGATCAAGGCGATCAACAAGGGCCTGCAGGATTCGCTGAAGGAGCCAGACGCCGCGGTCGCGGCCGTCGCCAAGCGGGAGCCGCTGATCAAGACTCCTGTGGAGCGCGAGCGGTTCGACGCAACGCTCCAGGACGAAATGAATCATCCGGAGATCGCCAAGATCGGTCTCGGCAATGTCGACACCGCGCGCCTGAAAAAGTCGATCGACATCCTGGTCGAGGCCAACAATCTGCCGCGCAAGCCTGCGGTAGAGGAAATATTCACACCGGCCTTCCTGCCGCCGGTCGCCGACCTGCCGAAGAAGCTGTTCTGACCGGCATCGTTGCCTCCGCGTGATCTTCCGGATGACGCGGAGGCAACACCTCACAGCAAGACAATACGGAAACGTTCCATGAATCTGGGATTGACCGGCCGCGTGGCCATGATCACCGGCCCTGCCAAGGGCATGGGTGCCGCGATCACCAAGGCCTTCGCCGCGGAAGGCGCGAAACTTGCATTACTCGGACGCGATGTTGCGGCCATTCAGCCTGTGGCCGACGAAGTGAAGAAGAACGGCGCCGAGGCGATCATCGTGCCCTGCGATCTGACCAAACCAGACCAATGCGACGCTGCCACGGCGAAAGCAAAGGATGCGTTCGGCCGCGTCGACATTCTGGTGAATGTGGCGGGCGGTTCCGGGCCGGTGGGCAAATCCGGCGCCGACACGACGCCGGAGGAATTCGACGAGATCATCACCCTGAACATGAATGGCTGCTTCCATACGATGCGCAGCGTGCTGCCGGCGATGATCGCCCGGAAATACGGCAAGATCGTCAATGTCGGCGGCACATTCGGCATGCGCGGACGCGCCGGCCGCATGGCCTATTCAGCGTCGAAATGGGGTCTGCGCGGGATCACCAAGAGCTTCGCGCTGGAAGTCGGGCAGCACAACATCAATGTCAATTGCGTCGCGCCGGGCATGGTCGACGGCCCGCGTTTTCGTGACAAGGTCTGCGCCGACATGGCGAAGCGGCTCAACATCACGCCAGAAGAGGCGGCCGAACGGCACGCCGCGGAATATGCACTCAAGCGGGTGACGCACGATGCCGATGTGGCGAATGCCTGCCTGTTCCTCGCGAGCGACGTCTCCCGCCAGATCACCGGCGTCGATCTGCCGGTCGATGGCGGCTGGGCGATGCTGTGAGGAGGGCACCATGACCATCACGGCCGATCTTGTCATTCACGGCGGTATTGTGGTGTCGCCGGACAGCGCGGTGAAGGCGAGTGTCGCCATCAAGGATGGCGTGATTCTCGCCGCCGGCGCGTCCGAAGCGATGCCGCGTGGCAAGGAGACGCTCGACGCCACTGGCCTGCATGTGCTGCCAGGTGCGATCGACGTGCATGTGCATTTCCGCGATCCCGGCTATCCGCACAAGGAAGACTGGGCGAGCGGCACCGCGGCGGCGGCGTTCGGCGGCGTGACGACGGTGTTCGACATGCCCAACACCATCCCGCCGACCGGCACAGCGGAGATTCTCGCGGACAAGCACAGGATCGCCTCGTCCAAGGCGCATGTCGATTACGGGCTCTATGGGCTGCTCGGCGAGGACACCATCGCCAATGTGCACGATCTGATCGATGGTGGCGTGATCGGCTTCAAGCTCTATATGGGCAACACCTTCGGCAAAATTCCCTCCCCTTCGACCGGCGCGATGCTGGAAGCCTTCGAGGTGGTGGCGGCGACCGGCAAGCGCATCTCGCTGCATGCCGAGACCAACTCGATCATGGAGCGCCGGCAGACGCGCCTGACCGAGGCCGGCCGCACCGATGCGCTGGCGCATATCGCCTCGCGTCCCGCGGTTGTTGCCGTTGAGGCTGTGAGCCGCGCCGCCATTCTCGCGGAATGGACCGGCGCGCGCATTCACATTCTTCACATTTCATCGTCCGAGGAATTGCGGCCGCTGCGGGAGGCCAAGGCGCGCGGTGTCGACATCACCGGCGAGACCGGCCCGCATTATACGATGCTGGCCACGGACGATTATGCGCGCTTCGGCGGCATTATCCGCGTCAACCCACCGGTGCGCGAGGCCTACAATCAGGAACCGCTCTGGGCGGCCCTGATCGATGGCACCATCGACATGGTGGCGACCGACCACGCGCCGCATACGCGCGAGGAGAAGACGCGGGGCGACATCTGGGCGGTGGATTGCGGCTTCCCCGGCGTCGAGACGCAGATGCCGCTGATGCTGACCGAGGTGAATGCCGGCCGGTTTTCCGTCTGCGATTATGTGCGTTGGAGCGCGGCCAATCCGGCAAAGGTGTTCGGGCTCTATCCGCGCAAGGGCGTGATCCAGCCGGGCGCCGACGCCGATATCGCGATCGTCGACCTGACGCAGAGCTGGACCATCGATGACGCCAGGCTGCAGTCGCGCTCGAAGATCACGCCGTGGCATGGCCGCGCGGTGAAAGGGCTGCCGCTGCATACGCTGGTGCGCGGGCGCTTCGTGATGCGCGACCGTACGCTTGTTTCGCAGACGCGCGGCTGGGGGCGCTCGGTGCATGCCATTCAGCAGATGCCGGAGCCGCAGCCGCGCAATGCCGACAAGACGATGCAGGCCATCGTGCAGCATCCTGCTTCACGCCATTCGAAGGAACATGCCGCATGACGCCGCCCGCCGCTCCGCAGCCGCTTTCATCGGCGGACGCCTTCGTCGAATTGCAGAACGTGACGCTCACCTATGGCCGCGGCAAGACGACCGTGCCGGCCTTGGGCGAGACCAATCTGCGCATCGGCAAGGGCGACTTCGTCGCGCTGGTGGGGCCGTCGGGCTGCGGCAAGTCGACGATCCTGAAGCTCGTCACCGGCCTGATCAAGGCGACCAGCGGGTATGTGTTCGTGGCCGGCCGTGAGGTGGGCGCCGAGCCGATGCGGGTTGGTATGGCGTTCCAGAATCCGACGCTGCTTCCCTGGCTGACCATCCGCAAGAACGTGATGCTGCCGCTGAAGATCGTGCCGCCGTTCCGGCATGAATACCGCACCAAGCGCAAGACCGAGTTTCTCGACCGCGTCGATGCGCTGCTCAAGCAGGTCGGCCTCGACGGATTTGGCGACAAGTATCCCTGGCAATTGTCCGGCGGCATGATGCAGCGCGCCTCGCTGTGCCGCGCTTTGATCCACGATCCGCAACTCTTGATGCTGGACGAGCCGTTCGGCGCGCTCGACCAGTTCACGCGCGAGGAATTGTGGGCGATCATGCAGGACCTGTGGCTGACGCGGAAGCCGACCGTGCTGCTGGTCACGCACGACCTGAAGGAAGCCGGCTATCTCGCCAACCGCATCTGCGTGATGCGCGCGCGGCCGGGGCAGATCATCGACGACGCAACTGTGCCCTTTGCGCGGCCGCGCACCATCGAGATGGCCTATGCGCCGGATTTCGTCACCATGACGCAGCGCCTGCGCGAGCTGATCGTGTCAGCCAAGCCCGCAAAGGAAGCCGCCTGATGCCCCCGCACTTGCGCCGCCGCGTCGCGTCCGCCGCCCTGATCGTCGGATTTTTCGTGCTGTGGGAGATATTCTGCCGCGCCTTCGGCATCAGCGACATCGTGCTGCCGAAACCGAGCCAGATCATCGTCACGCTCGTCGAACGCTTTCCGCAACTCTGGCCGCATACGCTGCAAACGCTCTACACGACACTGGTCGGATTCGGCTTCGGCATCCTGATCGGCGTTTCAGTCGGCATGCTGGTCGGCTCCTCAAGGCTCGCCTATGACGTCGCCTATCCGTTGCTGATCGGCTTTGCCTCGATCCCGAAAGTCGCCGTGGTGCCGATCTTTGTACTGTGGTTCGGCGCCGGTTCGGTGCCGGCGATCCTCACCGCCATGATCATGTCGATGTTCCCGATCGTGGTGAATGTCGCGACCGGCCTTGCGACCACGGAGCCGGAGCTGGAGGACGTGATGAAGTGTCTGCGCGCCACAAAGCTGGAAATCCTCTGGAATGTCGGCCTGCCGCGCGCGATGCCGTATTTCTTCGCCTCGCTGAAGGTGGCGGTCACGCTCGCTTTCGTCGGTGTGGTGATTTCAGAGACCGTCGCCTCCAATCGCGGCATCGGCAACGTGATGATGATCGCGAGCTCCAGCTTCGACGTACCGCTGGTTTTCGCGGGCCTGGTCATCCTCGCCGTCATGGGCGTGTCGCTTTACGTCATTTTCTCCTTCATCGAATCGCGTGTCACTGGATGGGCCACGCGCAAAGATGAATTCGCAATGGGATAGTGCCGGGTCATTTCAGGAGGATACCATGCGTCGCCTACGTTTTCTCAGCGCGCTGATTGTGTGTGTGCTGCTATCGGCGTCCGGTGCTGCAGCGCAGGACACAAAGATCCGTTTCACGCTCGACTGGAAAATCCAGGGTCTGCACGCCTGGTTCTACTGGGCGCAGGACAGGGGTTACTTCAAGGCCGAGGGTCTGGACGTCGCGATCGATCAGGGGGAGGGCTCGGCCGCCGCCGTCACGCGCGTGATGTCAGGCACCTACGATGCCGCATTCGGCGACATGAATGCCATCATCCAGAACGCGGCGCTCAAGCCGGGCGAACAGCCGCTGATGGTTTACATGATCTATTCCAATGCACCGTTCGCGCTGGTGACCAGGGCCTCCAGCCCGATCCAGTCGGTGAAGGACATGGCAGGCAAGAAGATGGGTTCGCCTGCAGGCGCCGCGGCGCTCAAGCTTTTTCCCGCCCTGGCCAAGAAAAATGGCCTCGATCCCTCCAAGGTCGAGGTTCTCAACATGGCGCCCAATCTCCAGGAACAGATGTTGCTGCAGGGGCAGGTCGATATCTCGGCAGTGTTCAGCGCGACGAGTTACATGAACTTCGTCGCGCAGAAGCTGGATCCTGACAAGGACTTCCGCTGGATCTATTTCTCCGATGCCGGGCTCGATCTCTATTCGAACGGTGTGATGGTCTCCGCGAAGCTGGCCAAGGAAAAGCCAGACGCAGTCAAGGGCATGGTGCGTGCCATCAACAGGGCGATGAAGGATGTTATCTCCAATCCGGACGCAGCCATCGAATTGCTGGCTGCCAAGGAGCCTCTGATCAACAAGGATATCGAGAAGCGGCGCCTGATATATGTCCTGAAGAATCTGGTCGCCACACCGGAAGCAGGTGAGCTTGGTGTCGGTGACGTCAAGGATACGCGCATGGCCGAGGCAATCGATACGATGGTTGCATCCTATGAATTGCCCAAGAAGCCGGCTGTCGGGGACGTGTTCAACCGCTCATTCCTGCCCGCCAAGGCTGAGCGTATTCTGCCGGCTGTAACGAACTGATTCGTGGTGGCCCCCGCTACCGGCGGGGGCCTTCACGGCAAGGGAATGCAGGTTGTGACGCGTGAACTGAATTGTGCGCATCTGCTGGCGGCAGCGGACGCATCGATGCTGGTGAGCCCGGCCCGGGTTCGAATGACGGATGGCAAGATTCACAGCGTTTCGTCGGGATCTTCGGGCGCGGGCAAGCAGCTTTTTGCCATGCCGGCGCTGGTCAATGCTCACGATCACGCACGCGCCGTCCGCGCCAGCTCGTTTGGCGCGGCGGGCAAGCCGCTGGAAAGCTGGCTGCATTATCTGGCGCTGCTGCCGGCGGTCGACGCGTATCTCGCGACCGCTGTGTCGCTGGCGCGCAGCGCGCTGGGCGGCGTCGGCACGGTGATGATCCACTATACGCGCGTGCAGGGCCTGACCGATTACGTGAGCGAAGCAAAGGACGTCGCGCGCGCCGCGCAGGATGTCGGCCTGCGTGCCGGATTCGCCGTCGCGCTACGCGACCGCAACCCGCTCGTTTACGGGCCATCGGAGCCTATCCTGGCAGCGCTTCCCGAGGCCGCGCGGGAAGAAGTCTCACGGCGCTTTCTGCGCGAGCCGCTGCCGGTGGAGGAACAGATTGCGCTGGTCGATGCCGTGGCGGCCGCCGTCGACGGGCCGGATTTCAATGTCCAGTATGGTCCCGCGGGTGTGCAATGGTGCAGCGACGCGCTGCTGCGCGCGATCGCCGATGCCTCGGCCAGCACGGGGCGCCGCGTCCACATGCATCTTCTCGAGACGCGCTATCAGCGGGAATGGGCGGACCGCACCTATCCTGGTGGCATCGTGCGCTATCTGAAGAATATCGGGCTGCTCAGCCCACGCCTGACTCTGGCGCATTGCGCCTGGGCGCGTCCCGACGAGCTCGATCTGATCGCGGAGCGCGGCGCCACCATCGCGGTGAATACAAGCTCCAATCTCGGTATCCGCTCCGGCATCGCGCCGGTCGCGGACATGATCAAACGGGGCTGCAAGGTCGCACTGGGGCTCGACGGGCTGGCGCTCGATGAAGACGACGACGCCTTGCGCGAGATGCGCCTCGCGCATCTGCTGCATGGCGGCTGGGGCTATCGCGTGGACGTCTCCCGCGCGGACATGCTCGCGGCCGCCTTCTGCAACGGTCATCGCGCCGTCATGAACAAGGACGCTGGCGGCCGGCTGGCCGCGGGCGAGCCGGCGGATATCTTGGTGCTGAACTGGGACAGCATCGACAGCGACAATCTGCGACCGGATCTCGATCCACGCGATCTGCTGTTCGCGCGCGCGCATGCGGGCCACATCGACGAACTGATCGTCGGTGAGCGCAGCGTGGTACGCGGTGGACACGTGACGGGCATCGATTTTCCCGCCATGCGCGACGAGTTGCTGGTGCAGTTCCGAGGGGGCATCAAGCAGAATGCTGCTTTCGCCACGGCCTTGCCGCAACTCGACCGCGCCATCTGCCGCCATTTCGACGCGAACGCTCCATGCTGCTGAGGTGAGGGGATCATGCCGATTGCGAAAGTTCACCGCATTTCCGCCAGCGGGCCGGACGACGTAAGCGGCATCGCAGCCGCAATTGCCGCCGGCCGGCTCGATCCGAAAGGTGTGATCGCAGTGCTGGGCAAGACCGAGGGCAATGGCTGCGTCAACGATTTCAGCCGCGGTTATGCCACGCTGGCGCTGAGCCATCTCTTCAAGGGCCATGTCGGCGAAGAACAGGCGGCGAGAATCTGCCTGGTCATGTCGGGCGGCACCGAAGGCGGCATGGCGCCGCACTGGACGATTTTCGAACGCGCGGAAGGCAGCAACGGCGCGGAACCGGCGCTGGCGGTTGGCCGCGCGCATACGCCCGATCTGCCGTCCGAACATCTTGGGCGCCTGCACCAGGTCGATGCGGTGGCGGAAGGGATATTGGCAGCGATGCGCGACGCCGGCATCGAGAATGCGGACGATGTTCATTTTGTGCAGATCAAATGTCCGCTGCTGACGGCCCAGCGCATCGGTGCCGCGCGGGCTCGCGGTGCGAGCGTTGCGACGACCGACACACTGAAGTCGATGGGTCTGTCGCGGGCGGCGAGTGCACTTGGGGTCGCTGTTGCGCTGGGCGAGATTGGGCGGGACGCGATCAAGGATTCCGATATCGGAACGAACTGGGCGCTGTATTCCGGTCGCGCAAGCTGTTCCGCCGGCATCGAACTGCTCGGGCATGAAATCGTTGTGCTGGGGATGTCGAAGCAATGGTCTGGCCCGCTGGTCATCGATCATGCCGTGATGAACGACGGGATAGACATCGAGCCGGTGCGCGTGGCGCTGTCGCGCGTGGGCCTCCCGGCAAGCGGGCAATTGACGGCAGAGCAGCGCAGTAGAATGGTGGCCATGCTCTCCAAGGCCGAACCCTCCAGCGACGGCCAGTTGCGAGGCTTCCGGCACACCATGCTTGACGATTCCGACATTTCGCCGACGCGGCATGCGCGTGGCTTCGTCTGCGGCGCGTTGGCGGGACTTGTCGGGCATGCGGAAATCTACGTTTCCGGCGGCGCAGAGCATCAGGGGCCGAGCGGCGGCGGGCCGGTTGCAGTCATCGTGCGCAGGGACTGATCCGCGCGGTTGCGTCAAATGGTGGTCGCAACGATTGCCCAGAGCACGACGGCGACGCGCGCGAGGTTGGCCCAAAGCGTGGGGCCGGAATAACGTTCGGCGCTGCGCCAGACATTGAGCACCGCCAGCAGATTGTAAGGCAGAGGCGAGAGAAAAATCACAGCGGCGACCGCCAGCGGCCAGCCGGCGGCATAGGCTCCGAATGCCGCCAGTGTCGTTGCGAGGTTCAGCAGCGAACCATAAAAGATGGCGTAATCCCAAAAGGCGCTCCGCAACGTCATGTCGCCGCGCCAGAGCTGCCAGGCCAGTTTTTTGATATGCTTCATGCCGTGACAAGCTCGTAGGAATTTGAGAGCTTGGGAGTTGCCGGGCAATCGTTCTAACTTGAAACAGTGACTTTGTCAGTGGAGGGCCAATATGGCCACGGAACGGCCCGAGCGGCGTGCCTGCTACTATTCCGATTACCTGCGGCTTGACTCGTTGCTCGGCCAGCAACAGCCGGAAAGCGCGCGCATGGGGGTTTCGGCGCATGACGAGATGCTGTTCATTGTCGTGCACCAGGCCTATGAACTCTGGTTCAAGCAGATCCTGCACGAACTCGACCGCATCCAGCAGGATTTCGGACAGAAGACGATGGAGGACAACCATCTCGGCCGCATCGTACACGGGCTCGAGCGCATCAACGAAATCCTGAAGCTGCTGGTGCACCAGCTCGACGTGCTGGAGACGATGACGCCGCTGGATTTCCTGGATTTCCGCGACCTGCTGAGTCCCGCCTCCGGTTTCCAGTCGGTGCAGTTCCGCTCGATCGAAATCCGCCTGGGCCTCAAGAGCGAAGACCGGCTGCGGCTTGGCGACAAGCGCTTCGACCTGCATCTGTCGGATGCCGATCGCGCGCGGATCGCTGGGGCGGAGTCCGGCCCCAAGCTGATCGACGAACTCGACGGCTGGCTCGCACGCACGCCGTTTGTCGAACTGTCAGGCTATGCGTTCAGCAAGGCCTATCGCGAGGCGGTGACACGCTCGCTCACGGCCGATGCCGAACAAGTGCGCAATGTCGAAGGCATGAGCGAAAGCCAGCGGGAGATCGAGACGCGCGCCATCGAAGGTGCGCTAGAGCGTTTCAACGCGATTTTCGATCCGAAGGGCGACCGTTCGGCCTGGCGCATGTCGTTTGCAGCAATTCAGGCGGCGCTGTTCATCACCGTCTATCGCGATGAGCCGGTGCTGCAATTGCCCTTCCGGCTGCTGGCAACGCTGATGGATATCGAGGAATCGATGGCCCTGTGGCGCTACCGGCACGCGCTGATGGTCCGCCGCATGATCGGCGTGAAGATCGGCACCGGCGGCTCGTCCGGCCATGACTATCTGCGGCAGACCTCGGACCGGCACCAGATCTTCAGCGACCTGTTCCAGCTCTCCAGCTATCTCATTCCCCGCTCGATGCTGCCGCCGCTGCCGCTGGAGCTGAAATCGCGCATGGGCTTTGCCTATGCGGCAAAGGCCGCGGAATGAGCCTCGACCTGCACGCGCATTTCTCGATCTTCCGGGACGCGGCGCCGGATCGCATTCATCTTGCGGCGCACAGCCATCACTACTGGCCGGACGCCGCCTGCAGGGCGCATGAACGTGCCATGCATGAAGCGGCGCGGCTGGCCGACCGCAAGTGGGACATGGTTTTCAGCGATCTCATTCCGCTGGTCCAGCGCGGCATTGTGCGCATTCTCAACTTGCCGGATCCGGCGACCATCGCCTTCGCCCCCAACACGCATGAACTGGTCTGCCGGCTTTTGTCGGCGCTACCGGTTGGCAGGCCCCCGCGCATTCTCACCAGCGATTCAGAGTTTCACTCCTTCGCGCGCCAGATCGCGCGGCTCGAGGAGGAGAAGCTGGTCGAGGTGGAGCGCATCGCGGCTGAGCCCGCCGAGTCCTTCCCCAACCGCTTCTGCAAGGCGGCACGTGTGGGCGGCCATGACCTCGTCTTCGTCAGCCACGTCTTTTTCAATTCAGGCGCGACCTGCGGCGATATCGGCGCAATCGTGAAGGCGGTAGCATCGCCCCAAACGCTGATTGCCATCGACGGCTATCACGGTTTCTGCGCGTTGCCGGTCGACCTGTCGGCGGTGGCCGCGCGCGTCTTCTAT
>JAESGM010000795.1_pt1 | contig 14874 bp, 11 predicted proteins | sample 9269721 | NCBI WGS metagenome assembly JAESGM01 (sample SAMN15720920, study PRJNA650825) | algae metagenome | isolation source: Komarekiella atlantica HA4396-MV6 and co-occurring heterotrophs from... | place: USA: Theobald House, Kauai, HI | collected 2009-07-29 | reverse complement strand
TCTGGCCGGTCAGCAGCGGCGTGATCCGGCGCAGGGTGACGCGCCGGTTCTCGCGGGCGGCCTCCTGCGTCTCGACCTTGAGATACTGCTCGCCATAGCCCTGCGTCGTCAGGTTCTCCGGCGGCACGCCGAAATCGCGCGTCAGCACCTCGGCGACCGACTGGGCCCGCCGGTCCGACAGCGACAAATTGTCGATGTCGGAGCCGACCGCGTCGGTATGGCCTTCCACGAGGAAGACCTCGTTGGGCGCGGCCTGCAGCGCCTGCCGGATCGACTGGGCGATGACCTCGAGCCGCTGCGCCTGGGCGGGCGCGACCTCCCAGGACGCCGTCTCGAAGGTGACGCTGTCGATGTCGATCGAGCGCATCCGGGCGCGCAGATCGGGCGAATAGCGCACCTCGTCGAGCGTGTAGCGGCGCGGCAGCGGCGCGATCGGCGGCGCGGTGATCGTCTCGTAGATGACGCGCTGATCCGCCGATTCCGCATCGACGATGTAGCGCTCGCGCGGGATCCGCAGGGCAGGGCGCTCCAGCACGACGATCTCGTCCGAGAAGCGCTGGTTGGGCCGGTCGCGGCGGGTGTTGTCGATGATGACGAACTCCTCGCCGCCGCGGACCTGGCGGGTGCGCCGGATCAGGCGGCCCTCCGCATCCGTGATGGTGACGATGCGCGTGCCGTCGGGCCGCTCGAAGACGGTGCGCGTCTCCTCGCCCCGGCGTTCGACCCGCTGGTCGATGCCGAGCTCGCGGAAGCGCTGCGTCTCGTCGCGGCGGATGATGACGCGGTCGTCGTCGCGGATGATGGTGCGCCCGGGCTCGCGGATGATGGTGACGTCGCCCTCACGGCGTTCCTCGCGCCGGCTGCGGACATCGTCGAGCCGGTCCGCGCCCTGCGTCGCCATGATGCCGCCGATGACGCCCGCGCCGAAGCCGATCGCAGCCGCGCCGCCGGGCGAGATGCCGCCGCGGCGGCCCTGACGGTCAGGGGCGGGCGCGGGCGGCTGGCCCGGAGCGGGTGGGGCTGCCTGCGGTGCGGCCTGAGGCGAGACCTGACCTGGCTGGGGCGCGGGCGGCACGCCCGGAGCCCGATTGGCCGGCGGCACGGGCGCGGCCTGCGGTGCGGCGGCGGGCGGTGCGGCAGCCGGAGGAGGCGTGGCCGGAGCCGGCGCAGTCTGCGGCGCAGGCGCGGCGGGAGCCGGAGCGCTGCGCTGGGCAGGAGCCGTGGGAGCCGGCGCGGCTGCGGGGGGCGCAACCTGCGGCGCGGGCGCGGTACGCTGTGCGGGAGCCGCCGGCGGAGCGACCGGAGCGGGCCTCGCGGCGGGAGCTTCCCTCGCGGCGGGAGCCTCGCTCGGCGCGGCAGGCGGGCGCGGCGCGGCCGGGCGGGCCGGCGCATCAGGCGTCGCGACAGGCGGGGTGGGACGCGACGCGGGAGCGTCGCGACGGGGCTCCGGCGCGGCCTGAGCCGGCGCGGACGGGGCCGGAGCGCGCGGCGCGCCATCGGGAGCACGCGTCGGCCGCTCGCCGCTGTCCTGGCGGTCACCGCGACCGGGCCGCTCGGCTCCAGCCGGCCGCTCTGGGCGGGCCTCGCCGGGTGCGCGCGGCTGAGCCGGCGGACGCGGGCGCTGCGGGCGCTCGCCGTCTTCGGCGGGGGCCGGGGCCTGCGCGGTCTGGAACGTGGAAGGAGCGGCGAAGCCGCCCTGCGAAAGCGTCAGCGCGGGCAGAACCGTGCCGATCAGCAGCCAGGTCTTTGCCCGAGTCTTCGCGCGTGTCCGTGTGTCGTTTTTCAAGGTGTCGATCCGTTTTCGTTTCACTTGGACGGCATCAGCGCGCCGGGGCGCTGAACCCGTGGTGAACCGAAAACGGCCGAAATCGGGCGGTGTTCCGCCTGCCCTTGGGGCAGTTCGGACCAAAAACCGCGCTCAGAGCCCGGCCTGGCCCTTCACATAGGCCGCGATCTCGTCATGGCGCGCGAACCAGACCGAGCCCCGCGCCTTGGCGTGGGCGATCAGCTTCTCGAGGATCCAGAAGCGCGAGCGATAGGTGATGATGTGCGGGTGCATCGTCAGCAGGAAGAGCCCGCCGGCCTCGTAAGCGCCGTCGAACTCGCGCCTGAAAATGTCGAAGACGGTCTCGGGAGCGGTGTAGGGGCGCAGCGCCTGGAAGCGGTTCATATTGAAATAGACCGCGTCGTCGCGGATCCATTCGACCGGCAGTTCGACCATGCCCGTCGGCTCGCCTTTGTCGAGCAGCTCATAGGGCTCGTCATCGGCGAAGAGCGAGGAATCGTAGAGCAGACCGAGTTCGCGCTGGATCGACAGCGTCGCTTCGGAGAAATCCCAGGAGGGGGTGCGCATGCCGACCGGGCGGATGCCGGTGATCGCCTCCAGCGTGTCGGCGCAGCGGAGATGCAGCTCGCGTTCGTTTTCGGGAGGGACGGCGGTGTTGACCTCGTGGATCCAGCCATGAAGGCCGATCTCATGACCCTCCGCGATCACGCGGCGCTGCTCGTCGGGATGCAGGAGCGCGGCCACGGCAGGCACGAAGAAGCTCGCCCTGATATCCTCGCGCCTGAGCATCTCGAGGATGCGGGGCACGCCGACGCGCGCGCCATACTGCCCCCATGACAGCCGGCCCACCGACTTGCCGCCGTCGCGCAACTCGTTGGTCTCGTGGTCGGCGTCGAAGGAGAGCGCCACGGCGCAGCGCGCGCCGCCCGGCCAGCGCGCGGGCTTGAGGCTGCGGCCGGCGCGGACGCGCTCGACCTTTGCGCGCCAGGTTTCTTCCGGCCATTGCCAGGGTTCGAGTGGGGTGTTGGTCATGGTGGTCGCCTTGGGGCCAGAGTGCCGTGCCACAGCAAAGCACGTCCGGGCCCGTTCGGGCGACAAAGCGGCGGTTGCGTCGCCGCACATTCCCGCCAGGCCGCCATGCGCGCCGGGTGGGAAGCGTCTAGCAATCTGGGCAGGTCGCTCGCAGCTCCCTCCCCCGCTTGCGGTGGGGAGGGTTGGGGTGGGGGGCGGTCCGGCTGGGTGATGCTTCAGTTATGCCCGACCCACCCGGTCGTTCGGCCCCCCATCCCTAACCCTTCCCCACCGCAAGCGGGGGGAAGGGGACCGGCAGCGATCTTGCATTTTGGATCAGGCCCAGCCTCAGCTCAGCGGCGCGTATTTCACCGCGCAGCCATAGGCCCTGGTCGAGGCTTCGGTGACCGGCTTGCCGGCCTTCAGCTCCGCGACGGCCTGCCGGACATAGCTCTTCGCGCCGGTGAGGCTCGCCGCGCTGGCCGAGGGCTTGTCGTCGATCGCGCCCATATAGGCCAGCGTGCCCTTGGGATCGACGATGTACATATGCGGGGTCGTGGTCGCGCCATAGGCGCGGGCGACCTTGCTGTTGGGGTCGAGCAGGATCGCGGCGGGCGCTGCGTCGCGCTTGACGCTGAGTTCCTTGGCGGTGGCAGGATCGACATGGCCCTGCTCGCCCGGCGGGGACGAGATCACGGACAGCCAGACGATGCCCTCCTTGGCCATGTCCTTCTGTAGAGTCTGCATGGTCGCGCTGTTGTAGTGCTTCCGGACATAGGGGCAGTCATGGTTGGTCCATTCCAGGATCACGGTCTTGCCCGCGAACTCCGAGAGGCTGCGGGTCTTGCCGTCGGCGTCGACCGCCTGGAAGGCGGGCGCGGGCGCGCCGACCTTTGCCGCGCTCTGGGCGAAGGCCGCGCCGGAGGCGAGGACAAGGCCCGCGCAGGCGAGGCCGGCAAGAGCACTCTTTCGGGTCAGGCCTGATGTCATGGTCGGTCTCCTTTCGTTGAGAGCAGATCGGTTGAACGCGGTCAGGGCCGGCTGGCGGCCGTCCTGGCCTCGCGGCCGGCCGCGCGGGCGGCGGCGGCGACCAGCATGTCGGCGGTGAGAAGCTGCGGCAGGATTTCCGCCTGGCCGCCCTTCACCGCCGGATAGAACAGATAGAGCGGCACGCCGGCCCGGCCCTGCTCGGCCAGGGCCTGCGCGATCTGGCTGTTGCGGTTGGTCCAGTCGGCCTTGAGATAGACGACCTTGTGGGTCGCGAAGGCGTCCTTCACATCCTGCCGCGACAGCGCGACCCGCTCATTGGCGAGGCAGGTGATGCACCAGGCCGCGGTGAAGTTGACGAAGACCGGCCTGCCCTCGGTCTGCAGCGCCGCCACGCGCTCGGGCGTCCAGGCCTGCGTCTCGCCGGCGCTGGCCTGTGCCGTGGCCTGCGGAACGGCGCTCTGGACGACGAACCAGCCGGCCCCGAGCGCGACCAGACCGGCGAGAGCAGAGGTCGCGATCCGCATGCGACCGCCGCCGCGCGAAACCCCGACGAGCCAGACGATGAAGCCCGCCGCCAGCACCGCGACCAGCGCCGCCAGCACCCCGCCGGGGCCGGCCTGCACCGACGCGACCCAGATCAGCCAGATCGCGGTGGCGAACATCGGGAAGGCGAAACCCTGCTTCAGCACCAGCATCCAGCGGCCGGGTTTCGGCAGCAGGCGCAAGAGGCCCGGCGCGAAGGACAGCGCCACCACCGGCAGCGCGAAGCCGAGCGCCAGCGACAGGAAGACGGACAGGCCCAGCACCGGCGGTTGCGTCACCGCATACCCCACCGCCGCGCCCATGAAGGGAGCGGTGCAGGGCGTCGCGACGACGACGGCGAGCGCCCCGGTCATGAACGCGCCGGCGCGCCCGCCCCGGCTCGCCAGCCCATGGCCGACGCCGGCGACGGAGGTTCCGACCTCGAAGGCCCCAAGCAGGTTGAAGCCGATCAGCGTCATGACCACGGCGAGCGCGATCACCAGCGGCGGCGATTGCAACTGGAAACCCCAGCCGACGCTGGAGCCGAGCGCCGCAAAACCGATGACGAGACCGGCCAGCGCCATGAAGGTGACGACGACGCCAGCCAGAAAGAGCAGGCCCTGCTCGCGGACTTGCCCGCGGCTGGCCTGCGCCAGTTGCGCGAAGCCGAGCGCCTTGATGAACAGGACGGGAAGCACGCAGGGCATCAGATTGAGGATCAGCCCGCCGAGAAAGGCGAAGCCGAGCGCGGCCCAGAGCGTGAGATCGGCGCCCTCGACCGGAACCGGCATGCGCAAAGTCGCGGCCGGCGGGGGCGCGGGCGTGGCGGATTGAGCCAGCAGCGCGGCTTCCGCCTCCGCGGTGACGAGGAGCGCGCGCGGCGTCCCGCCCTCGCTGAAGGTCAGGACGCCGGTCAGCGCCTTGTCCTGGACCTTGAAGGCGCTGGAGCGGGCGAGTTGCAGCGTCGCGCCTTGCCCGGACGCGCTCGCCGGCTGCGGCGCGGCGTGGTCGATCAGCGTGTCGGAATGGGGGAAGAAGCGCAGATCGCTGGCGCTGGCTCCGATGCCGGGCAGGGACAGCGCGAGCTTGTCGCCGTCCGCCTTCAGCGCGGCCGTGAATCCGGCCGGCCGCGGCAGGGCGGCGCGGGCGGCGTCGATGCGCGATTGCGCCGCTTCGTCGATCACGGGCGTGGCCGAGACGGCCAGGTCGAGCGTGAACGCGCCTTCTTCCGGAATGCAGATCTTTTCGCAGACGAGCCAGGTCGCATTCGCCTTGAGCGTGACCGTCTCGCCGGGTTTGGCGCTGGCCGGAACGGCGATCTCGACCGGCAGCAGAACCGTGTCCTCGAAACCGAAATTGACCAGCGGCTCCACGGGCAGCGCCTTTGGCGCGGGCCACAGAATCTCGCTGGCGGTCGCGCCGGTCGGCAGCGTCCAGTCGATTTTCGTCGCCTCTCCGGAATCGCCGGGGTTGCGCCAATAGGTGTGCCAGCCGGGCGCGATCCTCTGCACCAGCGCGACATGGAAGCGTTCGCCGGGAGACACCGCGTCGCGCGACGACAGCAGCGTCGCCGAGACGCGCGACGAGGTCACGGCCGCCGATTCCGCCGCGATCGCCAGGCCGGGCGCGGCGAGGCCGAGCGCCAGGAGCGCGCCGGCCAGAAAACGATGTCGGGCGGTCGAGGCCATCGTCACTCCGTTCAATTCATCGACCAGATGCCCGAAATCGGCGGTCACCGCCAATGACAAGCGGGTGATGCCCGGCAAAGGCGGTCATTTTCGGGCAGTCCCGCAAAGGCGGCGCTGTCCACTCCCTCCCCCCCGCTTGCGGTGGGGAGGGTTGGGGTGGGGGGCAGTTCCGCTGGATACAACGACACAGGACAGTGTTCCGGCTTTCCGGCCCCCCATCCCTAACCCTTCCCCACCGCAAGCGGGGGGAAGGGGACCCGTCCGTGCATTCAAGCGACCGCGCCATGATGTCGCCCCGTGCCTCCCGTTCAACTGCCGCCTCCGCCCCCGAATCGCGAGCCTGCCTATGTCCCATGCGCAAACCGCCTTAGTCCCCAACCATGTCGCCGTCGTCACGGGCGGGGCGTCCGGCATCGGCTTCGCCGCCGCGCGCGCCTTTGCCGGACTCGGCATGAAGGTCGCCATCGCCGACCGCGACGCGGACGGGCTGAAGGCGGCCGGCCAGGTGCTGGCGACGCTGGTCGGCGCGGAGAACGTGCTCGCCGTGCCGACGGATGTGGGCAGGCGCGAGGATGTCGTCGCGCTGCACGAGCAGGCGATCGCCCGTTTCGGGGCGGTGCATCTGCTGATGAACAATGCCGGCATGCAGCCGGGCAGCGCGATGTTCGGCCCGCATGACAACTGGGAGCGCATCCTCGCCGTCAATCTCGGCGGCATCATCCATGGCACGCAGGTCTTCGCGCCCGGCATGATCGCCAGCGGCCAGCCGGGGCTGATCGTCAACACCGGCTCGAAGCAGGGCATCACCACCCCGCCGGGAGACCCGGCCTACAACGTCTCTAAAGCCGGCGCGAAGGCCTTTACGGAAGCGCTGCAGCACGAGTTGCGCGGCACGGATGGCTGCCGGGTCAGCGCCCATCTGCTGATTCCGGGCTTCGTCTACACGCCGCTGACGGCGAGGGGGCGGACCGAGAAGCCGGCCGGGGCCTGGACGCCGGAGCAGACGGTCGACTTCATGCTCGACAGCCTGAAGCGGGGCGATTTCTACATCCTCTGCCCCGACAACGACACGCCGCGCGCGCTCGACGAGAAGCGCATGGCATGGGCGATGGGCGACATCATCGAGAACCGCCCGCCGCTCTCGCGCTGGCACAAGGATTATGGCGAGGCGTTTAAGGCCCATGCCGAGGGGCGCTGACGGGCCGCCCGCGCCCCGTCAAAACCGATCTATTGACAGTTGGAGAAAGAATTTTCTATCTGGCAACCCATGAAAGACATCATGGAGATGATTGTTCTCTCATAATCCAGTTACGGAGAGAATATCGTCTCCCACTCGGCGGATTGCGAGAATGGATCAGATCGACCGTAAAATCCTGACGGTGCTGCAGGGCGACGCCAACATCTCGATCGCCGAACTGGCCGACAAGGTCGGCCTGTCGCAGACGCCGTGCTGGAAGCGCATCCAGAAGCTCGAACAGGCGGGCGTGATCCTGAAACGCGTCGCGCTGGTCGCGCCCGAGAAGATCGGGCTCGGGCTCACCGTCTTCGTCCAGATCGAGACCGCCGACCATTCCGGGCCGTGGCTGGAGAAGTTCGCGCAGATGGTCTCGTCCATGCCGGAGGTGATGGAGTTCTACCGGATGGCCGGCGATGTCGACTACATGCTGCGCGTCGTCGTCGCCGACATGGCCGCCTACGACACTTTCTACAAGAAGCTGATCGAGACGATCCCGCTCAAGAACGTCACCTCGCGCTTCGCGATGGAGCGGATCAAGGCGACGACGGCCTACAAGGTGCCCGATCTCGTGCGGGCCTGACGGCGCGCGCCGATTGCGGTGCTACCCCTGCGCCGCCTTCTGCTGCGCCATCAGCGCGTCGTCGATCGCGCGCGCCCGCGCCGCCGCCGGGCGGTCGTGCAGGCGGCCGATATAGGCCTCGAAGCCGGGGCGCTTTTCGAGCGTGCCGAACTGCACGCCCCAGCCGATCTGCGAGCCGAGATAGACATCGGCCGCGCTGAAGCGCTCGCCGAGCAGCCAGGGCCCGGTCTTCAGCGCGCCCTCCAGCGCATCCAGCACGGTGTCGTAGCTGCCATAGCCGACGAAACCCTGCTTGTCGTCGGGGACGACGACGCCCAGCGAGCGGTTGGTGGTGGCCGCCTCCACCGGCCCGGCCCCGAAGAACAGCCAGCGGTAATACGGCCCGCGTTCGGCCGAGCCCGACGCCGGCGCGAGCCCGGCTTCGGGAAAAGCGTCGGCGAGATAGGCGCAGATCGCGGCGCATTCGGTCACCACCGTCGCGCCATGCTTCAGCGCCGGCACCTTGCCCATCGGGTTGATGGCGCGGTAATCGGCGCGCTTCATCGCCGGGCCGTAGCCGACGATCTCGGCGCGATAGGGCTGGCCGGTTTCCTCCAGCATCCAGCGCGCGATCCGCCCGCGCGACATCGGGTGGGTGTAGAGCACGATCTCGTCGGTCATGAGGGCCTCCCGCGATGATCCGAAAACCTGCCGCGCCGATGTGGCGCGGGCAAGACGGCTGTCGCCGGTTCCATGCGTTAGACCGGTCGAGAGCCTCGACCGAAACCCCTCCCCCTCGTGGGGAGGGGAAGGGGTGGGGGGCGTGGGGCAGGAGCGATCCATGTCCCGCCTGAACGCCTCGCTGCTGCCGGTGTGCCTTGCCTCGCCGTGGCTCGCCCGGTCGTCCGCCCCCCACCCCCAGCCCCTCCCCACAAGGGGGAGGGGAGTCGCGTCGCGGCTCCCGCGCCTCGACCTGAATGCGGGATGCGCTAGACTCAGGCGCCAGAACCTGTCCGGAGACGCGCCCGCGATGCCTGCCATGCCGATCGAGCCGATGCCGTTTCGCGACGGGCCCTACCGCGTGCGGATGGGGCTGACGCCGATACCGCCCGCGCAATGGCTCGTCATCGGCGAGGACTATGCCGCCCAGATCGCCGAGAAGCGCCGGCTGATCGTGGCCGACCGCGACGCCGTCTGGCGGATGCTGCCGCAGGCGGAAGCGGCCGCGGCCGAGCTCGCCGGGATGGTGGCGCAGAACCTGGCCGAGCATCACGTCGCGCATTTTCGCCTCGCGCCCGGCCGCATCGAGAACCGGCTGCTCGGCGAGAGCGAGGCGCTGCCGCCGGGCTCGCTCGCCGCGATCATCCGCCATGTCCAGGAGGATTTCTGCCTGCTGCAGCAGGACGGCGAGGGCGCGCCCTACCGCCTCACCGGGGCGAGCCTGTGCTTCCCGGCCAACTGGAAGCTCGCCGACAAGCTCGGCCGGCCGCTGGTGGCGATCCACGAGCCGGTGCCCGATTACGAGCCCTCGGTCGGCGCGGCGGTCGACCGCTTCGTGCAGCGCCTCGTCGCAGACAGGCTGGTGACGCGGGCCAACTGGCTGCTGTCGGACGAGCCGGCTCTGTTCCAGCTCGGCAAGAAGCCGCTCTCGGAGGCGATCCCCGTGGAGCGGATCGGGCGGAAACTGGTGATGCGGCTGGAGCGGCAATGCTTTTGCCGCCTGCCGCAGAGCGGGGCCGTGGTGTTCTCGATCCGCACCTTCGTGCATGCGCTGGAGGATGTCGTCGCGACGCCCGCCGAGGCGCGCGACCTGCTGGCGGCGCTGTCGGGAATGGACGGCCCGGCGCTGGCCTATCGCCATATCGGCCCGGTGCTGCCGCAGCTCACCGCCTGGCTGGAGCGGCGGGCGGGCTGACGCTCGCTCATTCTCATCCCCAAGCAGCGCCGTCATCCCGGGCTTGCCCCGGCCGTCATCCCGGGCTTGCCCCGGGATCCATCATCGAGCGGCGACGTGCCTCATGATGGATCCCGGCGCTGCGCGGCTTCGCCGCTTGTCCGGGATGACGCGGTCATTTTGGGAAAAGGCCGTGCGCCAGGCTCGCGCGGAAAGCCCCGCCGGCTTGAGCGCCGCGAGGGTTTCTGGCAGTCCAGTGCGAATCCAAGGGGGATGCGCGGGGTCCGGGCGGCGTCGCAGTCGACGGCTGCGTGCCGATGTCGAAGTCGAGCCGAATGTCGAGCAGCGCCATCTGGCCACTGCCCGAACCCCGCGCGCGGTTCTCTTTCGGGTTCGCCCGCCGCCCATTAAGGTCCGGAATGACCGGGATGTCCGAAGGCCCCGGCGACGAACGACACCTCCATGACGGCGAGCCCGCAACGGCCGCGACCATGAACACCGCCATTCCGCCCGGCCGCACGATGCCTCGCGACAGCCCCCTTGGTCGGGTGGAACGGGGCGGTTATGGCATGGGTTCGTGGGGGCGGGGATTTAGGTTTTTGGCATCCCCATGGGGATTGGCGCGGCGGGATCGGGCCGCCCTACGTGAGAGGGCGCGGGGAACCCTCTCCTGTAAGGAAAGGGCAGGGTGAGGTGAAGGCCATTTCCGGATCGGGCGCTTGTCGGCAGCGGTGAGGCTGGCGTCACACTGGTCCAGCGTCCGTCACCTCACCCCTGCCCCTCTCCTTAAAGGAGAGGGGTTCTTCCAGCGCCCTTCGCCCTCGCAGCCGGCTCACTCAACTCCGGCCGGGGATCATCCTGATGGCGTTGCCGAGATGGCTGGCGCAGGCCTTCATGTCGCCTTTCGCCATCATGTCGGTGGCGAGCGTCATTTCCTTCATGGCGGCCGCCTTCTTGTCCGCATCCGTCATCTTGGCGGTTTCGGCGTTCATCTTGGCGAGTTCGGCGTCGCTGCAGGTCGTCGGCGGCAGCGGCGTGGTGTTGGGCGCCTGCGCCCGAGCCGGCGACAGCGCCAGCACGAGTCCGAGCGCGGCGAGGGTCATGGTGGTTCTGGACATGGTGTCTCTCCCTGTGGGGGCTCTGCGGCCCATGGCCGGGAAACAGGGGGTGGGGGTGATTGTTCCGCTGTGGTGGACGTCTCTGTCCTTCTCCCGGATGGGAGAAGGTGCCCCGGCAGGGGCGGATGAGGGCCTGCCGTCGCCGCGTGAGGCGCAAGCGGCTCCGTCTCGCTTGAACGATCAGCGGCGGGCCCTCACCCCTGCCCCTCTCCCATCCGGGAGAGGGGTTCTTCCAGCGCCTCACCTCCCTGACGCAACGCTACCGATCATCGCCAGCACTGCGTCGCGGTCATCGAGAACCTGCGCATTCGTGAACCGCAACACGACGAAGCCATGCCGCTCGATCTCGTCCGTGCGCGCGTTATCGTAATCGCGCTCCCAGCCATGTTGCTTGCCATCAAGTTCGACGATCAGCTTGCGGTCGATACAGATGAAATCAACCGTGTAGCTCAGCAGCGGAACCTGACGCCGGAACTTGAGGCCGTCGAGCCGACGGCCGCGAACCAGTTCCCACAACACATCCTCTGCCTGCGTCGAGCGGGCGCGCAGCGATCTGGCGAAACGGCGCTGCTCGGTCGTCATGCTCACCACGCGTTCTTCCCTTCTCTCGGATGGGAGAAGGTGCCCCGGCAGGGGCGGATGAGGGTGTGCCGGTTCAGGGATGTGGCGCAACGGCTCCGTCTTGCCCGACCAACCAGCGGCAGTCCCTCACCCCTGCCCCTCTCCCATCCGGGAGAGGGGTTCTTCCAGCGCTTCATCCGGTTGGCGCGGAAGCCCGACGCGGAACCCTCTCCCGGAAGGAGAGGGCAGGGTGAGGGGTCGGACGGTCTCCGCATGAGGCGAGGCCTCGCCGGTGCTGCGGATGGGCTGGCGCTTCGCTGGTCGAGGGGCCGACACCTCATCCCTGCCCTTCTCCTTACAGGGGAAGGGTTCTTCCAGCGCCTTTCGCCCTCGCCGTCATGCTCGCCCTTGTGGCGGGCATCCACGTCTTGGGCATGGCGCTCGACGAGCGAAGACGTGGATGGTCGGGACAAGCCCGACCATGACGGGAAGGGGCGCGGAATCCCGGCGCGGAACCCTCTCCCGGAGGGAGAGGGCAGGGTGAGGGGTCGGACGGTCTGCGCATGAAGCGAGACCTCACCGCTGCGTGCGGTTGGGCCTGTGCTTCGCTGGTCGAGGAGACGACACCTCATCCCTGCCCTTCTCGTTAAAGGAGAAGGGTTCTTCCAGCGCCTTTTACTCCATGAGTTTATACCAGTCTCTCACTGCCAGTTTCAGGCGAATGGCTTCTTCTTCAGGCAAGAAATTGCAATGAGCTATAGGCCCTCTAACGAGGTTAAGTCGGTTTATGACTCTAAGAACTCGATTTTTGCTCGCATTCGAAAACATTCCTGAAAATACGTCCCAGTTCTCACGTACTATCTCGCCAAGTTCACCAAACGTCGTATAGTCAATCAAGCGATCGGATCGAGGAGGTAAACCCTCTGATGACTCTCTGTCCTGATTCTTTCTCGCATTATCTTGGACCGCTTGGGGAACGGACGTGTCCCACCAGTTTTTGCCCTTTGCGTCTTCAAGTGCGCTATCTATGAGATTCCTGATGTCGTTCTCAAGTGCATAAAATATCTTATAAAATTCGCTCATCCGAGACGCATCTCTTATAATTTCAAAATCAACTTGCTGTAGATAATCACTCACTAGCGAATCTGTCACAATTTCGATATTCGATTTCTGTGTTTCAATTTTGAAATTTCGCATAATTTTTCGCAGATCGCTGGTTATTACAGCGTTTTTGATACAAAATAGCTCGGTCGTTAGGTCATTATTCATGATAATAGGTTAGTCTTTAAGCTGCGGAAAATTGCGTTGAAGACAGCAACATTCTCTGTTTCTGGCAAAATTATATTTATATTATAAGATAAGCCAATATTGTTTGGCTTGTTACTCTCTGTGGCGCCGCGAGGCGCAACAAAATCTGATGTCTCGCGCTCGGATGGAGGAGTGATGTCGATTGATGGTTGATTTTGTCAATAAAAGATCTAATAGCCTCAAAGCTTTGGTAGGTAAAACCTACTATCCTGTCAGCTTTACGAAGGCCTGTTATTTCAACAATAAGGTCAACCACCTTTGACTCATCGGCCTTATGGATAAATTCATTTCGTTTAAACATTTCTGAGAAGGCGGATCGCAATCCTTCTAATGCTGCAAAACTGCGCGCGCTGTCGGACTTAAACTTTGAGTATAAGTCGGTTGGGCTCTCGTCGGAAGACAAAAAATTCATTTTCTTGAGCAGTGGTGGGACGGCTTTTGCAGATCCACCCGTTAGCTTCAAAATCGTAGATAAAAAATGGCCTGAAAACTTATCAGGGCGCTCTGATATTATGATTCCTTCAAGCGCTCTTTTAAAAACGCCTGGTGAAACTGAATACGGAAGGCCTCCTTTTATGTCACGTCGCTTGTTATCTTTTTTCTCAGTATCCTCAATTGGTTTTTCCGATGCTACGGACTCTGTCGAACCCTGATCAGCTTCAGCCATAGCGCTCTCCCAATCTAGTCAAGAGAAGGAAGAGAGTGGCAAAATGCAACCTGGAATCGACGGTATCAACAGCCCTATTGCGTCTTCCGCCCCCTTCTCTTCCCGCGCTCCTCCCCCGCCCCAACCGGCCTCGCCTCCACCCTCGGCCCCATTTCATCCAACCCCGGCTTCCTCGGCTTCGCACGCGCCAGCGGCTTGCCCTCACCCCCGCCGAAATTATGCGGCCCCATATCCGCGTCTGTCGGCTTCCTGGCTCGCGTCGGCGGCAGGTTCGCGCTCGCCCCATAGCTCCGCTCGCCCTTGTACTTCCCCGCGCTCGCCTCGACGTCGCCCTGCCTTGCCAGCGGGTCGTCTGAGATCGCCAGTTCCGTCGCCTGCAGGCGCTTGATCTCGTCGCGCAGCCTCGCGGCGGTTTCGAACTCCAGATCGGCCGCCGCCTCGCGCATGCGCTTTTCGAGGTCGGCCAGCGCCGCCTTGAAATTGTGCCCGGCGGCCGGTGTGGCGAGACCGGCGTCGACCGTGACGTGGTCGCGCTCGTAGACGCTGCCCAGAATGTCGCCGATGGCGCGCTTGATCGTCTGCGGCGTGATGCCGTGCTCGCGGTTATAGGCCTCCTGCTTTTCGCGGCGGCGGTTGGTCTCGGCCATCGCCCGCTCCATCGAGCCGGTGATCTGGTCGGCATAGAGGATGACCTTGCCGTCGACGTTGCGCGCCGCGCGGCCGATGGTCTGGATCAGCGAGGTTTCCGAGCGCAGAAAACCCTCCTTGTCGGCGTCGAGAATGGCGACGAAGCCGCATTCGGGGATGTCGAGGCCCTCGCGCAGCAGGTTGATGCCGACCAGCACGTCGAAGGCGCCGAGGCGCAGATCGCGCAGGATCTCGATGCGCTCGATCGTGTCGATGTCGGAGTGCATGTAGCGCACGCGCACGCCGTTCTCGTGGAGATATTCGGTCAGATCCTCGGCCATGCGCTTGGTCAGCACCGTGACCAGCGTGCGGTAGCCTTTCGCCGTGACCTCCTTGATCTCGTCGAGCAGATCGGCGACCTGGTGTTTTGCGGGGCGGACCTCGACGGGCGGGTCGATCAGCCCGGTCGGGCGGATGACCTGCTCGGTGAAGACGCCGCCGGTGCGCTCCATCTCCCAGCCGCCGGGCGTCGCCGAGACATGCACCGATTGCGGGCGCATCGCGTCCCATTCCTCGAAGCGCAGCGGCCGGTTGTCCATGCAGGAGGGCAGGCGGAAGCCGTATTCGGCGAGCGTCGCCTTGCGGCGGAAGTCGCCGCGATACATGCCGCCGATCTGCGGCACGGTGACATGGCTCTCGTCGGTGAAGACCAGCGCGTTGTCGGGCAGATATTCGAACAGGGTCGGCGGCGGCTCGCCCGGCTTGCGGCCGGTGAGATAGCGCGAATAGTTCTCGATGCCGTTGCAGGAGCCGGTCGCCTCGATCATCTCGATGTCGAAGGTGCAGCGCTGGTCGAGCCGCTGCGCCTCGAGATAGCGGCCCATGCGGTTGAGCTCGTCGAGGCGG
>JAESGM010000794.1_pt1 | contig 14893 bp, 12 predicted proteins | sample 9269721 | NCBI WGS metagenome assembly JAESGM01 (sample SAMN15720920, study PRJNA650825) | algae metagenome | isolation source: Komarekiella atlantica HA4396-MV6 and co-occurring heterotrophs from... | place: USA: Theobald House, Kauai, HI | collected 2009-07-29 | reverse complement strand
AGGCACCGGCATCGGCCTCGCCAACGTGAAGCGCGTGATACAGCGACATGGCGGGCGTGTCTGGGCCGAAGGCGAGTTGAATAAGGGGGCGGCGTTCTATTTCGCTTTGCCCCGAAGAGAGGACCTGCGTAGTGCCCGACCTGAAGCCGATCCTGCTGGTTGAGGATAGCCCAAAGGATGTCGAGTTGACGCTGGCCGCCTTGGAGCGGTGCCAGCTCGCCAACTCGGTCGTTGTCGTGCGCGATGGCGCCGAGGCACTCGATTACCTTTACGGGCGGGGCGCATACGAAAGTCCCGATACCCGCGATCCGGCCGTTGTCCTGCTCGATCTGAAGCTGCCCAAGGTCGACGGGCTGGAAGTACTCGAGCAAATCAAGAACGATCCCCAGTTGCGGGGCACGCCTGTCGTGATGCTCACTTCCTCCCGCGAGGAACGTGACGTCGTCATGAGTTATAGCCTCGGAGTGAATGCCTTTGTGGTGAAGCCGGTGGGCTTCGAGCAGTTCTTCGAGGCCATCCGCGATCTCGGCATGTTCTGGGCGGTGCTCAACGAGCCGCCGCCGCCGCGCCGCAGTGGTGTTCTAGACAAATGAGCATTGGTGACCATGAGGGTACGTCGCGGCGACCCCGGATACTGCATCTGGAGGACGATCAGCTGGATGCAGATCTCGTGGCCGAGTTTCTGCGCACGGCTGGATTGGAGTGCGATATCACCCGGGTCTGGTCGCGCGAGGACTACGAAGTCGCGATAGGTTCGCGCTCGTTCGATCTAATCCTGGCTGACTACCAGCTGCCGAGCTTCGATGGGGTGGCAGCGCTTACCATCGCCCGACAGCTGGGAGACGATGTACCCTTCATATACGTCTCCGGCGCTCTCGGTGAGGAGCTCGCGGTCGAAGCCATGCGCCGGGGCGCGACGGACTATGTCGTAAAGCAGCGCCTGGACCGGCTTCCTGTTGTTGTTCGCCGCGCCATCGAGGAAGAGCGCGAACGATTTCGTAGGCGGCGGGCCGAAGCGGCGTTGCAGCTTACCGAGGAACGCTATCGCACGATCGTGGAGACGACGCCCGAGTGTGTGAAGCTCGTCGCGAAAGACGGCGCCATCATGCACATGAACGATGCCGGCATGCGCATGGTCGGTGCCGGCTCGAATGCGGATGTCGTTGGGCGGAACGTGTATGATCTGATAGCGCCGACCGACAGGGAGCGGTTCAAGGAGTTCAACGAGCGCATCTGCGCCGGCGAACGAGGGACGCTCGAATTCGACATCATTAGCCTCGACGGCGTGCGGCGGCACATGGAGACGCAAGCCACACCGTTCCGCCATGACGATGGTACGTTCGTACAACTTTCGGTCACGCGCGATATCACCGACCGGGTGCGTGCCGACAGGAAGTTGCGTGAGAGCGAGGCCCGCTTTCGCGAGCTGGCCGATAACATTCCGACACTCTGCTGGACAGCCGACGCAGACGGCAACATCTATTGGTACAACCGGCGTTGGTATGAGTACACGGGGACCACGGCCGAGCAGGTCAAGGGATGGGGCTGGCAATCCGTGCACGCGGCGGAAGTCCTTCCGGATGTCCTTAAGCACTGGAAGCGCTCGCTCGAAACGGGTGAGCCATTCGAGATGACCTTTCCGTTGCGCGCCGCGGATGGGACGCTGCGACCCTTCCTCACGCGCGTGGAGCCGATCAGAGATTCCGCAGGCACGATCGTCCGCTGGTTCGGCACCAATACCGACGTCTCCGCTCAGCAGAAGGCGGAGGACGCGCTCCGAACGCTCAACGATACTCTTGAGCAGAGAGTCGTCGGGGCGATCGCGGAGCGAGAAGCGGCCAACGCAAGGCTTATGGATACTCAGCGCCTCGAGACGCTGGGTCAGTTCACCGGCGGCATCGCCCACGATTTCAACAACCTGCTGACGCCCATCATAGGGGCGCTCGATATCGTACGGCAGCGTCTCGTTGGCGATGAGCGGAGCGTCAGGTTGGTGCAAGGAGCGCTACAGGCCGCCGACCGCGCAAAAACGCTGGTTCAACGGCTCCTTGCCTTCTCTCGACGCCAGGTTCTCGATCCGCAGAGCGTCGACGTCCGCTGTCTCGTCAAGGATATGCTGGAATTGCTCAGCCGATCGGCTGGCGACGGCATTGAGATAAAGATAGCCGATACGGCTGATAAACTACCGCCGGCACGCGTGGACCGCACGCAGCTCGAACTGGCCCTTCTGAACCTTGTGGTCAATGCGCGCGACGCGATGCCGGATGGCGGAAGCATCACTGTAGACATCAGGCGGGAGGCCGTCGGCGCGGGACACCCGTCGGGTCTGCGCTACGGTGACTACATCCGGCTAGCTGTCATCGATACCGGCGTCGGGATGGACGATGCGACGCTGCGGCGCGCCATCGAACCGTTCTACTCGACCAAGGGCATCGGCAAGGGCACCGGTCTCGGCTTGTCGATGGTGCATGGTCTGGCGGCTCAGTCAGGCGGAACACTGCTCTTGTCGAGCGATCAGGGTGCGGGGACGCGCGCGGAGATCTGGTTGCCGGTGGCCAGCGGACCGATCGACGAGCAGGTCGTCGAGCCAAACGGCGACGGCACTGCAGCCAAGCGTGCTGCGCCGGTGAAGGTGCTCGTCGTCGACGACGAGGCCCTGGTCCGCATGGCGACCGTCGACATGCTCCTCGACCTCGGGCACGAAGTGATGGAAGCCTCGTCCGGCGCTGCCGCCCTCGACATGCTCGAGCACGATGGGAGTACCGAACTCGTCATCACCGACTACCTCATGCCGGCGATGAATGGCATGCAGCTAGCCGCGGAAATCAAGCGGCGGCGCCCGGCGCTGCCGATTGTTCTGGCCACCGGTTACGCCAACCTCGCCGGCAGCGAGATGGCCGACCTGCCGCTCATTGCCAAGCCGTTCCGGCAGTCCGAGATATCGGCACTGATTGCAAAGCTCACCGGCCGCTAGATCGGATGCGCTTTTCTCGCTTGCCTGCTCGGCATCCTCGATCAGTGCTGCTGCGGTCTGAAGAACATCGCGCGGGCTGGAGGCTGAGGCGAGCAGGCGCCGATTACGCACAATTGTCACCAATTATCCAACGCCACTAAGTGCAGTTTTGGAACTTACCGTCGCACCCCGGCGTTCCACAGCCGAAACCAAAGCACCAAGAAGAATAGCCATGCACGAAATCATTTATCTCATTGGCCTCGTCGTTGTCGTGATGTTCGTTCTCGGCCTTCTCGGCGTGCGCTGATCAGCGGGAGTAAAAATCATGGTCGATGTCGTCGCGGCGCCGGCGCGTACCGGCGGCAGCTATGTTGAATGGGGGCCGATCTTCGCCGGCGCGCTCGCTGCCAGCGCTATATCTTTCGTATTGTTGACCGCGGGGGCCGCAATCGGGCTTTCGCTGGTGTCGGCGTACGGACACGAATCCTATCCCAAAGTCGCAGCCTCGATCGCCGTCTTCTGGTCGGTCGCTGTGCCGATCCTGTCGCTCCTCGTCGGCGGCTATATCGCTGGCCGCATGCGCGCAGCGCGTGCGGATGCGGATCGTGATGAGGTCAAACTCCGCGACGGTATGCATGGGCTGCTCGTATGGTCCCTAAGCATCGTAGCGGGTGGACTTCTGGCATTTCTGGCAGCGGGCACTGCCCTGAACACCGGATCGCAAGTCGCTAGCGCCATGAGTGACCGCGGGCAGGTAGTGGCTCCGGTCATAGATAGCATGTTCGGTGCGAATGCTCCGGCGCAGGCGCCGGCACCTGCTAACACCCAGGCAGAAGGGCAAGCGCCAGCTACACCGGGACCCGCCGGCCGGGTTGTCATTCTGGACGACGCGGCGCGCGCAGCCATCGCCCGGACACTCGTCGCTGCCAGCGCTCAGGATCGACTGACGCCCGCGCAACGGAGCACGCTCGCTCAGATACTTGCCGAGCGCACTGGGGTCCCGCAGGCAGAGGCCGAGCGTCGCGTCGACCAAGCATACGCCGATGCCAAAGAGGCATTGGAGACGGCACGTCAAACCGCTGTCTTGGCCGCGCTGGTGACGGCAACAGCGTTGCTCGTCGGCCTGCTCGCGGCGTGGTTTGCAGCGCAGAGCGGCGGTCGCCACCGCGACGAGAACACGCCTGTTCGCCTTCTCCTGGCGTTCTCTAGGCCAGGTCGAACGTTCAGGGACGTCAACGTCGAATGAGTCGTTCACAATTCGGTCGGCTTCGCTGTAGCGGCGGGTGCCGGTAGTATGGGTAGCGAAAAGCGCTCGGTGGCCGACCTTCTCGTCGGACGCGCTGCCCATCATGCGCTGCTCTCGGAAGCCGATGAAGCCGCGCTGCGGCGCGTCCCGTTCGAGATGAAAAAGCTGGCGCCCGGCGAGGATGTTGTCCGGCAGGGAGACAAGCCAAACCATGCCGTCTTCGTCGCCGGCGGCATGCTCGCCCGCTACCACACGCTTCCGGACGGGGAGAGACAGTACCTGTCGCTGCATATCCAAGGCGACATGCCGGACGTGCAATCTCTGTTCCTAACGGAGATGGATCATTCCGTCTGCGCGATGAACTATGCCGAGATAGCGTTGTTTCCGCATCTAGCGCTGACGAAGACGTTTCTGGATCACCCGGTTGTCGCCTTTGCCTTCTGGCGGATGACGTTGGTCGACACCGCGATGTTCAGGCAAGCCATCACAAACAACAGCGCCCGCGCTCCTACCGCCCGCTTGGCTCACTTCCTCTGCGAACAGTTTGCGCGTGCTCGCTACCAGGGCGTCGCGCAGGACAATTCGTGTGACTTTCCCTTGAACCAGTTTCAGCTCGGACAGGCGCTGGGAATGGCGCAGATATCCGTCAATCGAGCCGTGAGCATCTTGCGCGGCCGCGATCTGATGACCATCCGCAATGCCGTATTGACCATCCATGACTGGGATGGCTTGGCGCGGGTCGCTGGGTTCGATCCTGCCTATTTGCATACGCAGAAGTATCCCGAGAGTGCGCTCGCGGGTTACAGGTGGCCGTCCATGAGCGGCGGGACGAGGGAGGCCTAGCTACCCAGCCGTCAATTGCTCGTATGTGCATTGGCGCGGCTTCTTATCGGGGCGCCAGCGGATGAACCGCGTCGCGTGCCGGAAGCGTCCGTCCGTTACGTGATCGAAGCGTACTTCCGCTACGAGCTTGGGCTTCAGGGGCTGCCACTCGGCAGATCGCTCAGTTGCCCATCGGCTCGGTCCGCCGGGCGTATCGCCTGTGAACCCCGGAGGCGCGACGAGCTTTTCGAGTTTCGCTGTCAATTCCGGCTTATCGGCAGCAGGGATGGATGATGTAAAGCCGACGTGGTGCAACAGGCCGTCGTCTCCGTAGAGACCGAGCAGCAAGGATCCGACGAGCTTACTTCCCGTGCCGTAGCGGAAGCCGCCGACGACGCAATCGGCCGTCCGCATCCGCTTGATCTTGAGCATGGCGCGTTCGCCGGGCTCATACGGCAGGTCAAGGCGTTTGGCCACGACGCCGTCTGTCTGCGCCGTCGCGTCCGTCAGCCAGCGATTCGCAAGTTCGGCATCGAGCGTGTGAGGGGTCCGCTGCAGTGCATCGTGCTTGCGGGCACTCCGGAAGAAGGCGCCGAGTTCCTTGCGCCGCTCGGCGAATGGCAGCTTGAGGATTGGCTTGCCTTCGAGGCTCAGCAGGCAGTCGAACACAACGAAGGTCGCCGGATGCTCACGCGACAGCCTGGTGACTCGCGACTGCGCCGGATGCAGGCGCAGCTGCAGGGCATCAAAGCTGAAACGCCCATTGATTGCGATCAGCAACTCTCCATCGAGAACGAATTTGCGCACCCGCAGTTTGCCGAGCATTTTGGCGACCTCGGGAAAGTAGCGCTTCAGCGATTTTCCGGATTTCGACTTGAGCTCGACCTCATCGTCATCGCGGAAGGCAAGGCAGCGGAAGCCATCCCACTTCGGTTCGAATTGCCAGCCTGGATCATGGGGAAGGGCGTCGACCCGCCGCGCTTCCATGGGCCGAAGGTCGGTCGGGATGCCAAGGCGCATGGTCGCTCTCTCGGGCAGCTCGGGCAAACGGGCCCAAGCTTAATCCACACCGTACGGCCTAGTGATAATCAATTCGATGCAGGTAGGGCGTGCGCTGCAGGAGATTCGTCGAGTTTAGGCTGTTCCCCACGCTCGATACGCGGAAGGAGGAGGCGCCGGGTTGGCGCCTCGCCTACCAGAATCCGCCATTGACTTGCTTGGTCGGCGTGCGCCGCCGACGGTCGCCGCGTTGCTGCTTCTGCGGCTGGCCGAAGAAGCCGAAGAAGCTGGGCTGCCAGTTGCCGGCTCCTGGATAGTCGGGAGCCTTGGGCGTCGGCCGGCGCGTCTTGAACCCGCCCTGCGGCTGGTCGCTGAGCACCGCGACGAACTCGGTCCGGTAGTTGGTCTCGCGGCTCAGCGGCTCGTCGGAGACGATGATCGATGAATGCGGCAGCGCCGTCGGGCCGATGCGATCCACCACTTCCTGCGGGATGCTGACGCGGTCGAGCGCTTCCTTGGCGCCGTCACCATTCTCGATGGAGACCGCGCTCCAGCGCAGGCCGCCGCCCTGAGGCGCCATCGCCGTGAACACGTGGGTGCCGATGGGCCGGTCCGGATCGCGGATGGTGACCGGGACCTCGATGCTCGAATCGAAGACCTCGCCTCCGTCCGGCCACGCCTTGCCCGTGTTGCGTCGTACGTAGAGCTTCTGCGTCGCCCGGCTGATGTAGATCGACACCGGAACAAGCGCCAGCTTGGCCTCGTCCGCCGCGCTGGCCGTCTCCGCCTTCTTGGCGACAGCCTCCTTGGCGGCCTCCGCGGCTTTATCGGCGGCGTCATTTTTTGACGTCGCATCGGTCGTGGCGGCGTCGAGCTTCGCGCCCACCTCGGCCACCTTGGTCGCGGCCTTCAGCTTGCGCTCCTCGGCACGCGCCTTGGCTTGGTCGTTCTTGGCGGACGCGATGGCTTTCTCGGCGCTGGCGAGTTCGCGGTCGGCCGCTGTCTTCTGCCGTTCCAGCTTGCGCAGCGCCGCCTTCGCCGAGGACGCCTCGCGCGCCGTCAGCTTGGCCGCCTTCTTGGTTTCGTCGACCGCCTTCGCCGCGTCGGCCGCTTCGCGCGCCAACATCTCGGCGCGCACCGGGGCGGCCGAGACGGCTTCAGCGTCCGGCACCAGCAGTGCTGCGTGTGAAAACTCTGTAGGCTCGGCATCCTCCGGGGAAATGATTACCCGCATGCCGATGCGCGTCGTGTCGAACACCTTCTCAGCGAAGCCGTACGGCATCCGCACGCAGCCGTGCGAGGCGGCATATCCCGGCAACGGCCCGCCGTGCAGCGCGATGCCGTTCCAGGTGATGCGCTGCATGTGCGGCATGTGGGCGTCGTCGTAGAGATTGGAGCGGTGGTCCGCGTTCTTCTGCAGGATGGCGAAGACACCGGCCGGCGTCTCACGTCCTCTGACGCCGGTCGACACCGGCGCGCGCTGGATCCACCCGTCGGAGTCGTACAAGGTGACCTTCTGCGACTTGATCGAGACAATCGCCATGATCGGCTCGCCGGCATCACGCGGCGCCGTTTCCACCGCGGAGGAGCCTCTCCCTCTCGCCCAGCTGTCGGCGGGAACCGCCGTCAGAGTGGCCATAACACCAAGCACTGCGATGGTGAGAGGTCTGAAGCTTCGAGCCGTTGATTGCATCATGGTAAATCGATCTGAGAATTTCAAATGCTACACACTTTAGGTTGATGCCAGTCCGGGCTCGCCTCGATCAAGGGCCAAATCGCGCTATTGCGACTGCCTGGACCGACTGGGCCATCAATGTGCCCTAGGGGCCACTCGGCCGCCGACGGCATGCGCTAATCGCGCATGAAGATGGCGAGATGTCGACGCCAAGGCGATACCGAGTGGCGCAGTGCCATCCCGATCGTTGGCGAGCAGCTGGTATTGATCTGGAGGCCCTTGCGGAGACTTCCGCCAGCCAAGTTGTCGGAGCCCGCCGGGACGCACGCGCCCCGGCTCCCTCGAGTGACACGCCGCACACCAGAGAAAACTTTATGCGGAGAGTCAGGTTTTTATTGTTGACACTTCTCGTAAGGTTTCAATAATTCACCTTGACACCGTCTGAGGCGGGGTTCCGGGCGCGTCCCGCGTAGCCATCGACGAGCTGTCCGCTGCGTAAGTCCGCTGCGTACCTGTATTGCGTGTTTGGGGGCTCAGTATCGTGTCTAAGAACATTGTACCCGTCGGCAGTGTGCCGGGCGGGAAGGCGGCTGATTGTGCTCAGCTGCCGCGCGTATCGATGAGCATCGCGTCGACGATGCTCGCTATCGGCGCCGGTTTCGGCGCTCAGGCGCAGGAAGCCGCGGAGCAGTCTGTTCCACTGCCACCGCTGGAAGTCGAAACGCAAAAGTCGCAGCCGAAAGCCAGAGCAAAAGCCAAGAAGGCTGCCAGCAGCGCCACCGTTTCGCCGGCCCCGCAATCGGCCGCGGTGCCGGAAAGCGCACCCGTCCCGCTGGACCCGAGTTCGCAGGCTGGTCTCACTCCGCCGAGCGGCAACACCAATCTATCCGGTACGGGCCTGGGCCGGCTGCCAGGCACGCTGCAGGACACGCCGCAGACGGTCAATGTCGTTCCTCAGAAGCTCATAGAGGAACAGAGAATAACGACCCTGGATCAGGCGTTGCGCAACGTCCCCGGTATCACCGTCGCCATCGGCGAGGGCGGCGGCGGCATGAACGGCGACCAGTTCCGCATTCGCGGCCTGCAGGCCAAGGGCGACGTTTACTTAGACGGCCTGCGAGATTTCGGCGTCTACGTGCGTGATGCCTTCGCCTATGAGCAGGTCGAGGTAATCAAAGGGCCATCGTCCGAAAGCTTCGGCATGGGCACCACCGGTGGTGTCATCAACATGCAGCAGAAGACGGCGCACCTCGGCAACTCGACCGAAGTCGAAAGCAGCATCGGGACCGGTCCGTATTATCGCACCACGGTGGATGTAAATCAGCAGATCGACGCGACGACCGCCGCACGAGCCGTTGGCATGTGGCACAATCAGGACCTCGTCGATCGCGATCACATCTATTCGGATCGCTGGGGCTTTCTCGGATCGCTTGCGTTCGGTTTGACAACGGACACGACTCTCACCCTGAATTATCTGCATCAGGACGGCGAGCGACGCCCCGACATGGGTGTTCCGATTTCCACGCCGCCCGCGGCGCTTGGCGGCGGCCTGGGTCGTCCGGTCACAGAGCAGCCGGGCGTTTCACGCTCGAACTACTACGGCAAATACACCGACCTCGACGATAGCGCCGTCGACATGCTCACCGCGCGCTTGAGCACCAAGGTCGCTCCCGGCGTAACGATCAGCAACGATAGTCGCCTGGCATTCTACGACCGCTATTTTTCGCAGACCGTCACCCACTGTAACGACGCTGCCGCATCGGCATTCGCGCCCGCTCAAACATGTGCGACTGACCTGTTCGACGGCGATCCCAACACCGTACCTGTTTATGGCTTCGGTGGACCCGCCGGTTTTGTGCAGGATACGTGGGGCGCGCAGAACGTCACCACGCTGCAGGCAAAGTTCGATACGGCCGGCATAAGGCACGAAATGGTCGCCGGCATAGATCTTTTTTATCAGAACGATCGTCGCATCGGACTGGCCAACAGCCTCGCCAACGCTGCTACGGCGGGCAACCCCTACAATGGCCCGAACCCTCCTACGAGCCCTCCGCTTAAAGAGCCTGGCTCGATCTACGATCCAAATTTCGATACCGACAACATCGTCTCGAAGAACTATAATTCCCGCAAGAAAGCTGAAGCCTACAACGCAGCCGTGTTCGCCAGCGATCGCGTGTGGCTCACCAAAGAGTTGTCTTTGCTCGGCGGAGTTCGCTGGGATTACTACAAGGCAACGTATGAGGCGACGGATGCTGCGGGCACCTGGACCACTGACGAAGAGGCTGTCACGAGATTCTGGAGCCCGAAAGCGAGCGTTATTTTCGAGCCGACGGAATCAGAAACCTACTATGTGTCCTGGGCGCGGTCCTTCTCCCCGCCGGGACAGTTCGTGGGGAACGACAACAACTCCATAACCGATCCCTGCACGACGGCGGGCGATCCAGGTTGCGCGGGCTATCAGATCCCCGATCCCGAGGAGAATGAATTGTGGGAAGGCGGCGGCAAGTGGCTGCTGCTCGACGGGAAGCTGGGGCTTACGGCGGCGGTCTTCCGTGTCGACAAGAGCAATCAATCCTACACCGACGCAGTCGGCGATATCCGCCAGACGGGTGATGCCATCCGAGTGCAGGGTGTCGAACTCGGTGCGAGCGGTCAGCTTACCGACGCTCTGAGTGTGCAGGTTGCGTACGCTTACCTTGAGGGCGAGGTACGCAGCGGGACCAATGCCGGCAACGACGCCCCATTCATCGCGCACGACAACTTCTCGATCTGGAGCACGGTGGAGATCACGAAGTTCGTCGAGATCGGGCCCGGCAAGGCATTCGTCGGCGGCGGCGTCACCTACTCGGATGAGTACTTCACGAACACTGCGAACACGGCATACATCCCGTCGAATTTCACGTTCGACGCGATGGCGGCCTACGAATTCGACGGATGGAGAGCAGCCGTCAACGGCTACAATCTGACCGACGAACTCAACTACGACGCGGGCTTCGGAAACCGTGCCGTGCCCGCGGCCGGCCGTACGGTCCTGTTGACCGTCGGCAAGAAGTTCTAAGGGGCCTTCATCTAGGCGCCTACCCCGCGGCGGCAGAGGGTCCACCCCCCTTTGCCGCCGCACTCGCTCAGTTCAGCTATGGCGGACGCCGATGACGTGATGTACCAGGGACAAAAGTCGACTACCTTGGTAGAGTTAGCAGCATGCCTCCGCGGAACATCTATTTCCCCATCTACCTGCGCCAGACGCCGGAGGAACTTCACGGGCGCATCGCGACGGATCCGAAGTTCGCCGCCCGTTGGGCGCGGCAGGCAGCGGTGCGCGGGGACACTGATGCGCAAGTCGCATGGGGGCACATCTTGCTGAACGGGTACGGCACCGAACGCGACGCCGAGGCGGCCTACAGGTGGTTTTGTGCGGCTGCGCGGTCTGGCCGGGCAGACGCGATCAACATGGCCGGCCGGTGCCACGAATTGGGCTGGGGTGTGCCGGTCGACGCGCAAACCGCGGCGCATTGGTACCGGCGCGCCGCTGACCATGGCTACGACTGGGGTCAGTACAATCTCGGATGCTTGCTCCTGCACGGCAAAGGCCTTCGCCAGGATGCTCCCGAAGCGCTGCGCCAGTTCATCCGTGCCGCCCGCCAGGGCAACGAAAAGGCGATGAACAAGCTAGGGCGCTTCCGTGAGGAAGGCTGGCATTGCGCCGTCAAGCTCGGCGCCGCACGACGCTGGTATCTGCGCGCCGCCGTGCGGGGCTGCTTTCGCGGCCAGTTTCACCTCGCCCGGTTTCTCACCGCTGAGGGAGACATCGATTCAGCCGCCCAGTGGTTCGCAGCGTCGTGTCGCACAGCGCCGCGCACTTTCTGCCGCGAGGTTGGGACCATGCTGATGGACCACCCCGATCCGCGTCTGCTCGCTGTCGGCAAGGACGCGCTGGCGCGAGCCGATGATGAAACGTTGGCGTCTTAGGATCCCCTGAGCCATGGTCGACCCAGGGGCACGCGCGTTCTGGATGAGGCATCTGCACCGCTGGCATTGGATCAGTGCCGCGATGTGCCTTGTCGGCATGATCCTGTTCGCCATCACTGGAATAACGCTCAATCACGCTGGCAGCATCGAGGCATCTCCGCAGGTCACGGCGCGCGAGTCGCAGCTGCCTGACGATGTCTTGGCCGCGCTCGGCGGTGAACGTTCCGGTCCGCTGCCTGCCGAAGTCAGTCGCTGGATTGCAGCCAATATGGCCGTCGCCGTCGACGGCCGCGCGGTCGAATGGTCGAAGCAGGAGGCCTACGTCTCGCTGCCGCGTGCCGGCGGCGATGCTTGGCTCACCATCGATCGCGACACGGGCGGCATCGAATATGAGCTGACCGACCGCGGGTGGATTTCCTACCTCAACGACCTCCACAAGGGTCGCAATGCCGGCCCGGCGTGGAGCTTGTTCATCGACATCTTTGCCGGCGCATGCCTGGTGTTCTGCATCACCGGGCTGTTCCTCCTGCAGTTTCACGCTTCGCGGCGTCCTTCGACCTGGCCGATGGTCGGTCTCGGCGTCGTCGTTCCGGTCGTATTGTTGTTGCTGTTCGTCCATTGAGGGGCACTCGAATGCGGAGATTAGTTACGCTCGGGATTTCGGGAATGATCGCCGGGCCGATGTTGGCCGGTGAGGCACAAAGCGCCGATGTAAAGGTGACGATCGAGGTTCCCAAGCTCGACGTCGCGGAATACCACCGGCCTTATGTTGCCGCCTGGATCGAGCAGGGCGGAAAGGTCGCCGCCAACCTGAGCGTCTGGTACGACCTCAAGCAGGAAAATAAGAAGGGCAACAAGTGGCTGAAGGACATGCGCCAATGGTGGCGTCGTGCCGGCCGCGAGCTCGATATGCCGGTCGACGGCCTCAGTAGCGCAACGCGCCCCGCCGGCAAGCATGCGCTTGAATTCGATGCGGCGGCGGCGCCGATCGCGGAACTGCAGCCAGGCGAATACGAACTCGTCGTCGAGGCTGCGCGCGAGGTGGGGGGGCGCGAGATTGTGCGCATTCCATTCAAGTGGCCGGCAGCGGTTGCCTTATCCCAGTCAGCACAGGGCACCGACGAACTCGGCGCGGTTGCCCTCGAGATCACCCCCTGAGGCGAGAGGAGACACTCATGAAATCGTCTGCAAAGTGGCTGGCGCTTCCGCTCTGCGCCGCCCTCGTGTTGCCCGCATCTGCGCATCGCGCGTGGCTGCTGCCATCGGCGACAATCCTGTCCGATGTCGGCAGCTGGGTCACCGTTGATGCGGCAGTGTCGAACGACCTTTTCTATTTCGAGCACTTCCCCCTTCGCCTTGAGGGTGTCGGGGAGGAACCGGAAGGAATGCCGGAGCGCCGCGGCGGCGGGAATGCTGCGCCGGCCGCCGCCAACGCCCCGTCAACGACCGCTGCGATTTCTCCGTCTCCCGCCAAAGGCGGACGTCGTGGCGGCGGACCGCGCCAGAAGCTGACGATCCTGGCGCCCGACGGCTCGATGATCGAGCCCGTGAATGGCGCGATGGGACGCTATCGTTCGACTTTCGACTTTCCCGTCGATCAGAAAGGTACCTACAAGCTCGCCGTCGTCAGCGGCGGGCTGTCTGCTGGCTACACCGTCGGCGGAGCCAAGAAGCGCTGGCGCGGCAAGGACGTGGCTGAGCTGAAAAAGGAGCTGCCGGCCGATGCGGCCGACGTGAAGCTCACCGAGCAGAGCCGGCGCATGGAGACGTTCGTGACGGTGGGCGCTCCGAGCGATGATGTGCTGAAGCCGACCGGCAAAGGGCTCGAGATGGAGCCGATCACCCACCCGAACGATCTCTTTGCCGGAGAGGAGGCGAAGTTCCGCCTGCTGCTCGACGGCAAGCCCGCCGCCAATGCTGCAATCTCCGTCGTTCCCGGCGGCATCCGCTATCGCGACGAACTCAAGGAGATCTCCTTGAAGTCGGGAGCAGATGGCGTGTTTGCCGTCACGTGGCCGGAAGCGGGCATGTACTGGCTAGAGGCCGAAGTGCGCGACGACAACGCTACCGCTGATAGCGCAGAGCGGCGCGCCAGCTACGTCGCCACGCTCGAGGTGATGAAGCCTTGACGGCGGCTCAAGTCGTGCCGCGGCGCGTAGTCGTGCCGCGGCACCTTTCGCAGGAGCAGGTAGTCCGGCCCAGATGCGCGCTTATGCGCGAGCTGAAAGGCGTGACGATGGGCACGCGCTGGTGTGCCAAGTGGTTCGCGCCTGAGACAGTGCCTACCGAGATGCTCGCCGATGGTATCGATCAGCGCCTGGCGCGGATCATCTTTGAGATGAGCACGTGGGAGCCGGGTTCACTCATAAGCAGGTTCAATCTGTCCGGCGCCGGCACGTGGCACGAGCTGCCGCCTGACTTCCTGCGTGTTCTCTCCCACGCCTTGCGTGTCGCCCGGGATACCGATGGTGCATACGATCCGGCATGCGGCCGGCTTATAGGTCTGTGGGGATTCGGTGCGGGAGGACAAAACTTCGCAAAGCCGCCGGCGCAGCGCGCAATCGATGCGGCGGTGCATTTCGGCTGTTTCCGCTCTGTCGAGCTCGATGCAAAGCTCCGGCGCGCGCGCCAGCCGGGTGGGGTTCATCTCGACCTTTCTTCCGTCGCCAAAGGATATGCTGTCGATCTGCTCGCCGAGTTTTTTCTGGAGAGCGGCGTGCACAGCTTCCTCGTCGAAATCGGGGGCGAGCTGCGCGGTCAGGGCGTCAAGTCCGACGGCCTGCCTTGGTGGGTAGCGCTCGAACACCCGGGCACCGACCAGCAGGGAGAGGGAAAGCGCGAAATAGGTGAATTGGTGATCGCGCTGAACGGCCTTGCCGTGGCGACGTCGGGAAGCTCCCATCATCATTTCGATGCGCAGGGCGTGCGCTACTCGCACACGATTGATCCGCGCTGTGGGCGGCCCATCACCCATGGTGTTGTGTCGGTGTCGGTGGTGCATCGCTCGTGCATGCACGCCGATGCGTTATCGACGGCGCTGACGGTGCTTGGCCCGGCAGATGGCTTCGATTACGCCCGGCGGCTCGATATCGCCGCCCGTTTCCTCGTCGATGACGCAAACGGCGTACGCGAGCTCGTGACGCCCGCTTTTGCCGCCATGCTTGCATGAGAGTTCTCGTCCCTGGCCTCTGCGTCTTCGGTGCCGGCTATGCACACGCGGCCAACGGGT
>JAESGM010000793.1_pt1 | contig 14899 bp, 17 predicted proteins | sample 9269721 | NCBI WGS metagenome assembly JAESGM01 (sample SAMN15720920, study PRJNA650825) | algae metagenome | isolation source: Komarekiella atlantica HA4396-MV6 and co-occurring heterotrophs from... | place: USA: Theobald House, Kauai, HI | collected 2009-07-29 | reverse complement strand
AATTCATGAGCTGGGTTTCGCATCAGCCCGGGCGAACCCGGCTGTGCGAAGAGGTGGCCGGCCGGAAACGGTGACATGAGGAGGCCACTCACACCGCTTCCAGGCCGGCCGAACCCCACGGACCCAGGAGATGCGGCGGACCTGAGCATTCCGTAGGGTTATCAATATCTTAGATGAATATCGGCCGGCGCCGCACTGGACCAATATTCCTGCAGCTCTGCTGCAGCGTCCCGATTTGAGGCTACCCCCATAAAGGGCGGAAATCAAAGGCCAAGCCTTTGATTAAGAGGCAACTTTTTGTAAACCTCAACAATTAGGGTTTCCGGCGAAGGTTAACTCCGCCTGCTTCCGGACCGATCAGGCCGCGTCGGCAACCACACGATTTCGGCCGTCGCGCTTGGCGCGATAAAGGGCCTGGTCCGCCCGCTTCAGGAGGCCGCTGGCGGTGTCATCCCCACCCTCCAGAGCGCCGATGCCGATCGAAATGGTAACATCGATCGAGCGACCTCCCTGCTCGATCGGGAACGGCTCCGTCGCGATGCGCCGGCGCAGCCGCTCGGCAACCGTGGCAGCCACCGCCATGTCTGTCTCCGGCATCACAATCACGAATTCCTCGCCGCCATAGCGGCAGGCGAGATCGATCCCGCGGATCGACTTGCGGACCCGGATCGCGAACTCCCGCAGCACATCGTCGCCGGCATCGTGCCCATAGGTGTCGTTGATCGACTTGAAGTAGTCGATGTCGAGCACCAGCACCGTCAGCGGCTTGTTGCGCCCAGCCGCCTGTTCGACCAGCGTCGCCAGGTGGCTTTCCATATAGCGCCGGTTGTACAGGCCGGTGAGGCCGTCGGTGATCGCCGCTTCGATCGAAAGCTGGACATTGTCGCGCAGGCGCTCGGTGTAGCGTTTCTTCCGGATCTGCGTGCGCACGCGCGCCAGCAATTCGTTCTTGTCGATCGGACGCAACAAATAATCGTTGATGCCGATCTCGAGGCCGCGCATCAGCTTGGCATTCTCATCCGGCTCGCACAGCGCCAGGATCGGCAGATTGCGTGTGCGATCCAGCGAGCGCAGCTGGCTGCACAGGCGCAACCCGTCGAAATTTTCTAGACCGAGCGACACGATCATCAGTTCGTAGTCGCCTTCCGCCGAGCGAAACAGCGCTCCGTTGGGATCGGGCTCGACATCCACGGTATGTTCTGCGGCGAGCAGCGTCGCCAGGCGGTCATACGAGGCACGCCGGTCGTCCACGACGAGGATTCGGCCGTGCCGCCCTGTTTCGGCAACTGCTTCACGCTCAGGACTCTCGATGCCGATCTCGCGCGAGGTCACCGCGCGCATGCGCAGCTCATCAGTCATCATCTTGAGGCGGGTCAGTGAGCGGACCCGTGCGATCAGCGCGACATCCGAGACCGGCTTGGTGAGAAAATCGTCGGCGCCAGCCTCCAGACCCGCAACGCGATCCGACGGCTGATCCAGCGCTGTGACCATCACCACCGGAATGTGATGCGTTGCCGGATTGCCCTTGAGCCGGCGGCATACTTCAAATCCGTCCATGTCAGGCATCATGACATCGAGAAGAACGATGTCGCATTCCGCGCGATCGCAAATGGCGAGCGCTTCCGCGCCGCTATTGGCTGTTGCGACGTCAAAATATTCGGCCGACAGGCGGGCTTCCAACAATTTCACGTTGGCCGGAATGTCGTCGACGACAAGAACGCGAGCAGTCATTACGCATTACCTAAAAAATGACGGACAGTTTCTATGAACTTGCCGACCGAAATCGGCTTGGACAGATAGGCTTCGCAGCCGCCTTCGCGAATTCGTTCTTCGTCGCCCTTCATCGCAAATGCCGTGACGGCGACGACAGGAATGGACTTCAGTTCGGAGTCGTCCTTGAGCCACTTGGTGACCTCGAGGCCGGACACTTCCGGCAACTGAATATCCATCAAAATCAAGTCAGGGCGATGACGGCGCGCAAGATCCATCGCCTCGATGCCGTTGCGGGTGCCGACGGTCTGATAGCCATGTGCCTCGAGAAGGTCGTGGAAGAGCTTCATGTTGAGCTCGTTGTCTTCCACGATCAGCACAGTCTTAGGCATTCCCGCCCCTCCTGGGCATTCCCACCCGATCCCGGACCGTCCGAGGCTTGAGTGCCGGATCGCCTCCAGGCGCGCGATCATGCATGATGATATGATTCAAGGTAGTTCCGATTTGTTACGGAAAGGCAAACGGAAAGCTATGGTTAAGAAAGCGTCAAAGACACCCAGTAAACAGGCCGAGAGCATTGCCATCGCTGCCCTCACCTTCATCGCCAATGATCCCGAACGCCTCGGGCGCTTTCTGGCGTCGACCGGTATCGGCCCCGGCGACATCCGCATTGCCGCGAAGGAACCGCTGTTTCTGGCCGGCGTCATCGGCCACATCGCCGCCGACCAGGAATTGTTGCTCGCCTTTGCGGCCGAAATCGGCCTGCCGCCTGCCGAAATCGATCGTGCCCGCCAGAGCCTTGCAGGTCCGGACTGGGAACGCGAAGCGCCATGAGGCCGGGCTTCTGCCGCGACTGCCTGAATGACGCATCCGATATGGCGACGCGATGCCGCGCTTGCGGTTCGCCTCGCCTGCTACGACACAAGGAACTCGAAGGTCTGAACGTCGCGCATGTCGACTGCGACGCCTTCTACGCAGCGATAGAAAAGCGTGACAATCCGTCGCTCGCCGACAAGCCGCTGATCGTGGGCGGCGGACGCCGCGGTGTCGTGAGCACGGCCTGCTACATCGCACGCACCTTCGGTGTGCGCTCGGCCATGCCTATGTTCGAGGCACGCCGGCTGTGCCCGCAGGCGGAAATCGTATCTCCGAACATGTCCAAATACGTCGCCGTCGCGCGCGACGTGCGGCGGCTGATGCTCGATCTCACACCGCAGATTGAGCCAGTTTCGATCGACGAAGCGTTCATGGACCTGTCCGGCACCACGCGCCTGCATGGCATGGTTCCTGCGAAATCGCTGGCACGCTTTGCCCGCGATGTCGAAGCACAACTGGGAATCACCGTCTCGGTCGGCCTTTCAACGAACAAGTTTCTCGCCAAGATTGCGTCCGATCTCGACAAGCCGCGCGGCTTCGCCGTGCTCGGCGGCAATGAAGCCGCAACATTTCTTGCAGACAAGCCAGTGTCGCTGATCTTTGGGGTGGGCCGTGTCGCACAGCAGCGGCTCGAGAAGGAAGGTTTTCGCAAGATCGCCGACCTGCAGAAAGCCGACGAAGCGGACCTGATGCGCCGCCTCGGCGCTGAGGGACAGCGCCTGTGGCGGCTCGCCCGCGGCATCGACCATCGCCAGATCGTGCCTGATCGCGACGCCAGGAGCATTTCCGCGGAGACGACATTCAACGACGACATTGCCGATCTGCGGCCGCTTGAGAAAACCTTGTGGGGCCTGTCTGATAAAGTCTCCGCGCGGCTCAAGGCGAAATCCCTGGCGGGTTCGACCATCACGCTGAAACTCAAGAGTGCCGATTTCCGTCTCAAGACCCGCTCGCGTTCGCTCGACGATCCGACGCAGCTTGCGGGGAAAATCTATGCCGCCGGACACGATCTCCTGACACGCGAGATCGATGGCACGAAATATCGGCTGATCGGCATCGGCGTCGCCGCGCTGGGGTCCGACGAAAAGGCCGATCCCGCCGACCTCATCGACATGCGCAGCCGCCGCGACGCCGCCGCCGAACGCGCGCTCGACAAATTGCGCGAGCGATTCGGCAAGGACGCCATCCTCAAAGGACGGGGACTGGGCAGCAGAGACCGCGACGAAGACTAGGTCGGCCCGCTATTTGCAGGGCTTGGCGTTTCCGATTTCGATCGAGGTCATTTCACCCGCGATCACGAAATCGTTGTAGTCCAGCGACAGGTGGCGCGAGATTCCGTTTTCGTAAAGTTCGAAGCGGATGGAATACACGGGCGTCTGCTCGCCTCCCGTCTTTTTGGCGCGGTCAAAGTAACTGATGCTGACAGGCCAGCGAGTCATCCTGGCAAGGCTGTCGGTCCGGCCGGCCGCATCCTCGGGCTTTTTCTCAGGAGCGATCGGCTGTCCGATGACGGTCAGTGTGTCGTAGATTTTTTCGCCGGTCTCGGAACCGTCATAGACCGGCAATTCCAGAATGGTCTTGCCCGCGAGCGCAGCCTCGATGATCCGGCGCATGTGGTCGGTCGGGAAAATGACCGTTGCCTCGATGTCGAATTTCTTGTTGCCGGGCTTGGTCAGAGCAACCGCGACCCCAGCGTTCTTGCGCTGGGCATTGCCGTTGACCGAATCCGCCAGATTCTGGTTGATGAAGTTCTCCGACCTGAAGCGGAAGCTGGTCGCGGCGCCTTCTTCCCAGGTCGTCGCACGCAGATCCGTGGTGAGGGTCTTGCCCTCGCCGAGATCGATCTCCGACACCTGCCGGAATTGCAGCGCGTAGCCTTCGCAACGACTACCGGAGAAATCGTACAGGATACGGCCACGTACGGATTCGACCGGACGGTTGCCGCGCGACTGTGCCAGCTTCAGATCGTAGACAGCCCGGTGCGGGGTCAGTTCCACGCGGGCTTGCGCCGGCACCACGACTGGGTTGCCGATGCAGGCGGCTGCCATTCCGGCAAGTACTGCACTTCGGATCGCAAATGCGTTCATGAATCGGATTCTCCGGGCCATTGGCCCCAAAATAAGGACGTCCCCGTTACGCCGCAACAAGCAACGGGAGGGGACGGCTACGCTGCCGCCTTGCATGCGACACCGCAATCGGCGAAGACAGGCCGTGATTTGCGGCTACAACATGGCCGGGCGGAATGACAGGAGACGAGCATGGCGGGGGCGGTTGAAAAGAAACTGGCGGAGCTTGGCATCACGCTGCACACGCCTGCAGCACCGGTCGCCAATTATGTCGGCTTCGTGCGGACCGGCAACCTGCTGGTCGTATCCGGCCAGATATGTCTTGACGCCGAAGGCCAACTCGTCGCCAAGGGCAAGCTTGGCGCGGATGTCTCTGTCGAGGACGGCCAGAAGGCGGCGCGCGCCTGCGCGATCAATCTGCTAGCGCAGATCAAGGCGGCGCTGGGTGACCTCGACAAGGTCCAGCGCGTGGTCAGGCTCGGCGGCTTCGTCAACGCGGTGCCGACATTCCTCGACGGCCCAAAAGTTCTGAATGGCGCCTCGGACCTGATGGTCACGGCCTTCGGCGACAAGGGACGCCATGCCCGCACCACGGTCGGCGTGTCGGTGCTCCCAATGGACGCCGCCGTGGAAGTGGAAGGCATGTTCGAGGTCACCTGAGCGAGCCGGAGAGGATCACGCTCATGGCCGGCCTCGACTGGCTGACGGCGCGGCCCGTTGCCCATCGCGGCCTGCACGATGCCAAAGCAGGTATCATCGAAAACAGTGCATCTGCTTTCGCTGCGGCGGTCAGCGGCAACTACGCGATCGAGTGCGATCTGCGGCTGTCCGCGGACGGTGAGGCCATGGTCTTTCATGACCGTACGCTGGACCGCCTCACGACCGCCAGCGGCGACGTCATAAGCAGGAGCGCGGCCGAGCTTGCCGAGGTTGCCTTCAAGCACACGGGCGACCGCATGCTGACGCTGGCCGGACTGTGCGACCTTGTCGGCGGCCGCGTGCCGCTCATCCTCGAAATGAAAAGCGAGTTCGATGGCGACCGTCGCTTGCCCGCGCGCATTGCGGAGGTGCTGAAGGCCTATTCAGGCCCGGTCGCGGCCATGTCCTTCGATCCCGATCAGGTCGGTGCGCTGCTATCGCTCGCGCCGGGGCTGCCGCGGGGAATCGTGGCCGAGCGCCGCTATGACCATCCGGAATGGGCTGCTCTGAAGGACGGCGACCGTTTCCGGCTCGCACACCTCCTGCACGCACTTAAGACGCGCCCCCACTTCGTCGCCTATGCCGTGAATGACCTGCCCGCAGCAGCCCCGCTGATCGCCCGCTGGCTGTTCGGATTGCCGCTCTTGACCTGGACCGTGCGGACGCAAGCGCAGCGGGCCTGCGCCAAACGCTGGGCCGACCAAATGATTTTCGAGGGATTTCGGCCATAAAAGGCGGCTAGACTGGTCTTTATGTCGAGTTCAGCCCCTTTTTCAGACGACGCCGCCGAGATCCAGCTGCGCGCGATCTCCGATATCGGTGGTATCGCCGCCGAGGACTGGGACCTTTGCGCCAATGGTGACTGGAATTTGGACCTGCAGGCTCATCTGCGATGTCAACCGGCTCAAAGCCAAGATGCGCTGACAAAGAATTGGGGCAACCCATTTATCTCGCACGCATTTCTCCACGCGCTCGAAGCCTCGCACTGCGTCGGTGGGCGGGCGGGCTGGCTGCCGCAGCATCTGGTTCTGGAAACCGCGCAGGGCCGGCTGCTCGGAGCGGCGCCCTGCTACCTGAAATCGCATTCGCAGGGCGAGTATGTCTTCGATCATGCCTGGGCGGATGCCTATGAGCGCGCAGGCGGCGACTATTACCCAAAGCTTCAGGTTTCAGTGCCGTTCACGCCGGCGACCGGACCGCGGCTCCTCGTCCATCCCGGCGGCGAGCCCAAGGTCGTGCGCGCGGCGCTGGCGCAGGGCCTGATCGCACTGTGCCACCAGCGCGAAGCGTCTGGCGTGCATGCGACCTTCCTGCAAACGGACGATTGCGAAGCACTTTCCGCGCAGGGCTTTCTGCCGCGCACCGACCAGCAATTCCACTGGGAGAATCCCGGCTACTCGTCCTTCGAGGACTTTCTCAACGCCCTCTCCTCGCGCAAGCGCAAGTTCATCCGCCGCGAGCGCCGCGAGGCGCTGGCCTCCGGCATCAGCATCGACTGGCTCACAGGTTCCGGCCTGACCGAAGCGGCGTGGGACGCATTCTTCGGCTTCTACATGGACACCGGCTCACGCAAATGGGGCCGCCCCTATCTCAACCGGAAATTCTTCTCTCTCATTGGCGAGAGCATGCGCGAGCGCATCCTGCTGGTCATGGCCAAGCGCGAGGGCCGCTACATTGCTGGCGCCATCAATTTCATCGGCGCCGGCACGCTGTTCGGGCGGCATTGGGGTGCGGTCGAGCAGCACCCCTTCCTGCATTTCGAAGTCTGCTATTATCAAGCCATGGATTACGCGATCGCGCATAAATTGCAGCGGGTGGAAGCCGGCGCGCAGGGCGAACACAAGCTGGCGCGCGGCTACGCCCCGGTGACCACCCACTCCGCGCATTACATTTCCGATCCCGGTTTGCGGCGGGCAATCGCCGACTACCTGAAACACGAACGAGCGCATGTGGACGCGGCCGGCCGGGAGCTTGCCGCCTACATGCCTTTCCGCAAGACTGCTGCCGCAGAGGACTGAGAGACACATGCCGGCCTACGACCCCAACAACATCTTTGCGAAAATCCTGCGCGGCGAATTGCCCTGCTACAAGATCTACGAGGACGAGCACACCTTCGTCTTTCTCGACATCATGCCGCGCGCGCCGGGTCATACCCTCGTCCTGCCGAAGGCGCCGGCCCGCAATGTGCTGGACGTCCCGCCCGACGATCTCGCTCATGTCATCAAGGTGGCGCAGAAGGTGGCGCAGGCCGCGGTGAAGGCGTTTGACGCGGACGGTGTGACGGTCCAGCAATTCAACGAGAGCGCCGGCGGACAGGTCGTGTTCCATCTGCATGTGCATGTCATTCCGCGCAAGGACGGCGTCGCCATGAAGCCGCCGGCGAGCGAGAAGGAAAAGCCCGAAGTGCTGGCCGAGCACGCGAAGAAGCTGTCGTCCGCCCTCGCCGCTCTGTAGCCCGAGACGCGCATCACTTACTCCGTTCATTCCCGCGACAGCGGGAATCCAGCGTCGCTCTGGGTCCCCGCTTGCGCGGGGACGAACGGGGAGACGATACGTCACCCCCGCAGCAGCCATTCGCTGAGCAAGGTCCCGAGGATCAGCGTCGTCACGCCTGCGGCCACGCCGGCGAAGACCGAGCGGCGGATCAGCGTGAACGCCACGAAGCCGATCGCGACCGCGGTGAGCCGCACCGACAGCGGGATCGAGGCGAGCGCGCCGGGCGCGAAAATGGTGAGCTTGGCGATAACCGCCGCAAGCACCGCCGTCGCCACCGCCCGCACCCAGATCAGGAGTTCCGAGCCCTCGTCGAGCCCGCGCGAGGCGATGAGCCCAACCGCGCGCCAGACCTCGTTCGGCAGAAAGCCGACAAGGACGAGGACGACATAGGGCCAGAGCAGGTCGGACAGGGCGCTCATGCCTTGCGCCCCCAGATCCTGTGCGCGCCATACGCCAGCGTACCGCCGACGATGCCGGACCACATGATGTCGAGGCCGACGCCGTAATAGGCCAGCACCGGACCGATGATCAGCCCGAGGACGAGCGACAGCCGGTCGACGAGATCGCGGCTGTTGCGCGCGATCGAGACCAGGAACGACATCGGCGTGAGGAAGAGCAGCGCCGCGGTCAGCAACAGCGGCAATTGCGCGGCCAGATAGAAACCGCCGAAGGTGGCGATCAGCGCCGAGGAAAAGTAGCCACAGCCAAGCCCGTTGACGAACGGGATGCGCCGCTCCACCGACACCAGCGGCGCCAGCCGCATCGATTCCACCCACATGCTCACCGCGGTCATGTGCGCGGGCAGAACGAGATCGCGAAAGCGCGTCTGCGGGCCTTTCAGGATCGGCAGCAGCGCGACGACCATGGGCAACAGGCGCACGCCGCTGAGGCCCACAGCAATCGCCACTTCGATCAGCGGCGAGCCCGCGCCGAGCGCGGAAATCAGGATCACCTGCGCCGGACCGGCCCAGACCAGAACCGTCGAGAGCGCGACCCACCAGACACTGAAGCCGAAATCATGCGCCAGCGCGCCGACGCCGATATAGGTGCCGAACAGCACATAGGCGAAAACCGACAGCCAGGCCGAACGGAAGCCGCCCGCGAAGGCGGACCATGACGACTCGAATTGCAGGCTGGGTCCCAGCATCGCGGGCAACATGCGGCGGACATCCTGTGAAGGCAATGTGCGGGACGGCATAGGAAGCATGTTGGTTTGGGAAGCATGCAGGCGCGTTTCATCGCCCGTATTGTTAGAGGCGCCGGGATCGCCTTCAGTCCTTCCCGCTCCCCGCCTGCGCGGGGACAAGCTTCGCGGGAACAAGCTTGCCCTCTCTGCAGAGAAAGAGGGGGACGGCGCGCCGAAAGACGCAGGGCCGTTCCTGATATGCCGCGGCCGTTTCCGGTCGCAGCCGCCTCTCGGCGCACCGTCGGCGGCGTTCTGGTGAGGCCCGCCAGCGCGGGTCTGATCCCCACCAACCCCGGGCCGCGCTTACGTGTGCAGGGCAACGTGTCCTGCATCGCTACAGCGAGTTCCTCGCACGCGGGTCGTAATGCCCGCAGGGCGGAGTCCCGAGACCACCCGAGTGCCGGCGGTACGTGGCCGCCGGCCCGCAGGGCGCCGCGCCAACCAGCACAGGCTCAACCGCCCGCACCGGCCAGGAAAGTGCGCCGCTGAATCTCCGGCGGCGCCCTCCCCTTCGTCCCGCTCTCACGACGCCTCATGAGGACGCCCCTCGGCGGACGAGGCGATGTGGATATAGTCCTATATAGGAATATTGTCAATAGCGCTTTGCAAGGCGATAATGGATTCCCATTTACAATTCAAGACCGGTCGGTCTATATATGCGGGCATGACCCGCCGGACCCAGATGCCATCGCCGCGAGGCCGACCCCGCAGTTTTGACGCGGAAACGGCTGTCGAGCGTGCCATGGACGTTTTCTGGTCGCGCGGCTATCACGGCACGGCGCTGCCGGATTTGCTGCGGGCGACAAAGCTGTCGCGTGGCAGCCTTTATGCCGCCTTCGGTGGCAAGCACGCTCTCTTCCTGCGTGCGCTCGATCGCTACATCGCCGATGCATTGGCACGGATCGACGTCGAACTTGGTCCGGGTCATGGGCCGGTCGATGGACTGCGCACCTATCTTACCGGCTACGTCGACCGCACAAGCGGCGCCAAGGGCCGGCGCGGGTGCCTGCTGGTGGCAACAGCCATGGAATTGGTCGGCCACGACCCGGATGTCGAAGCGCGCATCCGCAGTTTCTTCAAGGCGATGGAGAGCAAGCTCGCCGGCGCATTTTCGCGCGCGAAGGCCACAGGCGAGCTGGCCGCCGACGTTGAGCCCGCGAGTGCCGCGCGGATCCTGGTCTGCTTCGTCGAAGGACTGCGCGTGACCGGCAAGACGGGACCCGCGCGAGCTGCGTCGCAAGCCACGGCCGACGCCCTTCTCGACCGCTTCATCAGGTAGTCCGGCCATGAACGCATTTTCGCTTCTGTACGCTCATATCTGGACCGATTGGTCTTGAAAAGAGGACGCGATGTCATTCATCCAGATCGCATGCGCGGTCATCGTCCCACTGCTCTGGGGTTTTCAGTTCGTCGTCATCAAGGTGGGCGTCCTGGAGTTTCCGCCGCTCTTCTTCCTCGCCCTGCGATTCCTGGCCATCGCGCTGCTGCTAATTCCGTTCGTCAAAAAGCCGACACACGAACAGTTCGGCCCGGTCGCAGCGATTTCGGTTTTTCTAGGCGGACTTAACTTCGGGTTCTTCTATGTCGGCCTTGGGCTCGGCTCGGGAAGCATGTCGGCCGTCGCCTATCAGCTCGCCACGCCCTTCACCATCTTGCTGGCCTGGCCGCTGCTCGCCGAGAAGCCATCTCTCACCACATCCGTCGGCGTGCTGCTCGCATTCGTCGGCGTGGTGGTGTTGTCAGCGGGACCCGGCCTGTCGGGACATGCGCTACCGCTGCTGCTTGTTGTCGGGGCCGCCTTCGCATTCGCTGTGTCCAACGTCCTGACGAAACGCCACGGCCCCTTCGACCCCTTGATGTTGATGGGCTGGTCATCGCTGCTCACGGTGCCGCAGGTCATGGTAATGTCGTTGCTCCTTGAACATGGACAACTGGCGAGCCTTGCTGCGGCGGATGAATATGGCTGGCTGGCCCTCGCCTATACCATTTTCGTCGGAGGCATTGTCGGGTTCGGCCTCTGGTTCTGGCTGATTGCCCGTTGTTCCATGAACCGCATCGCACCCTTCGGCCTGCTGCTTCCGGTATTCGCCGTACTTTCGAGCGTGCTGTTTCTCGGCGATCGCATGACCACAGAACTGATTGCCGGAGGACTGCTCACGATCTTCGGCGTTGCGATCACACAGCTCAGGCCGGGCGCTCGAACAGTTCGAACTTAGAAATCGCTTCGTGGCGATGTTCGGGTTGGTGCTTTTGCGCCCTAGTCCTCCCCCTTCGCGCCGCGCGCCAGCAAATCCGAAAGCGTGTAACGGTCCGGGCCGAGATAGACGATGTCGCCGACCACCCAGCGCCCCTGCTCGCGCTCCAGCAGATAATGGATTTCGCGCGCGGGCTCCTTTTTGAAGAGACGCAGCTTCGCCTGCACCTGCGCCCGGTTCGCATCCGACTTAAGCACAGCGAGCCGCAACGTCTTCTCCCAGCCGTCGTCCGCGTCCTGCGCACCCATGGTCCAGCTGAAATCGAGACCGGCGACCGGCGAGTCCAGTTCCTTCGACTTCGCCTGCGCGCGTGACAGCAGATCCTTCAGGCGCGCGGAGAGCGGCATGCTCTCTTCGCGGAAATTCGTCGCGTAGAAACTCCGCACCAGTTGCAGCGGCTCGGGCGCTGTCTGCGCAAAAGCGCCGTGCGAGATCAGACAAACAAGCAATGCAATGACGGCGCTCAGGCGCATTCCAATTCTCCAGAAAATGTCGTCGCGCCCGCGAAAAGCAGATGTGATACGCGGATGGCCATGACGATGATCCAATCCTGTCACAGGTTGGTTTGGCATCAACCGGCGCAGGTTCAAAAGCGTCCTGCGACACCCCCGTTTCCGGGTGACAGACCCGAATGTTCCTGTTATGTTCTTTTCGTCTTGATGAAAGCGCGCAGTAAAACAAGGAGTTAGCCGTGGCCGACGATCTCGTCTTCTACACCAACCCGATGTCGCGCGGACGCATCGTCCGCTGGATGCTGGAAGAGACCGGCGCGCCCTATCGCACCGAGGTGCTGGATTTTGGGACCACGATGAAGGCGCCCGCCTATCTCGCGCTCAATCCCATGGGCAAGGTGCCGACGATCAGGCATGGCGACATTGTGGTCACCGAATGCGCCGCGATCTGCGCCTATCTCGCCGATGTTTTCCCCGCCGCGAAGCTGGCGCCGCCGACCGACAGGCGCGGCGACTATTACCGCTGGCTGTTCTTCGCCGCCGGACCGCTGGAAGCCGCCGCGAGCAATCACGCGCTCGGCTTCGAGCCGCCGGCCGAGCGGCAGGGCATGATGGGCTACGGCACCTACAAGACAACCATCGACACGCTGGAAAAAGCGGTGAGCGGAAGACCTTATCTCGCGGGTGAGAGCTTCTCCGCCGCCGACGTCTATGTCGGATCGCACATCGCCTGGGGGATGCAGTTCGGCACCATCGAGAAGCGCAAGGCGTTCGAGGATTACTGGGCGCGGCTGGAGACGCGGCCCGCGCATCTGCGCGCGAGCGAACTCGACGACGCGACGATGCCGAAGCAACCCTAGCGCATGTGATCCGGCGAAGTGAAATCACTTCGCCGGATCATGCGCCATATTACTAGTTAGCGCGCGAACCGCAGATAAGCATGCGCAATCTGCGCAAGCTTGATTGCGCCGCAAAACCGGTACCCACTTTTGCTGATCGCGCGCTAGGCCGCGGCGATGCGGCCGTCCGGCGTGTATTTGTCGACGGCGGACGGAAGCTCGCGCGACAGCCGTGCGAGCAATTCCTCCTGGCTGAGGCCGGTGGCCTGCGCCAGCGTCTGCAGGACGTCGGGGCTCAGCGCCTTTTTCAGATCGTCCGGCGCGACATCCTTGTTCGGTCCGGTGCCGATCCATGACTCGGCTTTGTCTTTCTGGCCCGATTGCGTGAACTGATCGAGCAGGTCTTTCAGTCCGCCATTGAGCAGCGTGCCTGCACTCAGGCCGCCCAGCAGGCCACCAAGTCCACCAAGCTGGCCGCCGGGCTGTCCACCAGGCTGTCCTTGCGCGGGATTGTTTCCGGCGGTGGCAGCGCCACCACCCTGATTGAGGTTCTTCAGCACCTCGGCGATCTTGTCGCGGTTCTGGTAGCCCAGAATGGCCAACAGGCCGAGCAACGCCGTCATCGACGGATATCCACGGCTGTTCATTTTCTGCTCCTGTCTTTCAAGACGTTCGCGAGATCCGCGTGTCTATGGCTGGGTCTGCCTGCTCGCCACCATGCCGTAGACCGCCAGCACGATGATGGCGCCGACCACGGCACCGATCAGTCCGGCGCCCTCTCCGGCGCTGTACCAGCCAATGGCCTGCCCCAGGAACGTGGCGACGAATGCGCCGACAATCCCCAGAATGGTCGTCAGGATAAAGCCGGACGGCTCATTGCTGCCAGGCATGATGAACTTGGCGATGATGCCGGCCACAAAACCGATGATGATCGTCCAGATGATGCCCATGAGACTCTCTCCCTGATCCGCCAGCCTGCGTGCGCAACGCGAAACAATGATGACGTAAAAAAACCGCAACGCAGCGCCCGGCACAATTCATTGCAGGTGACATTGGTTCCCGGGGCAAGCAAAAAAAGCCGGGTCAAAAACCCGGCTTTTTTCACAAAGCTGCGACGCCAGCCTTAGGCGCTTATGCCTTTACCAGCGGCACCTTCGGCACCGAGCCGCGGCCGGGACCGGACGGGCCGGAGCCGCCGCCTTTCGGACCCGACGGTTTGGGCTTGCGCGGCGCGGCGCGCTTGGCCTTCGGGCGCTTGGGCGGAATCTTTTCGGGCTTCGGCGTGACCGGGCCTTCGAGATATTCGAAGCCGAGCTTCTCCTTGCCGTCCTCTTCCTTGACAAGCACGACGCGGACATGCCCGCCGTCCTTCAGCTTGCCGAACAGCACCTCGTCGGCGAGCGGCTTCTTGATGTGCTCCTGGATCACGCGCGACATCGGCCGCGCGCCCATCAGTTCGTCGTAGCCGTTCGCCACCAGCCAGCGCGACGCCTCCTCGGAGAGTTCGATGGTGACATTGCGGTCGGCGAGTTGCGCCTCGAGCTGCAGCACGAACTTGTCCACCACCTGCTTGATGATCTCTTCCGACAGGTGGTTGAAGGTGACGATGCTGTCGAGACGGTTGCGGAATTCCGGCGCGAACAGCTTGTTGATCGCCTCGATGTCATCCCCTTCCCGCTTGTTGCGGGTGAAGCCGTAGGTGCCCCTGGCGAGATCGGCGGCGCCCGCGTTGGTCGTCATGATCAGGATGACGTTGCGGAAATCCACCTGCTTGCCGTTGTGATCGGTGAGCTTGCCGTGATCCATGATCTGCAGCAGCACGTTGTACAGGTCCGGATGCGCCTTCTCGATTTCGTCGAGCAGCAGCACGCTGTGCGGATGCTGGTCGACGGCGTCGGTCAGCAGGCCGCCCTGGTCGAAGCCGACATAGCCGGGAGGCGCGCCGATCAGGCGCGAGACCGTGTGCCGCTCCATGTATTCGGACATGTCGAAGCGGATCAACTCGACGCCGAGCGCTTTCGCAAGCTGCTTGGCGACTTCGGTCTTGCCGACGCCGGTCGGACCCGAGAACAGGTAATTGCCGATCGGCTTTTCCGGCTCGCGCAGGCCGGCGCGGGCAAGCTTGATCGACGCGGAGAGCGCCTCGATCGGCTTGTCCTGGCCATAGACCGTGGTCTTCAGCGTGGTCTCCAGATGCTGCAGCACCTCGGCATCGTCCTTGGAGACGGTCTTCGGCGGGATGCGCGCCATCGTGGAAATCGTGGTCTCGATCTCCTTGATGCCGATGGTCTTCTTGCGCCGGCTTTCCGGCAGCAGCATC
>JAESGM010000792.1_pt1 | contig 14904 bp, 9 predicted proteins | sample 9269721 | NCBI WGS metagenome assembly JAESGM01 (sample SAMN15720920, study PRJNA650825) | algae metagenome | isolation source: Komarekiella atlantica HA4396-MV6 and co-occurring heterotrophs from... | place: USA: Theobald House, Kauai, HI | collected 2009-07-29 | reverse complement strand
ATTGAACTGGGCGCCGTCCGGCTCGCCGCCGGCCGCATCGACCCGGCGCAATATTTCCGCAGTCTGGTGCGGCCGCGCGAAACCATCCCGGCAAAGTCCACGGCCATTCACGGCATTGACGACAACAAGGTGGCCACCGCGCCGGCCTTCGCCGATGTCTGGCAGAAATTCTCGTCGTTCATGGGCGAGGATGTCGTCGTCGGCCACACGCTTGGCTTCGATCTATCGGTTCTGCAGAAGGAATGCGAACGCAACGCCATTCAGTGGAAACGTCCGCGCGGGCTCGATACGCAATTGCTGGCGCAGGTGGCGGAGCCTAATCTTGCCGGTTACTCGCTCGAGCAGCTCGCCAACTGGCTTGGCGTCGAACTGACGGAGCGGCATTCCGCGCTGGGCGATGCGCTCACGACGGCGCGTGTCTTCCATGCGCTGGTGCCGAAGCTGCGCGACAAAGGCATCCGCACGCTGGCCGAAGCGATGCAGGCTTGCCGGTCCCTGAGCGAAGCTCTGGCCATGCAGCGGCCGTCCGGCTGGGTCGATGTCGCAGATCTTCCTGTCCGCGAACAGGTCCGCTCGCTCGACCGTTTCGACAGCTATCCCTACCGCCATCGTATTCGCGAGGTGATGAGCGCGCCGCCAAAGATCGTTGCCGCCGACCAGCCGCTCGCCAATGCCTTGTCGCGGATGATCGCGGAGAAAAGCTCGTCCTTGTTCGTATGTCCGGCCGGTCAGGAGGCGGAGCCCTTGCGTGCCGCCGAGGCGGGCATCATTACCGAACGCGACGTTCTTCGCGCGCTCGCCATCGAGGATACCGACGCGCTGCGGCTGCCGGTCGACCAGTTCATGAGCCGGCCGCTGGCAGCGATCCCGGCGGAAGCCTTCGTCTATCGCGCGATTGGCCGCATGCAGCGCATGAAAATCCGCCATCTCGGTGTGATCGACAATGCCGGAATTGTCGTCGGCGCCTTGTCGGCGCGCGATCTCCTGCGTCTGCGCGCGAGCGAGGCGATTTCGCTCGGCGACGAGATCGATCAGGCCGACAATGTGCATGATCTCGGCAAGGCCTGGGCCAAGCTGCCGCGCGTTGCATCCTCGCTATTGTCGGAGGGCGTCCCCTCCGCCGACATCGCCGCCGTCATTTCGCGGGAGCTCGGCGCGCTGACGCGCCAGGCCGCCGTCCTCGCCGAGCAGCGCATGCGCGCGGACGGACGCGGCGAGCCGCCCTGCGCCTATTCGATGGCGGTTCTCGGTTCGGCTGGGCGGGGCGAAAGCCTGCTCGCCATGGATCAGGACAACGCGCTGATCTTCGAGCGTGGCGAGCCGGACGGTGTGGAAGACCGCTGGTTTGCGCAATTCGCCGTGCATGTCGCCGATTATCTGCACGAGGTCGGCGTGCCCTATTGCAAGGGCGGCGTCATGGCGAAGAATCCGCAATGGCGCGGCTCGCTCGACACATGGCGCGAGCGCGTCGCGCACTGGATGACCCGTTCCAATCCGGCCGATCTGCTGGCGGTCGACATCTTCTTCGACATGCGCGGTGTGCACGGCGCCAACGCGCTGGCGGAGACGCTCTGGCGCGAAGCCTTCGAACTTGCGAAAGGACGGGCCGATTTTGCCAAGCTTCTGGTGGAGGCGGCCGGCAATGTCGAGCCGGGCCTGACCATGTTCGGCGGCATCAGCACCGAGAACGGGCGCATCGACCTCAAGAAAGCCGGCCTGTTCGGGGCTGTGAGCACGGCGCGCGTGCTGGCGATCCGTCACCATGTTCTCGAGCGGTCAACGCCGCGCCGCATCGCCGGCGTGATGGGTCTGCAGCTCGGCGGCGAGCAGGATCTCGAGGCGCTGGCGGAAGCGCAGATGATTTTCCTGAGCCTGATTCTCGATCAGCAGATTGACGACATCGAGCATGGCCGCCCGGCGACCAACAAGATCCTTGTGAAGCGGCTCTCGCCGACGGAGCGTGAACTGCTGTTGCGCGCCTTGCGCTCCGTGCGTCATCTCGGTGAGCTGACGCGGGATCTGCTGTTCAAGGATTGACGAGACTTACGCCTCGCCGATTTCCCGCAGAATGTCCTGTGTATGTTGTCCGACGTCCGGCGGTGCGAGATCGGACGCCATCGGCGCACCGTTGATCACGATCGGCGTGCGCACACCGGGGATATGGCCACCTTTGGCGAGCGCGCTTTCGGGATTGATCTGCATGCCGCGCGCCACGATCTGCGGGTCCCTGAACACCTCGTCGATGGTGTTGATGGGGCCGGCCGGAACACCCGCCGCCTCGCATTTTTCCAGCAGGTCGGCGCGCGTGCGCTGCGCGGTCAACTCCGTCAGGCGCGGGATCAATGTGCCGCGATTGACCACGCGGTCGCCATTGGTCTTGTAGAGCGGGTCGGTTGCCATCTCCGGCACGCCGAGGATCTGGCAGAACTTCGCATATTGTCCGTCGTTGCCCACGGCGATGATCATGTGCCCGTCCGACGTCGGGAAGACCTGATAGGGCACGACGGTCGGGTGTGCGTTGCCCATGCGGTTCGGCGCCTGGCCGGACACGAGGTAGCTCAGCGCCTGGTTCGCCAGTACGCCGGTCATGGTATCGTAGAGCGACATGTCGACATAGGAGCCGCGTCCGGTGCGCTCGCGCTCCTGCAAGGCGGCCAGCACGCCCACCGCCGAATAGACGCCGGTGAACACATCGGCGAAGGCGACGCCGAGCCGCATCGGCTGGCGCTCCGGCTCGCCGGTGATGCTCATGATCCCGCCCATGCCCTGGATAATCAGGTCATAGCCGGCCCGGTGCGCATAGGGGCCGGTCTGGCCGAAGCCGGTGATCGAGCAATAGATCAGGCGCGGATTTTCCTTCGAGAGGCTCTCATAATCGAGGCCGAACTTCTTCAATCCGCCGAGCTTGAAGTTTTCGATGAGAATGTCGGAGCGCATGGCGAGCTTGTGCACGATGCGTTTGCCGCGTTCGGTCTCGAAATCCAGCGCCAGCGACCGTTTCCCGCGATTGCAGGAGTGATAGTAGGAGCCGCCGAGATTCTGTCCGTCCTTGCCCTCGACGAAGGGCGGACCCCATTGGCGGGTGTCGTCGCCCAGTCCCTCGCGCTCGACCTTGATCACCTCGGCGCCGAGATCGGCGAGGATCTGCCCGGCCCAGGGGCCGGCGAGGATGCGGGCAAGTTCGAGAACGCGGATTCCTGACAGCGGACCGGACATGAATCGTCTCCAATATTGTCAGCCGCCACGCCATGAGGCGTGGCGGCCGGACATTGGAGAGCCTTATACCTTGAACCTCGGGTCGAGGAAGTCGCGCAGGCTGTCGCCGAAGAGGTTGAATGCAAAAACTGCAAGGCTGATGGCGGCGCCGGGGAAAAGGATCATCCACGGCGCCTCGCGATAGAAGTCCGCCGCATTGCCCGAGAGCATCAGTCCCCAGGCGGCGGTCGGCTCGGTCACGCCGAGGCCAAGGAATGACAGCGAGGCTTCCGCCAGGATCGCCTGCGCGATGAAGGCGGTCAGCATGATCAGGTAGGGCGCCACCACATTCGGCGCCATGTGGCGGAAAATGATGCGGCTGTCGGAATAGCCGGCGGCCCGCGCGGCATCGACATAGGGCATGACGCGCACGCCGAGCGCGGCGGCGCGCACCACGCGGGCAACGCGCGGGATAATCGGGATGGCGATGGCGAAGATCAGGTTCACGTCGACGCCGCCGAGCACGAACTTGCGCAACGCCGCGACCACGACCAGCGCCAGCACGATCAGCGGAAAGGCCAGCAGGATATCCATGATGCGCTGGATGACGTTGTCGATCTTGCCACCGAAATAGGCCGACGCGACGCCGAGAATGGCGCCAAGTGTCGAGCCGATGAAGGACGAGGTGAAGCCGATGACCAGCGCGGTGCGCGAGCCCCAGATCAGGCGCGAGCAAATGTCGCGCCCATAGGCGTCGGTGCCGCACCAGTGTTCCCATGACGGCGGAGACAGGATCGCCGCAAAGTCGATGGCAAGCGGGTCATACGGCGCCACCCATCCGGAAAAGATGCCGGCGAACATCATCAGGCATATGATGACGAATGACACCGCGCCAAGCGGCTGCTGGCGGCAGAACTCGATCACGGGGCCGCGCGGCTTGCGGATAACGGCAGGAGTTTCGAGAGCGATCGTCATCGGCGGCTCACGTGTAACGGATGCGCGGGTCGAACACGGCATAGAGCAGGTCGACCGCGAGATTGACGAAGACATAGAAGGCGGCGATCAGCATCACCATGCCCTGGATCATGGTGAAGTCGTTGCGCGACACGCTCTGCACGAAGAGCTGGCCGATGCCGTTCAGGTTGAACACCTGCTCGGTGACGACGAGGCCGCCGATCAGGAAAGTGAATTCGAGGCCGATCACGGTGATCGCCGGCAGCAGCGCGTTGCGCAGCGCGTGGCGGGAAATCACGAGCTTCTCATAGACGCCCTTGGCGCGCGCGGTGCGAATGTAGTCTTCGTTCAGCACTTCCAGGAGCGAGGAGCGGATCATGCGCGCCACGACCGCGCAATAGCGGTAGCCGACCGCCAGCGCCGGCCAGATCAGTTGCGTCAGGTTCGCGACCGGATCGACATAGATCGGGGTGAAGGTGATCGGCGGCAGCCAGTTGAAGAAGCCGAGCAGGCTCAGCATGATCAGCATGCCGAACCAGAACGAAGGGATGGAGAGTCCGCCGATCGTCAGGATGCGGGTCGCGTAGTCGATCCAGGTGTCGCGGAAGAGGGCCGCCATCGTCCCCAATGGTATGGCGATGAAGACCGCGATGATCGTCGCCATGATCGCGACCTGCAGCGACAATTCGAGCCGCAGGCGGATTTCCTCCATCACCGGCCGCTCGGTCCACATCGAGTTGCCGAAATTCAGCGTCACGACGCCGACCATCCACTCGCCGAACTGCACCATCAGCGGCTTGTCGAGACCCAGGCGTTTTCGTTCCGATTCGACCATTTCCTGCGTGACGGTGCCGCCGTCGCCGCGCAGTTTCACCTCGACGACGTCGCCGGGCACGACACGCAGCATGAAGAAGACAAGCACGGCCACCCCGAGCAGGGTGGGGATGGTGTAGAGCAGGCGGCTGATGACGTAACGCAGCATGATGCGGGTCCAGGAGGGAAGTCTGACGCGGCCCGGCGGGAGCCGGGCCGCGTCTTGGTTGCGGTTACTGGTTGATCCACACCTCGGCGAGATCGGCGCCGAGATTGTGGCTGGGCGACATCTTCCATCCCATCAGCACCTTGTGTGTCGGCACGATGCGGTGCCACCACAGGATCGGCTGCTGATAGGCTTGTTCGAACAGCCGCTTCTCGAAAGCGCGGATCATGGCCGTTCGCTTTGCGGGGTCGCGTTCACGGATGTGATCGTCGTAGAGCTTGTCGAGTTCGCGATCGGTCGAACGCGACAGATTCTGCGGCGAGCGGTCACGCGACAGATACTTGGCAAGCGCCAGCGTCGAATCGTCCATGAACAGATTGGAGAAGTCGACCGCGACGTCGTAATTACCCGCGTTCAGTGCTGCCAGATACGGAGCGGTGTCGGACTGCTTGTGCTCGACTTCCACACCAATCTGCCGCCACTGGTCGACCAGGAAGATGCCGGCCGGCGTGTAGGGCATCGCGAGGTTGCGGTTCCACAGCACGAACTTGAGGTTGGGAACGCCGGCGTCCGCCAGCAGCTTCTTGGCCTCGGCGCGTGCCTTGTTCATGTCGCGCTGGAATCCCGGCAGCTTCTCAAGCTCCTTGTCCGGCGTCGCCAGCGGCGATCCCGGACGGATGACGCCGCCGACCGAACGCAGGGTCGAAATGCGCGACAGGCCCTTGCTGCCGCCCCAGCGATCGATCGCCATCAACAGCGCCTTGCGCACGCGCACGTCGTCGAACGGCTTCTTTTCGGTGTTGAAAGCGACGAGCAGATTCAGCGTCCAGCTCTGCTCCTCAATCCTGATCTTGTCGCCCATCGCAGCGACAAGGCGGTCGCGCTCGGCCGGAGAGATGCCGCGGAATTCGCCCAGCACCTGTCCGCCCTGCACGGCATTCAGCATTGCGGCGGCTTGCAGCGTGAAGACGCCCTTGTAGCCGTCGAGATAGGGCAGACCCTTCTTGAAATAGTCCGGGTTCTTCTTGCCGGACACGTGGCTTCCCTTCACGTGCTCGACGAAGACGAACGGGCCGGTGCCGTTGATCTTGGTGCGCGGAAAAAGGGGATCGCTTGCGAGATCCTTCGCCGCATAGATGCAGTTCCACGGCGATGCGAAATGCTCCAGCATCGCCGAATTCACGGCCTTCATCTTGAAGATGACCGTATTGGCGTCCGGCGTCTCGATGCTCGCGATATCGGCGAATGTCGCCTTGCGCGGTGAGACCACCTTCTCCGGCGGATTGCGCATGCGGTCGTAGGTCGCCTTCACGTCTGCCGACGTAAGAGGTGTGCCGTCGTGGAATTTCACGCCCGGATGCAGCTTGAATGTGTAAGTCATCAGGTCGGGCGCGACCGTCCACGACTGCGCGAGGTCGCCCTTCACCTGCGGAAATTTGGCAAGGTCGAATTGCAGCAGTGTCGAATAGAACGGCGCGGAGAAATGCAGCGTGGCGTAGGTCTCGCTGCCGTGGCAATCGTAATGCGGAGTTTCCGCGCTGATCGCGAATGTGAGATCGCCCCCGCGCTTTGGTGTCTGGGCGTCGGCCGCCCCCGCGGCAAAGGCGAGCGCCCCCGCCGTGAGCATAAAAGCCCCAAGTCGTTTCAGCATGTCGTTTCCTCCATCGATTTTGACAATGCCGGCCTTGTTTTGGTGGCCGGTTCTCATTCAGTTCAGTCGCCCAACTTCAGTGTCGCAGTCCTCACACCTTGATGCACGCGGCAAAATGACCCGGTCGTACCTCACGCAGCTCCGGCACGACTTGGCGGCATTCATCGCTGGCGAGCGGACAGCGGGTATTAAAGACGCATCCCATCGGCGGCGCCAGATGGCTTGGCAACTCGCCCTTGATCAATCGCGGTGCGCGACCTTTCTCCACAGCCGGATCTGGAACCGGCGCCGCATCCAGCAGCACTTTCGTATAGGGGTGCAGCGGCTCGCGATAAATCTCGTCGCGGTCGGCGACTTCCATGATGCGGCCGAAATACATCACGACGACGCGCATCGAGATGTGCCGCACCACGGCGAGATCGTGCGCGATGAACAGATAGGCAAGCCCGAGCCGCCGCTGCAGGTCTTCCAGCAGGTTGATGATCTGGCCCTGGATCGACACGTCCAGCGCCGACACCGCCTCGTCGCAGACGATGAAGGATGGCTCCATCGCGAGCGCACGCGCGATACCCACGCGCTGGCGCTGTCCGCCCGAGAGCTGGTGCGGATAGCGCGCCGCCATTTCCGGACGCAGGCCGACCTGCTCCAGCAATTGCGCGACGCGCTCCTCCTGCGCCTGCTTGCCTGGAGCGAGTTTGTAGACATGCAATGGCTCGCCGATGATCTGGCCGACCGTCATGCGCGGATTGAGCGACGAATAGGGGTCCTGGAAGATCACCTGCACCTTGCGACGAACGGCCTTCAGTTCGGCCGCGGAGGTTTTCGCAAGGTCGGCACCCTCGAACAGGATTTCGCCCGAGGTCGGTTCCTCCAGTTGCAGGATCAATCGTCCGACCGTGGTCTTGCCGCAGCCGGATTCTCCGACCAGGCCCAGCGTTTCGCCGGGGTAGATCTCGAAATTGACATCCTCGACTGCGCGCACGACGCCTTTCTTGTCACGCAGGCCGCCGCTTACCGCGAAATGCTTGACCAGGTGGCGCACCGACAGCAGAGGCGCCGCGCCTTGCACGGCGACTTCCTGCGACGCGGCGCCAGAAGCGGCCCAGACAATTTTTCCTGCGGCGATTTCAGCATGACGATGGCAGCGCGACCATCCGCCGGTGTCGGTCCGCTCCAGCGCCGGCTCCTTGTCGCAGATCGGAATGCGATAGGGACAGCGCGGCGCAAAGCGGCAGCCGGGCGGCGGCGAGGCCGCGTTGGGCGGCAATCCTTCGATGGTTTCAAGCTTGGCGCCGCGCGGCCGGTCGAGCCGCGGTACCGAGCGCAACAGCCCCATTGTGTAGGGATGACGCGGCCGGTGGAAGACCGGATCGGCGTCGTTCTCCTCCACCAGATTGGCCGCATACATCACGATGACGCGGTCGGCGTAGCGCGCGACCACGCCGAGATTGTGGGTGATGACGACCAGCGCGATGTTCAGCTTGCGCGACAGATCCTTCATCAGTTCGAGGATCTGCGCCTGGATGGTGACATCGAGCGCGGTGGTCGGCTCGTCGGCGATGATCAGCTTCGGATTGCAGGCGAGGCCGATGGCGATCATCACCCGCTGGCGCATGCCGCCGGAAAACTGGTGCGGATATTGATCGAGACGCCGCGCCGGATCGGGGATGCCGACCAGCGTCAGCAATTCGATGGCGCGCGCATTCGCCTGCTCCTGCGTCATGCCCATGTGGATGAGCAGCGGCTCGGTGATCTGCATCCCGATGGTCAGGATCGGGTTGAGCGAGGTCATCGGCTCCTGGAAGATCATCGAGATGTCGCGGCCGCGGATTTCGCGCATCTCCTCGTCGTTCAGCTCGAGCAGGTTGCGTCCGTTGAAGACGACGCGTCCCTTCGGAATGCGGGCGGTATGCTTGGGCAGCAGGCGCATGACGGACAGCGCCGACACCGATTTGCCGGAACCCGATTCGCCGACGATGGCGACGATCTCCCCGGGCTTGACGTGATAGCTGAGGCCTTCCACGGCCCGCACCACGCCGCGCGAGGTGAGGAAATGGACGTGCAGGTCCTCGACTTCGAGCAGCGGCGCATTCGGGCGCTGTTGCGGCGACAATGGCGGAGCGTCTACCAGCGTGTCGGTCATACTCACCTTGCGTTTCCCCAACTCTTTTTTGTCCGGCCGTTTCTTTGTGCAGGGCACAAGAACAGCCGTTTTTTTTAGGCGACGGTATCAGATCAGAACGAAAGCGTGTTGCAACGACCTCCGTTCCAAATTCCTGCGCTGCATTGCCGCGCTCGTGACATGGCGATCATCCCGTTTGCCTCAGTGAACGAATGGAGGCGACGAGATCGCTAAAGCGTTCTCCCTGCACCAGAACATGCGCCCGCAGCCGGCTGGCCGCGGTCTCGCCGTCGCCGGCTGCGATCGCCGCAAGAACCTCGCCATGTTCACGATATGAAACGGCGAGCCGGTTGCGCACCCGCACCTGCAGGCGCCGATAGGGTTGCAGGCGTTTGTGCAAGGCCCGCGCCTGATCGGCGAGGAAGCTGTTGTGGCTGCTGTTGTAGACGGCCAGATGGAACCGGGCATTCTCGTAGTAGTAGCGGTCGCAATCGCCGTCCTGCTGGGCGCGGCCGCAGGCGTCATGCGCGGCGATCAGTTCGCGGTGATCGGTCTCGGTCATGCGCCGCGCGGCGTGGCGCGCGCACATGGCCTCGAGTTCCGCCATCACCTCGAACATTTCCAGCAGGCGGTCCGGGCCGATGTCGACGACGATGGCGCCGCGATGCGGTCGGGCTTCCACCAGTCCGGAGGCGGCCAGGGAATGCAGGGCTTCGCGGATCGGTGTGCGGGACACGCCGTAGCGCGCGGCGAGAGACACCTCGTCCAGCCGGTCGCCGGGGAGCAGGCGGCCGTCGGCAATGTCGTTCTCAATCTGGTCCTTCAGGCGTTCGGTCGCATTCGCGGCCATGTAGCCCGTCCTCCCTTGCGTCTGTCCCCGGTCTTTCTGTATACAATCTGTTCGTTATTGTAGACATTATCAGATCGGCTGTAGGCAAATTGCAAGGCTTAAATAGAACAATGTCAGGATGGCAATGAGCAAGGCAGTGCCGTCCTCGCGACCCGGGGCGGCCAGGGGAGACTGGATGAGCACCTCATTCTTCGGCGACCTGCTGCAGACGATTTCCGATCGTGGCCGCGCGCTGCTGGAGCGGACACGCCGCACGGATGCCGGCACGCGCTCGGAGGATTTTGTCGAGCTGTGCGAAGAGCTTCTCTCAGGACGGGGCGAAGCGTCGGGCGTTGCACTCGCGCGCGAAATTCTCAACCGCTATGAAGAACTGACCACCGGGCCGCGCATTCATTTCTTTGAGGCGCTGGCGCAGCGTTTCGGTCCCGACCGCGATAAACTGGAAGCTGCGATCAAGGCCTGGCAGGAATCTCCCTCCGATACGACGGCGATGCGGCTGCACGAGGCGGCGGAGCCGCAACGGCAGGAACTGTTCCGGCGGCTGAATCTGGCGCCGGGCGGCACCGCCGCACTGGTGCGCATGCGCGAGCAGCTGATCGACGCCATGGATCACCGCGACGATCTCGCCATGGTTGACGCGGATTTCGTGCATCTGTTCTCGTCGTGGTTCAATCGCGGTTTCCTGGTGCTGCGGCGCATCGACTGGTCGACACCGGCCAACATCCTGGAAAAGATCATCAGGCACGAAGCTGTGCACAAGATTAACTCCTGGGACGATCTGCGCCGCCGCATCGACCCGGCCGACCGGCATTGCTACGCTTTCTTCCATCCGGCGCTGGTCGATGAGCCGCTGATCTTCGTCGAGGTCGCGCTTGTGCGTGACATGCCCGGCGCCATCGCGCCGATCCTGACCGCCCATCGCGAGCATCTCGATCCCGAGCGCGCGACGACGGCGGTGTTCTATTCCATTTCCAACTGCCAGCGCGGGCTTGCCGGCGTGTCGTTCGGCAACTTCCTGATCAAGCAGGTGGTCGAGGAGATTTCCCGCGACATTCCCAAGCTGTCGACCTATGTCACCCTGTCGCCGGTTCCCGGCTTTGCCGAATGGCTGCGCCGCGAGCGGCAATCGGAGAGCTCCAAGGCATTGACGGAAGAAGACCTGGACGCCTTGCGCAAGCTCGATGTCGAAGGCTGGTGGCAGCGCCCCGATACGCGCGAGGGCGTCGAGGAACCGCTGTTGCGCGCCGCCGCCTGGTATTTCCTGCATGCGAAAAACCGCCGCGGCCTGCCGGTCGACCCTGTGGCCCGCTTCCATCTTGGTAACGGCGCGCGGCTGGAGCATATCCATTTCCTTGCCGACGGCTCCGACAAGGGGATGCGCCAGTCCCACGGCGTGATGGTCAACTATCTCTACGATCTCGACGACATCGAGAAAAACCATGAAGCCTTTGCGGCCAACCGCGTGGTTGCCGCCTCGAACGCGGTGAAAAAGCTCGCGCGCCCCGCGCCGAGCGAGATCGTGCCGCTGGCGAGCTGATCGTTCCTGTCCACTCCATCTTCTGAAGCGTCATGAATCTCTTCCGACTGATCCGTCAAAGCATTCCCTCGCCTGAAAAAGTGTTTCTTCTTGATGCCGCAGGCGGTTCAATCGCCTATGGCGACATGCTGGCGCGCACGGCGCAGATCGCCAATGTGCTGGCCGCGCGGGGCGTGAAGCCGGGCGACCGCGTGGCGGTGCAAGTCGAGAAGACGGCGGAAAATCTGCTGCTTTATCTCGCGACCTTGCGCGCGGGCGCGGTCTACCTGCCGCTGAACACGGCCTATACGCTCGCCGAGCTCGATTACTTCATCGGCGACGCCGAGCCCTCGCTGGTCGTCTGCGATCCGGCGAAACGCGAAGGCGTTGCCGGGATTGCAAAGGCGCGTGGCGTTGCTGCGGTGGAGACGCTCGATGCCAAGGGGCAGGGGAGCCTGATGGATGCTGCCGCGAAGGTGCCGTCGGACTTCACCGACGTGGCCCGCGCCGAGGACGATCTCGCCGCCATTCTCTATACGTCGGGCACGACCGGCCGCTCCAAGGGCGCGATGCTGACGCATCGCAATCTCGCGTCCAACGCGCAGACGCTGAAGGACTACTGGCGCTTTACCGACAAGGATGTGCTGCTGCACGCTTTGCCCATCTATCACACGCATGGCCTGTTCGTGGCGTCCAACACGCTGATGCTCGCCGGCGGGTCGATGATCTTCCTGCCGAAATTCGACGCCGAGCAGGTGATGTCGCTGCTGCCGAAGGCGACCTCCATGATGGGCGTGCCGACCTTCTATACGCGCCTGCTCAGGCATCCCGGCCTGACGAAAGCCGGCTGCGCGCATATGCGCCTGTTCACGTCGGGCTCGGCCCCGCTGCTCGCCGAGACGCATATCGAATTCAGGGACAAGACCGGTCACGCCATTCTCGAGCGCTACGGCATGACCGAGACCAACATGAACACCTCAAACCCCTATGAGGGCGACCGTATCGCCGGCACCGTTGGCTTCCCGCTGCCGGGCGTATCTGTCCGCATCGCCGATCCCGACAGCGGCAAGGAGTTGCCGCGAGGCGAGATCGGCGGCATCGAGGTGAAGGGGCCGAACGTGTTTCCGGGTTACTGGCGCATGCCGGAAAAAACCAGGGCGGAATTCCGCGCCGACGGCTTCTTCATCACCGGCGATGTCGGCAAGTTCGACGATCACGGCTATGTGCACATTGTCGGCCGCGCCAAGGATCTCGTCATCACCGGCGGCTTCAATGTCTATCCGGTCGAGGTGGAGGCCGAGATCGACGCCATTCCGGGCGTGGTCGAGTCGGCCGTGATCGGCTGCCCGCATCCGGATTTCGGCGAAGGCGTCACCGCCGTCGTCGTGTGCAAGCCGGGCGCGGACCTGAGCGAGAAGGGGATCATCTCCGCGCTCGAATCCCGCCTCGCCAAGTTCAAGCTGCCCAAGCGCGTGCTCTTCGTCGACGACCTGCCGCGAAATACGATGGGCAAGGTGCAGAAGAACGTCCTGCGCGAGCAGAACAAGGAGCTTTACAGCTAACGCGCTCTTGTCCACGCGATGCGGTCCACACTCCGTTCATTCCCGTGTATGCGGGAATCCAGTGTTTCTGGGCTCTGGGTCCCCGCTTGCGCGGGACGAACGGAACATGCCAACAGGACACGAACGCAAAAAACGGCCCGCATCGCTGCGGGCCGTTTTGCTTTGAGGCGATGCCGCCTTATTTCATCGTGATATTGGCTTTCTTGATCACCTCGCCCCAGCGCTTGTATTCGCCATCGACGAATTTCTTCGTGTCCTCCGGCGTCGCCAGCGGTGCGGTCAGGCCCTGCTTTTCCCATTGCGCTTTCACGTCGGCCGAGGAGAAGGCCTTCTTGGCTTCCGCATAGAGCCAGTCGACGACCGGCTTCGGCGTGTTGGCCGGAACGAAGAAGCCGAACCACGGCCCGCTTTCCAGCTGCGGGAAGCCGGCTTCGGCGACGGTCGGCACATCCGGCACCAGCGGGATGCGCTGTGGCGAGGCGACGGCCAGCGCGCGCACCTTGCCGCCCTTGACCTGCGGCACCGCCAGCGTGAGCACGTCGAACATCATGGTGACGTGACCGGCAATCAGATCCTGCACCGCCGGCGCGCCGCCGCGATAGGGCACGTGCACGACGTTGACGCCGGCGACGTCCTTGAACTGCTCGCCGACGATGTGCCCGGTCGAGCCGTTGCCCTGCGAGGCGAAGGTCACCTTGCCGGGATTGGCCTTGGCATAGGCGACAAGTTCCTTCATCGATTTGGCCGGCACGTCGGGATTGACCACCAGAATATTGGCAGTGCGTCCGGCGATCGTGACCGGGATGAAATCCTTCGCGGCGTCGTAATTCAGCTTCTGCAAATGCGGCAGGATGGCTTGCGTCGCGTGGAAGCCGACATAGACCGTGTAGCCGTCCGGCGCCGACTTGGCGACGAAATCGGCGGCGATGGCGCCGCCGGCACCGGTCTTGTTCTCGACCACCGCGGTCTTGCCGGCTTCGGTCAGCTTCGTCGCGAGTGCGCGGCCGACGATGTCGGCGACGCCGCCAGGTGCGGTCGGCACAATGATCTTGATCGGCTGCGACGGATAGGTTTGCGCTGCCGCCGGCAGTGCGATCGCACCTGCCATCAGCGTTGCGAATAATGCAGGCAAGACTCTTTGATGAAACATGGCGTTCCCCATAGTTATTGTTGCTGTTGATTATGGTCGCTTTTTACCACGGATTGACCGGGCAAGTCGTCACAGTCTATGCAGCGACGTGTCGATTTTGTCCCGTATCGTGGGCTTTCCGCGATTTCAGGGCCAGGATTGCACCGTCCGGTGCGGGATATTGCGGCGCTGTTTTTCGTGCGCGGCCCCTTCCAATCCGGACGATGAGAGCTACATCGCCCCGTGGTACCCCGCATGCAATCCATCATTTCCGTCGCCGGCCTCTCAAAGACCTACGCCTCCGGTTTCCAGGCCCTCAAGGGCATCGACCTGGACATCCGGCGCGGCGAGATCTTCGCGCTGCTTGGCCCCAACGGTGCCGGCAAGACCACGCTGATCAGCATCGTCTGCGGCATTGTCAATCCGTCGGTCGGCAAGGTCACGATCGGCGGCCACGACATCATTCATGATTATCGTGCGGCGCGCGATCTGATCGGCCTCGTGCCGCAGGAACTGCACACCGACGCCTTCGAGACGGTGTGGGCGACTACGACCTTCAGCCGCGGCCTGTTCGGCAAGCCGAAGAATCCGGCGCATATCGAGAAGGTGCTGCGCGACCTGTCGCTCTGGGACAAGAAGGACTCCAAGATCATCACCTTGTCCGGCGGCATGAAGCGCCGCGTGATGATCGCCAAGGCTTTGTCGCACGAGCCGCAGATTCTGTTTCTGGACGAGCCGACCGCGGGCGTCGACGTCAACCTGCGCAAGGACATGTGGAACGTGGTGCGGGCGCTGCGCGATTCCGGCGTCACCATCATCCTCACCACGCATTACATCGAGGAAGCCGAGGAGATGGCCGACCGCATCGGCGTCATCAACGGCGGCAAGATCATCCTGGTCGAGGACAAGAAGGAACTGATGCGCAAGCTCGGCCAGAAGCAGCTCA
>JAESGM010000791.1_pt1 | contig 14916 bp, 10 predicted proteins | sample 9269721 | NCBI WGS metagenome assembly JAESGM01 (sample SAMN15720920, study PRJNA650825) | algae metagenome | isolation source: Komarekiella atlantica HA4396-MV6 and co-occurring heterotrophs from... | place: USA: Theobald House, Kauai, HI | collected 2009-07-29 | reverse complement strand
CCACAAAAAACCGTTGGGTTTTTGCCCGGTTGACCATCTAGACGCATATTCGAGATGGTAATTATCTCATGCACAAAAACAGGGGAACCGCTAAGCCCGTCTAGGGTCTGCGCCTCAACCAAATAGACCGAGCTTTGCTCAATCTTATTAGTGGTCCGATTCCTTACTGGCACTCGCTCTGATTCATCGGGGAGCGCAGCGATATGCCCTGAGTGAACTAGCGGGACGTTACGCTTTGATCCAGCGTGCAGACGAAAAAGCCCGACAAGACTCACATCGTCGCCACATCCAATCCGTTTGAGTTCCCCTGTGTCGGACAGAATGTCACTGGGTCCTAGCGGAAAATGCAGTTGATCGACGCGGGGACCAAATCCCAATTCGCAGGCAGCTAAATCGACGGTCTGGTCGTCTGGATACTGCCACTCGATGGAATCGAATTGCCCAGCTTCCGATCCCCCGTCCTTTAAGTTGACCCGAATGAAGAAGCCGGTGTCTTCATGCGCCTCTAGGGCTTTTGCGACATGGCGACAGGTCACGAGATAGCAGTACCTGTGGTCCCCCTCTAAAAGCGAGACCAAAAAGCCGGTGCCACCGTATTCGATGGGCTTCTTCGAGCCGGGCACCCCGAAGAAAACAACACACTTTCGAGCGTCTTCGCTGATTCTCATTCGAGCGGCCCCACCTAGGGCAAGGACGCTAACAGACGGCCGCAGACCGTAAAACTGGGCGGAAACTCCCATTTTTCACACCTCAACCTTCACTTGTCGTGAGGGGATAAAAGGGCCCGCTTGACGCGGGAACATAACATGAACTATGTTCTCTCTACGTTCTTGAGGAGAGACCCATGTTTCGCGCCGTCGTTCAGGAAGCCGCCGCTTTGACCTCCATGGCCCTGTTTCTGGGCATGATCGCCATCTGGGCGCAGGTCCTGGGAACGTTGTGAGTGCCCGTGCCGCGCCCGCCGCTCGTGCGTCTGCCCCGCATGAGCGGCCTCCATTATCCGCTGTTGCCCTTTGAGTGACCCCGTGTAACCCCCATGCGGGATCAAAAGTGGCGTCTTGCGACGCCGTTTCGGCCGGGCGGCCCTGTGTAGAGTAGTGCCCCGCGTAGAGGCCGCCCGGCCGCTTCTTCCTGGTTCTGCGTCAGGTTGTGACGGTGGGGACAGCGGGCATCGAACGAGACCCGGTGGTTGTTCCGGGTGGACTTGAGCGCCCGCAATCCTCACCATCGCCCCGAAACCTGAAAGATTCGCGAGGGCGTCATGGCGGATGCACCCTTCGTGCACCTGCATGTGCACTCTTCCTATTCCTTGCTTGAGGGCGCGCTGAAGATCGGCACGCTGGCCGAGCTTGCCAAGGCTGACAAGCAGCCGGCGCTGGCGCTTACCGACACCGACAACATGTTCGGGGCGCTGGAATTCTCCGAGAAGATGGCGTCATCCGGCATCCAGCCGATTGTCGGCTGCTGCCTGTCCGTCGATTTCGGCGACCAGGAACGCGACCCGCGCAATCCCGGTCTGCAGCGCAGGCTGCCGCGCATCGTGCTGCTCGCCGCGCGCGAAGAGGGTTACCGCAGTCTGATGCGGCTCAATTCGCGCGCTTTTCTGGAGACGCCGTCGAATGAGGCATCGCATCTCAAGCTCGACTGGTTGAACGGAGAAACCGATGGGATCATCGCGCTCACCGGCGGCTTGCTGGGCGGGCTCGATCAGGCTCTCGTGGCCGGGCAGAAGGAACTCGCTTTCGCGCGCGCCGAAAAGCTGATGCGTCTGTTCGGCGATCGCCTCTACGTCGAATTGCAGCGGCATGGCATGGCGGAAGAGAAGCAATGCGAGCCGGCTCTGGTCGAACTTGCCTATGACCGGTCGCTGCCGCTGGTTGCGACCAATGAGCCGTTCTTCGCCACCGCTGACGACTACGAAGCGCATGACGCGCTGATCTGCATCGCTGAAGGCAAGGTCATCGCCGAGACCGACCGGCGGCAACTTACGGCTGAACATCGTTTCAAGACCCAAAACGAGATGCGGGCATTGTTCGCCGATCTGCCCGAGGCGATCGCGTCCACCGCCGAAATCGCGCAACGCTGCAGCTATCGTCCGCGCACGCGCGCGCCAATCCTGCCGCGCTTCTCGACCGACGCCAATGTCGTCACCGACGAGGGCGAGGAGTTGCGCCGGCAGAGCGAGGCAGGCCTCGCCGCGCGTCTCGCACATCACGGGCTCGCGCTTGGCCGCACGGCGCAGGACTATCAGGATCGTCTGGCCTTCGAGCTCGATGTGATCTCACGCATGAAATATGCGGGCTACTTCCTGATCGTTGCCGACTTCATCAAGTGGGCGAAAGAGCAGGGCATTCCGGTGGGGCCGGGCCGCGGTTCGGGCGCCGGTTCGCTGGTCGCCTATGTGCTCACCATCACCGATCTCGATCCCCTGCGTTTCAACCTGCTGTTCGAGCGCTTCCTCAATCCGGATCGCGTGTCGATGCCGGACTTCGATATCGACTTCTGCCAGGATCGCCGCGACGAGGTGATCCGTTATGTGCAGGAGCGCTATGGCCGCGACCAGGTCGCGCAGATCATCACCTTCGGCACGCTGCAGGCGCGCGGCGTGCTGCGGGATGTCGGGCGCGTGCTGGAAATGCCGTATGGCCAGGTCGACAAGCTTTGCAAGCTGGTGCCGCAAAATCCGGCGGCGCCGGTCACGCTGAAACAGGCGATCAACGACGAACCGCGGCTGCAGGCGGCGCGAGACGCGGAGCCCGTGGTCAAGCGGGCGTTCGACATCTCGCTGAAACTGGAAGGGCTGACACGTCACGCCTCGACCCACGCGGCCGGCATCGTGATCGGTGACCGCCCGCTGTCGGAGCTTGTGCCGCTCTACCGCGATCCGAAATCCGACATGCCGGTGACCCAGTTCAACATGAAGTGGGTGGAGCCGGCCGGTCTCGTGAAGTTCGACTTCCTCGGCCTGAAGACGCTCACGGTGCTTCGTCAGGCGGTCGATCTCGTGAAACGGCGCGGCATCGAGATCGATCTGTCGGCGATCCCGCTCGATGACGCAAAAACCTACGAACTGCTGGCGCGGGCAGAAGCGGTCGGCATCTTCCAGCTGGAAAGTCAGGGCATGCGCCGCGCGCTGCTCGACATGAAGCCGGACCGTTTCGAGGACATCATCGCGCTGGTGGCGCTCTATCGTCCCGGCCCGATGGCGAACATTCCGACCTATTGCGCGCGCAAGCACGGCGACGAGGAGCCGGACTATATCCACCCGAAGCTGGAAGAGGTGCTGAAGGAAACCTTCGGCGTCATCGTCTATCAGGAACAGGTGATGCAGGCGGCGCAATTGCTCGCCGGCTACACGCTCGGCGAAGCCGACCTGCTGCGCCGCGCCATGGGCAAGAAGATCCGCAGCGAGATGCAGGCGCAGCGTGCTCACTTCGTGAAGGGTGCGACCGAGCGCGGCGTCGACCGGTCGCAGGCGGACGCGATCTTCGATCTTCTGGAGCGGTTTGCCGAATACGGTTTCAACAAGAGCCACGCCGCGGCTTATGCGCTCGTCGCCTACCAGACGGCGTACATGAAGGCGAATTATCCGGTCGAATTTCTCGCGGCGTCGATGACGCTCGACATGAGCAACACCGACAAGCTGTCCGAATTCCGCACCGAGGCCGAGCGACTCGGGATCAGGATCGAGCCGCCCTCGATCAACAAGTCATCGAAAAACTTTGAGGTCGACGGCAACACCATCTTCTACGCGCTGGCTGCACTGAAGGGCGTCGGCGGGCAGGCGGTTGAGTCGATTGTCGAGGCGCGCGGCGATCGGCCGTTTCGCGACCTGTCGGATTTCGCGCACCGCATCAATCCGCGCGCGGTCAACAAGCGCGTTTTGGAAAGCCTGGCCGCCGCCGGCGCCTTCGATGTGGTGGAGCCGAACCGCGCCCGCGCGCATGGCGCGGTCGAGGCGATATTGGCGACCGCTCAGCGCACGCATGAAGCCGCGACAATCGGCCAGGACGAGTTGTTTGGCGGCCCGGCCCATCGCGAGGAGCTGCGCATTCCCGTGCGCGAGCCCTGGTTGCCCGCGGAGCGGCTGCAGCGTGAATACGAGGCGATCGGCTTTTTCCTCACCGGCCATCCGCTCGACGACTATGCCTCGGCGCTGGCGCGGATGAAGGTGATGAACTGGGCCGATTTCTCCCGGTCAGTCAAAATGGGAGCCACGGCCGGAAAAACCGCCGCAACTGTCGTTTCCCGGGTGGAGAGGCGCACGAAGACCGGAAACAAGATGGGAATTATCGGTCTTTCCGACCCCTCCGGGCAGTATGAGGCAGTGCTGTTTTCCGAAGGCCTGCAGCAATTCCGGGACCTTCTGGAGCCCGGCACGGCCGTCTTGCTGTTCCTGTCCGCCGAGGCCCAGGGCGAGGAGGTCCGCGCCCGCATCCAGTCCGTCGACCGGCTCGATCAGGCTGCGGAGAAGGTCCAGAAGGGCCTGCGCATCTTTCTGCGCGACGACAAGCCCCTGGAAAGCATCCAGAAACGCCTTGAGCCGCGCGGGGATGGCGATGTCAGCATGATCCTGATGCTGGGGGATGGTAGCGAGGTCGAAATCAAGCTGCCCGGCCGGTTCAAGGTTTCACCGCAGATCGCCGGCGCCATCAAGGCCGTTCCCGGGGTCGTGGCGGTAGAGGCGGTTTAGGCGTTTTTGAGCCCTTTGGCGCCTTTTCAGCCGGCTTTTCCTTGCTTTCCCGGGACTTGGCGGCTATATGACCGCCCATCTCACACGCGGATCGCGGTTTCTGGCCCCGACAATGGGTCAACAAGCCATCCGGTGGCGCCGGCTCGACAGCCGATGCTCACACATCCGCGGAGGATCAACCGGAGAACGAATATGGCGCTTCCTGACTTCAGCATGCGTCAGCTTTTGGAAGCTGGCGTACATTTCGGCCATCAGGCCCACCGTTGGAATCCGAAGATGAAGGATCACATCTTCGGCGTCCGCAACAACATCCATATCATCGATCTTGCCCAGAGCGTGCCGGCTTTGCATCGCGCTTTGACCGCGGTGTCCGACACCGTCGCCAAGGGCGGACGCATTCTCTTCGTCGGCACCAAGCGGCAGGCGCAGGATTCCATTGCCGACGCTGCCAAGCGCAGCGCCCAGTATTACGTCAACTCGCGCTGGCTCGGCGGCACGCTGACGAACTGGAAGACGATATCCGCGTCGATCCAGCGTCTTCGCAAGCTGGAAGAAATGCTCTCCTCGAACGAGGCGCATGGCTACACCAAGAAGGAACGCCTCGATCTGCAGCGTGAGCGCGACAAGCTCGACCGTTCGCTCGGCGGCATCAAGGATATGGGCGGCATTCCCGACATGCTGTTCGTGATCGACACCAACAAGGAAGACATCGCAATCAAGGAAGCCCGGCGTCTGGGCATTCCGGTGGCGGCGATCGTCGATACCAACTGCGATCCGCAGGGCATCACCTTCGCTGTGCCAGGCAATGACGACGCCAGCCGGGCCATTTCGCTCTATTGCGATCTCATTGCCAAGGCGGCAATCGATGGCATCTCTCGTTCGCAAGGCGAGCGCGGCGTGGATATCGGCGCCTCGGCCAATCCGGTCGCGGAAGATCTCTCGGCCAAGCCCCAGGATCCGGGCTACGAGGTGCTGCCCGGACCGCGCGGCGTCGCCGACGATCTCAAGAAGCTGCCGGGTGTTTCCGGGGCGATCGAAAAGCAGCTCAACGATCTCGGCATCTTCCACCACTGGCAGATCGCCGACCTCAAGCCGGAAGCTGCACACGCGATCGGCGAGGAAGTCGGCTTGCCCGGCCGCGTCGATGGCTGGGTGGCACAAGCGAAGAAGCTCGTCGCCGAAACCGAATAAGCGGATGCGCGGTGCAAGCCGCGCGTCGTTTGTCCTCAAGAGTCTGGACGTCAACAATGGCAGAGATCACCGCATCGCTGGTTAAGGACCTGCGCGAGAAGACCGGCGCAGGCATGATGGATTGCAAGGCCGCGCTCAATGAAACCAAGGGCGAACTGGAAGCGGCCGTCGATTGGCTGCGCAAGAAGGGCCTTGCCAAAGCCGCCAAGAAGGCCGGCCGCGTTGCAGCCGAAGGCCTTGTCGGCATTTCTCGCAGCGGTACCAAGGCCGCTGTGGTTGAGGTCAATGCCGAGACCGATTTCGTTGCGCGCAACGATCACTTCCAGGGGCTGGTGAAAATGATCGCGGACGTCGCGCTGTCCGCCGGCGCAGATGTCGAGAAGATCAAGGCTGCGAAGGCCGGCTCGATGACCATCGAGGAAGCGATCGCACATGCGATCGCAACCATCGGGGAGAACATGTCCCTGCGCCGCGCTGCTAACGTCTCCGTCAGCAAGGGTGCGATCGGCACCTACGTGCACAATTCCATTTCAGATGGTCTTGGCAAGATCGGCGTGATCGTCGGTCTGGAATCTTCCGGTCAGACCGATGAACTGACGGCTCTCGGTCGTCTTGTTGCGATGCATGTCGCGGCGGCGAATCCGCTCGCCGTGAATGTGGCCGGTCTCGACCCGGCGGTGGTCGCACGCGAAAAGGACGTCCTCGCCGACAAGTACAAGTCGCAGGGCAAGCCGGCCAATGTCATCGACAAGATCGTCGAATCCGGCTTGAAGACTTACTACAAGGAAGTCTGCCTGCTCGAACAGGCCTTCATCCATGACACCGGCAAAACGGTGGCGCAGGCGCTGAAGGAGGCTGAGGGCAAGGTTGGTGGTCCGATCAAGCTCACCGGCTTTGTGCGTTACGCCCTCGGCGAGGGCATCGAGAAGCAGGAATCCGATTTTGCCGCGGAAGTCGCGGCGGCTGCCAAATCCTCCTGAGTCGGGATGCGGCGATCGAGCGAGGCGATCGCGTCATGACGGGGCCGGTCCATCGGCGAGTCATTGTCAAGCTGTCGGGCGAAGCGCTAAGCGGACCCGACAGTTTTGGTATTGATCAGTCGACGCTCGACCGCATTGCCGCCGACCTCGTCGCGACCCGCAAGCTTGGCGTGGAACTGGGCGTCGTTGTCGGCGGCGGCAACATTTTTCGCGGCGTTGAAGTCTCTACCAGGGGCGTGTCGCGCGCGACCGGCGATTCCATGGGAATGCTGGCAACTGTGATGAACAGCCTCGCTCTCGAGGCGGCCATCGTGCGGGCCGGAAGCGAAGCGCGTACCTTGTCCGCCATTGCCATGCCGGATATCTGCGAAAGTTTTTCGCGCCAGCGCGCGCTGAAGCATTTGCAGAGCGGCCGGATCGCCATTTTGGCCGGCGGAACGGGGAATCCGCATTTCACCACGGACACCACGGCGGTGTTGCGGGCGGCAGAACTGGATTGTCAGGCGGTCCTCAAGGCTACCAATGTGGATGGCGTCTATAGCGCTGACCCGAAACAAGACAGGACTGCAACGCGTTACGAGCGCCTGACGCCGCAGGAAGCCATCGAGAAGAACCTGAAGGTGATGGACGGCACAGCCTTCGCGCTTGCCCGCGAGACGCGTATGCCTATCATTGTGTTTTCGATCGGCGAGCCGGGAGCGATCGAATCGGTGATGCGCGGCAAAGGGCGCGCAACAACCGTCAGCGATTGAGTGCCCGCCGATACAGGTCATGGAATGGCGGCGGCCAACGTGCAATTGCAGTGGCTGTTAGAGTTACAAAGAGAGAAACATGGCAACGGCAACTCACGACGCAAATGAATTGAAGCGGAAGATGCAGAACACGCTTGGTGTTCTGAAGCAGGAGTTTTCAGGCTTGCGCACCGGGCGCGCTTCAGCAAGTCTGCTCGATCCCGTACATGTCGATGCCTATGGCGCCAGCATGCCGCTCTCGCAATGCGCCACCGTCAGTGTGCCGGAGCCCCGCCTTCTGAGTGTTTCGGTATGGGATCGCTCTCTGGTGCATGCGGTTGAAAAAGCCATCACCGCAGCCAATCTTGGCCTCAATCCGCAGACCGAAGGCCAGACCATACGTCTTCGTATCCCCGAACTGAACGAGGAGCGACGCAAGGAACTGGTCAAGGTCGCGCACAAATACGCGGAGGCGGCGCGGGTCGCGATCCGCCATGTCCGTCGCGAGGGTCTCGATGTGATCAAGAAGCTCGAGAAGGATCACGCCGTCAGCAAGGATGACCACGAACGGATGGGCGAGGAAATCCAGAAGATCACCGACCAGATGATCCACGACGTCGATCATTTGCTTGCGGCCAAGGAGAAGGAAATCCTCACGGTGTGAGGAAGCCGAGAGGTCAGGAGTCGCCGATGTCGGTGCCCGAGACGACATTGCCTGCTACGGTTGGCGTCGAAGTGCCGCGCCATGTCGCCATCATCATGGATGGCAATGGCCGCTGGGCCGCCGCGCGCGGCCTGCCGCGCGTCGAGGGCCATCGGCGCGGCGTCGAGGCTCTGCGGAAAACAGTGCGGGCGGCTGGAGAGATCGGCATACAGTTCGTCACCATCTTTTCCTTCAGTTCGGAAAACTGGTCGCGTCCGGCATCGGAAATTCGCGATCTTATGGGGTTGCTGCGCCGCTTCATCCGCAACGATCTTGCCGAATTGCACAAGAGCGGCGTGCGTGTACGCGTAATTGGGGAGCGCGATAATCTGGACGCGGATGTGCGGCGATTGCTGGAGGAAGCTGAGGAACTGACTCGCGAGAACGAGAACCTGACGCTGGTGGTCGCCTTCAACTACGGCGCGCGCCAGGAAATTGCCGGAGCAGTGAAGCGCATGGTCCAGGAAGTCGCCGCAGGCAGGCTCGCCCCGACGGACATCAATGCCGATACAGTGTCGCGTTTTCTCGACGCGCCGGATTTGCCTGATCCCGACCTCATCATACGGACAAGTGGCGAGCAGCGTCTTTCCAACTTTTTGCTTTGGCAAGCCGCCTACAGCGAGCTGGTTTTCGTTCAGACATTCTGGCCCGATTTCGACCGCGCGACACTCGAAAATGCAATTGCGGAATATTCCAAGCGGGAACGCCGGTTCGGTGGTCTATCAGAACGGACAGGGGCCTGACATGCCCGCCGACAGCGATCCGGCGGCCGCGCGTGCCGACACGAGCGCGCCCTCCAGCCGCAATTTGCTGTTGCGGGTTCTGTCGGCAGCCATTCTGGCGCCGTTGGCCATTGGCACCGCCTATTGGGGTGGCTGGATATTTGCGGTGTTCTGGGCCGTCGCGGCGCTTGCGGTGTGGTGGGAATGGGTCAGGCTGATCGACCCCGAAGGAAGTCAGGGCGCGCTGGTGCTGGGCGGTTGTGCGCTGCTGCTGGAAGCTCTCCTCGCGGCGACGGGGCGGTTCGACAGGGCGCTGCTGATTGTTCTGCTTGCCTTGTTCGGGATTGCTGTCACGGCCACAAAGCATGCACGGTGGCTCGCCGCAGGGATACTCTACGCCAGCAGCTTGCTGATCGCGCCCCTCGTGATTCGCGCTGACGATCAATTCGGTTTCGTGGCGATCCTGCTTCTGTTCGCTGTCGTATGGTCGACCGATATCGGCGGCTATTTTGGAGGCCGCGCGCTGGGCGGGCCAAAACTTGCGCCAGCGATCAGCCCCAAAAAGACCTGGTCTGGCGCGATTGTCGGAACGGCTGTTGCGGCCGCGGCTGCTTTTGCCATCGTGCGTTCGCAACACGATGTATCGCCAGTACAGATTGTGTTGCTGGCGGTGCTATTGTCGGCTGTGTCACAGGCTGGCGATTTGTTCGAATCCGCCTTGAAGCGGCGCTTCGGCGCCAAGGATGCAAGCGGCCTCATTCCCGGTCACGGCGGAGTGATGGACCGGCTCGACGGCTTCATCGTTGCCGCATTGGTAGCTGCGGTCATTGGCGCCTTGCGCGGTGGATTTGAAGCTGCAGGGTGGGGCGTGGTCGTATGGTGAGACGATGACGATGCCCACGCCGCTGGCGCAGCAGAAGCTTGCGAAGCAGCCAAACGTCCAGTCGATCAGTCTGCTCGGCGCTACCGGTTCGATTGGAGCCAGCACCGTCGATCTTCTGGGCCATAATCCACAGCGCTTCCAGATTGAGGCTGTAAGCGCGCATCGCAATGCCATTGACCTGGCGAGGCTCGCGCGCAGGATCAATGCGCGTTTTGCTGCGATCGCAGATCCCGCGCATTATGCAGAGCTGAAAGACGCTCTGTCCGGAACAGGCATCGAAGCGGGCGCTGGTGAGACCGCGCTGATTGAGGCGGCGCAGCGCCCGGCGGATTGGGTGATGGCCGCGATTACAGGGGCATCAGGGTTGAAGCCCACCATGGCTGCAGTGGATCGCGGCGCCACCATCGCACTCGCCAACAAGGAATGTCTGGTCTGTGCCGGGGCCCATTTCATGCGCCGTGCTGCGATAGCCGGGGCAACAGTGCTTCCGGTGGATTCCGAGCACAATGCGGTTTTCCAGGCGATCAAGGCCGGCCATCGCGAGGATGTTCTGCGGGTGATCCTGACCGCGTCCGGCGGACCATTCCGCACTTGGAACACCGAGGCAATCGCCCGCGCAACTCCGGAGCAGGCCCTGCGTCATCCCAACTGGTCAATGGGCGCAAAGATCACCGTCGATTCCGCGACCCTGATGAACAAGGGGCTGGAATTGATCGAGGCGCATCATCTGTTCCAGCTTGCGCCGGAGGAATTGGATGTACTGGTGCATCCCCAGTCTGTCGTCCATGCGATGGTTGAATTTCGCGATGGCTCGATCATCGCGCAACTTGGCGCGCCGGATATGCGAGTGCCGATATCCTATTGTCTTTCCTGGCCGGATCGTAGCGAGTGGCCTTCTGCTCGCCTCGACTTCACGAAGCTGGCAGCGATGACGTTCGAAGCCCCTGATCTCGTTCGCTTTCCCGCTCTGGCTTTGGCCAGACAGGCACTTGCGTCCGGAGGTGGGGGGGCGACGGTGCTGAACGCGGCAAACGAGGTGGCGGTTGCGGAATTCCTGAACCATCGCCTCGGTTTTGCCGGTATTGCCATGCTCGTAGAAGCCACCATGCTCGCCGCCGAGAAGCGCAATATCAGCCGTGTTCCGGCGAGCATCGAAGACGCGCTCGCCATTGACCATATTTCGAGAAGTCTTGCCGCCGATCTCTTGCCAGAAATCGCCGCTAAGGCATCCTAGATGACCGACAGCCTGAGGATGTGCCGCCCATGAGTTTCGACCTGTTGTCCCCCCTCAGTGCGCTCGGCGGCGGAGTCACCGGCTATCTGATCCCGTTTCTCTTCGTGCTGACCATCGTGGTGTTCTTCCACGAACTCGGCCATTTCCTGGTGGCGCGGTGGTGCGGAGTGAGGGTTCTCACCTTCTCTGTCGGGTTCGGGCCGGAGATCGTCGGCTTTAACGACCGCCACGGCACCCGCTGGAAAATCTCGGCCATCCCGCTGGGCGGTTACGTGAAATTCTTTGGCGACGAGAACGCCGCCAGCGCCCCCGACCAGTCCGCGGTTGCCGGCATGACGGACGCCGAGCGCAAGGAAAGCTTCCATCATCAGAGCGTTGGCGAGAGAGCGGCCATTGTCGCGGCGGGGCCGATCGCCAATTTCCTGCTGGCGATAGTGATTTTCGCCGGGATATTCATGTTCCACGGCCGAGCATCGACCACGGCGCGCGTGGATTCCGTGCAGCCGGACAGCGCGGCGGCGGCGGCCGGATTTGTCGCCGGTGACGTGATCACCGCCATTAACGGCAGGACGATTGCGACCTTTTCCGACATGCAGCGTGTGGTCTCGAGCAGCGCCGGGGAGCCGCTCGAAATCTCCGTGGATCGTGGAGGCATGCGGCTGGTGCTGAAGGCGACGCCGGCTTTGCGCGAGGTGAAGGACAATTTTGGCAACGTGCACCGCATTGGTGTTCTCGGGATCAGCCGTGCGCTTGATCCGGCCGATGCCAAACTCGAGAAGTCGGGTCCGATCAAGGCCCTGACGCAAGGAGCGGAAGAGACCTGGTTCGTGATCGAGCGGACCATGTCCTATCTTGGTGGTATTATTGTGGGGCGGGAAGCCGCCGATCAGCTGGGCGGCCCGCTGCGGATTGCGCAGGTGTCGGGGCAGGTGGCGACGCTCGGATTTTCGGCACTACTCAACCTGGCAGCCGTCCTCTCGGTGTCGATCGGCCTCCTCAACCTGTTTCCGATTCCGCTGCTCGATGGTGGTCACCTTTTGTTCTATCTGATCGAGGCGGTTCGTCGCCGGCCGCTCTCGGAGCGCAGCCAGGAAATCGGCTTCCGTATCGGGCTCGTGCTGGTTGCGGCACTGATGATTTTCGCCACGCGCAACGACATCATGCACTTCCTCAAGGCCGCCGGCTCCTGACCGGCTTACCGTTCTGTGTCCTGGGTGCAACTTGTTGACGGCTCAGGGAAATGTGGCAGCCTAATTGTTTGCATGGCGGGGCAAAGCCTGTAAGAACATAGAGCTGTTAGAGGCATCTTAACGATTCGGCGTTCGATAGAGGGCGGGGTATAGGGCGCGTGGGAATGGGAATTGCCCGGATTATTCGAGGGCTTGGCCTTGCGGTCTTTCTCCTCGGGGGAAGTGTATTGGGCGTCGCCACGGCGGTGGTGACGGCTGATGTGGCTTATGCTCAATCAATTTCGGTCGAGGGGAACCGCCGCGTCGAGGCGGACACCATCCGCTCGTATTTCCGGCCCGGCCCCGGCGGGCGCATCGGCCCGGTCGAGATCGATACCGCTCTCAAGTCGCTTTACGCCACCGGCCTGTTCCAGGATGTGCAGATCCGCCAGCCCGGTGGTCGCATCGTCGTGGTTGTCGTCGAAAATCCGGTGATTAACCGCATTGCCTTCGAAGGCAACAAGCGGGTCAAGGACGAGCAGGTCGCGGGTGAAATCCAGTCCAAGGCGCGCGGGACATTGTCGCGCCCGATGGTGCAGAGCGACACCGCACGCATCGTTGAAACCTATCGCCGCAGTGGCCGCTTCGACGTCACCGTGACGCCGAAGATCATCGAATTGCCCAACAACCGCGTCGATCTGGTTTTTGAAATCAAGGAAGGCGAGAAGACGGGTGTCAAGAAAATCCGTTTTGTCGGAAATCGCGCCTATGGCGATTTCCGGCTCAAGGATGTCATCAAGACGACCGAGAGCAATCTGCTCAGCTTCCTGAAGAATTCCGATATCTACGATCCTGATCGGCTCGAGGCCGACCGCGATTTGCTTCGCCGCTTCTATCTGAAGCATGGCTTCGCCGATGTGCGCATCGTGGCAGCTATGGGCGAATACGATCCGTCTTCAAAGGGGTTCATTGTCACCTTCACCATCGAGGAGGGCGATCAGTATCGCTTCGGTACTGTCGACGTGCTGTCGAATGTCCGTTCGATCGACATTCAACAGGTGAAGGGCAAGCTCAAGGCCAAGTCGGGCGCCGTCTACAATGCCGAGGCGGTCGAGAAAACCGTCGAGGATATTTCCATCGAGCTGGCGCGTGGCGGCTACCCGTTCGCCAGCGTGCGTCCGCGCGGCGACCGCGATTTCGAGCGGCGTATCATCAATGTTGCTTTCGTCGTCGACGAAGGTTCGCGCGCCTATATCGAGCGCATCAATGTCCGCGGCAACACCCGCACGCGCGATTACGTGATCCGCCGCGAGTTCGATATCTCAGAAGGCGATGCCTATAACCGTGCGCTGGTTGATCGCGCCGAGCGTCGCCTTAAGAACCTCGCCTATTTCAAGACTGTCAGGATCACCAACGAGCCGGGGTCGGCGCCTGACCGTATCGTCCTCAACGTCGATGTCGAAGAGCAGTCCACCGGCGAATTCTCGGTGATGGGCGGCTATTCGACTGCGGATGGCTGGCTCGGCGAAGTGTCGGTCGGTGAGCGCAACCTGCTGGGTCGCGGCCAGTATGTGAAGGCGTCGGTGCAATATGGCGAGCGCGCCAAGGGCTTCGAGGTTGGCTTCGTCGAACCATATTTCCTCGGCTATCGCGTCGCGCTCGGCCTCGACGTGTTCGCCAAGGAAACGAACGGCGGCGACTACGCATCCTACAATACGAGGAATATCGGCGGCTCGATCCGTCTCGGCTACCAGCTTCGCGAGGATCTCACGTTCCAGCTGCGCTATTCGGCGTATCAGCAGGAGATCAAGCTCGATGACGATCTGAACCTCTGCTACACGCAGATTCCGTATGTGCCGGCGAACTGCGACTACAACACCGGAACTGTGGCAACCGGCATTGTTATCCCGTCCTTGCCGGTGCGTGTCGGATTGCTCGATGGGGCGACGATTACGTCCATGGCCGGCTACAGCCTGACCTACAACACGCTGGACAACAACAAGAATCCCACCCAGGGCATCCGTGCAGAGCTGAAGCAGGATTTCGCCGGTCTTGGCGGCGACGTGAACTTCATCCGCACCACCGGCGATGCGCGCTTCTATCAGGAAGTGTTCCCCGATGTCGTCGGCGTCCTGCGTTTGCAGGGTGGCCATATCAATGGCTGGGGCGACGGCAATCTGCGTCTGCTCGATCACTTCCAGATGGGGCCGAACCTGGTGCGCGGCTTCCGTTCCAATGGCATCGGTCCGCGCGACCAGACAGTATACGGCCCCACCACCCCCTATACTTCACAGGACGCGCTCGGCGGCACGGTATACTGGGGTGCGTCGGTCGAGTTCCAGATTCCGCTCTACTTCATCCCGAAGGACATCGGCATCAAGGCCGCGATCTTCGCGGATGCCGGCTCGGTCTGGGATTACAAAGGGCCGACGTCGTACTCGGCAGGCGGTCTGACAGAGACGATGACTTTCGTCGACCAGAACGCAGTCCGCGCTTCCGTCGGTGCCGGCCTGATCTGGGATTCGCCCTTCGGTCCGCTTCGCTTCGACTACGCAATTCCGGTGATGAAGCAGAATTACGATATCGTTCAGGAATTCCGTTTCGGCGGCG